>BNJV01003037.1_pt1 | contig 326145 bp, 402 predicted proteins | sample 8540591 | NCBI WGS metagenome assembly BNJV01 (sample SAMD00202457, study PRJDB9452) | human saliva metagenome | host: Homo sapiens | reverse complement strand
CCACACACACGCGCGCGGCAGCCCACCCAGCATCGCCAACCATGCAAGGGAAATCTTCAACAGTCAATTCAGCCAAAGCTTTCTGGGTCCAAGTTCACCATAAGCAGTACTTCGTATTTTTTGATGGATTTTGCAATCAATGCTGCAGCGCCACCAACTGCTGCGAAGTATGTGCAACCATTTTTCTTCATGGATTCAACTACTTCTGGTTTACGGGAACCTTTACCAATCATGCCTTTGATACCTTGGTCAAGCATTGTTGGTGTGTAAGCATCCATACGACCGGAAGTTGTAGGACCAGCGGAACCAATTGGATCACCAGGTTTTGCAGGTGTTGGTCCAAGATAATAAACGAATTTATTTGTCCAGTCGATTGGTAATTTTTCACCACGCGCTAAAGCTTCAGTCATAACTTTATGAGCAGCGTCACGAGCGGAGTAAATTTTACCAGTGATAAGAACGCTATCACCAACTTTTAATTTGCGGGAAAACTCTTCATTATATTCTTCAGTATTAATGCGAATTGATTCAGCCATTGTTTTTACCTCCTATCGATTAAAGTACTACGTGAGCATGACGAGCAGCATGGCACATGATAGTAACTGCAACAGGAAGACCTGCGATGTGAGTTGCACCCCATTCGATGTTTACACCGATACAAGTTGTAGTGCCACCCAATTGTGGTCCAATACCAGTTTTGTTAACCATTTCCATGATTTCTTCTTCTAATTTTGCATAGTCTGCATCTTTATGAGGTACGCTAATGTCACGAAGCAACGCTTTTTTGGACATAACTGCTGCTTGGTCCATAGTACCGCCAATACCAATGCCGAGTACAATTGGAGGGCATGGGTTAGGACCTGCATGTTTTACGATTTCAAGGACTGCATTTTTAACGCCTTCCACACCATCAGCAGGTACGAGCATAGCTACATCGGATTTATTTTCAGAACCGAAACCTTTTAATTCTACTTGAATATCTACTTTATCGCCAGGAACGATTTCAGTATAGATGATTGCAGGTGTGTTATTTTGTGTATTTTTACGATTGAACAATGGTTCAGCTACAACGGATTTACGAAGATAACCTTCAACATAACCAGCTGCAACACCAGCATTGATAGCTTCTGTAAGATCACCACCAACGAAATGAACATCTTGACCAACTTTTAAGAATACCATAGTCATACCAGTATCTTGGCAGTATGGACGATCTTCAGCATCGGCAATTTCTGCATTTTTAATAATTTGATCAAGAACGATACGACCATACCGAAGACTCTTCTGTTTCACGGCCTTTTTTCAAACCTTCATAGATGTCTTTTGGCAAGTGGTAAGCTGCGTCCATACACATTTGACGGACTGTTTTTGTGATTTCAGATACTTGAATCTCGCGCAAGATAATCCCTCCTCAGGAAAATAGTTGAATATTAATTCTAATACCGATGAGATAAAAATAAAATTCTCAAACATATGAAAGAATATCTATCTCAAACCGATGAGATTAACTCTATACATAAATCGTAGCACACAATATAAGGGGATTCAACGTCTCATCTATACAGTTTTCTCAATGCTTTTTCCAGTTTTTTTGAGAATTGTTTTTCATGAATATTTTTGTATATATTTCGGTTTTTTTCAATAGCCTACATAGACTTTATTCTCCAGTCACTAAAAAGCCCCATTCTGTGATAAAAAGTCATAGTCTATCACATATCAATAAGATTTTAATATCTTATATTTTTTTACCTACTTTCTTATATATAAATTTGGTTTAAAATGAACCACAAACATAGACTATATCTAATAAGATAAATACACTTTCATCTTAACTGATACTACTTTTTCAACTAAATCTTTTTAAACTTTTCTATAATGCATATGTATACCGATTATCTTCAATATACTTATATTGCTAACTCCCATTCATTTAGAGCCATACAATCATCTTAGAACGCAGTAAATATCTATAGTTAATAAGCTCTATAGATTTTATTAATTTTAATGACTCTCTCATCAAAAATTATTGATAACTAATTTTATTTATAAAGTTATGTCTTTTAGTCATAATTGACAATATCTATTTTATAGTGTTCTAAAAATGCTTGCTTTTTATAATTAAACTAACATATAATAACAATCGTACCATTCCTCGATAGCTCAGTCGGTAGAGCAATCGGCTGTTAACCGATCGGTCGTAGGTTCGAGTCCCTACTCGAGGAGCCATTTCTGGCCCGTTGGTCAAGCGGTTAAGACACCGCCCTTTCACGGCGGTATCCCGGGTTCGATTCCCGGACGGGTCACCACCATGGACGATTAGCTCAGCTGGGAGAGCGCCTGCCTTACAAGCAGGATGTCGGCAGTTCGATCCTGTCATCGTCCACCAGACTAAAGAAGCAAGCTGTTGCTTGCTTCTTTTTGTATATATGATATAATAATATAAATTGTATAATTTGTAATTTTAAAAGAGTTTTATTAAGAGGAGGAATTATGTTACATAACTTCGGACTCTATAAACGTCCACTACTTACAGTACTTGCTGTACTACTCACAACTGCATTTACAACAGCCAGTGCTGCTATGATCGATTTGAGTCAGCTAACACCAAATACAACGCAACCTGTGGTTCTTAGCACTATACAAAGTAACACAAGTAATGAGGCTCCTACATTGACCCCTAAAACAAATATGGAGCCTGTCATAAAAGTAGCTGCCACACCAACATCTACACCAATTTCTGGAGTTTCAGAAAAAGCAACTATTAATGCTACTAGTACAAGTCATGATGGTCTCTTGGAAAACTTTCCAAGCCGCAAAGTAACTATTGTTGTACCAGCAAATTTGCGCAATGAAAACACAGCTCAATTTGGTCACTACATGACAGATCGCTTATCAAATACACTTAAATATCCTTACTATAATACAACCATCGTAAGTACTAACACACCAACTGCAGAAATTAAAGCCGCTGATCTTGCTCAAATTGCAGAGGCCCAAAATTCTGAAATCGTTATTATGCCTGTACCATTACAAGACGTATATGTACAAGTTAATACTATTAACAGCCCAGATCCATACAATAAGGATAATCATGAAATTTATATCGCCGCAAAGGTTAATGCCCTTTTATACTATTATGATGTAAACGATAAGATAATCCATACTGTTCGTACGGGCTTCAACCAAACTGATGACTCTTTGACTATGCCAACACATAAATCAGTTTGGAACAAAGTTATGACTATATTACTTGATAAATTACCATACAAACGAATTCCAACAGATCGTGACCGCTACCAAGCACCTGGTATCAATTCTGAGGCACCTGTTGTATTAGATTTTCAAGTAGAACAACCTAAGAATACTGCATACTCCTTAAAAAGGTGTGAGCGTTTTATAATCAAAATTAGAAAGATAAAAAGGCTAGCCAGATGGCTAGCCTTTTTCTTATAACATTTTTGTAACATGCAAGCGCAGTAAAGCACGTTGCAATGCTGCTTCCGCTCTTTCTACATCAATATCAGGTGTAGGATTTGATAACCGACCTTCTGCACGCTCTTTAGCTCGACGAGCACGTTCCACATCAATGGATGTTGGATCTTGACAGTCAGGGGTTACAATACTCACCTTATTATGTTCAATTTCACAGAAGCCACCAAATACAGCATATTCACGAGATGTTCCATCTGGTTGTTCAATGCGTAAAGGTGCCAAGTCTAATGCAATAATCATAGGCGCATGATTTGGCAAAATACCAAAACCACCATCGATAGCTTTACCTACAAAGAATGTAGATTGGCCCTCGAATACGATTGCATCAGGTGTAATTATCTGTAGGGTCATAGGTTCCGCCATGGATTATTCCCCCTTCTCTTGCATTTCCTTTGCTTTTTGAACGGCTTCATCTATGGTACCAACCATGTAGAATGCACCTTCTGGCAATTCATCATGTTTACCATCCAAGATTTCTCTGAAGCCTCTCAATGTTTCGGACAATGGCACATATTTACCAGGAGAACCGGTAAATACTTCTGCTACGAAGAATGGTTGACTCAAGAAACGTTGAATCTTACGAGCGCGAGATACAGTGAGTTTATCTTCGTCAGACAATTCTTCCATACCGAGGATTGCGATAATATCTTGAAGATCGCGATATTTTTGCAATACTTCTTGTACTCCACGAGCTACTGCGTAGTGCTCTTCACCAAGTACATGTGGGTCCAAAATACGGCTGTAGAGTCCAGAGGATCCACCGCTGGATAGATACCAAGTTCCGCAATGGAACGAGACAATACTGTTGTCGCATCCAAGTGAGCGAATGTCGCTGCTGGAGCAGGGTCAGTCAAGTCATCGGCAGGTACATATACAGCTTGTACGGAGGTAATAGAACCTTCTTTTGTAGATGTAATACGCTCTTGCAATGCCCCTACGTCATTAGCCAATGTAGGTTGGTAACCTACGGCAGATGGCATACGACCTAAGAGGGCGGATACTTCGGACCCCGCTTGAATAAAGCGGAAGATGTTATCGATGAACAAGAGCACGTCTTGTTTTTTCACATCACGGAAGTATTCAGCCATTGTAAGACCAGTAAGACCTACGCGCATACGAGCCCCTGGTGGCTCATTCATTTGTCCATATACGAGAGCTGTTTTGTTGATAACGCCAGACTCTTTCATTTCGTTCCACAAGTCGTTACCTTCACGAGTACGTTCGCCTACGCCAGAGAATACGGAATAACCGCCGTGCTCTGTAGCAACATTGTGAATCAATTCCATAATCAATACGGTTTTACCTACACCGGCACCACCGAAAGAGACCAATCTTTACCACCTTTTACGTATGGAGCGATAAGGTCAACGACCTTAATACCTGTTTCCAAGATTTGTGTATCTGGAGAAAGGTCATCAAATTTAGGTGCCGGACGGTGAATAGGCCATTTTTCATCAGCCACCACAGGTGCTGGATCATGGTCTACAGTTTCACCAAGTACGTTAAAGATACGACCCAATACACCTTCCCTACAGGAACGGAAATTGGAGCACCAGTATCTTCCGCTTCCATATTACGTGTCATACCGTCAGTAGAACTCATGGCAACGCAACGAACTGTATCGTCGCCTAAGTGTTGCATAACCTCTACTACGATTTTTTGTCTATCGTGTGCCTTGTGGTCATGGTAGATGTGGATGGCGTTGTAGATAGCTGGTAAATGACCAGCATCAAAGCGCACGTCTACAACTGGGCCGATGACCTGCACAACTTTACCAATATTATTACTCATCGACAGATGTCTCCTTATCTATTGCAAGGCATTAGCGCCACCAACGATTTCAGAAATTTCGTTTGTAATGCTAGATTGACGCAACTTGTTGTATTCAAGGCCTAAGGACTCAATGAGTTCCCCTGCATTATCTGTAGCCGATGTCATGGCCGTCATACGAGCACCCAATTCACTAGCTGCAGATTGCAACAATCCATTATAAACTGTAATTTCTAAGTATTTTGGCAGCAACGCCTCCAAGACGGATACAGCGGACGGCATAAAATCATACTCTTCGCCTTTTACCTCATCTTGTGGTTGCTCTATTGGCAACAAGCGCTCAGCCTGTGCAATTTGCGTCATAGAATTTACAAAACGTGTATAGATCATGATGACTTCGTCTACTTCATGACGTTCATATAGTGAAAGTGCTTCATGCATGATGGCACGCGCATGTTCATAGGACGGTTTATCAGAAAAGCCCGCATAAGACTTATCGATGCGAATACCTCTAGATTTCATGCTATCTCTAGGCTTTTTGCCTGCCGTGATAACACGGTATGTATCAGGAGATTTACCATGTAATTGTTCCATAGCAAATTTCAACACATTAGACGAAAATGCCCCTGCAAGACCTTTATCTGCACCTACTACAATATAGCAAGTGCGCTCTACAGGTCGCACATCTAAGAGAGGACTTTCAAAGCCTTCTAAATCACTATTAGACATATGACGCAAGATTTGCCCTATCTTTTCTGCGTAAGGACGAGTAGCTTCCGCTTTTGTTTGTGCCCTACGAAGACGAGCAGAAGCTACCATCTTCATCGCTTTTGTAATTTGTTGCGTATTGGTAACACTTTTTATGCGTTTTCGCAAATCTTGTGCACTAGCCATACATTACGCCTCCTTACGAGACACTAATGTATGTGTAGAGCCAAATGCTTCAACACATTCTGGGATTGCTTGCTTTCAATAGATTTTCAGTTTCTTCGTCAATTTTCTTAGACGTTTCAATGTTAGTGATGATTTCAGGGATAATTTGCTTTTCACATAACGTAAAAGTTCAGCTTCAAAGGGACAATACATCTGCCACTTGAATATCTGCTAAGTACCCTTTAGTACCAGCGTAAAGGTTGATAACCATTTCCGCTACACTCATAGGCTCATATTGACCTTGTTTTAACATTTCAGTTAAGCGTTCACCACGATCAAGTTGAGCGCGTGTAGCCGCATCAAGGTCGGAACCAAACTGAGCGAAAGCAGCCAACTCACGATATTGAGCGAGGTCCAAACGCAATTGGCCCGCCACTTGCTTCATCGCTTTAGTTTGTGCACTACCACCTACACGGGATACGGACAAACCTACGTCAACAGCTGGACGAATACCAGAATAGAACATATCTGTTCCCAAGAAAATTTGACCATCAGTAATGGAAATCACGTTTGTTGGAATGTATGCAGATACGTCACCTGCTTGTGTTTCAATGATTGGCAACGCTGTAATAGAACCTCCACCAAGTTCAGATGAAAGTTTCGCAGCCCGCTCTAATAGACGACTGTGTAAGTAGAATACGTCACCTGGATATGCTTCACGCCCTGGTGGACGGCGCAATAATAGGGACATAGCACGATATGCAGCCGCTTGTTTTGTTAAGTCATCATATACGCATAATACGTGTTTACCTTGGTACATAAAGTATTCACCCATGGCAACACCAGCATATGGTGCAATGTATTGAAGAGGTGCACCTGTGGAAGCACTCGCAGAAACTACGATTGTATATTCCATAGCGCCTGCTTCTTCAAGCTTTTGCACTACGCGAGCAACCGTAGATTCTTTTTGACCAATAGCTACATAAATACAAATAACATCTTTGCCTTTTTGGTTCAAAATAGTATCTAAGGCAATCGCAGTTTTACCTGTACCACGGTCACCGATGATAAGCTCACGTTGACCACGGCCGATTGGTACCATCGCATCAATCGCTTTAAGACCTGTTTGCAATGGTTCATTTACGGATTGACGATCCGCAATACCAGGTGCTGGATGTTCGATAGGACGACGTTCTGTAGCTTGAATAGCACCCTTGCCATCAAGAGGTTGACCAAGAGGATTTACTACACGACCAATCAAGGCATCTCCAGCAGGAACGTCCATAATTTTGCCAGTACGACGCACTTGGTCTCCTTCTTTAATCAAGAAGTCATCACCTAATAGTACGGCACCAACATTATCTAATTCTAAGTTTAAAACCAAGCCATATACGCCGTGTGGTAATTCTAGCAACTCACCGGCCATGGCTCTTTCAAGACCATAAATATGGGCGATGCCATCCCCTACGTCGAGAACAGTACCCACGTCATCGACATTGAGGTCAACATCATAGTCCTGAATCTGCTGTTTGATTATAGCAGTGATTTCTTCAGGCTTCATTTTCATATATACCCATTCACCCCTATCTAATAGAGTTCGTTCTTAATAAAGATTTTTCTAATTCCTCTAAACGACGAGATACAGAACCATCAATGCGTTTATCTCCTACTTGGATAACGATACCACCCATAATTGATGGATCTTGGCGCACAGATAAAATAACATCTTTCCCTGTTACTTCTCGTAATTTAGCTTGTACAGATGCTTCTACCTCAGCTGTGATTGGTTCTGCTACAGTTACAGTAGCTTCCAAAATACCACGAGCTTCTCGTGATTTTTGAATAAACGCTGCAATAGCCTGCGCAATATAACGATGGCGCCCACGTTTAATCATCACATAGATAAAATGTAAAGCAACTTTGTCGATACTAGATTCAAAGATAGAACCAACTAAGCTTAATCTTTGCATCTTCTGTAACGATTGGATTTTCAAGGAATGAACGAAGTTCAGGCTGTTCCGCCATAACGGACGCTACATAACCTAATTGCTCCTCCATGAGTTCCAAAATATTTTGTTCTTGAGCTAATTCAAACATAGCTGAACTGTATTTATCTGCTACAATTTCTATGCTCATCGTATCACAACCCTATCGTTTTACTATCAAGTTGACGAATAGCGTCTTCGATCAATTTTGTATTAGTTTCGCTGTTCATATCTTTAGCAACAACTTTACCAGCCATAGCTACAGATAAAGATACCACTTCGTTACGCAAGCTGTTCATAGCACGATCGCGTTCAATAGCGATATCTTGGCGAGCACGATTTTTTTCTTGTTCAATTTGCTCGCGTGCTGTTGACAATTGTTCACGTGTTGTATTTTCTGCTTCTTGAACTGCTTTTTCAACAATTTGTTGTGCCTCTATACGAGCATTAGCAATTTGAGCTGCATAATCAGCTTTAAACCCCTCTGCTTCTGCGCGAGCTTGTTCTGCAGCTTCTAAGTCTTTAGCAATTCGTTCTTTACGTTCTGTCATTATAGCCAATAATGGTTTATATGCAAAACGAGCCAATAGCCAAACTAATATAAAAAAGTTCAACATTTGAGCAAGAATCGTTCCAAGGCTTAAGTCAACCAAGGTTATTCCTCCTCGTTATTATCTGAATAACAAAATAAATGCTACTACTACACCGATGATAGGCATCGCTTCGATCAAACCAATCGCTACGAACATAGTAGACATCAATTGACCGCGCAATTCAGGTTGGCGTGTAATACCTTCAATAACTTTGCTAGATACAAGACCATCACCGATACCTGCACCAATAGCACCACAACCTACTGCAATTGCCGCTGCTAACGCGAATAAACCTTGAGCTTCCATAATATATCCTCCATATAAATTAATTAATGTTCCTCACTAAGCCCCATCCCCAAATAGGATGCAGTAAGAACGGTAAAAATAAAGGCTTGAATAATACCAATAAATAGACTAAAAGCAATCCAAACCCATGGTACCGGCACAAACCAAGGCAAGTTATATAATACTTCTAACAAAATTTCACCTGCCACAATGTTACCGAATAGACGGAAAGCAAGTGTAACAGGTCTAGCAATTTCCTCGAAAATATTGAGTATTAACAAAGCCTTATAAGGTCGTACAAAATGCTTAAAATAAGATAAGCCTTTAACTTTAACCCCCATAACCCATACCACTAATGTACTACATAAAGCTAATGCAATTGTAGTGTTAATATCGGATGTTGGTGATGTTAAAGCCTTGAATGTTGGCATTAAGCCTAACTCATTTCCTACAAAAATAAATAAGAAAAACGTAAATAACAAGGAACTCACCATCGGCCAATGGCGACCCAAATTCGGAGCTAATTGCCCCTCTAAGCCTTCTAATATAGATTCCACTATATTCTGCAAGCCTACAGGCACCAATTTACGTCCCCGGGTGGCTAATACTGTTATCAGTATTACAATAGCCATAGTAACCCATGTAGCAATTAAAGTATCCATATTAAATGTCAACCCCAACCACTGCACGACCTCATGGTGTCCCGCATGTAATTCCACGTTCTCAACCCCTTCCATAAACCTAATAAAAACCTAATATATTTACATTAATATAAATATAATATATATGTATCATCATACATCGTTATAGATATATAATCAACACTTGAAGGGTAAACAATTCCAAATAATCATAAATAGAATGTATTCAATGCATTATTAGAATACGACTCCATGTCTTATTAAAATCCACATCAATACATTAATTTAAATGCAATAAAATTCTTAATTAAAAATAATAAAAATTAGAACTGTCCACTAAACCGCCAATACACTATATAAAGTGCAGGCTGGATAAGTGCAATCGCTACAAACATACTAATTGCTTCTACATGGGGAATCTTCAAACCTAATACGACTAAAGATCCAACAAGCATAAGACGCCACACCATCTGTCTACGCGCCTTACGAACAGCCTTATAAGGATCACCTAATATAATTGCTTGACCATGTAGTGCAAGGCTAAGCAAGTAGAGCACCATTATAAAAATGCCCCACAGCCATCCCCATACATAGTGTTGTAATCCGCATGCAACCTGTATTATTACACCTAAAAAGGCAATAAAAAAACAAGTCAGCAGCACGCGCACTATGAATTTTATATATTGATTCATACATACCTCACTACTTAACTTGTTTATATAACATATAAAATCCTGTTATAGCTCCTATTAGGCCAAATATGACCATGCAGAGTGGTTCCGTTTGAAGCCAACTATCCAATTTATAACCTAGCCAAATAAAACCTCCTATACAGGAGACCAGTGTGACCCCCGCTGATGTTGCCATGGCGAGGGCTTTCACAAGATCCTTATCCATATTATTTACCAAAACGTTCAGGACGATGCGCATCACCTAAGAATTCATGTCGCAACGCTTGAATGATGCGTTCAGAGGCTTTTCCGTCACCATAGGGGTTAACAGAATTAGACATCAACTTATACGCTTCAGCATTGCTCAATAATTCATAAGCGGCTTTATGTACCGCATCTTTATCAGTACCTACAAGGCGAACGGTACCTGCTTCTACTGCTTCAGGACGTTCTGTCGTATCACGCAATACGAGAACTGGCTTACCAAGAGCTGGGGCTTCCTCTTGAATCCCACCTGAATCAGTCAAAATCAAGTAAGATTTAGCCATCAAGTTTGCAAACGGTTCATAGTCAAGAGGGTCAATTAATGTAACACGCTCCACAGAACCAAGTTCCTCTTGTACAACTTGGCGAACTTTAGGATTTTTATGTACAGGGAAAACAACTTGAATATCTTCAAATTCATTGATTAAATCTCGAATGGCTTGATATACATGGCGCATAGGTTCACCTAAGTTTTCTCGGCGATGTGTGGTAACAAGAACCGTACGTTTTTTAGGATCAAGAGCATTAATAGCTGCATCATCGAATACATAGTTGTCTTGTACCGTCGTATCAAGAGCATCGATAACAGTATTCCCTGTTACATAAAGATGTTCTGTATTAATATTTTCCTTTTTTAAATTGCTTTCAGAACTAGAAGTAGGCGCAAAGTGATACGTCGCAATAGACCCCGTCAATTTGCGATTCATCTCTTCAGGGAACGGAGAGTAAATATCACCTGTCCGTAATCCTGCTTCCACGTGACCTACAGGAATTTCTTGGTAGAAAGAAGCCAATGCCCCAGCAAAGGTAGTTGTAGTGTCACCATGAACGAGTACCACATCAGGTTTTGCTTCTTCTAATACATCTTTAAGGCCCATCAAAGCACGATTAGTTACATCATATAGTGTTTGACCTTGGCTCATAATATTTAAATCATAGTCTGGGGTAATATTAAACAAGTTTAGTACTTGATCAAGCATATCTCGATGCTGTGCCGTAACGGTGACGATAGGTTCCATATCTGGTGCTGCTTGTAATGCTTTTACAAGAGGAGCCATCTTGATAGCCTCAGGTCTTGTACCAAAGATTGTCATAACTTTTAACATAGTTGCCTCCAACGTAGTAGGATAGAAAAAATGGGGCGCCAAGCGCCCCACAGATGGTTATTCCTTATGAGAATCATCAGTATTCTCCAAGGCTTTAGCCAATTCATCGCGATCAAAGGATATGGTATCATCCGAGTCGCTGCGTTCAATTGTAGGACGTGGTAACGGATGCCCTGCCGCATCACTATGCATGATAACGCCAAGACGTCGTGCAATATAAATACTACACAAGAAAATTACTAATACCAAGGTCGCGCCGACCCAAGCATTAACCTCTGCAACGATAACAGATACACCGCCGAAAAGAGCTGTTACTGCATACATCAACAATACAGCTTGCTTTTGTGTTAATCCTTGTGCCAATAAACGATGGTGAACATGACCTTTATCGGGTTTAAAGATGGGACGTCCACTGATTTTACGGCGCACAATGGCAAATAAGGTGTCTAAAATAGGCAAGCCTAACACAATGGCAGGTACCACTAGAGCAATCATAGCAGCTGTCTTCACAGCGCCCATAACGGAAATAGCCGCTAATGTATAGCCTAATAACATGGATCCCGTATCACCCATGAATATTTTTGCAGGATTGAAATTATACCGCAAGAAACCTACAGTCGCACCTGCTAAGGCAAGAGAGATACAAGCAAGATCAGTTTGACCTAGTTGCAATGTCATTGCACAAACAGCGATACATGCGATAAAAGAAATACCTGCAGCCAAGCCATCAAGGCCATCGATAAGGTTTACAATATTTGTAAAACCAACTATCCAGAAAATAGTCAATGGGATAGCCCAATACTTGAGATATACTACACCACCCCAAGGAAGGTTGATGAAATCTACTCGAATATCATAAGCCACTAGGATAGCGGCGGCTATAATTTGGCCCATTAACTTAGTTTTTGGCTCAATTTGTTTAATGTCGTCCCAAATACCAACTAGCACCAAAATGACTGTACCAAGGACAAACCCAAACAATTTATGATCATGCGGAATGGAATCGTTAAAAAGAACCGATCCCACATAACCGAGAAAGATTGCTAATCCACCAAGTCGTGGAATCGCACCATGATGCACCTTTCGAGCATCAGGCTTATCTATTGCCCCAACAGCAACGGCAAAGCGTTTTACCAATGGGGTAAGTGCAAAGGTTATGATGAGCGCTAGTGCAAAGGCCCACACATAATCGAGCACATATTCACTCATAAGACACCTCCAACAAGTAGGTTGTAAAAACGGATTAGTTCGTTAAGCTACGAATAGGAGCAGGAATTCTGCCACCACGGGCGATGAACTCGGCTGCACTATATGGACTCACTTCGATAATAGGAGCATAACCTAATAATCCACCAAATTCAACAACCTCTCCAACAGTCTTACCAGGTACAGGAATTACACGAACCGCAGTTGTCTTATTATTAATCATACCAATTGCTGATTCATCTGCAATGATAGCAGAAATGGTATCAGCAGTAGTGTCTCCAGGAATAGCAATCATATCAAGCCCTACAGAACAAACACATGTCATGGCCTCTAATTTATCAAGTGTCAAACTGCCACAGGATACAGCATCAATCATGCCTGCATCTTCCGAGACAGGAATGAATGCACCACTAAGACCACCTACGTGAGAGGAAGCCATAAGACCACCTTTTTTCACCGCATCATTAAGTAATGCTAGTGCCGCTGTAGTGCCATGACAACCACAAGAGGACAAGCCCATTTCTTCAAGAACATGAGCTACAGAGTCACCTACAGCTGGCGTTGGCGCCAAAGATAAATCAATAATACCAAATGGTTTACCTAGGCGGCGAGATGCCTCTTGCGCTACCAATTGACCTACGCGCGTGATTTTAAAAGCAGTACGTTTAATCATTTCTGCTACAACGTCAAAGGATTGACCTCGAACGGATTCAAGCGCATGTTTTACAACGCCCGGGCCAGATACACCTACAGAAATAGCACTATCCCCTTCTGTTACCCCGAAGAAAGCACCCGCCATAAATGGATTATCCTCTACAGGATTACAGAATATTACGAGCTTAGCACAACCAAGAGCATCATTATCCTTTGTAAGCTCTGCAGTTTTCTTAACGATGATTCCCATGTCTCGCACTGCGTCCATGTTAATACCAGTTTTAGTAGAGCCCACAGCAACAGAGCTACAAACGATATCCGTAGTTGCCAGCGCTTCAGGGAATAGAGTCAATCAAAATGCGGTCAGCTCGAGTGGCGCCCTTTGTTACAAGCGCAGAAAAGCCGCCAATAAAATTAACACCTACAGTTTTTGCAGCACGATCCATAGCTTCCGCCACAGGAACATAAGATGTTAAATCACTACCTCCTGCAACTAAAGAAATGGGTGTTACAGAAATACGCTTATTGATAATAGGGATGCCGAATTCTCGCTCAATATCTTCCCCTGTAGATACAAGATGTTCTGCCTCTTTTGTAATACGGTCATAAATACGGTCACATAGCTCTTTACCAGAACTAGATGCACATTCAAGCAAGCTAATTCCCATCGTAATAGTACGAACATCAAGCTTGTTATCATGAATCATCTGATTCGTTTCTAAAATATTGTCGATAGATAACATAAGTGCCTCCTATCCTACACGGTGCATGCTCAAGAAAATATCAGCATGTTGTGCACGGATTTCAACACCTAGTTCTTTACCTTGAGTCGTCAAAGCCTCTTGGATAGCTGTAAGATTTTTCATATCTTCAGACTTGGTTTCACACATCATAATCATATTGAAAACGCCATCAAGGATGGTCTGATTAATGGACATAATATTTACACCGTAGTTAGCGAGTACAGTACTAACTCCAGCAATGATACCAACGCGGTCTACGCCGACAACGGTAACAACTAATTTCATAACATCACCTTCTCTAAGCACTACAAACTATATAGCCAGTATAGGGCATTCAATAAACTATATTAATATATTATAACACATTTATTATTTTTCATGAGTGAAATCTTTATGAGTTTTCTAGTGAAAACAACATGTTACACTTCGTCAGACAAAGCACTTGTTACAATCTCTTCACCAGCAGTTAACAATGCGATAAGACCTTTGTCACCTTTATAGCTTTCACCATAAATTTTATATAAATCTTCAGTACCAGATGGACGTGCTACAAACCAGCCTGTTTCCGTTTCCACACGAACGCCATCGATAGGCATATCTTTATACAGAGAAGTAGTGCGAACATTAGTAATCGCATCACCATCTACTTCGGTAGCCGTAATGGAGCTTGCATTTAATTGTTTCAACTTAGCCTTGGCCGCCTTTGTACAAGGTGCATCAATACGACCAAAATCGAGGATCGCCACACCCTACAACAAGATTATTATAGAGTCGGTCAACAGTAGCCCCCATAACGGCATACATTTCCATCGCAAGGAGAGCCATTACCATGCCATCTTTATCAGTAGTCCATACGGTACCGTCTTTTTTAAGGAACGATGCACCAGCAGATTCTTCACCGCCAATGCCAATCTCACCATCGAATAATAGGGAACTAAAATATTTAAATCCTACTGGAACCTCATAAACAGGAACCTCTTTACTAGCAGCCCATTTATCAATCATAGTGGTACAAACAACGGTTTTACCGACCCCTTTATTTGTCCAACCACGAGTCGTAAACAAATAATCCGCCGCAGTCACAAGGAATGCGTTTGGAGAAGCTAGCCCATGCGGACTAACGATACCATAGCGGTCATAATCAGGGTCATTCCCAACAGCGAGATCATAATTACCAATTTGTTTAATTACGTCAGCCATGGCATATTCAGATGAACAATCCATACGTACCTTACCATCATGGTCATAGGTCATAAAGCTAAAGGTCGGATCATACTCATCATTAATAATATCTAGGTTTAGATTATACCGCTCTTTAATAGCACGCCAATAACCTAGCCCACTACCACCGAGAGCATTAACGAGGACCTTAGGTTTTGCACTTTGGATTGCCTCCATATTAATGATAGAAGATAGTTCTTCTACATATAGACCTTTATAGTCATATGGAACCTGTTGGTCGGGTTCAATATTGTCGATACTAATACGTTTAAATCCTTCTAATTCACAATATGCGTGAACATATTCATTGGCACGTGTTTCAATCCATTTAGTAATCAACGTATCCGCAGGACCACCATTGGTAGCGTTATACTTAATGCCACCATTATCTGGAGGATTATGAGACGGCGTAATCACGATACCATCAGCCTTATCATCGTGGCTTTCATTATAACGAATAATAGCACGAGATATAGATGGTGTCGGCACGAAAATCCATATCGGAATCAACCATTGCCGTTACACCATTGCCAGCAAGGACCTCTAGAACCGTCACAAGGGCTGGCTGAGATAAAGCATGTGTATCTTGACCGACAAAAATCGGACCTGTAGCGCCGAATTGACCACGGCCATCACAAATAGCCTGTGTAATAGCGGCCACATGTAAATCTGTAAACGTACTATTTAAAGATGTACCGCGATGGCCAGATGTGCCAAAGGATACGAGTTGTGTCGGATCTGTAATATCCGGAGCATTATCAAAATATGCATCCACAAGGGTTTGCACATCGATAATATCTTGTTCTTGTACAGGCGTACCTGCTAATTTGTGAGTCATAGAAACCTCTAATCTTATCTTGAGGGCAAGCCCTCTCATTTTACAACCTTGATATTCGATCAATTACATTAAATTATTTTCAAAAATGTATGTATCATTCATAAAATATTATATTTACACATAATTAATATAAGATGACAACAGCCAGAGATTTTATCATAATTCTTTATTTTTGATTTGTTACAACTATTTTTCATCTATCTACAACATTATTGTTCGCTTCGGTAGTTATATCTTTGTGATTTTCAGCTGTTTAGATATTTCCGCAGGAACAATAGGTTGAGTAAAACCTTGCCCGATAACCTCTTGGGCATCAGTAATCAAGATAAACACATTTGGGTCCGCTTCTTGAATAACCTCTTTCAATTTATTTACCTGCAGCAAGTTGACTGCAACCATCACAATTTGCTTAGGCGTCCGTGTATAGGCACCAATACCATTAATAATAGTGGCACCACGACCAACCTTATTGATAATACACTCACATACTTCATCGGTGCGATAGGTAATGATAAAAGCAACTTTACGTTGATTAAAGCCGATTACCACCTTATTTGTAATAATAGTATACACATACACACTGATAAGAGTTACAGCTACCGCTTCAAGTCCAACAACGCCGACAGCAACTAAGAGGATGGCACAGTTGATAGCGCTATTAATGGACCCCATTTGAAGGCCATAATATTTACGAACGATAAGTGCAATTGGATCAAGGCCTCCTGTATTACCACCTACACGGTAGACGATACCAAGCCCTAGTCCAGTTGTGATACCTGCCATCATAGAACTGAGTAGTGGATCCTTAATAATCATGTCATATTGCAAGAAACTAAACAGATCAATCATCCACGATAACATGAGCGTACCATACAAGGTATTAAGCACTACACGTTTACCAAGCCACTTCCAAGCAGCCCAAAATATAGGGACGTTCAAAATAACGTTCCAAGAACCAACGGATAATCCCGTTAGATAATACAAAATCAACCCTACCCCACTAATACCAGTACTAACCAGTTTGTGAGGTAGTACAAAGGCATCTAAACCAGCACCAAAAATTGCACAACCAATAGCAACTATGACACATTGATAGACAACATCTTTATACTTGGCGAACATAGCTCCCTCCAAATTGCCATTTCACTATAAATATTCTATAATGAACTAATTAAAACATACGCTGTTTACAATGCTTTTTAATAATCAAACAACAGGTATATACAAAATCATCATAAACCACTTAATGGTTATTTTCAATCACTTTATAACAGTATAAAAATAAACATATAAACTGCATATATTTTGTACATTACAAACGAGGCTATTATGAGTAAAAGTTTTGAGCAACTCGGTTGCAGCAAAATTAATATTGGGCTTGCTATTACAGGCAAGCGTGACGATGGATACCACGACATCGATTCTATATTTCAATCGATTCGCCTTAGTGATTCTATTTATTTCGCTAAGCATCATTCCGTAGTATTTTCTGGTGGCGCTCCCGAATTGCCTGACTACATGCAAAAACTCGTAAGCTATGGAGAAGATAATCTCGCGCTCAAAGCGTTACGCGCCATACAGGCCTATACGGGTTGTAAAGCCGGTGCCGCCATCCACCTATTAAAACGCGTTCCTATTCAAGCGGGTCTTGGTGGCGGTAGTGCAGACGCAGCAGCCATGTTATTAGGTCTCAACCGCTTTTGGGACTTACGGCTCACACAAGAGGAACTTTTAAACATTGGTGCCTCACTAGGATCTGATGTGCCGTTCCTACTACAAGGTGGTACAGCTCGCGGAACTGGTCGTGGCGAAGTGTTAACCTATAGCCAATCGCCAGAAGCACATTGGCTATTACTAGTAAAGCCAAAGGTATCTATTTCTACAGCGGTTGCTTATGGTCGCTTCAACGGTAAATCTAATGCCACCACCAAAAACAATCGATACCGTTCTGAACCATCTTCAGAATAATGATTTACAATCTGCTTTCACTAGTAGCGCTAATACTTTCGAAGAATTATTATTCCCAGATCACGAAGAACTAGGAATATGTAAGGAGTTTTTCACTAGCCGTGGTTACCCAACCATCATGACAGGAAGCGGTCCTACGATGGTAGTATTACTTAACAAACCTATGGAAGCCTTACAATTACAAGAAGAGATTAAAGCAGCTGGTCATGATTGGCTGTCACTCATTACTAAAACATGTACACAGGAGGACTTAGTATGACAAAACGGTTACAACCTATACGACTCGATGCGTATAAACCACTAAGAGAAGTGGTAAGTGAAACATTGCGTCAAGCCATCCAAGATGGGGTGTTAAAACCTGGGGAGCGCCTCATGGAAATTCCCTTGCCGAAGAGTTAGGTGTAAGTCGTACCCCCATTCGTGAAGCCATACGTAAACTAGAACTAGAAGGCTTTGTCGTTATGGTTCCTCGTCGCGGCACCTACGTTGCCAACATTTCTTTAAAGGATATCACGCAAGTATTTGAAATCCGCTCTGCCCTTGAAGAACTTGCAGCCGGCCTTGCAGCAGAACGGATTACGGAAGAGGAAATCGAAACTCTAGAGAGAATGCTTGTAGAAATCGGCGATCATATGGAAAACAAAAATATGGAATCCGTTGTGGCTGCGGACGTAGAATTCCACGAAGTCCTCTACCGCGCATCTCGTAACGAAAGATTAGCAGACATCGTTCACAACTTGCGAGAACAAACCTATCGCTTCCGTAGTTTTTCTATGAACCAACCAGGTCGTCTTAGAAAAACTTGGGAGGAACATCGTCAATTAGTGGAAGCCATCGCCTCTCACAATGCCGCACAAGCTCGTAAACTAGCTCGAATTCACATGGAACATTCTGAACAAACCTTGTTGCAAGGAATGGAAGAGTCACAAGAATTTACTAAGGCATAAAAAAATATCCTACAAAAATACTAGATAAAGCAAAAATCCTTCCTATTTGTGAAGGATTTTTGTTTTACATAGTCTATAGAAATTGATACAATATCATTGATTAGTATGAAATATGGATTTTTTATAAGAAAGGGAGTTTTTATGGAAGCAATGCTTAATGATGCTATATCCACCATAAACGGTTATTTATGGAGTTATTTCATCATTTTTATTCTTATCGGCGCAGGTCTCTTCTTTACGATGACAACGAATTTTGTACAAATTCGCATGATTAAAGAAATGATTCGCCTCGTAATTAACGGCGCAGGTAGTTCTACAGAAAAAAATCATGTATCCTCATTCCAAGCATTCTGTGTTAGTACCGCATCTCGTGTAGGTGTTGGTAACATCGCAGGTATAGCTATTGCCGTTGTACTTGGTGGTCCCTGGTGCTATTTTCTGGATGTGGGTTATCGCACTCATCGGTGCTGCCACTGGCTTCATCGAATCTACATTAGCACAAATCTACAAAGAACCTGTTGCTAAGGGCGGTTTCTATGGCGGACCAGCTTACTATATTCGGTATGGTCTAAACAACAAGGCATTATCTATTCTATTTGCTATTTTAATCAGTATTACCTATGGTTGGATTTACAATTCTGTACAAGCCAATACATTTGGCTGCATCTCTCCAGGTATTCAACCTTGATGTGTCCTATACAGGCGCTGTAGTAGCAGTCCTTCTTGGTATTATCATATTCGGTGGTATCAACCGCGTTGCAAAAGCATCTGAAATCATTGTTCCTATCATGGCGATTCTATACATTGCTACTGCATTATTTGTGGTAATTATGAATATCACCCAATTCCCACATGTAATCTATACTATTTTCTCCTCCGCATTCGAGCCTGTTGCAGCAGGTGGTGGCTTATTAGGTGCTACTGTTATGAATGGTATCAAACGGGGGCTCTTCTCTAACGAAGCCGGTGAAGGTTCTGTTCCAAACGCAGCCGCTACGGCAGCTGTTAACCACCCTGTGGAACAAGGTCTTGTACAAGCATTCGGCGTATTCCTTGATACATTCATCATTTGTACAGCTTCTGCTTTCATCGTACTCATCGTGGGTGATTACAGCACTACAGGTCTAACAGGTATTGCTCTTGTACAACATAACCTAGCTCAACAACTTGGTTCTTGGGCGCCTACAGCCGTAGCCATTTTCATCGTTATGTTCTCCTTTAGTTCCTTAATTGGCAACTATTACTACGGTGAAATCAATATCAGCCACTTAACAAATAAACGATTCTACCTACATTTGTTCCGTATTGGCGTAATTCTTATGACATTTGTTGGCTCTATTGCCTCTCTAGATCTCGTATGGAATCTAGCCGATTTATTCATGGCTTTCTTAGTATTAACTAACGTAAGTTCCATCGTACGCATGGGGCGCACAGCAGGTCTTGCCCTCGATGACTATATCAAACAACGCAAAGCAGGTATTGAAACGCCAGTATTTAACCGTTCTATTCTAAATCACACGTACGGCATCGTATGGTGGGGTGATGGTCAAACTACAGACTCCTCCGTACCTCCTACTCCAATTGAAGATACTGTGGAAAAATAAAATATATTGACGTATAAGGCTGGTGAAAGTATCTTTCACCAGTCTTTTCGTATAATCTTCAAAATAGTTTATTAGTACATACATAAAGGGTCTATATTTCTTTCAGAATATAGATCTTTTATTTTTTTTGTAAAAAGTATCCATTTTCATAGATAAAAACATCCTTTCATTAGTAGATTTGTACTGTGATAAAGATCACAGTAATTATCTATATTTTTTTCCAACTTTTCAAAGGTCAAAAACTATAGAATATATTTATGAAAAATATAAAGGGTATTCTATTTACAATGTCGAATACTTAAGTATGCGATAAAAATTAGCACTAATTAAACTATTAATTTACTCTGTTATCCAGGGAGGTAATTATGAGCGGTTATAACCCATATGAAAACATGTTAAACACATTAGACGTAGCAGCTGAAAAGCTCGGCTATACTCGTAGTGAATACGAAGTGTTACGTCACCCAGAACGAGAACTAAAAGTAGCAGTTCCTCTTCAACTAGACAATGGTGAAGTTCGCGTATACGAAGGCTATCGATGCCAACATTCCACATTGCGTGGTAGTGCTAAGGGCGGTCTTCGCTTCCATCCAGATTCCGACGAAAATGAAGTGCGTGCACTTGCGGCATGGATGACTATTAAAAACGCTATCGCTAACATTCCTTATGGCGGTGGTAAAGGCGGTATCAAAGTCGATCCAAAAACGTTTAAACCCTCGTGAATTAGAACGCTTAACTCGTAACTTCGTACGCCGTATTGCACCTATCATTGGTGTTAATACAGACGTTCCTGCACCAGACGTAAATACGAATGCCCAAATCATGAGCTGGATTGCTGACGAATACAGCACATTAAAAGGCGAATGGAGCCCAGGTATCGTTACAGGTAAACCAATCGAAGTAGGCGGTTCCTTAGGCCGTAATGAAGCGACTGGTCGCGGTTGTCTCATCGCATTGCAAAGCTATCTCGCTAAGAAAAACTTGGATATCAAAAACCCTTACTGTTGCAGTTCAAGGCTTTGGCAACGTAGGTTCCGTAGGTGCTCGTCTCATTGCACAAGCAGGTGCAAAAGTTGTGGCTATCGGCGACGTAAGCGTTAACATCTACAACCCTAACGGTCTCGATGTTGAAAAAGCATACGAATATGCTAACTCCCATGGTCGTTCCCTCGAAGGTTACAGCGAACCAGGCATGACTACAATTGGACCTCAAGAGTTATTGGCTCAACCAGTTGATGTATTATACATGGCAGCCCTTGAGAACCAATTAAACAAAGACAACATGGAAAATATCCAAGCTAAGATCATCTTGGAAGGCGCTAATGGCCCTACTACTAATGATGCGGATAAATACTTCTATGAAAAAGGCATCGACATCATCCCTGACGTTCTTGCTAACGGCGGCGGCGTAGTTGTATCCTACTATGAATGGGTACAAAACAAAGCAAGCTTCTACTGGACTGAAGAAGAAGTTAATGAAAGATTAACTAAGAATATGCAAAATAGCTTCGAAGCTGTTTGGGAAATGCAACATAAATACAATGTACCTCCTCGTCAAGCAGCGTACATGGTTGCTCTTGAACGCCTCGTAGTCGAAACTAGATGGCGTGGCTATAACTGCTAAACCCCTATACCTCCATACATGTTAGCCATAAAAAAGGCGTAAGCTCGATTTGAGCTTACGCTTTTTTTACCTATATACATAATCGAAACATCTCTTGAGGCTCAATTATTTACTTAGTTTTGTCAATAAAACCACTTATTATTTAAAAGCACCTAACAAAGCAGCCACACTAGGACGGCTCATCAAAGCTTTCACCAATACAGAACCAAGAATCGCTGGAATAGTTTGACCCACGATAAGATTCAACACTAATGGCCAGTATGGTAGCCCAAATAATGGGCTGAGCCACATTGGTACACATAGTGCTGGCACAAATACGATTGGAAGCATGACCCACCAAGCGCTGAGGCCAAGCTTGCGCATTCCTACGATGATGCCTGTCGTTACTACACCCACACCAAAGCCCCCTACCATATCGAAGATACCAAGACCGCCGAATAGGAAGTTAGAAATGAGGTTGCCAATCCCCATGGGAATCACCAAGAACGGAAAGGCATAAGCAAGTGCATATAATGATGTTGCTATACGAATTTGATACGCCCCGAAGGAAACGCTTTGCGTTACATACAATACAACGATGTACAATGCCACAACCATGGCAGAAATAGTCAATTTGCGTGTAGAAATCATAACACTCACCTCCTCAAAATTAAAAAAAGCATGGCAAAACTACCATGCTTACAATGCTTATGAATTTCCGTAGTTTTGTTTAGAGACAGGATGGTTTCAAACTGTCTTATTTAGTTGTCGCCTTTAGGCAGTACTAATATATCATATATCTAATATTTTCGCAATTAATTTGAGTTCAGGCGGACTTGTATGATCATCTACGGTTAGTATTAAGTTTGTAAGGTCGGGGTGGTGAAAGATACCTTTTCTCATCGCTCCACTGGCGAACCGGTCATCGGCCTAGGGCCTCGACCTACCAAAGTCGCTCTTTGAAAAGGTATCTCCCACCACATCAAATTAAACAAATCAACGTTTATCGCAATACTAGTGACGTAAAATTCCGCCTTGAGTCAAATGAACATTCTAACCAATTAGAATATATGCAAAGTAGTCATCCAAAGGCGACTACTAATTTAAGCCAGTTTCAGTAGAAGTATATAGAGATAACTACTTTTACAATGCTGGGTCTTCGACTCCGTTTGCGTGGAAGGCTTTAGCTCTGTCGATACAGGTACCGCAGTGTCCGCATGGTTTATTGCCGCCTTCGTAGCAGGACCAGGTAAGGTGGTATGGTACGCCGAGGCGTAGGCCTTCTTTTACGATGTCAGCTTTGTTGGAGTTAATAAAGGGTGCTTCTAAGGAGCATTCTTTACCGGATCCTTCAAAGATGGCGTCGCCCATAGATTTGTAGAAGTGTTCTGTACAGTCAGGATAGGCATTGCCCGCCGCGTCATCACTGTGAGCACCGTAGTAGATATAGCCGCAGTCTAAAGATAGTGCCAAGGATGCTGCCGCAGATAAGAATAGACCATTTCTAAACGGTACATAAGTGCTCACCGTACCCTTCCCTTCTGCATCTTGTTGTTCTTTGTAGGAACCTTGCGGAATGTCTTCACTAGATTGTACTAATAGAGAGCAGTTACTAAAGGCAAATAGCTTGGTAACATCCATCGTTTTACCTTCCATACCATAGTACTCTAAAATAGCTATAGCAGCTTCTAATTCTTTACTATGTTTTTGACCATATTGAATCGATAAGGGCACCACATTATCTTTACCAAATCGTTCAATGGCGAGGGCCAAACAAGTAGTACTGTCTACGCCACCGCTAAATAGAACAACAGCTTTTTGTTTTTGAGCCATAGTATCTCCTTTTCTATCACAACAGCCTCATCCGTAGATGAGGCTGTGCATTTACATTCACTAAAATTTTATAGATCAATAACCAATTCTACTGGACAGTGATCAGAGCCAAAGATTTGTTGATGAATCTTCGCTTCTTGGATTTTATCATCAAGGCGTTTAGATGTGATGAAATAGTCAATTCTCCATCCTGTATTCCGTTCACGAGCTTTCCCCATATAGGACCACCAGCTGTATTGTTCAATAGCATCTGGATAAAGGTGACGGAATGTATCTGTAAAACCTGCCCCTAAGAGTTCTGTCATCTTTGCACGTTCTTCATCGGAGAAGCCTGCATTTTTACGATTCGTCTTAGGATTTTTTAGGTCGATTTCTTGATGGGCTACATTGAGATCACCACATAGGATGACAGGCTTTTTCTTATCTAATTCAAGTAGATAATTACGGAATGCATCTTCCCAAGTCATACGATAATCAAGGCGAGCTAATTCACGTTGGCTATTCGGTGTATAACAGCATACCAAATAGAAATTATCGTATTCAGCAGTGATAACACGACCCTCTTGATCGTGTTCTTCAATACCGATGCCATTCGTTACGGACAATGGCTTAATACGCGTGAATACAGCCGTACCACTATAGCCTTTCTTAACTGCACTATTCCAATATTGCTCATACCCTGGCAACTCCAAAGAAATTTGATCGGGTTGCAATTTTGTTTCTTGCAGGCAGAAAATATCTGCATCTAATTCATTAAAGGATTCCATGAATCCCTTTGTTACAGCGGCGCGGAGGCCGTTTACATTCCAAGAAATTAATTTCAATTCTTACTCCTTTATAATACTTTGCATCAATCTAATAGTATTCACCGTATTTAACTTGGTGAAAGTTTCTTTCACATAGAATATACGTCAAGTTTTTGCTTAATCTAAGCTAATCTAAAGATTATATGTTAGCGATACTACTGCTTTTTATGTTTCTTAGCATGTCTTGCTTCAGCACGAGCCTTGCGGGCGTTTTCGTTGGCCTTAAGATCACTTTCACGTTTCTCACGAAAATAATTAGCCACCGCCGACAAGATAAGGATCACTAATACAGTTACATTAAACATACCAGGTCCAAAGGTATAGATGTGATAACACAAATAACCAAAGGCAACGACTGTTAGTAATTGTTTTAATAGATTCATTCGCCCTCCTAAGTTAGTTTAATGTTTCTACACCTGTGCTAAGCGGGAAGCCTTCATACGTTACCCAGTCACTAGAACTACCAACATATAAAGCAGATTCAAGGCCTACTTCACTCATGGTTAACAACGCATTGCAGGCAGTCACACCAGACCCACAGTACGTTACAACTGGCCTATTTTGGTAGATTTCGTTGTAATACTCAGCCTCTAAATCTTTCAAGGATTTAGGACCATCTACGGTATAGCCACTTTCATAAAAATGATTAACAGCCCCAGGAATATGTCCTGTCATGCCGTCCATCGTATCCACTTGAGATCCATCATAACGGAATGGCGCACGAGCATCAATAATAACATGATCTCCGCTTTCACTAGCCTTGAGCACCTCATCGCGACTCATAACCATATCTGTTTGCAACTCGTAGTTAAAAGATAGATGGTTTAGCAGGTAACGGGGTCGGCTCTTTAGTTAAGAGATGGCCCTCTCGAACCCAACGTTCAATACCACCAGACAAAACGCGTACATCTGTTAAGCCCATGTAACGTAACGTCCACCAAAGACGACCCGCTAAAAATAGCCACGAATCATATACTACAACCTTTGAGTTACGAGTGATGCCATAAGACTCAAAGGTATGAGCTAACTGTTCCATATCTGGCAATGGATGACGACCACCATGCTCGCCTAAAGGACCAGTCAAATCCTTGTCTAAATCTACCGCATAAGCCCCCTTAATATGGCCTTTTTTATAATCTTGATACCCTCTAGCATCTAAAATGATGACCTCATCAAGACAAGCTAATAATTCTGTAGGAGTGATAAAATTTGACATATTGTACTCCTTTCTTTGATTATATCGAAAAAAATACAAATCTGTTTAATATTATTATATACGACTATAACCGGATATACAATTTATTTTTGGTATAGTAAAAGTTATTTATTCTTGCGATGTAACAACTAGAGTAAACATAAAAAGCCCCTATCTTAGATAGGGACTTTTTAAAGTAATTCAATGTTAAGCTTATAAACGTCTATACATTTCATCTACCGCATCAATATCAGCAGGTAACCAATCTACAGAATATAAGGTTTCTTTAGATAGCCATTTAGCAGCTTCATGTTCTACTAAGGTAATATTAGAATCATTTTTCAACGAACATAAATAACAGTGCATTGTTAAATCAAATTTTTCATAACCGGTATATTCGATAGTAATAATATGCTCTTGAATATTAATATCAGCTTCTAGTTCTTCTTTGATTTCTCTAATAAGAGCTACTTCATGGGGTTCACCAGGTTCAATTTTTGCCACCCGGAAATTCCCAACCATCTTTTAAATCACCATATCCACGCTGAGTTGCTAATATGGTATTATCCTTTTTTATAATAGCTGCTACAACTTCAATGTGTTTTCGTTGTTCACTCATAAATATCCTTATCCATTAACAATATAATCATATATATCATCCCGTACAGGTACTTCGAGTACATATTCTAACTCTACCGCCGCAGTACCATTAACCATAAAAATTTCTTTAGCATTTTCCTGACCAGTAGAATGAATCGGTCCCAAATAATAAAACTCTTTAGACTCTTCATCATCCTTGTTTTTTCTCACAAACAAATGCATAGCAACACCTAGTTCATCAGCATTAAACGCGGTTTGTACATCATCAGAAGCAAAAGGTTCTCTTATTTTTAGAAATAGCTTTTTAGTAATCCTGGATTCTCAAATCTATCCTCGTATTTAATGGTATCTTGAATATTATCTGCTTTATGATAATTAATAAAAACGGGATATGTCTTTGTTTCTTTATGGAATTTATAACCCCCAATGTTGAGAGGAACTTCGTTTTGAGGCCACTCTAATAATTGGCAAACCTGTTCATACGTATATTTTTCATATAATGCAAATGGTGTATTACCATAAATATTATCTTTGTACTTATCATTGAACTGCTTTAATCCATAAGCAATAAGCTCTTGAACTTGTTCCTTAAAATTATTATCCTCTAAAGCCTGTTTAAAGATTCGAGATATACCATATCTACCATTGGAAAATTCAATAAATTCACTATCGGCAAATGTCTTTTGTGCTACTTGAACACCAAATTGATTTGTCATCATATTGATGAGATTAACACGTCCATATTCCGATAGGTCTACATTATAACTATCAAATAGCTCTTCGGAAACATAATTAATCACATCATCACGACCATCTAGTAATGCTTGCAACAATAGAAGCTCTCTTACACGTATACCGGTCGTTAATTTCTGAGATATAAAATGTAGCATTCTCTCCTGAACCGGTGTAAAGGATATATCATAGTCCTTATCCTTAACCTTTATCAAGAAATGATGATATGACTTAAATTTACTGAAAATTCTACTAACATCAATCGAACCATGATCAGCAAAATCAGAAATTTTTAGGAATACGACCTAATTTGAAGCGTAAATTAAAAATAGGCTCTTTAATTAATTTCATATCAGAAAATCTTGCCGTATCAATAGATTCATAAATGCGTTGTTTTGCAATTTTATCAAAATGTACAGTTGAGGTACCTGGAATAATACGATTACCAGCTTGTACATAACGACGCAATGTATCTTTGTTATAGCTCCTATCACCTGATAAGGCTAATGGAATCATAAAGTTATTAGTATAATTCCCAATAAAATCCAAGATAACTACATATTCTTTATCTTCAAATTTACGAAGACCACGTCCGAGTTGTTGAATAAAGATTATCGGACTTTCAGTTTGACGTAGCATAATAACTTGATTGATTTCTGGAATATCAACACCTTCATTAAAGATATCTACGGTAAAGATATAATCTAATTGTAGGTCTGAACGTCCCTGATAATCACCAGTTCCCGTTAATCGAGCAATTGCTATTTCCCTAATTTCTTGGCTATCTTCACCAGTTAAACATACAGTGCGATAAACACCACGCTCGTTAAAAGCATCAGACAACGCTTTTGCCTCAACTCGATTGCTACAGAATACTAGCCCCTTTACGACTACCACTATGTCCAAAAATAGCGAATCTTTTTCTATAATTTTATCTACCCGCTCTTTTGTAGACAAGTTTGAAAAGGATACCTCCATATCAGAAATATCTTCTTGAGTATCCACCCACAAATCACTAATGCCAAAATAATGAAATGGACATAGTAAATCTTCTTCTAAAAGCCTGTTGTAATCGGATTTCGTAAATAATATTATGGTCAAACAATTCATACAAATCATAGCCATCTGTCCGTTCCGGACTAGCTGTCATCCCCAATAAAAACTGAGGCTCAAAATATTCAATAATGCGTTGATAGCTATCTGAACCTGCGCGATGTACTTCGTCAATGATAATACAGTCAAACTCCTTTGGAGCATACTGTTTCATTACATCATTACGGCCCATCATTTGCATTGTAGAGAATACATGAGTCGCATTATAGTATTTAGCATTCCCAGAAACTAAACCAAATGTAATAGATGGATCATTATAAATCCGCTCAAAAGCTAGCGATCGCTTGTTTTTGCAATTTGTTCCCGATGTACTAAAAAAATAATATTCTTTTAGGCCTCATTTCTCTCATAGCAAAAGCTGCCGCATAGGTTTTGCCGGTACCCGTAGCAGAGATCAAAAGACCTCTTTTAGCATTATTAGCTCTTAGTTCATTGAAGTTAGCAATAAACTGTTGTTGCATACTATTGGGTTCCAGTTGAAGCAAATCTATTTTTTTCTAAATTGCTCTGCTACAGTCCTTTTGTGAAGTTCGCTCTGGACGTACCCATCTTGGTTTATACCAAGGAATAAAATCTTCATAAGGAATAGAAAATTTTGAATTCCAATACAAGTCAAATTCTTCCGTGATTTCTCGAGCATAGGTATCACTGCAATGAGCTTCAGATCGAGTATTCCATTCACGATTTTTCTTTAATGCATTAATAGTTAAATTAGAACTACCAACTATAATCTGATAAGATTCATCTTTTCTAAAAAAATGTAGCCTTTTGTATGAAATCCATGACCACTACCTTGTGTGGTGCAATACACTTTTAACTCAATATTATTTAAACTTCCTAAATCTTCCAAAACTTGTGGACTATTAAAACCAAGATAATCTGTCGTTAACACACGACCACGAACACCACGATCCTCTAATTCCTTTAAGATTGGCTTTAACGTCAACAAACCTTCTGATGTAATAAAAGCTACAGATATTAAAAACTCATCACAACTGCGTAATCCGTCCTCAATGGCAGATAGCACATTACGCCCTTCCCCATTAGCAATAAGTTCCGAAGATGTAGCAAAATTGATTAAATGATTCGATTCTGACATAACGAACTCCCCATATAATGAATACTATACTTGCTATTATACCAGCCACAGCTGCAACGTCTAGAGAGTATATAGTTTTACTTTTAAAAGTATATTTTTATAACAGCTTACAGCCTCATTCATCGTTTAATCGTTAATTATAAATATAAATACATGTCCAAATCTAACATTTTCATCTATTCCTTATAATTATCGTATCTATACGTCTTTTTGCCACGTAAAGTTGTGATATAATGTAAATAATTACTCTTAGGGACATTAGTCTGTCCAAATGGATCCAAAAGAGTTAGTGTGTTTTCAAGGAGCGTGCGCAGTTGAAAAAGGGGTACATCAAGTTAATAGCAGCCATTGTGCTCGGTGCTGCTATTATCGGTGGTGGGATCTATGGGGTGTATACACTCTTATCATCCAATACAACGACAATTTTATATCGATCAACCGTTGACGATAAAATCAACGCCATACGACCTTATATTGTTGCATTAGATGCATATAACTCATACAGTGTAGCCTATGCTAGCCAATTACAGCCAACTCTTGAAGAGTTGCGCAATGGGTCTCATAATACGACGATTACCTTACCTAAATATAAGGAACTTAAAGCTGCATTAGAGGTAGCAAAACAAGATAGTTCTACGCCCTACGAAGATGTAAACCAAGCAACAAATGATGTCCTCGTAGTACTTGATCAAATTATTCCTATTGCTGATCAGTTGCAATCTTACTATGTGGAACGTCGTTATGAAAAGGATAATTATAAAGGTAGCGATGAGCTAGCAGCTCAATATGTACCTTTAGCAGAACAGTTCTACGCTACATATAATGCATTAGACTTAGCTTTAGATAATCGTAATAATGAGCTTTATAACGAACGCATGACTGAGTATCAGGGAGAAAAACGGGAAAATGCGGTTAACTTTATAGAGATAAATCTCATAACAGCACAAACTATTGACCTTATTGATCCAGATGGGAATACAGACACCCAAAAGGTAGAATCAAACTTACAACAAATTACACAACGCCTCAATAAATTACAACCTGGTACTACACCAGAAGTACAAAATGCGGTAAGAGAGTATCAAGACTCAGTAAAAGAATTTGTTGCAGAGGCACGCAACTACATTATTATCAACTCATCTTATGGCGAAGCTTATACGCAATTATTTACCAAGTATAATAAAATGATTGGCAAGGCCAATGCAGTTAACATGGCAGACTTAGATGTAACAGAAAAAAAATAATATTTAGATAACACAAAGGACTAGCCCATGCGAGCTAGTCCTTTTATTTTTATGTAAGCAACAAACTTTATTTCTTTTTCAAATCTTTTGTAATGATGTAATATTCAGACGGTGTTATCTTGATACCATCAATATGTTTATTACCTACAATATTAATTTTAGGATACCCAAGGAATAATGCTACAGCGTTATCTAACATCAGTTGTTGCGCATTGATAACCGCATTACGACGCACCACTGGGTCGCTACTGCTTTCACCAAGAGCCAACAATTCATCGAAACGAGGATTAGAGAAGCCAGACCCATTAGTTTCAACGCCTGTACCCCAATATTGTTTCAAGAACCATACTGGTTGACCCGTATTAGCGGTTACAACACTGGAGATAATCATATCATAATCACCAGATTGAGATAATGTGTCGATAACCGCATAATCTACGATTTTAATTCGTAAATCTACACCGATTTTTTTGTAGTCCGCTTGCAATGCTTCCGCATATAATGGCAATTCAGGACGAGTTGTGTAGGCATAAAAATCAAGTACGAGGTTTTCACCATCTTTATCGACAATGCCATCACCATTCGTATCTTCATAGCCTTCACGTTTAAGTAATTCTTTAGCGCGCTCTACATTATATTTATTAGGATCGCGTAATTGGTTAAAGCCATAATCGATGGATGGTGGCAATGGAGCCTTACCAGCTACGAACGTATCTTTCATGAGATTTTTCGCATAAGACTCGCGGTCTGCCGCTGCAATGAGGGCTGCACGAAGATTTGGATTTCGTAGTTTCCCCTTTTGCCCCATACGAACAAATACATCACGCAAGGAAGACATTTCATAGATAGTGAAGTTTTTATCATTTTGGAAGATACTATATTCACCAGGTCCAATGCTAATAGCCATATCTACATCACCAGATTGTAATGCCATAGCACGCGTATTCGCATCATTAATGGAAGGGATCTCAACCTTGGCAAAGCCTGCTTTACCATCCCAGTAATTATCATTACGTTTTAGTTCAGCACGCTCTTTTGTGAAAGAGGATACTACATATGGACCAGTACCAATAGGACCTTCCTTTGCAATATCACGACCATTCGACTCTGCTGTCACATCCATAATCAAAAACAATGGATCTCCTAACAAGTTGGGCAAAGTTATAATATTCCTTGTCAGTCTTGATGGTCAACTCCTGACCGTTAGCAGTAATTTCTGTATAGTTAAAGAACGTTTTTGCTCGTTTACTTTTAGCAAAAGTTCGTTCTAAAGATGCTTTTACCGCCTCAGCTGTCAAACTATTACCATTTGAGAACTTTACTTTATCGTTGATGGTGAAAGTCCATGTCAATTTGTCGTCACCTTGTTTCCAAGATGTGGCAAGCCAAGGCGTTGCTTTCATTTGATCATCAAACTTGATAAGCGTTTCACCTATACCAAATCGCACAACGGCCCAACTAAAATAATTTTCCGTTGGTTCTAATGTGCCAGCAAAACTAATAGCCCCTACCTTTAATACATCATTAGATGAAGCAGAGTCTTGATTCATACAACCAATAGTCCCGAGCATAGTCACACCAAGGGTCATACCAATTAGTAAAGACTTGCGTAATCCTTTCATTTATACACCTAACCTTTCTACACACATTAACTATCTATTTATACTCAGATACTCACTATTTTTTTGCATTAACATAATCTAGTAAATATAACCTGCTTTTACAATAGTTAATATAAAGAGAATCTATGTACATCACTTCATATGAGCATATCTTATTATACCCATAGGGGTATATTTTATACAGTCAACTATACTATATATTAGGTGTTAACACAATGTATAATTTGAGAAACATTTCAATATATCTATTAAAAAAATTTCATATCTTAACTATGCATAAAAAAATAGCAGTTAGTCTTGAAACTAACTGCTATTTTTAAGTTTACCTATCCGATGTAACTCTCTACATTTCAAATTTATACTTTTGAAATTTTGAAAGTAAATTTTTCCTATTAAGCTTCTAATGCAGCCTCATCCAAGGTAAGCGGCTTATGATCTTGACCAATTTCAAAGATAGAGCTCAATAAAAACCTTTGTATATGGATGTTTTGCATCCGCCAAGTGGAAAGCATCTAGTTCTTCAACGATAGCACCTTTGTACATTACGACCACCTTGTGGCACATCGTACGAATAAAGGCAATATCATGAGCAATAAATAGGTATGTTAAATTTTTCTTTTTTTGTAAACGCGCCAAAAGGTACGCAATGGAGTCTTGTACAGATACATCTAGGGCACTAGTAGCCTCGTCTAACACGAGGATTTCGGGCTCTAAAACGATAGCACGAGCAATGGCAACACGTTGGCGTTGACCACCAGACATTTCATGAGGATAGCGATGCATAAACTCGCGAGGTAAATCTACCATTTCCAGGTAGTCACCTGCGATTTGCTCTTCTTTTCCCTTTTCAAGAAGACCAAAATTATAAAGTGGCTCAAGAATGATATCTTTAACCTTCATACGTGGGTTAAAAGCTGCAGATGGATCTTGGAATACCATTTGAATCTTTTTACGATATTCTTTCGTTTGTTCAGAATTCATATGTTGAATCTCTACACCATCTACATAAATCTCGCCTTCCGTAATAGGAAGCATTTTCATGATCATACGAACCAATGTTGTTTTCCCAGAGCCAGATTCCCCTACAATCCCAAGGGACTGACCTTTTTCGAGAGTTATATTAATATCCTTACATGCTTCGAGTTCACCACCAGTGGGAAGTGGGAATCGTTTACATACATTTTTTAATTCTACTGCGTAGTTAGTCAATGTAACGACCTCCTCCCAATGTTGGTACAGCCTCTTTTAATTGTTTCGTATATTCATTAGATGGATTTTCCAAAAATGTCTTTAGGAGTACCTGCATCTACGACACGGCCCTTTTTCATAACGATAATGTAGTCTGACATATACGCCGCTACACCAAGATTATGGGTTACCATTACGATTGCGGAGTTATGCTCTTTAGCTAGTTCAAGCATTTGCATAACCACTTGAGATTGTGTTGTTACATCGAGTGCAGATGTCGGTTCGTCACCGATGAGTAATGCTGGGTCCAATGCTAACGCCATAGCAATACCAACACGTTGACGTTGACCACCAGATAATTCGTGTGGATAACGGCGCAATATATCCGCTCCATTAGGAAGAGATACAGATTCTAATAACTCAATTGCTCGTCGATCACATTCATCATTAGTGATTTCAATATGAGATGTAAACAATTCTCTAAATTGTTTACCAATGCGAACAATTGGATCTAATGCACTACCACTATCTTGGAAAATCATAGCCATATCTTTACCACGTATGGCTCTCCATTCTGACTTAGATAGGGTACGAAGGTTGTGACCGTTAAAGATCATTGTACCGTCTGTAACCTCACCACCTACAGATAATAAACCCATGAGGGCCCGGATTACAGTAGTTTTACCGGATCCGGACTCACCTACAATGGTTAATACCTTACCGCGTTCCAAGGTAAAGTTCACATCCATAACAGCAGGCACACCTTGGTACGCAATGTTAAGGTTTTCTACAGTTAGTATGTTTTCTGCCATTATAGCTCCTCACTATTTTGTAATTTTGTTAGTAATCCAGTAGTAATCACTTGGGTACATTACAGCACCTTTCAAGTAAGAACCTGTAACGATATTAGTTTTAGGATAACCTAAGAATAATGCAGCGCCATCATTCATCAACAATTGTTGAATTTGAATTGCATAATCACGACGTTTTAGCTGGGTCGAATTCAGTTTGCAGCTGCATCTAACAATTGGTCAACTTGTGGATTGGAGTAACCAGAACCGTTTTGAGGGTTAGAACCATTGTTATTAGTATGCCAGTAGTTAGCTAAGAACCAGATTGGATCACCTGTATTAGCAGTTACGATGTTGGAGATAAGCATATCATAATCGCCATCTTGACCCATTTTATCAATCAAGTTGTAGTCAACTGTTTTGATTTTCATATCGATACCAACTTTTTTAAGGTCTGCTTGAACAGCTTCTGCATAAAGTGGTAATTCTGCACGAGAGTTATATACAACGAAGTTGAATGTTAATGGTTTGCCATCTTTATCAAGGATACCATCGCCATCAGTATCTTTCCAGCCATCTTCAGCTAACAATTGTTTAGAACGTTCAGGATTATACGCATTAGGATCTTTCAAGTCATTGAAGCCGTAGTCCATAGATGGTGGAATTGGAGCGGAACCAGGAATGAATGTACCCTTTAATAATACATCTGCATAGTTTTTACGGTCTGTTGCAGAGATTACAGCAGCACGAACCTTGTCGTCACCAAGAATACCTTTTTGATTGATACGTGCTAACACAACACGAAGAGATGCAATTTCATCTACTTTAAATTTGTCATTGCCTTGGAACAAGCCAATTTCACCAGGGCCGATATTAACAGCCATGTCTACATCACCGGATTGCAAGCTCAAAGCACGCGTATTAGGATCGTCGATGGATGGGATTTCTACGGTTTTAAACGGTACTGCACCATCCCAGTAGTTTTCGTTCGCAGCCATTTCAGCACGTTCTTTAGTGAAAGATTTTACTACATATGGGCCTGTACCGATAGGACCTTCTTTAGCAAAGTTACGGCCATCTTTTTCAGCTTGAACGTCAACAATTAAGAATATTGGATCTGCCAAAAGACCTGGCATATTAGGATATTCTTTATCTGTTGTATGAATAATTAATTGTTGACCATTTAGCTTCCATAGAATCATAATTCAAAGAATGTTTTTGCAATGATTAGACTTTTCAAAAGCACGTTCAATAGACGCCTTTACAGCTGCTGCATCAACTTTTTTACCATTGGAGAATTTCACCTTATCATTGATTGTGAAAGTCCACGTTTTATGATCTGGGAGATACTTCCCATTTAGATGCAATCCAAGGTTGAGGCTTCATTTGCTCATCAAACTTAGTCAATGTTTCACCTATACCATAACGCATGACAACCCATGCGAAGAAATTTTTCCGTAGGTTCTAACGTGAGATGCGAAAGTTAGTTACGCCAACTTTTTAAATACATCTTTGTTAGCAGCACCATTGTTATCGGAACCCACAACCAGCGATGAAGGAACCCATCATTACAATGCTGAGGCCTGCTAATAGAGCCTTTTTTTCCAAGATTTTTTTCATTTAAAAATCTCCTTTGTACAACTACATATAAAACATAAAAAAACATTTAAACATCATGACTACTATCTAAAATAGTCGTGATGGAAAAAAACCATAATTTCTTACCAGTCATAATGAAACTTTTCACTAGATAAAGATTCAAATTTATGAAGGTAAAATACAATTTTATCCTTGGTTTTTAGGATCCACTACATCTCGTAAGGAGTCAGACCAAAGATTAAAAATAGCAACCACGATAAGGATGGACATACCAGGGAATGCCATGAGCCATGGACTCGTTTGCAAGTACTGGCGACCCTCGTTAAGCATAAGACCCCATTCTGGAGTCGGTGGCTGAGCACCAAAGCCAAGGAAGGATAAACCTGCTACCTCAATCATGATAGCCCCGATATCTAATGCACCTGTTGTAATAACGAGAGGCATAATATTAGGAATGATATGACGTCTGATGATGGCCGTCGTAGATGCGCCCATCATAACAGCAGCCGTTACATATTCCTCACCGCGCACCTTGAGCGTCATAGAACGTACAATACGAGCATATTTTGCCCAACCTACAACAGATAAGGCTAAAATCGTATTTACAATGCTACCACCTAGAATACCAGCAATAGCAATAGCCAATACGATACCAGGGAATGATAACATGATGTCTGCTAAACGCATAAGAACCATTTCAACTTTACCGCCAAAATAGCCTGCTATAGCACCGATGATAGTACCAATGCTCACCATGATAACGACGATGGATACGCCCATGAACAAGGATAATTGAGTACCATAAATGATACGAGATAATACATCACGTCCTAATTTATCTGTACCAAACCAATGTTGGCTGCTTGGTGCTTGCAATGCCTGACTTTATATTTGAGGTGAAAGCATCGCCCGGTGCAAGCCAGGGTGCAAAGATAGCGATGAGAACAATGATAATCATCAACCCACTATAGAAAGAGAACAATTTATGTTTTTGAATAAATTCTGCCATTATGCTCTCTCCCTTTTCAATCTAGGGTCTAATAAGATATATGATGCATCAACCAATGCGTTAATACACATATATGCTAAAGCAACCCACAACACAAAACCTTCAATCAATGGATAATCGCGCATAGTAATAGCATAAATTGCCATATTCCCAAGTCCCGGCCAAGAGAATACCATTTCTACGACTGCCACACCACCTAGTAACCAACCAATAACAACACCAAGAATAGTGATGAGTGGTAACACCGCATTAGGTAAAATATGACCGAATAAAATTTTTATCTCACTAACACCGCGAGCACGAGCGCCAATAACATAATCCTTTTGCATTTCCTCAAGGATAACTAGCCGCACTTGACGCATGTATTTAGACCCAACAACAACTGCCAAAGTAATAGCGGGCAAAATAACACCAGACGCAGTCACTCGAGAGGATGCAATCGGTACAAGGCCCAATTTAAGACCGAAGATGTAAATCAGTACAAGACCTAACCAGAACGTAGGCATAGATACGCCTACGAAGGATAGAAATCTCAACACATAATCAACCCATTTGTTACGATTTAAGGCGCTTATAATACCTGCAGGCAATGCATAGAGCAGCGTAAATACTAAAGCCGTACCCGCTAACATTAATGTACCTGGTAAAGCCTCCAACATACGATCTACTACTGGTTTTTTAGCAGAATAACTCATCCCTAAATCACCTTGTGCGGCATTGACGACCCAGTTTGCATACTGTACTACAAATGGTTTATCTAACCCAAGCTGAGCTCGAGTTTCATCGATAAGCTCCTGAGATACGATAGTATCTGCCGTTTCAAGTAACATCGTTACTGGGTCACCTGGTGCTAAATAGGTGAGACAAAATGTCAAAAATGTGATGCCAAACAAGGTCACAATAAATTGCCCCAATTGTTTGACAAAGCGTTTGCCCATAGGCGCCTCCTAAACTCTCTAAACACTAACAACAATTCAAATGACAAACTAATGGTACTAGCTTTTTTTATAGCGATGAAGCTTAAAGGCTAGGGAACGAAAAAAGGTTAGTCGCCCGACTAACCCAAATTAAGCACAGCATATGCATACCATGCCTTTAGAGCAGGCTTTCTGACTCTGATTCATCGCAACATTTCGGCCTTCCCAGTTTCCCAGTGACCCTATAATGAAACCTTGCTCCTCATTACAGCTATTTGCATAGTATGGGTTTTTCACCCATTTTCCTCTTTTACGCTCGGTAAATACCGACACTCACTAGTTCATTCATTTTTTTATCGATTATAAATATACTATATTAACACTCTATTTACAATACATATACCCCTTATGGGTATATGTATTTCACATATTTTCAATATAATTTTTTTATACTGATAAAAAAATATTGATTAATGATTAAATTCACAATCCTGCATAAAAATTATATAAATTAACTTATATAAATAATTTTTTTATTATATTTACTGTATATGACGGTATATATATTAATTTTAATAATAATAAAAGCAATGTAAAAAAACTTTATTATAAAAATCTTTTTTTATACACAGCAAAAATTTGATTAATAATAATACTCTTTATATTTTTTTCATATCTAGCTCGCATTAATTATAAGTCTAATGCATGATTATGATAAAAAAGAGGCTATTACCAAATAATAGCCTCTAATAAGACGAGATGTATTCAGTTAATCAATACTTTGTTGTAAGCGGTGTGCTCTGCGTGTATCCCACGCTTTACGCAAAACATAGATCACCAAGCCTATGCTTACTGCCACTGCGCTACCTACCATAGCATCAAAGCCACATGCGTAGATTGCATATAGGCAGTAAAGAACGCCTATACCGAACAAGTAATTAGAGCGTTTAATACGACTTTCAGCTACGCCAGCCATACGCATCATTGTAGGTACTGCCAAGATGCACAATACATACGGTACTACGTTAGTTACAACCGCTAAGTTTACTAAGATTTCAAATTGCTCACGCAAGGATTCGCTTGCAGTGAATAAAGTAAGTAATGTTTCAACAGCGAGTAAAATCAATACACCACGAACAGGAGCATCTTTGCTATTTACACGAGCGAATATTTTAGGGAAGTAACCATGTTCTGCTGCACTTTTGAAGACGCGAGACAATGTGAATTGCCAGCAAAGCAAAGCGCCAAAGCAAGAAATAACCATAGCAGCCATAACGATGTTTGCAATTGTATCATTGAACATGTATACGAATGTCAAACCGAATGGTGCGTTAGAATTTAATAAATCAACGTTAGGCACAATACCTGCCATAACGTTTGTGGACAAGATATAAACCACTGCCACTGCTAATGTACCCGCCACAGTTGCGATAGGTACGTTTTTCTTTGGATTCTCAACAGCATCAGCATTAGCCGCTGCGGACTCAAATCCTAGGAAGCCCCATAAAGTTAGGGAAATAGATTGTTTTACCGCATCATAAAGCGGAAGATCATTTGGGTTCCATGCCGCCCAATAAATAGATGGATCAAACCAATACCAGCCGATTGTACCGATTAATAAAACCGGAACAATAGAGCCCCAAATAGTCATATTGCTGAGTCGACCTGTGAAACGATTCCCTCTGAAGTTTAGAATCGCTGCAAACCACAAGAGCACAATTGTTACTTGACTTGTTTGTGTCGCATTGAGGTCAACACCAAAGAAAGCTGCGCCATAACCTACGGCAGATACCGCGATGGCGATATTAGCAATGATGAGAGATATGCTGTAAGCATAGCTCGCCATAAAATGTCCAGTTTTACCGAAGCGATGTTCTGCATAACCGCCCATGCCCCCTTGTTTTTGGGAGAACATACCCGCTTGAGCAAATATACGCTAGTAAAAGCGCACCCACAGCTGTCACGAGCCAAGATAAAACTGAAATAGTACCAACTTGAGCCAAATTAGTTGGTAACATAATGATCCCAGCTCCTAGCATATTGGCTGCTACCATTGTGGTTAGCTGGAATACAGACATTTTTTTAGCGGTGGTTTTCATGTATCAATCCCCTTTCACTAAGGTGAATTTTTTCTCGTCCATAATTCACTTAAAATATATATACCGCTAAGTAAATTCAGTTCGTGCTGTGATGGGCTTGAATGTGAATTTACCGTTTTTATTCTTATTACGAGTTAAATAATAACACCTATGAAACCAAAAATAAAAAGTACTTTATTGGCGGACAAGGCATATTACACGAATTGAATAAATCATAGGTAATTTATCATCAAAATCGAACAGAACTCATTTTAATCGTAGCAAAGTATATTTTTACCCCTATTTTTATTCTGTGTATAGATGTAATTTTTTTCCTATCTATCACGGTTATAGTGTCCTAGTACAAGACTATTATTTCCTCGCAGTCCACTATATATGTACATGTAAATACATCATTTTAATAGTGGATTATCAATTAGAATTTTTGGGCTTTATAGGTATCGTCTAGCTTTTTAAATAAAAAAATCGATATACATATAAGTATAATGGGCAATATTAGACCCTTAATGAAATCCTTATATGTATATCGATCTCAGTTTTTCAAATTTTATTGATAACTATTCTTTATTTTTATCTACTACTTATTCCACACTAGCTCTACTCTTCTACAGATTCAACGATTTCTTTCCATTCAGCAATTTGCTTTTTCCTCAGCAGCGATAATGATTTTTACCATTATTACGTTGTCGTTCCACACATTCTGGAGCCGTACCAGAATAGTTATTACGACCTGCAACACAAGCTTCGATGGAGATAGCGTCAAGAATATCTGCATCAAAATGGTTAGAAATAGCTTTGAAGTCCTCTACGGATAGATCAAGGAGTACACAACCTTTTTCGATGCAATGATGCACCGCATTACCTACGATTTCATGGGCTTCACGGAATGGAACACCTTTCTTCGCAAGATAATCCGCCATATCTGTAGCATTGGAGAAGTCGTCATCCAAGACTGCTTTCATATGAGCCCCATTGACCTTCATACCACGAATCATAGCCGCATTAATGGACAATGCGAAGTGTACTGTATCAATAGCATCGAAGATACCTTCTTTATCCTCTTGCATATCCTTGTTGTATGTAAGAGGCAAGCCTTTCAAAGTTGTTAAAAGGCCTAACAAATGACCATAGGTACGGCCTGTTTTACCACGAACCAGCTCGCAAACGTCAGGATTTTTCTTTTGCGGCATAATACTAGAGCCCGTGCAGTGAGCATCATCAAGTTCAATAAAATTGAACTCATTGGTAGACCACAAGATCAACTCTTCGCTAAGACGGCTCAAATGCATCATCACGAGAGATGCAAAGGATAAGAATTCAACTACGTAGTCACGGTCAGATACGGCATCCATACTATTTTCGTAAATACGAGAGAAGCCCAAAAGCTTTTGCGTATATGTTTGATCAATGCCGTATGTAGAACCAGCTAATGCGCCGGCCCCAAGTGGCATGATGTCCGCATGTTTGAATACCATCAACAATCGATCAAAATCTCGTTCTAACATGGAGAAATAGGCCATCATATGATGCCCAAACAATACAGGTTGAGCCCGTTGTAAATGCGTATAGCCAGGCATGATAACGTCACTATATTTTTCAGCTGTTTCGATGAGGGCCTTTTGCATGTCTACGATAAGCTCGCCCATTTCCACAACGGCTTTACGCACATACATATGCAAATCTACTGCACATTGGTCATTACGGCTGCGGCCTGTATGCAAACGACCACCGGCTTCACCGATATCATCGGTGAGGCGTTTTTCAATATTCATATGAATATCTTCAAGAGCTACGGAGAACGGAAACTCTCCTTTATCAATCTGACATTTTTAATCTTCGTTAAACCTGCTATGATGGCATCTCGATCTGCATCGGAGATAATATGTTGTTTTGCCAGCATAGTCGCATGTGCCTTGCTGCCTGCAATATCTTCGGCGTACATCCGCGCATCAAAAGCGATAGAGGATGTAAAATCCTCTACCGCTTTATCAGTGCCTTTTGTGAAACGCCCGCCCCACAATTTAGCCATTATTTACCTGCCTTTTCTTTCATCAATGCATTAATTTTGAGAGGTAAACCGAACAAGTTGATGAAACCTTCTGCATCAGCTTGATCGTATACATCATCTTCTTCAAATGTTACAAAATCTTCGCTGTACAAAGAATATGGAGAAGTACTACCCGCAGAAATGATATTGCCTTTGTACAATTTAAGTTTTACTTCACCGGTTACAGTTTTTTGAGTTTCGTCAACAAACGCTTGTAATGCGTTCATCAATGGTGCGAACCACATGCCATCGTATACAAGTTCAGCGTATTTGTTAGCAATGAGTTCTTTGTAGTGGTATGTAGCTCTGTCTAAGCAGAGGTATTCAAGTTCTCTGTGAGCATACATGATGATGGAACCACCTGGGTTTTCATAAACGCCACGGGATTTCATACCTACCAATCTATTTTCAACGATATCTACAACGCCTACACCATAGTGTGCACCAATCTCGTTGAGTTTTTCTAATAATTGTAATGGGTGCCTTCTTGACCGTCTACGGCTACAGGTACACCTTCTTTAAGGATACAGTTACATAACCAGCTTCATCTGGAGCTTGTTCAGGTGTATGTGTTACCAAATACACATCATCTTTAGGAGCATTTGCTGGATTTTCAAGATCGCCGCCTTCATGGGATAAATGCCATACGTTTTGGTCCATAGAATATGGATGAGATTTTGTAGCTACAACTGGAATATCATGTTTAGCAGCATATTCCATGCAATCTGTTCTAGATTTCAAATCCCATTCTCTCCAAGGAGCAATGATTTTCATGTTAGGAGCTAATGCTTTGATAGTCAACTCAAAACGAACTTGGTCATTACCTTTACCAGTCGCACCATGAGCGATTGCATCAGCGCCTTCTTTTTTGGCAATATCTACAAGAATTTTACCAATTAAAGGTCTCGCGAAGGATGTACCTAATAAATATTTACCTTCATAAATTGCACCAGCTTTTACAGTAGGCCATACATAATCTTTTACAAACTCTTCCTTAGCGTCAACGATGTACGCTTTAGATGCGCCAGATTTGATCGCTTTTTTCTCAACTGCATCATAATCCTCAGGTTGGCCCAAGTCTACACACACTGCAATAACTTCAGCACCATAATTTTCTTTCAACCAAGGAATGATAACAGAAGTATCTAAGCCACCAGAATATGCGAGTACTACTTTATTTGCTTTACCCATGATAACACCTCATAAACCACTATCTATTTAGACTAATATAATCAATACAATATCAGATAATTGTGAAAGCACCGTGGTATCTTCTATTACCGACAGGTATTCTCTCCTTCTGACAAAAAATAGTATACACCTGTATAATTATAAATGCAAGCATTATTTTTATTCATTTTAATAATATATTTCGTTTACGAACTAATAAATAAGCTATATCTAGTAATCGAACACCAGATATAGCTTATTAAATATATTAAGTTATTCTTCCACAAGCTCCAAGTCCTGTTCGTACGCATAGTCTGCTTCGGCTTGTGTAATCATGCCTTGGTCTACCATTTGTTCGAGCACCAGCTTTTGTCGAGCTTTAGCCCCTTCATAGTTCGTGTAAGGATCTAAATAGGACGGTGCATTGGGTAATGCAGCGAGCAAAGCGCTTTGCCCCAATGTTAATCGACTGGGACTCGTCCCAAAGTATCCGTGAGCTGCTTCGTAGATACCATAATAATTATGACCATAATATACGGTATTCAAATACATAGTAAAAATTTCTTCCTTAGAATAGTAATGTTCCATCTCGCTAGCGAGGATGGCCTCTTCTACCTTACGACTCATGATGCGCTTTGAGGAAAGGAACAGATTTTTTACAAGTTGTTGTGTAATAGTACTACCGCCTTCCAAGGTTTCACCTGCTATGGTATTTGTGTACAAGGCGCGAATAATACCGAGTACATCAATAGCTCCATGTTTATAATACCGCTTATCTTCAATAGCGATTAATGCATTTTTTGTATACTCAGGAATAACATCCCCTTTCACCCAATGCTCTTTTGAAACACGTTGATTAAGAGCTATCTGTACTTTATCTCTAAATGTAAACAGTCGTATAATTCGATCCGTACGACTGAGCGTGTCTTCACTTTGTTCTATTTGTTTTTCAACAAGTGTATGAGCTTTACTCTCACGATTTGTCCCTTGAAAGCTATGGTATCCGTCATATATAAACATAGCCAAAATCATGACCACCACGAATACAACTAGATTTCGAAGGTAGCGAAATACTTTCATTTCTTTCACCTATTTCTTAAAGGTCTGTAATATAAACACATGTAAACATAAGTTTATAATCTAGCCATCTATACAATACCTTATATACATATACAAATATAAAGTATATTAAATGTATTGTATCACATCAATCAAGAAGAAGATATGTAAAAACACTAGTTTTTACGTCCACTCATACTACAAATATATTTAATATATCTTATAACGGCACGACACTATATATCTATAAATACCGATTAATGCATATTAGTTATACTTATTAAGTTGTATTAAAAAAACTTTAAATAGAGTATAATGTATGAGATGATAAAAACATGCCTATGGAGGAGTAATATGAAACAGTGTATGGATTCAGAAAATCTGCATCGTCGATTGCGTAAAATCTTAGGTCAAGTGCAAGCTATTGATCGAATGATTGAAGAAGACATTCCCTGCGAAGATGTGTTGAGCCAAATTAATGCAGCTAAGTCTGCACTACATAAAGTAGGACAAGTAGTTCTTGAAGGACATATCAACCACTGCGTACGAGATGGTATCGAACATGGTGACGTGGAAAAAACCATTAGCGACTTTACAAAAGCTGTAGAGCGCTTTGCAAATATGGGTAAATAAAAAAGGACTCTACAAATGAATTGCACCCAAAAAATTGGACATAATTTTTGGGAGGTGCAGTTCAAAATGTAGGGTCCTTTTTATTACCCTCATATTAATCGTGGTTAGTTGTTAAGAATTCGCTCAATGCAGCGAGTGCCTCGTCTTCGTCAGCACCGTCAGCCGTCAAGGTAACGGATGTGCCTTTTGTAGCACCCAAGGTCAATACAGTTAAAATAGATTTAGCATCTGCTGTTTTGCCATTAGCAGCGATAGTCACTTTGGAAGCGAACTTAGCAGCCAATTGTGTGAAAGCTGTAGCAGGACGAGCATGTAAACCGGATTCGTTAGTAATTTCTACTGTTAATTCTTTCATGATAACCTCTTTCTATCTCGATAGGCGGTGCCTATCCATACGTTCTAATAGATATATTGTATCAATATCAAGCATTTCAATTCAAGTATATTACATCCTATTTACTATGTAATAATCCTATTTAACAAAAGTAAAATTATAATAAACCTTTTTCAGCTAATACAGATTTAGCGTATTCTGTAATTTCTTCTGCTGTGTCCATAGTAAGTGCTTTATTTGCTACCTCTTCACATTCTGTTTTGGAAACAGAACGCAAAATATTTTTAATAAGAGGAATCGAAGACGCCGTCATGGAGAATTCGTCGAGACCAAGGCCCAACAGAATCATGGTCGCCACAGGGTCGCTAGCAAGCTCACCACACATGCCTGTAAATTTACCTTGTTCATGACTAGCATCAATGACGTGCTTAATAAGACGTAACACACCTGGATGCAATGGTTGATACAAGCTACCAATTGCTTCGTTCATACGGTCTACTGCCAATGTGTATTGGCAAAGATCATTCGTACCGATACTAAAGAAGTCAACATATTTAGCAAGGATTGGAGATATAACAGCTGCCGCTGGTACTTCGATCATGATGCCAACCTTGATATCCTTGTTGAAATCCTTACCCTCAGCCTCCAGTTCCTCCTTACATTCACTAAGCATAGCATTCGCTTGCTTCACTTCCTCAACGGAAGCAATCATAGGATACATGATGTGAATATCACCAAACGCACTAGCTCGTAATAAGGCACGCAATTGTACCTTAAAGATATCTGGACGATTTAAGGATATACGAATAGCGCGGTACCCTAGGAATGGGTTCATTTCACTTGGTAAATCAAGGCATTTCAATTCCTTGTCTCCACCGATGTCCATGGTACGGATAATAACAGGCTGCCCCTTCATATCTTGGGCTACCTTTTTATACTCTTCGAATTGTATTTCTTCTGCAGGCAATTCGTCATTTTCCATGTAAAGGAATTCTGTACGGTACAAACCAATACCTTGTGCGCCCATAGTGAGCGCATGTTTAGCATCCTTCGCCTTACCAATGTTGCCAAATAGCTCTACATGATGACCATCAATGGTAGTAGCTTCAAGATTAGCGGATTCGCGCAACCGTTTTAACTCCTCTTGGAACGCCAACGCTTGATTTGTATACTCCGTCCAATCCGCATCAGATGGATTGATTTCCACGATACCATCCGTACCAAGAACGACTGCCTTATCGCCATCTGCAAAGCTTTCAATATCACCAACGCCCATAACTGCAGGAATCTCTAAGGTGCGAGCCATAATAGCCGCATGAGATGTAGGGCCACCTGCTGCCGTAACGATACCTTTTACTACCGCTTTATCAAGGGATGCCGTATCAGATGGTGCCAAATCATGAGCCACCAAGATAACCTCGCCAGAAATATGTGATAAACCGCGAGGGTTCATGCCTAACATATTACGCATCAAACGATCACCGATATCCTTAATATCTGCGCCTCGTTCACGCATGTAAGCGTCTTCCATACCAAGGAAGATATTTGCAAAGGTTTCAATTGTTTGAGCCGTAGCCGCTACCACATTCATATGGCTAGACTCAACAAGGGATTTAATTCCGTCAGATAAGGATGGGTCTTGAGCAATTTGCATATGCGCTTCAAAAATAGCCGCCTCTTCTGGCCCCATTTCATCCAACGCTTTTTACGAATAGTATCCAATTGTTTTAAGGTAGATGCCATAGCAGTTGCAAACTTGCCTATTTCTTCTTCTACCTTGTCTTCCGTTACATTGTAATCAGGAATGACAATTTCCTCTTGAATATATCTATATACATTGCCTACTGCAATGCCACGAGATCCAGAAATCCCTTGAATTCGCATATGTGTTCCTCTTTCTATTACGATTAACTACATTACTCTTTATTTTTATCATTTCTCTGTTAAACAATAAAAGTAATCCAAATACCTATATTCCCTTAAATAATCGTCCCATATGGGGCATTTTTTTGTTTTCACTATAACTCTTAATAAACGCTGTAAGCTTTCCTTATTTTCCCTTTATTTTTGCTATAAATTTATACGATTCCATACAATGCTTAGGACCTATTTATGATATAATATTATAATATAGAATATATAATAATAAACATATGAGACTTTCACGGGCTTCATGGTGAAAGTCTTACTTATTGATAGGAGACTTTATGAAATTAACGAAAATGCATGGTCTCGGCAATGACTTCATCCTCTTTGCCGACCCACAAGGGACGTCTAAAGACTACACAGACCTCGCCATCCGCCTTTGCGATCGTCGCACGGGTATTGGTGCCGATGGTCTTGCTATCCTAGTTCCTTCCGAAACCTGTGATGTGCGCATGCGCATCATCAACTCCGATGGTAGTGAAGCAGAAATGTGCGGTAATGCCATCCGTTGCTTTGCCAAATACGCTTATGAACACGGTGAAACAACGAAGGAGACTTTCACCATCGAAACCTTAGCTGGCGTAATGAAGCCTACATTGACTATCGAAAACGGAATAGTCACACAAGTTACTGTAAACATGGGCAAACCATTCTTTAAGTCCCAAGACATTCCTATGAATGTAAACATGGATAAGGTTATCGACGTAGACCTCGATGTAAACGGTGAGACCATAACAGTGAGCTCTGTATTGCTCGGCGTGCCTCATACGGAGGTATTCATCGCCGACATTACAAAAGCCCCTGTTACAACACAAGGCCCTATCCTTGAAAAGCACGATGCCTTCCCTGCTAACACCAATGTAAACTACATTGAAGTAGTAAACGACAAACACATCAAGGTGCGCACATGGGAACGTGGAGCTGGCGCTACTTTAGCATGTGGAACAGGATCTTGTGCCTCTGCCGTTATGTCCTTTGAAAAAGGTTTAACAGGCCGTGAAGTAGATGTAGAACTTTATTTAGGAACATTGCATATTTCATACTTGGAGGATGGCACGGTGCTCATGACAGGCCCGGCTGAGGAAGTCTTCGAAACAGAACTTCCTATCGATTAAAATGAAGTGGTTACAACTTATATTAAATGCGTTCCTAAGGTACCAACAGGGTCGCACACTCATACCACGGAATATAGAGCCCCTTTTGGGACTACTTGCATCCATTCTCGTCATCCTCATAGCCGTAGCCAATAGCATCGCTATTGGTTATGCCTTGATTGTCGTATGGAGCATCATGGCCTACGTGTTCTACCGCAAAGGATATGCACCAAAAGAATTATTAAACCTATCTTGGACAGGTGCGAAAACATCCATCGTAGTGATGCAAATCTTCCTTCTCATCGGTTGGCTCATCGCCATGTGGCAAGCAGCAGGCGTTATTCCTATGATTATCGCCACAGGTATCGATTTAATTGATCCATCCATCTTTATCGTCTGTGCCTTTTTAATAACAGCTATAGTGAGTATGTTGTTAGGTACTGCACTGGGCACTGTAGGAACGATAGGCATCGTACTCATCACCATGGCAAGAGCTGGAAGTATTCCAGAAAATATTGTGGCTGGTGCTATTATTGCAGGTGCTTACTTTGGTGATCGAAACGGACCACTATCATCTAGTGCGTCTCTTGTAGCAACCTTAACCCATACAAAGGTATCGACGAATATTCCCATTATGTTTAAAGATGGTATTCCAGCACTCATCATCTCTACAGTGTTGTATCTATTACTATCTCAGTGGTACCCACTCAATTACGAAAATAGTTTACTATCCGATACAATTCACTTTATTTTCAATATCGATTGGACATTATGGATTCCAGTCATCATCGTCATTGGTCTATTGCCTTTGAAAGTATCTATCCGTTGGCCTATCGGACTCAGTGCATTAGCGGCGGCCATTCTAGCCTATACCAATCAGGATGCGAGCCTCTCAGAGTTGGGATGGTATACCTTAACAGGCTTTGAACTACCGCACTATAATCCACTAGCTAATATCATTCATGGCGGCGGTCTACAAACGATGTTTATCCCTACCCTTTCAATTTTTATGGCTACTGCCATTTCAGGCATGCTCGAAGGGGTTGGCTTCTGGAACGATATACGACAACTGTTAGAGCGAGCTAAAACACGGAGCGATGTATTTGCTGCCAATGTAGGTCTTGCTTTCTTAACAGGTGCGGTTGGATGCAGCCAAGCTATTGCGGTAGTTATGACGCACTCTATTATGCGTATTACCTACGCACAGCGAGGTATTCAAGACGAAGATGTAATGCTAGACTTTGAAAATAGTGGCATTCTCATCGCTCCATTACAACCATGGAATATCGCTGCCTACGTGCCCATTGTCATGATGGGTACAAGTTCAACAGGTTATGTACCATTTGCCTTCTTCCTATATCTAGTACCACTCATCTATTGGTTACGATTACGGAAGCAAGATCAACCAATCATACGCTAATTAGTATTATCTCAAAAGGGGAAATTGTATGATTTATACCATTACCTTTAATCCAGCTCTCGATTATATCGTGCGCCTTGATCACCTCAAGACGGGTACTATTAATCGCACCATCCAAGAATACGTTCTCGGTGGTGGCAAAGGTATCAACGTATCTATCGTGCTCAACAATCTTGGCATGGATACGACAGCACTCGGCTTCATCGCAGGGTTTACAGGCGAAGAAATCGTAACACAACTCAAGAAATTCGGCGTGAAAGAAGATTTCATCCGGCTTCGCGAAGGATTAACCCGCATCAATGTTAAGGTAAAAGCCTCTGATGAGGAAACAGAGATTAATGGCCGCGGCCCAATCATCGGTACCGACGAATTAGAAGCTCTATACAAACAGCTTGATGCGTTGACCGAAAAGGACACCTTAATCCTTGCTGGCAGCATTCCTTCTAGCCTACCAAGCGATATGTACGAACTCATTATGGAGCGCTTACAACATAAAAATATTCGCATCGTAGTCGATGCTACAAAGGATCTACTCACAAAAGTCTTGCCTTATAAACCATTTTTTTAATTAAGCCAAATAATCACGAGCTTAGTGAAATCTTTGGGCGCACTTTATCTACAAAAAGATCAGCTTGTAGAAGCAGCAAAAAAACATTGCAAGAGAAAGGCGCACAACACGTGCTCATCTCCATGGCTGGTGATGGTGCTATTTTGGTGTCCGCTGACGGCACTGTATATACCAGTCCTGCCCCTAAAGGAACTCTCGTGAATTCCGTGGGTGCTGGCGACTCCATGGTAGCCGGCTTTATTACGGGCTATGAAAAGACGGGTGACTTACAAGAGGCGCTCTATTGGGGTATCTCCAGTGGCTCTGCCTCCGCTTACTCTGAAAAACCTCGCAACCCTTGAAGAAGTAGAAACACTGCTTTCACAAGTACGAGTTAAATAGTTTTATATTTTATGTGCATCAAGGAGTACACATATGAAAATCACTGATCTATTAAAACCTCAATCTATCCTACTGAATGCAGATCCTGTCACAAAAGCTGACGCCATTTACACCTTAGGTGAATTGATGGACAAAGGAGGCTATTTGACAGACAAGGCAGAATATTTAAAAGCTGTCTTCGCTCGTGAAGAGTCTGGTTCTACAGGCCTTGGCGACGGTATTGCCACACCACATGCTAAATCTGCAGGAGTAAAAGAACCAGGCCTCGCCGCTATGGTTGTACCTAATGGGGTAGACTTTGAAGCATTAGATGGTCAACCTTCTCGCCTATTCTTCATGATTGCGGCTCCAGAAGGCGCCGCTGACACTCATGTTGAGGTATTGAGCAAACTAGCAACTATGGTGATTGACCCAGACTTCAAAGAAGCCCTAATTCAAGCGGCTACTGTTGATCGATTCTTAGAGCTCATTACAGCTAAAGAAGAAGGAAACTTTGACCCATCCGTAGAAGGATATATCAAACCAGCAGAGGATCAAAAAGCAACCAGCATTACCGATGCTATCGAAGCAAAGGCTACAGAAGCAATTGAAAAGGTAGCACCTAAGATTTCTGTAGATAACCCGCATTATGATGTACTTGCTGTTACTGGCTGCCCTACAGGCATTGCACATACCTATATGGCGGCTGAATCTTTAGAACGCAAAGCTAAAGAAATGGGTGTTTCTTTAAAAGTAGAAAAGAATGGTGCATCTGGTGTTAAAGACGCTCTTACAGCAGAAGAAATCGAGCACGCTAAATGCATTATCGTAGCTTCTGACCGTCAAGTAGAGATGGCACGCTTTGATGGCAAACCTATGATTCAAACTAAGGTTGCGAACGGCATCAATAAAGCGGAAGAGTTATTGCGTGAAGCTATGGCTGGTACAGCACCTGTATACCATGCTTCCCCATCTGACAAAAATGGTGCAGTGGCTGCATTCGATGCGGCAGATAACTTTGGTCGTCAAATCTACAAACATTTGATGAATGGTGTCTCCCACATGTTGCCATTCGTTATCGGTGGCGGTATCTTAATTGCCCTTGCCTTTTTATTCGATGTATTCGACCCAGCAAATCCTAAAAACTTTGGTTCCGGTACACCTCTTGCAGCTTTCTTAATGCAAATCGGTGGCGCTTCCTTTGGCTTCATGTTACCCGTATTAGCGGGTTACATCGCTATGAGTATTGCGGACCGTCCAGGTCTTGTAGCTGGTTTTGTTGGAGGCTTATTAGCTAACCAAGGTGGCTCTGGTTTCCTAGGTGCATTGATTGCCGGTTTCGCAGCAGGTTATTTGGTATTATTAGTTAAGAAATTAGTATCTGGTTTACCTCAAGCCTTAGAAGGTACAAAACCGGTTCTCTTCTACCCTGTGCTTGGCGTATTATTCATTGGTATCGCCATTACCTTTATCATCAATCCTCCTGTATCCGCACTTAACCACTGGTTGATGGACTCCTTGCAATCCATGGGCACAACGAGCCGCGTATTGTTAGGTCTTATCTTTGGTGCTATGATGTCCGTTGACATGGGCGGCCCTGTAAACAAAGCGGCTTATGTTATCGGTACTGGTGCTCTTGCAACTGGCGAATACGGTATTATGGCGGCTGTCATGGCAGGCGGTATGGTTCCTCCATTGGCAATCGCTCTTTGTACTACATTCTTCCCTAGCCGCTTCACAGAGGCTGAACGTAAATCTGGTATCACAAACTACATCATGGGCCTTTCCTTCATCACAGAAGGTGCCATCCCATTTGCAGCAGCCGATCCAGTTCGCGTATTACCAGCTTGTATTATCGGTGCTGGTACAGCCGGTGCGTTATCCATGTTCTTCGAATGCACACTACGCGCTCCACACGGCGGCATTTTTGTAGTACCAACAATTGGTAATCCACTACTATACCTTGCGTCCATCGCAATCGGTTCCGTTGTGGCTTGCTTTATCTTAGCACTTGTAAAGCCAAGCTTAAAAAAATAGTATCACAAAATAAATCATTAAAATTAACCATCAATTATAGCTTATATATGATTGATTGATGGCTGATAATTGTTGATTGTTTATGATGAGTTTCGACGATTAGCAGTTAGTAACTAATAGTTAACATTTAGCGACTAATTGATTAATGACTCTTATCGATGGTGAAAGCTGGTGTCACACCAGTAGATATAGTAAAAGGACTAGAATATACGTATTCTGAACTGACCTAAAATTGGACATAATTTTGGAACAACAATTCAGAAGTATACGTGATCTAGTCCTTTTTCTGATATTCAAAAAAATAATTAATATTATTTTATATTTTATAATCTAGACTACTTTCAAAAAGTGGAAGCAAGTCCTCAAAATTGTACAATCACATCGATTTATGTTAAACTATATAAATATTAATAAACTTTAAAATTATAAACTATTATTAGAAATCTAGTTCGGAGAGCTAATTCATGAAATCATCCAAAAAAATTGTAAGGTCACTGCTGCATTTCTTGCTGCAGCTGCATTGGGTGGTGTTGCCCATGCAGAGCCTACACTTAACATGAATGATTTAGTAGGTACGAGTACCAGTGCTGAATCAACGACACAGAGTCCTACAAGTGTAGCAACTCCAGTCGTGAAACCAATGGCAACTCAGCCAGTCTTACCAGCTACACCACAACCGGCCACCGTTGTACAACAACAAACACCACCGATGGCACAACCTCAACCATCCTACGTGATGCAACCAGCAACGGTTAGCCCTGTACAAACTCAACAAGTTACACCATTGCAATCAGTACTGCAACAAGTAGTACCAATGCAATCTCAACAACAGGTTCAAACTCAACCTCAGTATGTTGTCAATAAAGATACAAAAACTGTCATGGAGCCTACATTAGCAATGCACAGTTTGATAAATGTACAACGAAAAACTGAACCTGTTACTGTAGAGAAACCAGTGGATGGTAAGCAACAAGTACAAACTACACAAGTACAGCGTACGCCTGTTGTTATTCAACAAGAATCCATAGCTCCATTAACTGTATCAAATACTACAGTAACAAAAGCCGTAGTAGCAAAACAGAGGCTTACGATTCGAGATATTCAACGAGCTGAGCGTGAGCGTCTAGCTCAACTAGCCGCTGAAGAAGCATCCCAACAAGAAAATTTATCACAAGCTGATCAACAACAACTCGCTCAAAAACAAGCTGAAGCTCAACGTCAAGCAGCACTACAAGCACAACAACAAGCAGAAGCCCAACGGCAAGCAGCTTTGCAGGCGGAACAAGAACGTGTGGTAGCTCAACAAGCTGAGGCTCAACGCCAAGCGGCTTTACGTGCTGAGCAGGAACGTATTGCGGCCCAACAAGCTGAGCAAGCACGTATTGCAGAAGAACGCCGTCAAGCGGCAGAGCAAGAGCGCATTCGTATCCAAGAGGAACAACGCCGTATTGCTGAGCAACAGGCGGAACAAGAGCGTATCGCCGCTCAGCAAGCCGAAGCTCAACGCCAAGCGGCTATTAGAGCGGAACAAGAACGTATCGCCGCTCAACAAGCTGAGGCTCAACGTCAAGCGGCTATTAGAGCGGAACAAGAACGTATTGCCGCTCAGCAAGCTGAAGCTCAACGCCAAGCGGCTATTAAAGCAGAACAAGAACGTATCGCCGCTCAACAAGCTGAGGCTCAACGCCAAGCAGCTATTAGAGCGGAACAAGAACGTATCGCCGCTCAACAAGCAGAGGCTCAACGCCAAGCGGCTATTAGAGCGGAGCAAGAACGTATCGCCGCTCAACAAGCCGAGGCTCAACGTCAAGCGGCTATTAAAGCTGAACAAGAACGTATCGCTGCTCAACAAGCTGAGGCTCAACGCCAAGCTGCTATTAAAGCAGAACAAGAACGTATCGCTGCTCAACAAGCCGAAGCTCAACGCCAAGCGGCTCTAAAAGCTGAACGTGAGCGTATCCTCGCTCAACAGGCTGAAGAAGAACGCTTAGCTGCTGAAGAAGTAGCTCGCCAACGTGCTGAAGCTGCCGCTAAAGCTGAAGCCGAACGACAAGCAGCTATTAGAGCAGAACAAGAACGTATGGCAGCTCAACAGGCTGAAGCTCAACGCCAAGCAGCTATTAAAGCAGAACAAGAACGTATCGCCGCACAACAGGCTGAATCTCAACGGCAAGCAGCTTTAAAAAGCTGAACAAGAGCGTATCGCGGCCGAGAAAGCTAAAGCTGAACGCGAAGCCGCTATAAAAGCGGAACAAGAACGTATTGCTGCTAAACAAGCGGAACTTGCAAGACAAGCTGCGATCCAAGAAGAACAAGAACGTTTAGCTGCTGAACAACTAGCAAAAGAAGAAGCGGCAGCTGCAGCAAAAGCTCAGGCTGAAGCCGAGGCAAAAAGCTAAAGCTAAAGCAGAAGCAGATGCTGCTGCTAAAGCGCAAGCTGAAGCCGAGGCAAAAGCTAAAGCAGAAGCAGATGCTGCTGCTAAAGCGCAAGCTGAAGCCGAGGCAAAAGCTAAAGCAGAAGCAGATGCTGCTGCTAAAGCTCAGGCTGAAGCCGAGGCTAAGGCTAAAGCTCAATCTGAAGCCGAAGCAAAAGCTAAATCTGAGGCAGAGACTAAACAGGTTCAAGAAACTAAATTACCGCAATCTTATGTAAATGCTCGTAATGAAGCTTCCACAAAAGGGCTCTCCTGTAACAGAAGAGAAAAATATTCTCTCCCAACCAATTGAACCTCCATTGCAAGCTGATGCGTCTGCAAAGATTAGTCTTGCTTTCGACGCGAAAAATTATGAATCCATGTCTACCACAGTAGATAATAAGGAAATTAAATATCGCGCCTTCGAGTATATCCCTTACGTGGCTAATCCAATCGACATAGATCAGCAATACATGAACATTTATGTACCAGAGGAATATTTCAACAACGGCACCATCAATGGTTACAACACCCAAACAGCCCCTATCTTCATGCCAAATGCAGTAGGTGGTTACATGCCGAGCCAAGCTATGACGCCTAAGGTAGAAAATGGAAAACCTAACAGTGTTCTTTACGCATTATCCCGTGGTTATGTAGTAGCTTCCCCATCTACTCGTGGTCGTACCAATAAAGCTTCCGATGGCAACTTTATCGGTAAGGCCCCTGCAGTAATCGTTGACTTACAAGCGGCTACAGCCTACTTACACGCTAACGATTCCGCTATGCCAGGTAATGCAAACCGCATTATCACAAATGGTACAAGTGCAGGCGGTGGTGTATCCTTGTTACAAGGTGCAACTGGTAACAGTTCCGACTTCCAACCATATTTACAAGCATTAGGTGCAGCTACAGCGGCAACTAATGTATACGCAGTATCTGCGTATGCCCCTATCACTAACCTTGATGCGGCTGATATGGCTTACGAATGGAGCTATAATGGTATCACATCCTTTAACAAAGTAACTATGGGCCAAGGCGAATTACCACAAGCTAATGTAGGTGGCAACTCTGCTCCACCACAACGCACGATGCAACATGTAAACTTGAATGCAGACGATCTATCATACTCTAAAATGCTCAGCGAACACTTCCCTGATTACGTAAATAACTTACAATTACGTGACTCTCTAGGTCGTGTACTAAAACTTGACAAGAACGGTAACGGTACTTTCAAAAATTATGTAAAAGAATTTATTGTTGCTGCCGCTAATAAAGCAGCAGCTCAAGGTACTGATTTATCCAAGCATACATACCTTGTACGAGATAATAAAACAGGGGCCATCAAAGACATTAACTGGGAAGCATATAACCACTTTGTAAGTCGCTCAAAAGCGCCTGGTGCCTTTGACTCTCGTGCTAATGATACAGGTGAAAACAATCTATTTGGTACAAGTACTACAGATAATAATCACTTTACCATTACTGCTGCATTACACGATTCAACAGCTAACCAAGATGTATACGTAGAAATGCTAAGATCGTTACTATGATGAATCCAATGAACTATCTTGGTTCTCCTGCTGCGACAAATGCACGATTCTATCGTATTCGTTATGGCACAGCCGACAGCAATACATCTGTTGCAATTCCTTTAATCGTAGGTACACGTGCTCAAAACCTTGGGTACAGAGTAGATATGGCAACACCATTTGATGTAGATCACTCTGGTGACTACGATTTAGAAGAATTATTCAACTGGATGGATAATATCGTTAAAAACGGTAGATAATTACAATTAAATACCAAAATACTAAAGGAGCTACCTAGTAGCTCCTTTTTCATCTCTAATTATAAATTTTTTTGTGTTTTCAATTATAAATGTTATTGTGAAAGTCCCTCTCCGACTATCAATAATCTGCACCATTATCTACTCAGTACATCACCCTATTATAATAACAAAAGAGTTCAAACAAAAAAGGATGCTCCCTGTAAAATACAGGGAAACATCCATGTGTTTGAGCCAGTAGAAAACAACTGTTATGCTTTCACCATGATAGAAAATTAAACTTCAGGGAATAAAGCTGTAGATAAGTAGCGTTCGCCTGTATCAGGGAGAATTACTACAATATTTTTGCCTTTATTTTTCAGGGCGTTTTGCCAATTCTTGAGCCGCCCAAAGCGCAGCACCAGAGGAAATACCTACCAATACACCTTCTGTGTGACCGAAAGCTTGAGATGTAGCAAAAGCATCCTCGTTAGAAACTTGGATTACTTCATCGTAAATGTTAGTATCCAATGTATCTGGAATAAAGCCAGCACCTAAGCCTTGGATTTTATGAGGGCCTGGTTTACCATTAGACAATACAGGAGAATCTGCTGGTTCTACGGCAACCACATGTACATCAGGGTTTTGTTCTTTCAAGTAGCGACCTGCACCTGTCAACGTACCGCCTGTACCAACACCAGATACGTAGATATCTACGGTACCATCAGTATCTTGCCAGATTTCAGGACCAGTTGTTCTGTAGTGAATTGCAGGATTAGCTTGATTTACGAACTGACCGGCTTCAATAGCACCAGCTGTAGCCGTTACGATTTCCTTAGCTTTTGCAATAGCGCCTTTCATACCAAGAGAACCGTCAGTCAATACGAGCTGAGCACCATAACCAAGCATTAATTTACGGCGTTCAATGGACATTGTTTCAGGCATTACGATTACAACTTTATAGCCAAGCGCAGCACCTACAGCAGACAAGCCAATACCAGTATTACCAGATGTAGCTTCTACGATTGTGCCGCCTGGTTGTAATTCACCAGATTCAACTGCAGCTTGAATGATTGCTGCTGCGATACGGTCTTTTACGGAACCGCCTGGGTTAAAGTATTCCAATTTTGCGAAAATATTAGCGTTTGCACCATATTTTTTACCAAAACGTGTAGCAGCTAATAATGGTGTTTTACCAATTAATTCAACAAAAGATTTTGCAATTTTAGACATAGTGGTCACTCCTTATTAAATAGAACCATCCCAGTTATCATATTTTGTATCAAGTTTTGCGTAAGTCCCATCGATTACATCTTGAAGGGTTACGTTTTCTAAATAATCATGGATATAGTTTTGTAATCCTGCCCAGAAACCAACGGTACGTTCGTTGATCACTGTATCAGTACTCACCCCTTCATCAAGGGTAGAGATGATAGCCATAGATTCCTCTGTAGCAAGTAGAATTTCAATAATTGTATATTCTTTAGGGCTTTTAGATAAGCGATAGCCGCCATACTTACCGCGGATACTATCCACTAGTTTTGCAGCGCCTAAACGAGCTACGATACCTTCTAGGTATTTTTTTCAGATATGCCTTGTCGTTCTGCTACAGATCGCAAGGAGACAGGTTTATCTTGACCTTGCTCTGCCAAATCGATGAGGACCATCAATGCATACCGACCTTTTGTGGAAATCCTCATATATTTTGCCTTTCTTTGTAAATATTAGTATTAACACACCCTATACTATAAAGTGCTTTTTATTATATTTATAAAACTATTTATAAAAACCTTTCATATTAATAGGAATTAATTTCATTATAGACCACTCACTATAAAAAAATGCAAGAACTTATTTCCTACTTTTTATAAAGGGATATTAACAACACAAAAGGACCAGCCCGAAGACCAGTCCTTTTGCGTATAGTTTGTAGTTTGTTATATGAGGGTTTACCATGATGAATTGGAGAGGGTTCATCTGGTATTGGGACTTACCGTATCGTCAGGAAAACGATGCGCGCCCGTGTTTATGTCATTTGAGGAGTTGTCTAGATTACTCTAGCATTTAAGTATAAGTTTCTTAATTAGATTTTACCTACAAGATCAAGACCTGGTTTCAAAGTATCTTTACCTGGTTTCCAACGTGCAGGGCACACTTGATCGCCATGTTTAGCTACGAATTGAGCAGCTTGTACTTTACGAACCAATTCTTCAGCGGAACGGCCGATACCCATATCATGAATTTCTGCTGTACGCACGAAGCCTTCTGGATCTACTACGAATGTACCACGGTAAGCCATAGCAGATTCTTCTTGGAATACATCGAAGAAATCAGCTAATTCATGTTTTTTGTCAGCCAACATGTAGTACTCGATTTTATTGATGCTTGGAGAAGCATCAGACCATGCTTTGTGAACGAATTCGGAGTCACAAGATACGGAGTAAACTTCGCAACCCAATTCTTTCAACTCTGCATAGGAGTTTTGTACGTCTTCCAACTCAGTAGGGCATACAAATGTGAAGTCTGCTGGATAGAATACAAATACAGACCATTTACCCAACACGTCTGCAGTGCTAACTTTTACCAATTCAGGTTTTTTGAAAGCATCAAGTGTAAATTCAGGAAGTTGTTTACCAATAATAGACATGTTATGTCCTCCTTATTTGAGTTCCATATGTAACGAATATATTTATATTGGTGTACTTAACACCATATCTATATCTATCTTTGTCTATATAATAACAAATATCATTCAATATTGCAAGCGTTATTTTTAAATTTATCGATATATTTTTTCCAACTTTTTTCGATGTAAGCAAAAAAGAGAAGAAAGATGCTCATTTCTGAGCATCTTTCTTCTTTTTACGTACTATTTTTTTAGTTCTAAGATTGCATCTACGAAACCACGGAATAATGGATGTGCATTATTTGGGCGAGATTTAAGTTCTGGATGTGCTTGTGTACCAATAAAGAATGGATGATTTTTTACTTCAATACTTTCAACAAGACGGCCATCTGGAGATGTACCTGAAATCACAAGACCTGCATCGGTCAATTGTTGACGGTATTCATTGTTGAACTCATAGCGATGACGATGACGTTCATAAATCAAATCTTCCCCATAAGCTTCGTGAGTTTTCGTACCGGCTTCCACTTTGCATGGATAGATACCTAGGCGCATTGTACCGCCTTTTTTATCTACATCAACTTGATCACTCATCAAGTCAATTACTTTGTACTTAGCATTTTCATCGAATTCGCTAGAGGTTGCTCCTTCCATGCCACATACGTTACGAGCAAATTCCATTACTGCAGATTGCATGCCAAGGCATAGGCCAAGATATGGAATATTGTTTTCACGAGCGTATTGGATTGTGCGGATTTTACCTTCTACACCACGGGAACCAAATCCACCAGGTACGATGATACCTTCAACACCTTCAAATACCTCTTTAGGATCTACAGATGTATCATCAAGTTCTTCAGAGTCAATCCAACGAATATTCACTTTAGTACCCGTAGCAATACCAGCATGATCTAGAGCTTCAACTACGGATAAATACGCATCATGCAACGCTACATATTTACCAACGATAGCAACTGTAATATCTTTATTAGGATTCAAAGATCTTATGAACCATTTCTTTCCATGCAGTCATATCGCAAGGACGATCTTCAAGACCTAACTTTTTTTGATAACAATATCATCAAGGCCTTGATCTTGCATCATCAATGGCACTTCATAGATAGAGCTACAAGTTTGGTTTTCAATAACTGCTTCTGGTTCTACGTCGCAGAACAAAGCAAGTTTTTCTTTCATATCATCAGAGATATGTTTCTCACTACGACATACCAAAATATCTGGTTGAATACCAATGCTACGCAATTCTTTTACACTATGTTGTGTAGGTTTTGTTTTCAACTCGCCTGCGGCATTGATGTAAGGCACTAATGTAACGTGAATATAAAGTACGTCGTTACGGCCTACTTCTTTTTTCACTTGGCGAATGGCTTCCATGAAATGGCAAGCTTTCAATATCACCTACGGTACCACCGATTTCTGTAATAACTACATCAGCATTATCCTCTTTACCTACACGGTAAACATTTTGTTTAATTTCATTTGTAATATGTGGAATTACTTGTACAGTGCTACCTAGGTAATCACCTTTGCGCTCTTTATTGATTACAGACCAATATACTTTACCAGCTGTAATATTGGAACGTTTACTAAGGTTAATATCGATAAAGCGTTCATAATGGCCCAAATCAAGGTCCGTTTCGGCGCCATCATCTGTTACAAATACTTCACCATGTTGGTAAGGGCTCATCGTACCCGGATCGATATTAATGTATGGGTCAAATTTTTGAATCGTTACATTGAAACCACGGTTTTTTAGTAAGCGACCCAAAGATGCTGCTGTAATTCCCTTCCCAAGAGAAGAAACAACGCCGCCAGTTACGAAAATATACTTAGTTGCCATGATGCCTCCCACCTATTACATTTTTTCCGGAGCGGAAATACCTAAAATACCCAAGCCTTGACGAAGAACGAGGGCAATCGCTGTAATTAATCCAAGACGAGCTTGTTGTAATGCTGGATCTACGCCAATGATACGACCTTGACGGTAGAATGAATGGAACATGCTTGCCAAATCATATAGATAACGAGCAATACGATGAGGTGCACGATGTTCGGCAGCTTGAACGACCTCTTCCGGATATTCAGCTAATTTCTTAATTAATTCTAATTCCATTTCACTTGTAAGTGTTGTGAAATCAGTTTCACTATAATCGCCAAATGCAATGCCAGCTTCACGCACTTGGTTGTAAATGCTGTGAATACGAGCATGAGCATATTGGATATAATACACTGGGTTGTCATTACTGCGAGATTTTGCCAAGTTAATATCGAAATCAAGTTGGCTATCTAAGGAGCGCATCAAGAAGAAATAGCGAGACGCATCTACGCCAACCTCTTCAATCAATTCATCTAATGTAACGCTATCACCACTACGTTTAGACAATTTAACAAGTTGTCCGTCACGGAACAATGCTACCATTTGTAATAACAATACTGTTAATTTATCAGGGTCATAACCAAACGCCGCCATAGCCGCTTTTACACGACATACATAGCCATGATGGTCAGCGCCCCAAATATCAATCATCTCTTTGAAGCCACGATCATATTTATTGCGATGATATGCAATATCTGCCGCCAAATACGTAGGAACTCCATTATCACGGATAACTACGCGGTCTTTATCATCACCATAATCAGTAGATTTTAACCATAAAGCACCGTCTTTTTCATAAACTTTGCCAAGGGCCTTTAACGCCTCTACGGAATGATGAATCTCATCAGTTTCATGAACTGTACGTTCAGAGAACCAATTATCGAACGTAACGCGGAAGTTTCTTAATGATTCTTCTAAGCGAGCTAATTTTTCTTTTAAGCCCTCTTCCTTGAACAATGCTACGCGATCAGCTTCAGTCATAGCGTTTAGTTTATCAAAGCCTTCTCGTTCTGCAATCGCTTTCGCTGTTTCAATAATATCTGGGCCACGATAGCCATTTTCAGGGAACACTAAAGCCCCTTCTGGAATATCGAACTCAGGCATAGAACCGTCTTCATTGCGTTTAGGTGGGAATACTAATGTAGCACCTTGTAACTCTTGGAAACGGTACTCAATAGAAATAGCCATGTTGTCGATTTGATTGCCTGCATCATTGATATAGTATTCAGATTGTACATTGTAACCCGCTGCACGTAACAAGTTTACAAGAGCACTACCGTATGCAGCACCGCGACCATGACCAACATGCAATGGTCCTGTAGGGTTTGCACTTACGTACTCTACTTGAATCGTATCGCGCGCACGCAATGGTTGAACACCGTACTCAGTACCAGCATTCAAAATGGCTTTTAACGTATCATACACCATATCAGATTTCAAAAAGAAATTAATAAAACCTGCGCCGGCAACCTCAGCACGTTCAAGCCAATCAAAATTCATATGACTAATCAAAGCTTCAGCAATAGCTCGAGGATTTTGACGAGCTACACGAGCGGATTGCATAGCGATGTTTGTAGAAAATCACCGAATTCCTTTTGAGGTGGCACTTCGAGAACGATTTCTGGATATTCCCCAGCCGGCAAATCACCGCTGTTAATCGTATCTTGTAATGCCTGTTCAATCCCCGATTTCAGGATTTCCTTCATGTCCATGCTCTATATCCTCCCGCACGTCTATATCTAACTGATTATAAAATTGCCATTCACCTTCGACGGAAATATCATATCCTAAATGAACATGACCTACGCCATCGTGAAAGTCTACTGTTAATTCATGAGTATTTACGGCCATATGTAAATCACCATATGGTGTTTCATACACGGCTTCGCGTTCTTCACCACGGACGTATTGATGACGCATATTGACAGCCCCTGTTCGGAGCAACACGATAGAATCATCATGGATTTTAATGGTCGTCTTAACCCCATCCAATCCAGTCACACTAGATTCTTCGTAACGCACATATTGAGCATTACCCTTTTCATGTGACGTACCTGGGGAAATCAGTTCCACTACGGTATCCTTGCCATCCATATCTCGTTGTACACTCTTTACGGACACTAGAACCCGCTTCATTTTCAACCTCCATGGTAGTAATTAATCATCATATTATACCATAATCAAGGACTATTTTGCACCCTTAATGAGTCTCAATTTCTTAGTCTTCGTCATCCGTTTAATAGCATATTCCCTACGTTGTGCTTCTTGTTTTTGGTGAAAGCTTTCAGCATATACCAAGGTCACAGGACGACGTCCTCGCGTATACTTTGCACCGCCTGAGATATGTCCATTATGAGCATCTATTCGACGTTTAAGATCTGTAGTCCATCCACAATACAAAGAATCATCTGCACAACGCACCAAGTACACATAGTGCCGTTCTTCAGACTTAGCATCCTTATTTGACATTTTTCGCATCATCAGTGATTGGTTCCAATGTGATAGAATTGATAATTACAGGTTCAACTGGTTTATCATTGCGACCGGTTTTAACCTTGCCAATTTTTCAACTACATCCATACCTTGTACTACAGTACCGAAGATGGTGTGTTTATTATCTAACCAATCCGTAGGTCCCAAGGTAATGAAAAATTGAGAACCTCCTGTATTAGGGCCACGGTTTGCCATGGCAAGAACGCCCATTTTATTGAAATGTAAATCATTGGAGAATTCATCAGGAATTGTATAGCCCGGTCCACCGGCACCTGTGCCATCAGGATCTCCACCTTGAATCATAAAGCCTTCGATAACGCGGTGAAATGTTACACCATTATAGAAGCCTTTTTTCACGAGATAATCAAAATTTTTGACCGTAATCGGCGCTTTAGACCCTAACAAACGAACCTTAAATTGACCATAGTTTGTATCAAAAATAGCATATTCATCTGCAATTGGCGCATTCGTAAAATTAGGCATCGCCACAGTTTCTGCTTTCACAGTATTACCTTGTGGTTGCTCCCCAGTTTTGGTACTACATGCTGTTGTACCAAGTACTGTAATCCCCAACATTGCGCATAAAGCCAAGCGTTTCCAGTTCATATGTCCCCCAAAAATACTAATATTATATTTAACTAAATGTAGATTTAAAATTTACATAGAAAAACCGCTCAACCCATGAGCGGCTCTTTTTTTAGTATATCATATTATGGCGCTATTGAGATTAAAAAAATATAAAAAAATAATATAACAACAAAAAAACAGAGCTTCAAAGGAGCTCTGTTTTTGTAGACCTCAACTAATCACTTAGTTAATTCGATTATTTAGAGTCAAATTGGTCTGGAGTTGTATTGTTATAAGACTCAATATAATTATTGAAATTCTCAATCATGTCGTTAAGGTTGTTTTCATTTGCATCGTTAAGTACTTGACGAACAGAACCAACTACAGAGTTATAAGAGTTAACAAGCACTTCTCCACGATCATTATTTATGCTCTTAAGCAATGTTTGAATTTCATTAAGTTCTTTTTCTACAGCTTGTTTATCTGCATTTTTAGGAGCTTTTTTTCTACATTTTTCTACAAGAGTAGTCAAGCGAAGCGTAGATTCCATTGCTGCTGCATAGCCTTTTTACCGTCTTTTTTTCAATTTTTCGATTTGTTTCTTAGTTTGTTCGGTGTTAGCTTTGTTAAGAGCATCATTGAACTTCGCATAAGCTGCATCAAATTTTTCTACTTGTGCTACATATTTAGCTGCTAGTTCTTTACCTTTAGCACCACCATCGTTCATGTAGGCTTTAGAATCATCATAAGCTTTCAAATCTTTGAATGTTGGTACTAATTCATTAAGAACATTTAATACATTATCGCGTTCTGTATCAACTTCTTTGAACGTAGAACCCTCTTTTTTAGATTGTTCCAAAGCTTCTTTTAAAGTATCATAGTGAGGTTGACGGCCAATAGCACCTTCTTGGAAACCACCCTTTAATTTAGCCAAACTGTCTGCATAGTTTTGACCCCAAGTAGCATTGTCACCATTGAAGCGATTTGTTGCATCAATAAGTGTATTAAGCTTAGCAGCTGCTTTCTCATCGCTACCGCCATCAACTACGGAGGATACTACGGAGCCAATGCCACCCGCTTTATCACTGCCGCAACCAGAAACAAATAAACCAGCTGTCAATGCTGCTACACAAAGTAAAGTTGAAAATAATCTGCGTTTATTGTTCATATCTTCTCTTCTCCTTTTAACACATGAATATTGAACTAAGCGCATTATACTAACTATACTACACCAATTCTGTAGCCACAGCTACAAAAACAAATCTTCATATAAGCTTCACCTAGTTTAGAGGAATTATCAATAATTAATCGATCCATTTAAAATGCTTACACGCATTATAAATACCATCTTTATCACAGTCTGTAGTAATATAATCAGCCTTTGCCTTTAATTCAGGGCGCGCATTACCCATAGCAATATTTAGCCACTCAGGCCTAAACATAGACAAATCATTATACCCATCACCAAATACAACAGCCTGATTTGGCTTCATTCCAAAGTGTTCAAGCATATTACGAATACCCAACGCCTTTTCCATAGGCTCATATAGAACACAGCCATCACCATAACGAATGAGCTTATGTGTCATATGCTCGATATCCTTCTCCTCTTCCTCTCCTTCCTTGAAAAACACATATATCTTATAAAATTCTTCAACACTATGAAAGTCAAAATTAGGGTCTACAGTTGTTTTAAATACATCCCAATTTGGATGCCACTCTAAAATTTCCTTATACGGCGTAATACGACCGAGTTTATTACGGTCAGTTACGGCCCAAGGAATATTATGTGATTCTAAATACTCTAAATATTTAATACATGCATCACGATCCATACCTATCATGGATACCAATTCATTATTAACAGTGATACTGTGACCACCATCTGCTACGAAATCAGTAAGGCCTGCTTGCTCTGCGAAACGCTTAGCATCCACTTGAATACGACCAGTTGCTAAGGCTACACGGTGACCACGACGCTTTAACTCATCTAAACTGTATTGAGCACTTTCAGGGATTTTACCTTCAGGCCATACAGCTAAGGTATTATCGATATCGAAAAAGAAAAACTTCTGCTCCACAGGCCCTCCTAATCACGTCCACTCATTAACTTAAATCGTTCTTTTTGCACTACATCTGGATATTTTTCACAATCCACATCGCTCACAAACATTTCTAAGGGACGTACATACATATCGCGCTCATCATACAGTTTCTGATATACTACAAACTTTTCACCCGTCTCAGAGTGAGTCGCTACATCTAGCACATAATAATACATGCCTTTAAAATGACGATATAAGCCACCCTTTACAATTTCTTGCATTTATAACCTCATCACATAACATACACAAATAGTTACAAACCATATTAATCAAGAGATTCCATATATTGAATAGCTTAGTCAACATATCTGCTGTAATTTTATATGGAGATACAGCAATATCATGAACAGATGTAGCCTTTTCAACAATTTGAGGAATATGCGATGCAGTAAGATCTAATTGTGAAAGTTTAGTAGGCCAACCTAATTCGCGATATACTGGCAACCACCGTTGTAACTCATCCATTTGTTGGTCAACGGTTAACAAAATAAGTAAGCCATAAGCTACTATTTCACCATGCAAATGATTTTCTTCTGTTTCTTTATTAGTAACACAGCCATAACATACAGCATGAGCCATGTTGCTATTATATGCCATAGGAACACAACCTGATACAACACCGGTAGTAAAGATAACAGTCATAGCAATGGTATCAAAGGCATCACTACGTTTATTAGCTTGACTATCTTTATAGGCTTGTATACCATGTGCTAAAATTGGTTCACTACACATAGAAGCTAGAGTAAGGCCTAACTGAGTATTATAGTCTTGCTCGCGATTGCGAGCAGAAAGATGAGTTTCATAGTGTTTTGCAATAGTATCTCCCATTCCTGCCCACAAGTAACGGCTTGGTGCTTCTACGAGAATATCAGCATCAATAAAGCAGTGCACAGGAGGATGATTTACAAAAGCTACGTCATCAAAAGTATGATCTGCCGTGTATACAGCTGCCACTTCTGACGTTGCCGCACAAGTAGATGCAATGGTTGGAATTGTAAAGAATGGTTTATCATCTAACTCTATAGCTACTACTTTTACTGTATCCATGGCCTTACCACCACCAACAGCAAACAAAAAGTCCGCATCTTTTACAGATGCCATTTGTGCAATTTCCTTGCCTCGAGCAAAAGTACACTCTCCACCAAAGTGGATAATATCTAGCACCTTAATCCCCGCTTTATCAAGCACGGGACGAATGTGTGGCAAAGCTTTAGAAAGAGCTGTTTCGCCACCGATGATAGCTACAGACTTGCCATATAATTTTGTAAACTTTGGAATAGCGTCAAATACATCATGACCTCCAAAACTATAACTAGGTAAACAATGAGTACTACGCATAAAATTTCCTTCCTTCTTTTATCATTTATATCCTTATTTATCCTTATTATAGAAACTTCTACACACAAAATCAATTTTATATGACAACAATCAAAACATAAAAAAAGGCTCTATACTCTCACAAAATGAAAGCATAGAGCCTTTATCTTTATTACTTATTATCGGAAGCAAGACCTTTATGGATAAGGCCTACAACGAAGCCTAATACCGCAAAGCTCACCCATCCCATACCAGCACTTTGGAATGGAATATATTGAGCAAAGAGCTGTTCCAAAGCTGTAGGTGCAATACCTGCAGTTTCAAGACCAGTCATGAGGGCAGAGATCATTGTGAAAGCCATAGTCCATGCATATACGCAACGACGACCACCAAACACATTATGAAGAAGTGCCAACAAAATGATTACGATAGTCAACGGATACAAGAGCATCAACACAGGGATTGCTGCACTGATGATTGTTTTCAAGCCAAACATACTGAGGACAAACGCCGCTAGAGAGAAAATTACTACATATAATTTGTAGCTAATCTTTGGTGTCAGCTTGTGGAAATACGTACCGCAAGAAGTGATAAGGCCAATACTTGTAGACAAGCAAGCTAGCAGAACGATGATAGCCAAGATGATTTGACCGAACTCACCAAACAAATAGTTAGCACTTACGGACAATACAGGAGCCCCTGTCTCGAACAAACCAAAGCGTTCAACACTTGTAGCACCGATATTAGCGATAAATACATACACGATACCAAGAAGGCCTACCGCAATTGCACCTACCTCCATTACTGTTTTTGTAATCACAGCACGAGATGTAGCACCACTGAGGCGTACAAAATCGATTACAAGAATAGCAAATACTACGGAAGCTAAGGCATCCATTGTATTGTAGCCATCTAAGAAGCCTTGTAACACAGCCGTTGGTGCATCACCATATGCCGGTTGTGGTACCGCATACCCACCAAGTGGAGTAATAAAGGATTTAACAATCAACAACAAAATTACAAGTAGTAAAGCTGGTGTCAAAAATATTACCGATACGGTTAACAAGTTTTTGCGGACTAATAGATAACCACAAAGAAATACCAAAGAATAATGCCAAGAAAATTGGTTCCATATTCATATTCATGCTTAAACCTTCAGCAAAAGGTTTAATTGCGATTTCATAAGCTACAGTACCAGTACGTGGCGTCGCAAACATTGGACCAATACTCAAGTATAAAGAAATTGTGTACAACAAGCCATAAATCGGATGCACACGACTTGCAAGTTCTTCAACATCTTTACAGGAAGAGTAACCCATAGCTGCAACCCCTAAGAGTGGAAGTCCTACACCAGTTAATACGAAACCGAGCAATGCCCAACCGACATTATCACCAGCTTGTTGACCTAAGGCCGCTGGGAAGATCAAGTTCCCTGCCCCAAAGAATAGAGCAAATAACATCATGCCTATAGCCAGATAAGCACGGGTCGACAGATTATCGTTACCATTCATAAATGTAACCCCCTTTAGGTTATAAAAAAATAATATTACTATTATAATCTAAAGGGGCTTGGGTATACAAGAAAAAAATATCCTCACTATTCTATATCCGTATAGAGTTATTCCCATAAGTAACAGACTTTAACTTTTACTTATAGAAATAAGTAGATAAATTCCTATTTTTACAGTAATCATTACAGACTATTAATTGGTCATTCACTACAAAAAGATTTCTTATATGAACTTGTACATCATAAAAGGTGCTCCCCATCCCTGATCGGTAGGGACGAGCTGCGGTAAGCGCATTGATTGCCACGTGAGGATCACTCGATTGAGATTGCCACCATACACCTAGTGTTACCAATGTCCCTCTCTGTACTTCATCGTCGTAGTATGCTTTAATTTTTTTACACTGCCACGATCGTTATAGATTTCTACCTCAGCACCATCGTTTATGTTATACATTTTTGCATCTTCTGGATGGATGCGAAGTTTCATCAACTCAGGATCATTAAAGTCTAATTCGCAGAAGCTAGAGTCCAAAATTCGAATATCATTACCATTTATAAGCCAAAACGGTGCATTATCACCATATGGAGGCATATACCGAATTAATGGTTCTACATCCTGCGGATTATATAATTCAATTTTTCCAGACGGTGTTTTGAAATCCATCTTATAACTCTCAGGTACCGTCATCTCCACAGGCTCACCATTTAAAATCAACTCTTGGTCCCTCTTGGATATACGACTCGAAGTCCGCACAATTTGTTCAATAAGATCTTTTTCACTAAGGTCAAAAAAATCATCCTCCAACCCCATGCGTTTTGCTAACTCAGCAATAACTTGCCAGTTGGAACGAGATTCACCAATTGGCTCAATCAATTTGTAACCCGTCCCAATTGTGTAATGACCATAAGAATTATAAATATCATCATGCTCCACAGATGTTGTGGCTGGTAAAATAATATCAGCATACTTACAAGTATCCGTAAGAAACGCTCATGTACCACAGTGAATAAGTCATCGCGCATCAACCCTCTACGTACAACATTCTGGTCAGGAGCTGTGATAGCCGGATTTGAAGAGAAGATATATAAACTATGAACTTTAGTTCCTTCAGGGTTTATAAGCATTTCACCCAGTTTAATCATAGGCATCAATCGTTTAGCTGGCGCATGAACATGAGCCTGTTGCATCACATCTTTGCCAATAAATTTACTACCACTAGCACTCGACAACAATCCACCCCCAGGATATTGCCATGCTCCAACCACAGCAGGCAAGGCATTAATAGCACGGCATGTCATAGCACCATTGCCATATCGAGATAGTCCACTGCCGAGACGAATAAACGGCGCTTTTGACTTTGCATAAGCATGAGCAAACTCAGTCATCCGCTCCACAGAAACACCGCAAATTTCAGCCGCTTTTCCCGGCGTAAAGTCAAGCAACACCTCTTTTACCAACTCATCGTAGCCTTGGACATGCTTCTTAATAAAATCTATATCTGCCAAGCCATCACGATGAATGATATGGAGCATCCCTAAAGCTAGTGCCCCATCACTTCCTGGTTTAACGTAAATATGTTCATGAGCTTGGCTAAAAGTATAAGTTTTATGAGTGTCGATAATCCAAACGCGAGCCCCCTTCTTTTTCGCAATGTTCACATCATGTAAAATATGAACATCTGTGGCTGTCGCATTTATTCCCCACAAGACGATAAGATCACTATGTTGCGCCTCTTGTGGTTTAATCGCTAAGGTATCACCGTAAACAGAACGGAACCCCGCTTTGTTTAGCAGGAGAGCAAATACCTCGATCTTGGTCTGTAGCACCAATACAACGGAAAAAATAATCTGCTGCAGGACTCTGAATAACCCCCATTGTTCCTGCATAAGAGTAACGCAAAATACTTTCACTGCCATAAGTATCAATAGTTTCTTTGAAATTATTGACAATTGCATCAAGGGCTTCATCCCAACTAATACGAGTGTACTGATCTTCACCAATTCCCTTTTTACCGACACGCTTCATAGGGGACTTCAAGCGCAATGGAGAATGGATTACCTTTTCATAATGTGCCATCTTAGGGCATAGTGTACCTCTTGTGAAAGCATGTGCTCTATCCCCTCGAACAGATATTACTTTATTATTATCGACTGATACAATGAGACCGCATGCATCGGGACAATCGTATGGGCATACAGATTTATATTCTTTCATAATAAGCACCTCGCTTATAAATTGTATAAACTATAGGATGTATATTTATATTATATTATAGTATGACTCGTATAAGTATAACCTTTTGCACATCTTCTGAATTAAAAAGGTTTTAGAAATGATTATTTTATGTATATCAATGCATTCGATTATCACATTACATTTATGACCTCATCATTTATTTTGATATATATAGTTAGACATTTCAAGTTTTATCGATATCTATCCATTATCATTCTTGTCCAATGCCTAAACAGATATACTAATAAGTTCTATAAAAAATACCAAAATTCTTCAAAAAAATCATGTAATCATTACTAAAAGTCATAACCATATAGTTTTTAGGTATAATCAGACATTTTAATAGTGTCGTATAGATTATGTGACAAAAAAATCACCGGTACGTATGCGTATTTAGTAATGTCGTTCAGACTGTAAGACTATTCAATCTCACTTGTTTCTGTGCTATACTGACAGTGTCATTTGAGAGGATATAGAACTCACAAGAAATCATTTTGAATTCATGGTTATCTAATGTGAAGTAGCTATATCAGGTACATATTTTCTGAAAAGAGGTTTTAACGATGGCAGACGCAAAAAACACTGTGTTATTCCCTTATGAAACACTAAAAAAATTGAGCATGGACGCTTTCCAAAAATTTGGTTTCTCCGAAAAAGAAGCTGACATCATCCAAGACGTACTTTTGACTTCTGACTTGTTCGGTATTCAAAGCCATGGTATGCAACGTATGGTTCGTTACCATAAAGGTATCACTAATGGCTTGATTAAAATCGACGCTAAACCTGAAATCGTAAAAGAAACTCCAATTTCTGCAGTTATCGACGGTCATGACGGCATGGGTCAATTATTGGGTCATAAAGCTATGGAAATGGCTATCGAAAAAGCTAAAAAATCCGGTGTTGGTATCGTATCCGTACGTAACTCCAACCACTACGGTATCGCCGGTTACTATGCTAAAATGGCATCCGACCAAGGCTTAATCGGTTTCTCTTGTACAAACTCCGAAGCAATCATGGTTCCTACATATGCTCGTAAAGCTATGCTTGGTTCTAACCCTATCGCTTGGACTGTACCAGCTGATCCTGTTGACTTCTTCTTCGATTGCTCCACTACAGTAGTAACTCGTGGTAAACTTGAAATGTACAATAAAATGGGCAAAGCTACTCCAGATGGTTGGGCTGTTAATAAAGACGGCGTTCCTTCCACTGATGCAGCTGAAGTATTGGGCAACATCTCCCGTCATGAAGGCGGCGGTATCCTTCCTTTAGGTGGTGCTACAGAAGTTCTTGGGGGCCACAAAGGTTATGGTAACGGCATGATTGCTGAATTATTCTCCTCTATCTTGTCCCAAGGTGGTACTTCCAACAAATGTATGGTTGGTGGTAAATCCAATATCTGCCACGGCTTCATGGCTATCAACCCTGAATTCTTCGGTGACCCTGCGGAAATCAAAAAACACTTCTCCCAATTCTTACAAGAATTACGTGAAGCACCTAAAGCTCAAGGTCAAGATCGTATCTATACTCATGGCGAAAAAGAACATGAATCCGTTGAAAAAGTTAAAGCTGAAGGCATCCCTGTACTTAACGGTACAATGCTTGAAGTTCAAGACCTTTGCAATGAATTAGGTCTAGACTTCAAATCCTACTTCGGCGATTATGTACCAGAAGCTCCTGCTACAATGTTCAAAGGTAACTACTAATACCTAAACTTAGTAATGGCCCTAACAAGGACTTGTAGTTAGTACAGAAGGGGACATAAACACTGTTTATGTCCCTCTCTTATGTTTTTTTAACCTCATAGGCTATGAGGTTAAAAAAATTTTATGTACTATATCAATTTTTTTATGATAAGTATATCTGTTATTTTATTGTAAGCTTTTATTTTAACTGAACTTTTACAAATTAACATCATAGCGATTTATTCATCAATTAAATTGATTAAACTACGTCGTCCTGTTGAGCATATATTTTTGTTTTACTTGAAAGGATGATCTTAGAAATGAGTGCTATCACCGTTCTATTAGCGCTATCTCCAATCATTTGGTTGATTGTAGCGTTATCCATCTTGAAATTACCTGCATGGCAAGCAACAAGTGTTGCTGCGATTGGTTCTTTCATTATCGCTATTACAGCATTCCAAGCTGACCCATTTATTATGGTCACTGGTGCCCTTGAAGGTGCCGCATTGGCAATCTGGCCAATCCTATTAGTTATTACAGCTGCTATCTTCGTTTATAACTTGGTAGTACATACGAAAGCAATGGAAACTATTAAAACCATGCTTTCTTCTGTAACATCTGATACTCGTGTACTTGCATTACTACTTGCATGGGGCTTTGGTGCCTTCATGGAAGGTATGGCTGGCTTCGGTACTGCCGTTGCAATTCCTGCAGCTATGATGGTTGCCGTAGGTTTTGACCCACTTAAATCTATCATCGCATGTCTCGTTGCAAACTCCGTACCAACAACATTTGGTTCTATCGGGATTCCAACAACTACATTGGCATCCTTAACAAACCTTGATCCAAGCCATTTAGGTACATTCATTTCCGTACAATTGTTCTTGCTTAACCTTATCGCTCCATTCTTTGTTGTTATGATTATTGGTGGCGGTATTAAAGCGTTAAAAGGCGTATTCCTTGTAACATTACTTTCTGGTTTAGCATTAGCAGTTCCTGAAACTGTAATCAACGCTGTAATGGGTCCAGAATTATCCGTAATTTCTGCATCCATCGTTATCATGGCAGTTATCATTGGTTGTGCAAAAATCATGCCTCCTAATGATCCTAAATACGCAGTTAAACAAACTGGCGAAGTCCCTAAAGTTTCTGGTGGCGAAGGCCTTGTAGCTGCAATGCCATTCATCTTAATCTTCGTATTATTGTTATTAACTTCTAAATTGTTCCCTGCAATTAATGGTCCTCTTGCGTCCATTAAAACATCTGTACCTATTTATCAAGGTGCTGGTGCAAAACCTTACACATTCGTATGGATTGCAACTCCTGGTATTATGATTTTTATCGCTGGTATTGTTGGTGGTTTCATCCAAAAAGCAAAAGCTGGCGAAATCTTCGGTACATTGGGTAGCACAGTTAAAAACTTGAAATTCACATACCTTACAATCATCACAGTTGTTATGACAGCTAAATTGATGACTTACTCTGGTATGACTGCAGATATTGCAAAAGCAATGGTTGCTGGTACAGGTACATTGTACCCTCTATTCGCACCTATCGTAGGTGCGTTAGGTGCCTTCTTGACTGGTTCTGGTACAAACTCCAACGTATTGTTTGGCCCACTTCAAATTGCTGCAGCCCAAGGCTTAGATCCTACAAACTTCGAAGACCTTGGTTTCTGGTTGGCAGCAGTTAACTCCGGTGCAGCTGGTATCGGCAAAATGTTGTCCCCACAATCCATCGCGATTTCTATTGGTGCCGTAGGGCCTGCTTTGAAAGCATACCTAGAAAACCACAAAGAAATCAGTGCTGAAGAAGCTCATAAACTAGAACATGAAATCGAAGCAAGCGTTATCATGAACAGTGCCTTCAAATACTTCATTGTATTCATCGTAATGCACGGTTGTATTTCCTTCTTCGGTCAACATTTCATCCATGAAATTCACCACTTTTTCTTCTAAGAACTGGTAACAAAAAAAGAACAGCTCTTCACGAGCTGTTCTTTTTGTTGCCACATATGAGAATACTACATATAACATGGTTTAATGATATTGCTTCTACAGATGAAACCGTAGCTGTCCCGATTACTACTATTGCAGCTAACACAAAAACCTTTTTAGTTAATATTTCATATAATTCTCCCATCGCCAATAAACACATTGATATTTTTTTAGATATAATTAATATACTAATTGTAATCTATAAATAGAGATATAGCAAACTCAATATTTCATATAGATATTTTTTTCTCAATCATGGTAAAATACATCGTATCAAATAGAAAAAAATTAAATGCAGTCTGCGAAGTGCGATTCGCAGACTTTTATTTTTCTCACTTTAGTATAGGAGGGTTTTATGACTCAAGAAAATTCTGCTAAGGTCTCTTTCATCTTAGTAGTATTCCTTGGTCTGTTGACAGCCATCACACCACTTGCAACAGATTTATATTTACCAGCATTACCAATTATGCCTAGTGAACTAAATACATCTGCATCAAATATTCAAATGACCATTGGTGTGATGACTTTTGGTGTTGCATTAGGTCAATTATTTGGAGGTCCTATTAGTGATACTATGGGCCGCAAGTTGCCTCTTATAACAGGCAACTTACTTTGCGTTATCTCTAGCATAATCTGTACTTATGCACCAAGCATTGAAATACTTTTACTAGGACGCTTTCTACAAGGTTTAACAGGATCTGTGGGCGTTGTAATTGCTAAGGACATCGCTCGAGATTTTGCATTTGGTCAAGAATTGACTAAACTCTTTGCATTGCTCATGATGGTTAACGGTTTGGCGCCAGTAATCGCTCCGCTCATCGGCGGTCAATTATTACTATTCACTACATGGCGCGTTATCTTCGTTATTTTAGCAATATTTTCTGCTATTCTATTAGTGGGATCTCTTCTCTTCCGTGAAAGCTTACCTAAAGAAAAACGCGTTACAGGTGGCGTTGCAACTGCTACAAAGAACTACATTACGCTTATTAAAGATAAGCGATTCCTTGGGCAAACACTAATCCAATTCTTTGCTTTTGGTGGATTCTTTGCGTATATCTCAGGTTCATCCTTTGTATACCAAAACATCTTCCAACTATCTGCACAAGAATTTAGCTATCTCTTTGGTATCAATAGCTGTGGTATTATCTTAGCTAGTGCCATAAGCGCTAGATTAAGTAATGTAATCACAGTTCGACAATTACTAACATTTGCCCTCTGGCAACTAACAATCGGCTCCTTGCTATTCTTAATAGCTATGCTTTTCGAATGGCCACTTATTCCTGTAACGGCCATTCTATTCTTTACCGTATGTACAGTATCCCTATTTGGCTCTGCCTCTTTCTCTATGGCAATGGCTAAATACGGTAAAATGGCTGGAAGTGCCTCTGCAGTACTTGGCTTTGCTAGCATGTTCTCTGCAGGAATCGTATCTCCATTAGTTGGTATTGGTGGGGAATATACAGGGATTCCCATGGGGATTACAATGCTAGTATGTGCAGTGCTTTCCTTATTGTGCCTATATGGTTTGGTAGAAAAAGATTAATCTCTTTTACACATTTGTATAAGCCCCACAATGGGGCCCGACTACAACAAAATAATATTAGTATATAAATAAGATACCCCTTTCCTTGCTCAGTACTTCGTAAAATCGCTTCGGAAAGGGGTATCGTATTTATATTAACATTATCTATAGAGGCGTCCCATTGTTGGGCTTTACAAGCATATTTCAAAATAGATTAATTCTTTAACTCTACAAACACCTAGGCATAATAACGAAAACCACCTACACAACTGATTGTAGGAGAAAGGAGATGTGCCATAGGCACATCTCCACATTTCTTCCCCCTCCTCTATCCAGTTATATTTTCAATGGGACATCTTCATAATTAGCGTATATAGAAAAGAATACAGCCCTCTCTGCAGCGATTTTACGGAACGTAGTGACGTACTGAGCCAAGAGAGGGCTGTATTTTTTCTATACTAGTAATATGCAGTTGTATTCGGGCCCCATTATAAAATGTAAGGGACCTTATCGCTTATTCACTAAATTCCATCCCAACTTCTCCCCACTGCACTAGTTATATTTTCAATGGGACCGCTTCATAACAGGTGTATATAGAAAAGAACACAGCCCTCTCTGCAGCGATTTTACGAAGCGTAGCGCCGTACTGAGCCAAGAGAGGGCTGTGTTTTTTCTATACTAGTGATATGCAGTTGTCACGGGGCCCCATTGAAAATATAACAGAGCACCCTTATTCAAACATTGTCGATAGTAGTAGTTTCAATCGGTTTGCTTGGTTAACCGCACTGGAGCCTGGATCGTAGTCGATAGCTGCGATTCGCACGTCTGGGTAGGCAGCGGATAGTGTTTTCACCATGCCTTTACCTGTTACGTGGTTTGGTAAACAGCCGAATGGTTGTAAGCATACGATTTGTTTAGCTCCTTTTTCGATAAGGTCAATCATATCTCCTGTGAGGAACCAGCCTTCACCACATTGGTTACCAAGTCCGATGAATTGAGCTGCTTCTTTTGCTACTTCTGTCATACGTTGTAGAGGATCAAAGTGTTTTGACGCTGCTACGGCTTTTAGCGTATGGCAAGCGGTATAGTTCAAGGGCTTCACGAGCCAATGTACCAAAGAAGCCTGATAGCCATGTACCATCAAGGTGTTTAGCACGATAAGTGCTATCCATTGCACAGTACAAGAAGAAATCTAGCAAGCCAGATGTAACGACTTCACCGCCTTCCTTTTCGATAAGCTCATTAATATGATTGTTAGCACTTGGATGGAATTTAACGTAAATTTCCCCTACGACACCAACACGAGGTTTTTGTACATCTTTATTAATTGGCAAGTTATCAAAATCATGGATGATTTCTTTGATGTACTTATTATATTGTCGAAGACTAGCAGATGTAATATTATCACGTAATTTTTTAATCCAGTAGTCACATAGTGCATCGGTAGAACCAGGATTTGTCTCGTATGGACGTGTGGCAAGAACACATTGCATGAGCGCATCACCGTATACAACGGCTTGAATCATGCGATGCAAGAAGCCTTTTGTCAACTTAAAGCCTGGTTGACGTTCCATATCACTCGCATTGAGAGATAGGATTGGTACTTGTTTCATACCCGCATCAATTAATGCTTTACGTAAGTAACCGATGTAGTTTGTAGCACGACACCCACCACCAGTTTGAGAGATGATAACAGCCGTCTTATCTACATCATATTTACCGGATAACAGTGCGGACATGAGCTGTCCTACAACGATAATCGCTGGGTAACATGCATCATTATTGATATATTTCAAGCCCACTTCAATATCGTCACGTGTTGGAGCTGGCAACATTTCAAAATTGTAACCTTCATGTTGAAGAACAGGCTCTAAAAGGCTGAAATGCAATGGTGACATTTGTGGCACCAAGATTTTATAAGTCTTACGCATTTCTTCTGTGAAGACAACGCGATTGTAATCGTAAGTTGGTAATTTCTCTACCACTATTTCTTCCAGCGCCTCAGGATTATGATGACGACGCAAGCTACGTTCCATTACAGATTGCAAGGAACGCAAACGGATTGTCACGGCTCCAAGGTTTGTACCTTCATCGATTTTGAGCAAGGTATGGATTTTGTGATTTGCTGAAAGTATATCTTTTACCTGATCTGCTACGATGGAATCGAGGCCACATCCAAAGGAGTTAAGCTCTACAATTTGGAATCCTTCAGTTCTACTTACGAATTCAGCGGCACGATATAGGCGACTATGGTAGGACCATTGGTCTACAACACGTAAATGCTTGATTTCATTGCCTAATGGTGCAACGCCATCTTCTGTAAGAACAGCCATACCAAGAGATGTGATAAGTTCAGGAATACCGTGGTTAATACCGGAGTCCAAATGATATGGACGGCCAGCCAATACGATTGTAGGAATTTGTTCTGCCACTAGGCGAGACACGGTTTTCTTTGTCGTTTCACGGTAAGACGCTTTACAGTTTTCCTGCTCTTCCCAAGCGAGGTCTACAGCCTTAGCAATATCCTTCTTCTTTAAGCCTAAGAAATCCAATGCTTTCACAAGAGCCGGAACAAGGGATTTTTTATCAGCTAGCGGCAAGAATGGTGCGTGGAACGGAGTATCGCCCAAAACCTCTTGCATATTATTTTTGATAAGTTCTGGATAGGAAATAACCATTGGACAATGGTAATTATTGTCGCGGCTAAATTCCTTAGGGCCATGTTGAATACAAGGGTACCAAATAAAGTCTACCTGTGCATTCGCTAAGTCGCGAATGTGACCATGAACAGCCTTTGCTGGATAGCAAGCCGTATCGGATGGAATCGTATCGATAGCCTTATTGTATTGATCCTTAGTCGTATAATCTGAAAGGATTACTTCATAACCCAAGCTATTGAAGAATGTAAACCAGAATGGGAAGTCCTCATACATGTTGAGAACGCGAGGAATCCCTACACGCATTTTACCTTCAAACTCTGGAATGTTTTTTTCTTCAAGTAGTAATCAAAGTAACGACGTAATTTTTACATCTACCAAGTTAGGAACTGGTTTACGTTTCTCTTGGATCATATCGCCAGCACCGCGATCACAACGGTTACCCGTTACGTACGTACGACCATCGGAGAAGGCATTAATAGTAAGCATGCAGTTATTTGGGCAAAGGCCACAATTGCGCATTGTCGTAGATACTTGTAAAGAATTAAGGCCTTCACTATCTAGCAATGTACTTTCACCCTTTTGCAACTCTTCCGCCGTTTCCGCGGCAAGAAGAGCCATACCATATGCCCCCATCAAACCAGATACATCAGGGCGAATCACCTCTACGCCCATCAATTTCTCAAAGGCACGCAAAACAGATTCGTTATAGAACGTACCACCTTGTACAACGATATGATCGCCTAATTCTTTAGGGTCTTTCACCTTGAGAACCTTATAAAGGGCATTTTTAATTACAGAATAAGCAAGACCTGCTGCGATATCTTGTACCGTAGCACCTTCTTTTTGAGCCTGCTTAACCTTAGAGTTCATAAATACGGTACAACGAGAGCCTAAGTCGATTGGCATAGGTGCCAATAACCCTTCTTTTGCGAATTGATCGATTGGAATTCGTAGACCAGATGCAAATGTATCAATGAAAAGAGCCGCAACCAGATGAGCAAGCTTCGTTCAACACGATATCTTCGATATACCCATCACGAACCTTACAGCATTTCATATCTTGACCGCCAATATCCAAAATAAAGGATACCTCAGGGCAGAAGAATCGAGCCGCACGATAATGAGCCATCGTTTCTACTTCGCCTATATCGATGCCGAGGGCGCGTTTAAGAAAGGCCTCACCGTAGCCAGTTACACCAGAGTGTGCAATATAAGCACCTTTAGGCAATAATGTATAAATCTGCTCGATAATTTCACGAGATTTTTTTCTAATGGTTTACCATGGTTAGGACCATAGTGGGAGAAGATAATTTCCTTATTGCTATTAATGAGTACTACCTTTAACGTAGTAGAACCAGCATCAATACCAAGATAGCAAGGACCTTGAGCATCCTCAATATTCGCCTTTGGCGTTACCGCCTTAGCGTGACGAGCACGAAATTCTTCTAATTCTTGTTCATTCTTAAATAGTGGATCAACACGGTCTGTAGCTTCCATAGGAATACCGATAAGTGCACCGATTTCCTTTGTCAATTGACCGACAGTGATCTCACGGCACTCATCTTTCATCAATGCCGCCCCTAAAGCAATGAACAACTCACCATTCTCAGGGATAATGCGATGCGCTTCATCCAACTCTAAAGTATCGCAGAAGCATTGGCGCAACTCGGATAAGAATGTCAATGGACCGCCAAGGAATGCTACATTACCTTCGATTTTATGTCCGCATGCAAGGCCAGCAATCGTTTGGTTTACAATTGCTTGGAATACGGATTTTGCAATATTTTCATGAGATGCGCCTTGATTTAACAAAGCTTGTACATCTGTTTTAGCAAATACGCCACAACGTGCCGCAATTGGATAAATCGTATCAGCATTCATGGCTAATTGATTAAGACCAGATGCATCTGTCTGCAATAAGGTCGCCATTTGGTCGATAAAAGCACCCGTACCACCAGCACAGGAACCATTCATACGGTGTTCCGCAGTTTGACCTAAATACGTAACCTTCGCATCTTCACCACCAAGTTCGATGATAACGTCTGTTTCTGGATAGAGGGCTTTTACAGCTCGCGTTTCAGCAATCACCTCTTGTACGAATGGGATGCGCACCTTTTCGGCCATAGCCATCCCACCAGAACCAGTAATACATACATGAACAAGAGCGTCTTCATGACCAACTTGAGCCTCTTGTAGCAAGGTATATACTGTGTCCAATATGTTTGCATAATGGCGTATGTACTTTTTATACAAATAATTATCGTGTTCGTCCAATAATACAACTTTAACCGTTGTAGACCCCACGTCAATCCCCATGCGTAGCATGTGCTGCATAAATACCTCTCTTTTTAACGACCGTATGACCACCTAAGTGACCATACTTATTTTTGTGAAAGTCTCACATGTAATATGTACAACATATATACTGTACTAAGCATCTAAAATAAAAAAATTAAAATTAGATAAGGATATAATACTTTCCACCAAAAATATCTAAATTTTTTTAAATATCCTATCTTTATTATACAACAATAGCAGTTAAAATCTAAGTTATTTCTATATCTAAAATGTTATAGAAAAATATGTTAAGATTTTCAAAGTCATACAAAAGTCATATATATAATAGGATGTAAAAAAATATTATACCATTTTTACAATGAAAAATAACGTAACTTTTTGCAACATAACAGGACAAATCAAATATATTAACTGCATTAGACAATATGCAATAGATAAAAAACTAACCCCCAAAAATGGATTCCAATTTGGGGGTTAGTTTCATAAAGATAATATATCTTATTCGTATCTATAAAAGTTATGTCATGAGAGAGTATTGTATTAAATACATATATGTTATTAACGATCATTGATTAAAACGCTGGAATAATAGCCCCTTTGTAATGATCTTCGATGAACTTCTTAACTTCTGGAGATTGTAATGCTTTAGCTAATTTTTGAATAGCTGGTTTATTTTCATCACCAGGGTTTACGGAAAGAAGATTTGCATATGGAGAATCCGCTTTTTCTACGAATAAGCCATCTTTTGTAGGATTAAGACCTGCTGGCAATGCATAGTTAGCATTGATTACAGCTGCGTCTAAGTCTTGAATGGAACGAGGAATTTGAGCTGCTTCCAACTCTGTAATTTGAATGTTTTTAGGGTTGCTAGTCACATCAAATGGTGTGTTAGTCAAACCAGTTGGGTCTTTCAAATGTTACAAGACCTGCACTTTGTAACAAGAGAAGTGCACGAGCACTGTTTGTTGGATCAGATGGAATCGCTACTTTTGCTCCATTAGGCAAATCTTTCAAATCTTTGATTTTTTGAGAGTAAATAGCCAATGGTTCGATGTGAACTGGGTGCAAAGCTTACGAAGTTTGTACCATGATCTTTATTGAAGTTATTTTGGTAAGGCACGTTAGCAAAGAAGTTTGCATCTACTTCATGGCTAGATAATGCCATGTTTGGTTGAATGTAGTCTGTAAATTCAATGATTTGAAGATCTACACCTTCCTTAGCCAATAAAAGGCTTTAATTTGATTTAAGATTTCAGCATGAGGTACAGGGTTTGCTGCCACTTTTAACACCTCTGCTTTAGAACTACCAGCACTGCTGGAACTTGCGTCATTTGTGGAAGAACCACAACCACTAATCAATAAGGACGCGCCTAGTACGGCCGTCGCTGCTAATGCTAACCATTTTTTCATGTAATCCTCCCTATCTACGATGAACACCTACATCTATTGACGAGGACTCATGCGTATACAACACACGTAGATATGTGTAATAAATTTATATTTTCTTATTCACTGTATCTACATTTAATTATTTAATAATTTCGATGTTGTTAGTATAGCAATTTAAATCCTACTTGCATAATAGATTTTTATATATCATCGTTTATAACTTTAAAATCTATAGCAAGGATAAAATAATAACGTTTAACTATACCAAGCAAATAAAAACGGTACTAAGATGATTTCCCGTACTACTAGGTAATATACCTAATAGCTAAAATCAAACTTAGTACCGTTATAAATGTCGCTCTATATAATAAACAATCTAATCAAAAATCAAAAAGATCAACTTATAGAGTTGACGTTGTTTGCTCGATAGAAATAGTTACAGGTGCTGATAATTTTAGCCTCTAGCCAAGCTTTTTATTCGTTCCGAAATCTGCATCAGATACAGTGGACGTGGTATAGATAATCACCATATAGCGACTCGCTTTAGGCTGTTCTAAATTATCTATCAAAGGCATGCCTTCCACTTTACTTACAAATGGGAACAACGCCTTTGCTTCAGCTTCTGTCGTTTTCATAGTGTTTATAGTTTCACTTACTAGTTGATAAGTCGGCTGGTACAGATTACTCAAGTTTTTATATGTTTCAAGATTCTCTGAAGATTTATTCAAGTTCGTCTTATCCATAGTAGATTTTTTCTCATCTACGCTATTAACAAATCGTACTGTATAAGGCTGCAAAGTACTCATCCTTTCTGTAACTTGTCATCCAACTGGGCTTGCTCCTCTAAATTCACAGGAGCTCCTATAACTACTAAGTCTACTAGCTTATTCGTTCGATCCAATGAATAATCAATCACTTGTCGACGTCCATCTTGATTAATATCGTTCTTAATAAACTGCTCTATATGATTTGACTCAGAATACTTGATGGTCATATCATAGCCTGCATAAATACTTGGTATAGCCATAATAAGACCAATCACAAGAAATATTAGCTGATTACGACGAATAAGCTCTTCTGCTTGTTTATGGGAATGGCAAACTATATACACCCTTTTTAAAAACAATAAAAGATGCAAAGAAGATGAAGAATGCATTTATAAAGAATAGATAGCCCGCCCCAAAGAAATAGTTCCAATTTCCATTAGCAAGGCCATACCCTGCCGTACATAGTGGTGGCATAAGTGCAGTTGCAATCGCAACCCCTGGTATAACATTATCTAAGGTCTTACGCGTTTGTCCAATAATCCCAGCTAACCCACCAAATATAGCAATAAAGACATCAAAAATACTCGGTTCTGTACGCGCTAATAGTTCAGATGTAGCCGTCTGAACGGGGGAAATATAAAAAAATATAAAGTAGATGCCAAAACAGCAATCGTAATCTGTAAGGATAATCTTAAAAATAGCGCTTTTTCACAACTGTAAAATTAAGCGTAGCGAAGCCAAAAACCAGTTGCTAGAATCGGTCCCATCAACGGCGATATAAGCATAGCACCAATAATAACTGCTGTACTATTCATATTCAACCCAATAGAGGCAATAAACATGGAGAGGATCAGGATAACCAAAGCAGGTCCCTTAATCTTAGCCCCACCTATCAACCTTTTAGCAATGGTTGCATCATCGGCTCGCTCAAAATGTATATCAAAGTATTTATTTAGTTCCATTCTTCTTCCTTATAATTTCATCAGCTCTGCAAAGGTGCCCACATTTACAAACATATGCTGCGTTGTCTTTTAGCATTTGAACCATCAAGATGGCTCCCCGTGCCTTCTCCCATCGACATTTGTGCTTGAATAGGAACCATGTCTTGAGTGATCCCCACCTCAGCCAAAGCGATTTCCGTACCTTTTTCTTTAGAATAATGCGATGGCAATGCATAGTCCTTAATACGAGCGTTTATGTGCGTTGCACAAGCAGCTGCCACAGATGTTATAAAGCCGTCAATAACAAAAGGCTTTTCAAAATCTACACAAGCTAGCATCGCTCCCAAGAATAGCGGCAATATCAAAAGCCTCCTACATGAGCTACGATTTTCACGAACTCGGTCAGGCTCACTGTTCAGAACCAATATTAGTTCTTATGATGCTCTAAAACAGACCGAACAAAATCAATTTTACGCTTCATCAGCTCTGGTTTGTCTGGCCAGGAACCAGGACCTACGGTTTCCGTTGGCTTAGCTCCAGTTAATGCAGACAAAACACAAGCAGAGGTTGTTGTATTACCCAACCCATTTCACCAAAGGAGAACAGATTGATTCCTTGTTCTACATAATGTTGAATCCGTTCATATCCAGCTTGAAAGGCGCTATTAAATTCATCCTCAGCCATGGCAGGATGGTTTAAAATATTCTTTGTACCCTTCGCTACTTTACGATCCACACCAATACCATCATCTGAGGCAATTCCTACATCCACGACCTCATAAGGAATATTGTTAAAGTTACAAAATTGTGTCGCCGATGAACGCCCTAGTAACATATTACGAGATTGCTTTTGTGTCACCTCGTAGTTATAACCTACATAGCCTTCTATATTGCAACCATTATCGGCAGAAAATATGATATGCTGTGGTCGAATTTCACCATTAATCTCGCCCCAAGCCGTGCAAATTTTGCGAAAATACATTTCCCATAAACCAAGACCTCCTGGGATGAGACATTTCGGTTGGAGAAATTTATGTAATTGTTTCTCTATCGGTAATACTGACTTATCTTTCATTTCTAATCTCTAGTCCGCACCTAATGTGCCGACTAGCCTTCTATTAATTCGATATTATTCTATATGAAAGTATAACATAAAATGTATATCTAGTAATGTGACTATTGTTTGTTTTTTTAAAAAGTATAATTTAGTTTTTGAATTTTAGTCTTTCTAGCATCTATATTTTTAGTTGAAATTATCATTATATAATTACAATCAATCTAGTAGATAAAAAGGTTATCCCTCACAGGATAACCTTTTATTTGAGCTATATAATTAAGTATTTTCTTAAGCTTATCTAACCTACGAAATTAAGCACCTTGGAATTGTGGCATATCATCACCACTAGAGTCGTCCAATTTACCCTTGAAGGTCATGGTCAACCATGGCACATACAGATGCATCAGACCATACGTTTTCAGCGGTTTCAATCATGTCGATAATCGTATAGATTGGCAAGATGATACCAAGCAAACCAATTGGTGCACCTATGGAACTCATCAAGGATAAGGTTAAGAAATAACAACCCATTGGAACGCCTGCATTACCAATCGCAGCGAGAACAGCAATAAATAACCAAGCCACCATTGTTCCCATAGTTAATTCCATTCCTGCATTTTGCATTACGAATAAAGGACGTGACAAGAATGAAAGCTGCGCAACCATTCATATTAATAGTTGTACAAATTGGCAATACGAAACGAGCTACTGCAGGATGAGCTTTCAAATTATCCTCAGCAGATGCCAATGTAACAGGCAAATGTTGCAGCAGAAGATTTTAGTAAACAACGCAACAGCTACGGCTGGAGACATTTTGCGGAATACATCCACAGGGTTCAAACCGCGGAATAACAAGAACAATGGAATTACGATAAAGAATTGGATCAAGTTACCACCGATAACAACAGCCGTATATTTACCTAAAGCACCAACAATTACGCCCGCTTCGATTTGCGCAGATAATTGACCTGCAAAGGCGAGGATACCGATTGGCAATACATAAAGTAATGCTTTAATCAATGTAAACAGTAATTCTTGTAAACCGAATAAGACTTTCAACACCGCTTCACGATTTTCTGTACGTGGCATAAACGCAAAGGCTAAACCAACGGAAGCAGAAATAAACATTACAGACAATACATTGGCTTGTAAGTATGGTTGCAAAATATTGTTTGGAATAACAGATAAAAAATGATCGTAATACGTAACATTGCCAAGTTTTTCAGGCACTTGAGCTGCACCGGCACCGATTACATCAATTGGCAAATTACCTGGTGCAATCCACAGGAATAAGCCAAGTCCTACAGCTGCTGCACAAACTGTAGTAAGCAATGTATATACTACAGCGTGTCCAAAGATACGGCCTGTATCCTTTTTAGCACCTAACATGGATAATGTTGTAATTACTGCTAAAGATACGGTTGGAATTGCGATAAATTGGAACAAACGGGTAAAGACCGCTGCAATAAAAGTTAAAGAGCTCATTTAAAGCCGGAATATGTTGCCATCCTAAGATAGCACCAATGATGAGTGCCCCCATCCATAAAATGAACTGGCGCAATTTACCTTGACCACGACTTTTTAAGGTAATCTCTTGCGCTAAGACATCCACATTCTTGTCGTTTTGATCTGCCATGATAACACCTCTCTACAAACTAAACTACTAGAGACTAAAAAAAGAAATCCCAGCCCTAGGGCTGGGACAGTGAATATCCGAGTCTCTCTTTAATTCACATTATAGAGATATGATTTAAAAATTGTCAATTCCAATATTTGAACACATTATAATATATTCAAGTATTATTTCAATTTTATATAGACATTCTAATAAAAACTAATGATACATATCTATATCTACAGTAATCATTCGCATTCGCTCTGGATTAAACATAAAAGTAAATGACTCTAGGCTGGTCATGATCAAAGTTATGGTAAACAACATATAATATATATTTCTCAGCTGATATCCGAGTACTATAATAATAATCTTCCTTAGGATCATCACCGACACTCTGTGTACCATCAATTACCCAAGGAAATAATTTCCAATTTTGTCGTTGAACGGTAATAATCTCATAATATTCATTCACGTCACTAACTAATAAATTTCTATCCTTTGGATATGTAAATGAATTGAGTGCTTCAACGGTAGTATCTTTATCCCTACCATTTATAAACGAATACCAAGCATTAGATTTAACAGTTTCCTCATACTGTGAAATCGTAGCTTCATCACCATCTAATACCAAGCAACTATAACTCCCACCCAATCCAATTACCTCAGCAGAAGAAACCACTTTCAAGCTCTCTGGTAAAGACTTAGGTGTTTGTAATGGAGCCGGAATATACCCCGCTTTAGATGAGGGCCATGTAGAGTGCCACTGTCTTGTATCATAATGAGATACCCCTATAGCAGAAAATGCTAAATTAACAGCTAATGTAGGAAGCATACACAGAAAAAGATTACATAAAAATATGTTAAAAATCTTTTTCGTATAGCTTTCTCACTATCGATTACTCCACATTTTTCAAACAATAACACAATCGTAGCTACTAACAAAATCAGATAGTATAACCCAGAATATGATATCTCATCCGAAAAACAAAAAATGTTAGTACCCAAAGAATTATAAAGAACCATATACTTTTTTCTATATGGAGGCTCAGTAAACAAATTCTTTAAATACATTAAACACTGTCGCATATACACTCTCCACAATCGAATTTGTAAAAAGTCTTAAGTATTTTAATTCGACTGATAAAAACACAGCTCGAGTCCCATCATCATTGATTAACAGTTCTACAAAAATGAGGCCTTTTTATATCACCATTATCTACAAATACATATAGTCTATGATTACGAACGGAGCTAGTACTTTGATTAACCACCGTTTTTGTTTCTTTTCTAGGTGCAAATCGCAACCATTCAACAAAATCTCGCTTAGGTAGATTTATTGGCTCTTCATTTATACTTTCAATAATATTATATTCACTCGGATGAGATATTGACGTTTTTCGTTCTCCCGTATTTAAATCACGTAAAACACCATGCTTATCGATTTGTACTTGATAAGTAGCTTGTGCCTTTGCAATTTTCTCATACTGTGCAATAACTGTAGGGTCCCCTTCTAAACGGTATATTTCGTAGGATATGCACCCGCCCAAGCTAAGTCATCACCAGATGCTGAGGCTCTAATAATCCCTTCTGGAAGTACACTAGGACGCTTTAATCCTTCTGGTAATTCATCACTATCAGGCCAACCACGTTTCCAATCCATCGTACTAAACTCAAAACCATCAGTTTGATCACGAGTCGTTTGAGTATCATATTTAAGCCAATCAGCTACGAGCCAAGATATACAAAGGGTTATGACAACAAACAAACCACAAGCCAATCGATTATAGGCTCTTTCAGATATAGTTAGTTTCTTAAAGCGACCATATTGCAGTAACACACTCAATACTATAGCTATACCAAAAACCATGTATGTTATAGGCGCTATATTAAATAGGGTTGCCACAACTGCAAACAACACACATAGCATAATCGTTAATAGGCCATAAAATCCTTGAAACAAAACTCTCTCCTATCATGACAATACTTAGAACATTTTCTTATACAACATTTCTATATCTTCCCGACTCACATTGGCCATTGTATTAGCAATATTGCCGGTTGCTACGACATACACGTTATCGACAAGCCAAGGAATGTCTTCTTTTGTAAAACCAAGTTCTGTAAGGTTTGTAGTGAGGTCTAGGTCATGTACAATCAAGCGTAATGCTTCACCTAGTTCGGATCCATCTCCGTGGTTGAATATGCGAGCTAAGGCACCAAACTTATCAGGGTTTGCACTCCATGTATATTCCACCGCAACAGGTTCAATAACGGCAAGGCCTACACCGTGAGTAATATCCTTAAGCCCACTGGCAGGATGTTCCATGCCATGAGCAAGTGTTACACCGGCGGTATTAATAACCATGCCTCCAATTGTGCTAGCCAATGTAACGGACTCCCAAGCTTTTGTAAGTTGAGTTTCGTTGAGAACAGCTGATTTGCCTTTCAGCCATTTGCTTTCACATGTTTATATAGAGGCACAAGATATTGTGCTAATAAAGTTATCAGCATAATGAGCTAATGCATCGGTAAAAGGTTGTGCCGTTTTAGAGGTATACGCCTCGATATTATGACAGAGTGCATCAAAGCCCACAGATGCCAATACATGAGGAGGCATAGTGCCCATTACAGCAGGGTCTACAATGGATACCTTTGGTACGATGGCATTACATCGCAAGGATTTCTTGTCTCCTGTTTCGGGATTAGTAAGTACACCAAAGCCATTACCTTCGGAGCCGGTGCCACAGGTTGTAGGAATTACAATAAGAGGCAACGCCTTATCACTGGTTTTACGATTAAAGATATAATCGTTAATGTCACCTTCGTTAACGGACATAAATGCAATGCCTTTTGCACAGTCCATGATAGAGCCGCCACCGATGGCAATGACCATATCACAGCTTTCAGATTTAGCTAAAGCAGCGCCGTCCAATGCAGTCGTTGTTAAAGGGATTAGCATCCACTTGATCAAACAACACATGTTCAATATGTGCCGCATCAAGTTTTGCTGTCACACGGTCATATAGTCCAGATTTTTTGGCACTTGTCCGCCCTGTTACGATGAGTGCTTTATTGCCATAAGGCTTAACAAAATCAGCAACACTATCGACTTTATCCCAACCAAATTGGATATGTACTGGTAAAAAATAAGAGAACTCCATGTGAACGACCTCTTTTCTATAAATACTAGCTCTTAATGTTATTGTAATGTATATTCAGACGCCTGTAAAACCTCATAGGACTTTCACTAGAAAACATGTATACTACAGATAAGAGGGGGCATTTATTTTTATAAAGGGAGAGAATCTATGAAATCTGCAATTACACATTTATGGTTTTCGCTGCGTGACCTAGCAACGCAGTCACCTATATTACTGGCATTAATTGCCGTATTTTCATGTACACCGTTTTATCTAGAGCAAGATTGGTTTGCCGATATAGACCTTTGGTTCTATGGGCTGTATTTCTTCATCGTCATACTACAATCATATATAACACGAGATCGAAAGTTCTCCATAGTATATACATTATTAAGCATAGGTATCAGCGTTGGTCTATATACGATTCATGAAACGTACCATCACATACGAGGCATCGAGCTAGCCACAGAAAATATATCATATCTATGGCTGTACTCTATGATTGCTCTATATTTTACATCGCCTGGAGAATACTACATCGGCGAAATCATCAATCGCCTGAAACGGATTGGTATTACCATTGTTACATCAACACTGTACAATGTCGTCATAATCATGACTCTATGGTTTTTCTTCATCATTCTGAACAAACCATTTACCTTTGATGATCTAATCTTTAAAGTACTAGCCGCTATTAATATTTTTATCTGTATGTCCATGCTGTGCACTTACAAAGAGGAGCCTGATGGACCACCAGAACCAAATACATTCTATAATGTTGTTTTTGGAATCATACTACCAAAAGCTTCCATCATTACAGGTATTCTAGCTAATATCTACTTGGTATTGATCCTCTTAGGCCTCCGTGAAGATGCACGGTTCCTTTACACATATTATCCGTATGTAGCCATTTTCTATCTATTTTACTTGGCTAGTTTCAGGTCTAGTGAAAGCAGCAAGACACAAAGGATCCTATGTTTCTTATTTATTACGATTACAATATTGTGTTTAATCCTGATTGGCAAGCGCGTAATAAATGAGCCCCTACTCTGGCTCAATACGATTTACGTAGCCGCATTCAATCTAATCTTCTTAGCACATAATGTATACTCCTTTGTAAAGCGTTTGACTCCATCGATCCATACAACAATTATGGCGCTCGCCCTAGGTGCAGTCCTTTTAATGCCTTTTATCGGTTACACATCCCATCGAGAATTTACAAACTATACAAAAATTGACGGTCAATGGCACGTATACTTGCCTATTACAGAAACATTTAACCCTGATTTTACAGATTACGGCAGGACGATTATACAGGGGGATTCTTCAAAATCAGGAGCAACGGAAATATATAAGGAACGAAAATATTCAGTTTATCAGCTTTACGGCCGTTGAAGAACCGCATGTTATTTCGCTTGTAGGATATAATAAATTCATTTCTAACATCGAATTAGAAGTACGTGAGCCTGCTGATAGTACAGCTGACATACCAACAGCATCCTATGAATCTATCAATTTTAGATTCATCAATGAAGGTCTTGATTTAGAGGTATCTCTACCAAATGGTGTGACCGAAGTTCATCATATATATGAAAAATTTCTCACTGTTCCAAAAACGGCTTCAGATTCAGTCATTATAGAAGGCATGGGATACAAACTCTTAATCCACTCCTACTACGCATATCAAGACAGCGCACGAAGAATTATTTTTTTAGCGTATTATATAATTAATTATGAAAGCTAGTAATTTAAGGCATCTTCAGCCATATCGACATTTTTTTGTAAAACTATATTAAAAAAATTTTCCAAATGTCAATATTGAATATATAGATTTTTTTCGCTATAATCGTAACATAATGTATAAGCCAAATAAGAAAAACTACCATATATAGTAGTTTTCTTATTTTTTTCTGATTAGACTCAACTTAAAGATAATTTTATATAATTCATTCTAATCTTATATATGCTTATACGACTATATTAACAGTTTTATGACTTTTTGCTCTCAAGGGGAACAGTAATGGAGATTATGATCAAGAAACGGGATGGCCATTTCGAGCCGTTGTCCGTTGAAAAAACGAAACGAATGATAGCCTTCGCATGTTTGGGGTTAGATTCTTGTGATCCACTAGAATTGGAAATGGATGCGAAGTTGCAATTCGTTGATGGCATGACTACTAAAAGAAATTCAAAAGACTTTAGTCCAAACAGCTATCGAAAAAGTTATATCTAAAAAAGACGACGGCTTCGGCAACCAAGTTAATAAAATGAACCAAGATTGGCAGTTCGTAGCAGCCCGCCTATTCTTGTTCGATCTCTATAAAGAAGCCGCTATTACTCGTCGTTACAAAGCATTTGGCTACGGAAACTTCCCAAATCTAGTCAACATGCTTGTAAAGAGAAAAAATACGCAGACTTCTTCGTTACAGAGTACACCGCTGACGAATTGCAAGAATTAGGCGATTACATCAAACCTAAGCGCGACTATCTCTTCAACTATGAAGGTCTCAAATTATTGGCTGACCGTTACTTGGTAAAAGGTTTTAACAAAGAAATCTTTGAATTACCTCAAGAACGTTTCATGGCTATCGCAATGCACTTAGCTCTTGTAGAAGGGAAAAAAAGTAAAATATGCTAAGAAATTCTACGATTTGATGAGTCAACTAAAAATGACGACAGCTACCCCTACGTTGGCAAATGCGGGCACGCCATTCCATCAACTGTCCTCTTGCTTTATCTCTGGTGTAGACGACAACTTATGGTCTATCTACGACGTAAACAGCAAGTTCTCTCGCGTATCTAAACACGGTGGTGCGCTTGGTATCTACCTTGGCAAGGTTCGTGCATTGAACTCCGATATCCGCGGTTTTAAAAACTCCTCTGGCGGCGTTATTCCTTGGATCCGCTTGTACAATGATACAGCTGTTGCAGTAGACCAATTGGGTAAACGTAAAGGCGGCGCTACAGTAACACTTGATATTTGGCATAAAGACTTCTACGAATTCGTAGAACTTCGTACAAATAATGGTGATGATCGTCGCAAAGCGCACGATATCTTCCCTGCTATCTCCGTTCCAAATATCTTCATGGAACGTATGTTAGCTCGTGAAAACTTCACCCTCTTCGACCCTCATGAAATCTTGGCTGTAAAGGGCTATTCCTTAGAGGACTATTACGATACTGATGACAATAAGGAATTCACAAAACGTTACCTCGAATGTGAACAAGATCCTAACTTACACGGCATCGAAGTACCAGCATTAGATATGATGAAAAAAATCATGCGCTCCGCTGTTGAAACTGGTACGCCATTTATCTTCTTCCGCGATACTGTAAATGCTGCAAATCCTAACAAACATGCAGGTATGATTTACGCATCCAACTTGTGCCACGAAATCGCACAAAACGTTGGCTTCACTAACTTAGCTGAAGAAATCATCAATGAAGATGGTACAATTACTACTAAAACAAATACAGGCGACATGGTTACATGTAACTTAAACTCCATCAGCCTTGGCCGCATTACGGACGAAGAATTGGAAGAGAATATTGCCCTTCAAATTCGCATGTTAGACAATGTTATTTCCATCAACCAAGCGCCAGTACCAGAATCTCGCATGACTTCTGATAAATACCGTGCTATCGGTCTTGGTACTTCTGGTTACCACCACTACCTTGTAAACCACGATATCCAATGGGAATCCGATGAACATATCGAAGTAGCGGACAAATTATTTGAAAACATCGCATTCTATGCGATTAAAGCTTCCATGGAGCTTGCTAAAGAAAAAGGTGCGTACCCTGCGTTCAAAGGTTCCGAATGGGAAACTGGTGAATATTTCACTCGTCGTGGCTACACATCTGATCGTTGGAAACAACTCGCTGCAGACGTTGCAAAATACGGTATCCGCAATGGTTACTTAATAGCCGTAGCTCCTACAGGTTCTACATCTAACATTGCAAATACAACAGCTGGTATCGACCCTATCTTCAAAAAATTCTTCATCGAAGAAAAGAAAGGTTCTTTCACACCAAAAACGGCACCAGATTTAAACGACAAAACATTCTGGCTCTACAAAGAGGCGCATACAATCGACCAACAATGGTCCATCAAAGCTTGTGGCGTGCGTCAACGTCATATTGACCAAGCACAATCTTTCAACTTGTATATCACGCCTCAAATGAAAGCGAAAGAAATTCTTGACCTTTACGTAGAAGCCTACAAACAAGGAATCAAAACTATCTACTACATCCGTAACCAATCCCTTGAAATGGATGAGTGCACTAGCTGCTCCTCCTAATATTGAAAATATAATTGCTATATTTTGCAAAACCTATTCACTATAAATAGAGAGTACCGATTTCGAGAAGGATACTTTCACCAGCACTATAAATCTGATGACGACCTATAGCCGTATAGGTCGCATCATTGTATAAAGGAGTCCTACTATGGAGAAAAAACTGATTTTCAACGAACATGGTGAACGTGGCACGCAATCTATGATTGGCGGCAACACAACAAACCTTCGCGAATGGAACCGTATCAAGTACGACTGGGCAAATCAAATGTACCGTACAATGCTCAACAACTTCTGGATTCCAGAAGAGATTTCCTTGAACGAAGATGTTAAACAATTCCCATACTTAACAGATTACGAGCGTCGTGCCTTCGATAAAATCATTGCGTTCTTGAACTTCCTTGATTCCATTCAATCTGAAAACTTGCCTAATTTGAGCCGTTATATTACAGCATCTGAAGTGGCATCCTTATTGAATATCCAAGCATTCCAAGAAGAAATTCACGCTCAAAGTTATTCCTACATTTTGGACACTGTAACAAATCCGATTACACGTGACAAAATCTATGACGAATGGCGTACAGACAAAACATTGCTTGAACGTAACCGCTTCATCGCCGATGCATACCAACGTTTCAGCGATGATCCTAGCGAAGCAAACCTTATTCATACAATCATCGCTAACTATATCTTAGAAGGCATCTACTTCTACTCTGGCTTTAGCTTCTTCTACACATTAGCACGCCAAGGTAAGATGACAGCTACATCCACAATCTTCAAATACATCAACCGCGATGAAGTAACTCACCTCGTATTATTCCAAAACATCATTCGCGAGTTACGTCGTGAACGTCCTGACTTGTTTACACCTGAACTAGAAGCGAAAATTACGGACATGATTCGCCAAGGTGCAGAGAACGAAATCGCTTGGGGTCAGTACATCACTGATGATAAAATCCTCGGCCTTAACAATGTTCTTATCGAACGTTACATCAAATACCTTGCAAACATCCGCTTAGAAGCAATCGGCTTGCCTCATCTATATCCTGAAATCAAGGAAAACCCTATGGAATGGATTGAAAGCTTCTCCAACTTGAATAGTACAAAAACTGACTTCTTCGAAGCAAAAGTTACAAACTATACAAAAGCGGCAGCATTTGACTTTGACGATTTAGAATAATAGACGTTATAAAATACAATATCTAAGGACGTACGGGCCAATAGAAAAGAGCTAATAGCTATAACGCTATCAGCTCTTTTTTCATGACTTTTTAAACCTTAGTTATGAGGAATTGCTGCAAGTTTAAACAGCTCTCTCCTATTTATCTCTAAAAAAACAAAATACTATCATATCAGTGTATATGTTGCTAGAAATATAGTCCCCAAACGCCACCCTCGTTTTTACAGTTGACACATGGTTATACATTGTAAATTGTATCAATACATTTGTGCGCAAATAGGCCTACACCGTAGATTTTCATTCGCCCCATGAATGTATTCATAATAAGCTTGGTAAAAGCAAAAGTTTTTGTGTCCACCCTGTTTCAAACTACCAACTATTATTAGCTTTCAATCAATTCAGTTGTCCAGTTAGCAGACTGCAATAGATTGTCTAATAAGCGGACTTGTTTTGCGATATGATCAGCTTCTTTTTGGACGTCTGCCACATTCACGGTCGGCATTAGCTTAATCTCAGACCCTCTCGCACGGAAATTAATACTACCTGCGCTAGATGCCAATGTTCGATAAGCAGTTAGGCGCAAAGCAGCGCAATCTTTTTCGGCAATGATTTCAGTAATAGATCGACCTTCTATAATAGTTTTGCAATTTGTTAAATTAATATCTGCAATTAATTTTTGAAGTCTATTTACACATTGTTCTAATGTTTTCAAAAAGTTCTTCAGGGTTCTCATTCGGTACTTCCCTTCTTGCACTAAACTATTTTTGAGTTAAGCGAAGCTCTAAATCGCTTATTTTATAATTTAAATCAGATCGTTCTTGTAATGCTTCTGCTAGTTTCATAAACTCTCACCTCTCAAAAAGATATATCAATTTACTTATAAAATACTATGTACAATAATAATATATCCATCAATTCTTATTATACAACACTATTGAACGGCTTATAATACTTTCCGCATCATCACATGCGGACAGCCTTCATCAAGGTATTCGTCCCCTTCAGCACGATATCCAAGGGATTCATAGAATGGTTTGGCCTGTACTTGCGCTGACAAAGAGCACGTCTTAAAGCCGTCACGACGAATAGCATTTTCGGCGGCCATCATGATCTTAGTACCTAAATGTTGTCCACGATACAACTTGCGTACCGCCATACGCCCAATATGTGCATCTCCAGCTGTGTCACTGGGAAAATATCGACACGTACCAGCCGCTTTACCATCAATGGATAAGAGCACAAACTTTGCAGTCTCATCGATTTCATCAAACTCGTCTTCAAACCCCTGTTCTTTCATAAATACATCGACACGAATTTGTTTTATTTCCTCTGTTATATGATCTAAGATTTGAATAATCATAGGTGCCCTTTCTGATTATAAGCATATTTATAAGAATCGATTTAGGCGTATTACGAAATATCCTATAAAGCAATAAAAAGCTTCTTATTTTTTTATTATATCAAAAAAATACGCTTAATACCACAAAACGTCTCAGTTCCTGTTAATTCCCATATCAAAAATATTTTTAAAACTTCCATGAAATTCATTTTTAGGTATTGCATAATTTTTATCATTTGGGTTTATACTATACCCAACATTTTTAGAAAAGGAGCAACCAAAGATGACTAACCAAATTAGCCTCACAGCAAAACAATACTTTTATTGGTTCTTTATCCAACGTACGGGTAAGGAACTATTTGTGATGCGCTAATAAAGGATTATTCAACATTAGTTGCTTAGAATAGTAAAAGGGCTACCCGTATTAGATTACGGGTAGCCCTTTTTGTTAGCTATCCGTATGGTCAGCCCAACTATTCACTGTAGTTACAAGGAGGAATTATCATGATTATTACATTGAAACAAAATGCAGCAGCAGAAGAAGTATCTCGTTTACGCAGTGAATTAGAGGCTCAAGGATTTGTTATCCACCCAGTAGAAGGAACGCGATACAATATTCTAGGTCTGATTGGTGATACTGCATCTCTTGATGCGCGTCAAATCGAGTCCCTAGATTTTGTAGATAAAGTAACTCGCATTCAAGAGCCATACAAAAAAGCAAACCGCAAGTTCCATCCCGATGATTCTGTAATCAATGTAGGTGGTGCACTTATCGGTGGTGGTCACTTCGCAGTAATGGCCGGTCCTTGCTCTGTAGAGACACCTGAACAAGTATTAGCCACTGCTAAAGCTTGTAAAGAAGCTGGTGCCACAATCCTTCGGGGTGGCGCTTTCAAACCTCGTACATCCCCATATTCCTTCCAAGGCATGGGCCCAGAAGGCTTAGAATTGTTAGAGCTTGCTAAAAAAGAAACAGGTCTTCCTATCGTTTCCGAAGTTATGGATATCTCCCAATTACAATACTTCGATAATGTAGATATGCTTCAAATCGGCGCTCGTAACATGCAAAACTTCACGCTTTTAAAAGAGGTGGGCAAATTGAATAAACCAGTTCTATTAAAACGGGGTTTATCTGCCACATACGAAGAATGGTTGATGGCTGCTGAGTACATCATGTCCGAAGGCAATGAACAAGTTGTATTATGCGAACGCGGTATCCGCACATTCGAAACTAAGACTCGCAATACCTTAGACGTAACAGCAATTCCTATGATGCATGAATTATCTCACTTGCCAATTATCATGGATCCTAGCCACGCAGCAGGTATGAGCCGCATGGTTCGCCCGCTTTCACTTGCATCCGTAGGCGGCGGTGCAGACGGACTTATGATCGAAGTTCACAATGATCCTTCCAAAGCATTGTGCGATGGCCCTCAAGCATTGCGTCCAGACCAATTCACTAGCCTTATGAAAGAAATTATCGCATTGCGCCAAGCATTGGTGGAATGCACTAAATAATCTCAAATATCACACAAATAAGCTAGTATCCGTTATAATAGATACTAGCTTATTCTTTTATGAAAGGAACCATCATGACTCGCATCCATATTAACGCATCCACACCGTATGACGTTGTCATCGAGGAAGGCGCTTTACAACGCATCACCGATTATATTAAACCATTAAAACCAAATTGTCGTGTTATCATCGTCAGTGATAGTAATGTAGCGCCCCACTATTTGGACTCTGTGAAAGCTAATATGGAACATGAGGGTTATGTTGTTTGTGATTATGTGTTCCCTGCTGGTGAAAGCTCCAAAAATGCTCATCAACTCATCGATTTAGTAGAATACATGGCGGGCCAATCATTGACTCGCAAAGACTTGCTCATCGCCCTAGGCGGCGGTGTTGTAGGCGATATGGCGGGCTTTGCAGCAGCAACCTATTTACGTGGTATCGACTATGTTCAGGTCCCTACATCTCTATTAGCCGCAGTAGACTCCTCTGTAGGTGGTAAAACAGCGGTCAATCTCGAAGCTGGGAAAAACCTCTGGGGTGCTTTCAAACAACCTATCCTCGTCCTCTGCGATCCAGCTACACTCAATACATTACCTGATATGGAATGGATTAATGGGTGCGGCGAAATTATCAAATACGGCTTCCTCGACGTACCTGGTTTATTAACCCAACTAGAACATAAACCATTAATTAAACATCGCGATAGTGTTAGTACTGTCATCGCTCGTTGCATTCAAGCAAAAGCGGATATCGTGGAACAAGACGAACGCGAGTCTGGCGTTCGTGCCCTCTTAAACCTCGGTCATACCTTTGGTCACGGCATCGAAAAAGCGAGTCATTTCAAGGTACATCACGGTTATGCCGTTGCTATTGGTATGGTGCTCATGGCACAAGGTGCTGTCAAACATGGAGAATTAGATGCGGAAGCTTTAGAGAAATTAAAGACCCTTATCAAAGCACACGATTTGCCAACCACAACAACGATAAGCAAAGAAGAAATTCTAGCTGCCGCTAAGCACGACAAAAAAAGCGAAGGAGCAACCATTAAAATCGTAGTACCTACTAGCTATGGTCACAGCGAGCTCAAAGTGGTAACACACGATGAACTTGCAACCTATTTAGACTGAGATATAAAGGAGATTTATATGCATTCCGTAACGAACGCCATCCCTACAGGGACTATCGCGTCCATTCCTGCAAAAGCTCATGCGCACCGTGCGCTGATTTGCGCAGCTCTCACAAACTCGCCATCTACCATACTACTGAGCCGCACCTCTAAAGACATCGATGCAACTATGGACTCCTTGCGAGGCTTAGGAGCACAAGTTGTATATGAAAACAAAGTTGTCACTGTTACACCTGGTCCTGCCCCAACAAAGGGCAATGTAGTTCCCCACGAATCCGGTACTACATTGCGCCTCTTATTACCAGTGGCAGCGTCCATTTGTAATGAGGTAGATGTGGATGCGAAAGGGCGTTTACCAGATCGTCCTTTAGAGCCCATGCTCGGTGAAATGAAAGCTCACGGCGTAACATTCTCCCAAGATAAACCACCATTCACTATGACAGGTCGTCTACAAGGCGGTGAGTTCGGTATGGTTGGAGATGTAAGTAGCCAGTTTTTCTCTGGATTATTATTAGCAGCGCCACAATGTGGAGGTGCTACAATCACATCTACTACACCACTTCAATCTAGCGACTATGTAAAATTGACGACTACAACGATGGCAGACTTCGGCGTAACAGTCGACCATACTCCCGCCTCTGGCACAGTCCAAGAGTCCTTTGCAGTAGCGGCTAATACTACTTTTAAAGGTCAAAGTAATTACCAAATCGAAGGCGATTGGTCCAATACGGCTATTTGGATGGTAGCAGCGGGCATGACAGGTAAACCAATTACCATTACGGGTATGAACAAAAATTCTGTGCAAGCGGATCGTCGCATCATGCAGATTATGATTGATGCCGGTTGTGATGTAGTATGGGATGGCATGAACGTAACCGTTATGGGTCGTGCAGTAAACCAATCCATGCCGACCTCGAACAAATGCCCGATATGTTGCCAGTTATGGCAGCCCTCGCTTGCTCTATCCATGGTGAAAGCTCCTTTGTTAAGGGTGCGCGCCTACGCTTGAAAGAATCCGATCGCCTCGAAGCCGTTGCTAATCTGGTCAGAGATTTAGGCGGTACGGTTCGCGAAGAAGGTGATGACCTATATATCATCGGTAGTGGTATACTAAAAGGAGGACAAGGTGATTGTGTTAACGACCATCGCCTCGTTATGGCAGGCACATTGATGGCCCTCATAAGTGAAAATCCTGTGATATTAAAAGATAGCGAAGCTATCACAAAATCCTATCCTGACTTCTTTGAGGACTGGAACATGCTAGGTGGCAATGCACAACCAGTATAGCTGCCTAATCATAGTTAATGCGTTTCAATAGATAACAATACTAGTCATACATACTATAAGTAGGAGTAAATATAATGGCATCTAATTTCGGTAAAACCATACAAGTATCTACCTTTGGCGCGTCTCATGGGTACGCCATCGGTGGTATCGTGGAAGGCCTCCCTTGTGGACATACCATCGACATCGACGAGCTACAAGCCTTCTTAAAGCGCCGTGCGCCAGGTCAAAACCAATTACAAACGCAACGTAAAGAAGCCGATATACCTGAATTCTTATCAGGTATGGTAGATGGCATGCTCAGTGGATCTCCATTAGCATTTTATGATTCGCAATACATCGCAGCACTCCGGTGATTACAATAACTTGCGCGACATTCCTCGCCCATCTCATGCGGACTTTACGGCTCGCATGCGCTATGGTGACAAGGTAGATATGCGCGGTGGCGGCCACTTCTCGGCACGTCTTACAGCACCTCTTTGCGTAGCTGGTGGCATTGCACTACAGTTATTGCGTGAAAAAGGCATCGAAATTCACGGCCATTTAAAACAAGTTGGTACAATCCAAGATACTCCTATCGATATGGTTCATCCAGATATGAAAGCACTTGCCAAAATAGCTACCGAAACTATCGCTATGATCGATGCAGACAAGCACTTTGAAGTAGAAAACTTGATCATGAAACTAAAAAAAGACGGCGACTCTACAGGTGGTATCGTTGAGGTTGTGGCTACAGGTCTACCAATCGGACTTGGCAATCCAAACTTTGACGGCATCGAGAACCGATTAGCTCGCGTGATCTTTGGCGTACCTGCCATCAAAGGCATTTCCTTTGGCGGTGGCTTCGACATGTGTTCTCGCCTTGGATCAGAAATGAACGATGCTTTCACCATGGACGGCGATATAATCACAACAACTACCAATAATAGCGGTGGCATTCAAGGCGGTATCACCAACGGCTTGCCCCTCATTATGCAAGTGGGCATCAAGCCTACTCCATCCATTTATAAGGAACAACATTCTGTGTCTCTTTCACAAAAAGAGGACACATTACTCACCATTAAAGGTCGTCACGACCCATGTGTAGCGCTTCGTGCTGTACCTGTTATCGAAGCCGTTACGGCCCTTGTCATTCTTGATTTCTTAGGAGATATTGACCATGAACTTAGATGAAGTACGCGTTAAGATTAACGATATAAACGACCAAATGCTAGCCCTCTTCAAAGAGCGCATGGAACTCTCTAAGGACGTAGCGGCTGCAAAAAAAGAAATGAATAAGGCTATTTACGATGCCAAACGAGAGCGCGACATCCTCGACAAGGTAACAAAAGATGCAGGTCCGGACCTCGATTTATATGCACGTCGCTTTTTTGAAGCATTATTTAGCTTGAGTCGTACATACCAATCTGAGCAACTATTCCAAGACAATGAATTCACGTTGAAAATGAAAAAAGCCATCGAGCAATCGCCTACTTTGCCACCTCAACGGGGCAGTGTAGCTTGCGCCGGCGTATTCGGCAGCAATGCTCAAATGGCGTGTGATAAATTATTACCTCTCAGCCAAATCCATTATGTAACGGGTTTCCGTGCCGTATTCGATGCCGTAGAGTCAGGGGAATGTCAATTCGGTGTATTGCCTATTGAAAACAGCTCCAATGGTTCTGTAAAAGAAGTATATGACCTCTTAGAAGAGCGCAAATGCTATATCGTTCGCGGTACGCGTCTTTGGATATCTCACGACTTGCTCGTGAAAAAAGGAACAAAACTAGAAGATATTCATACCATAATTTCCCACCCTCAAGCATTGGGCCAATGCAGTCACTTCCTAGATAAGTTGGAAGGCGTAGAATTACGCTCCTATGACAACACGGCTCGAGCTGCACAGCTCGTAGCGGCTAGTGATGACCCAGGTGTGGCAGCTATCGCAGCACCTCAATGTGCAGACCTATATAATTTGTCTCCATTGTTGAGAAATATCCAAAATAGCGACAACAACTATACGCGCTTTATCTGTATTAGTAAGGACTTCCACGTATACCCAGGAGCCAATAAAATCTCTGTTGTAACCACTGCAAGTCATGCACCTGGTGGCCTTGGTACATTGCTCACCAAATTTGCTAACATCGGTGTAAACCTTACAAACTTGAGTCCCGCCCTATCGTAGGACATAACTTTGAATTCTTGTTCTACCTCGATTTGGAAGCATCCTTAGCAGATCCAAAAGTACTCTCCGTGTTGGCAGAACTCCACGCATCGCAAGATAAATTCCGCTTGCTCGGTAATTATCCTGAAAATTAATATTTTCCTCTATAGTAGTGCTTATTAATGGCATATATAGTACAATGGATATAGTTTTAAAACTCCAATGGCTAATAGGTGACAGCCTATTAGCCATTTTGTGTATATTGACCTAGGAGGTCCTATGAAATTTGGTTTACTTGGCCGTACGTTGGGCCATAGCTTTTCCCCACGCATCCACAATGCTTTGGGAAATACTAATTATGAATTATTTGAACGAGAACCGAGTCAACTGCAAGAGTTCTTCGCAAATCCAGAATTACAAGGTATTAATATTACCTTCCCTTACAAGGTTAATGCCCTTGAGGCTTGCGATGTAGTTGACCCTCGCGCGGAACGCATTGGCTGTGTAAACACGATGGTCCGTAAAGACGGCAAATGGCATGGTTACAATACAGACTACGATGGTTTTGTATTCACCCTAAAACACGCTGGTATCGATGTATCTGATAAGGAGTGCATCATCCTTGGCGATGGCGCATCTTCTGCTACCGTTCACGTGGCTCTTGAAGATCTAGGTGCTAAGAGCATCACGCATCTATCCCGTAAAACAGCTCCGCTCTATACCGATGCACCTAATTACTACGAAACAGCACAGATTATCATTAACTGCACTCCTATCGGGATGTATCCGCATAATCCGGCTAGCCTGATAGATATTATGCAATTTTCCAAATTAGAAGGCGTTGTAGATCTCATCTACAATCCGCGCCGTACAGTTTTGCTTTTACAAGCAGAAATGATGGATATTCCACACTGTGATGGTCTACCTTTCCTCGTAGCACAAGGCGTTGAGGCAGCTAATCATTTTCAAGGTGAAAGCTTTGGCACCAAGGAAACCGAGCAAATCTTGCGAAATATGCGCCGTGAAAAGGAAAATATCATCCTCATCGGTATGCCTGGTGTTGGGAAAACAACTGTAGGCAAGGCAATCGGCAAAGAGATGGGCCGTACTTGTATTGATGTCGATCAAGAGCTAGCAAAAGAAATCGGTAATATCTCCACATATATTACGGAACAAGGGAAGCTGCGTTCCGTGAAAAAAAGAAGCGGATATGATTGCAAAATTAGGCACAGAAACTGGCCTTGTCATCTCCACTGGTGGCGGCTGTGTAACAGTACCTAAAAACTATGCACATCTACGCCAAAATGGTCGTATTTACCAATTAACGCAACCTGTAGAAAAACTATCTACTTCAGGTCGTGTCCTATCTGGTGGCGGCATAGAACGTTTACGTGAACTCGAAGAAACTCGCACTCCAATGTATGAAAGCTTTGCACAATGCATCGTAGAACATAATCGCAATGCACCGGAAACAGTGGCAGCTATACTAGAAGACTTCGAAGCAAACTTATTGTAAGAGTTTATATAACGGTATTTATAAGATTATTTCCTCTATATAAGTACGGGCTTCTACAGCTTTTAGAAGTAAGAGCATTTACATCTGTATTCTTAGATAAAACTAAAACTCATATCATGACATACATGATATAAACTGAAAAGCAGTAGCTATCCTCAAGGTAACTACTGCTTTTTTATGTCTCCTATGTATTATATATATTGGTAGAAAATCACTTTAGCAATTACAATGTAATTACATAAAGAATTTAAAATAGCTTTTCACCATGGAACTATCAAAAATACAATGAACTAATTTCTATAAGCAATAGTCTTAACGTGACGACCATAAATAGGAGGCATTATGAAAACTGTAAATCTACAAGTTCGCATCAATGAGGACTTAAAACAAGAGGTATCTAGCATATTAAAAGCACAAGGTCTATCATACACCTCTATGCTAGATGCACTATTCCGCCAAATTATCAAAGAGCGTCGCATTCCGTTTGCCATTGCGTTACCAACGGCACCTATCGATGAAACACCTACACCAAGCACACTCAACAACGGCACCTATGAACAACCACAAACTACATTAAAAGCCTCAGATTGTACAAGTGCGTATGGTACACCAAGAGAAGAAAATCAAGAAATATCCTTCGATACAATCGATAAGACAGGAGTTCTTAACATCCGTATCAATCCTAAAGTTAAGACACTAACAACAGCTATTCTAAAAGAAATGGGATTAACCATGTCACAAACAGTTACACTTGTATCTAAACAAATACAATTTAATAAGGATATTCCACCTACTATTCTCCGTCCAGAATGGATTGATGCTATTAATAATAATTTCTGGACTGAAGAAGATTTAACTACAAGAATACAATTAGGGCTAAATCAAGCAGAAAAAAGAAATTGGTGAACCTGCGGAAAAAAATTTTTAATGAACTCCTTGAAGATTTATAAATTTGGAGAGCTGAAATATTCTATATAAAGTCATTAATAATAACATATATTTTTTTATATCCGCCCTTCAAAAAATGAATATACTACAAGAAATACAAAACATATAAAAAAGTCGGCTCTCGCCGACTTTTTAATGCACTTTTACGCGTTTATGTTGTTGTTCGTCAAATACACCATCTACATCGATGGTATCTAGAATTCGTTTTAAAGCATGTACATCGATTTGCCCTGGTGCCGATGCTTTACCAGCAGAGGCAAAGGTCATGGCATTTCCAAATAGAGCACCTACAGTGCGTGTAACAGCACCTAGTTCTCCCATTGCCATCGTAATAATTGGATCCGAAGGATACAAAGCTTTCACTTCAGCAGTTGCTTCAAGTAGCGTCAATACATCACCAGTTGTGTGAGGCATAACGGCAATCTTTGGCACATCGGCCAAGAACTCTTTCATTTGAATAAGTCGATTTACAATGACTTCACGGCTCGGCGTACAATGGAAATCATGGTTGCTCATGATAATAGTGATTCCATGAACCTTAGCAAACTCTATCGTTTTAAGCATTCTATCTTGATCAAAAAACAGCTCAATATCGATAGCATCCACCAATCCTGTAGGAATCAAGCGCTCCAGCATTGTAAAATAATCTTGTGTAGAAATCGTTCTTTCCCCACCTTCACCTTTTGTGCGCCATGTAAAGAGCAACCCACGACCTTTCAGTTGTGGCTTGATGAGCATTAATAATTCAATAATAGCGTCAATGGAGTGGGCCCGCTCGAAATAGTCAATGCGTAGCTCCACTACATGACACGGTGTATTACATGCTACCGCGGTGGCATCTAGAATCTCTTTCATTGTTGTGCCCACAATAGGCACGCATATTTTTGTACCCTTTTCTCCGAGTACAGTATGTCCGATACGGACCATAATAACTCCTTTCTGTCCCACGCGGTGAGACTAGTGACTTACCTTAAACTAACTATATACCAATATTTTTGTAAAAGCAATCAATCAGCCCATATTGGATTGCTATTCACTAAAAACGTATGAAAGCCTGCTATTATGCACTAAAACAGTATTCTTAGATTAACGATTAACATTACTTTTTCTTATACCCTAGATTAAGACCTCTTACCAATAAACGGTCTGTATCTGAAAGTTTCGTATTATAAAAATAGCCTAAAAAAGTAAAAGCTCCTTACCAATATATATTAGTAAGGAGCTTGTTAGACTCTAATTCACACACTATATTTATCATGTTGTACGGATAGTTTCCGTGATTGGAATCCCATATAGAGTAATAACAAACCTGTAATGCTAAATACATAGGATATCCCAATATAGGTAGATACAATACTTGCAAACACTGGACCCACCATGGAACCAAATTGTTGAGCCGTCGTCGTCATACCAAACATGCGACCTCTAAAGCCTGGTTCTGTATTAAGTGTTACAGCTGCACTCAAAGATGGGTTGATCCCCACAATACAAGAGCCAATTAACACTTGTAGTACACCAAACCACCAGATACCTACTGGTAAGCTTTGAAGTAAGAGAACAACACCACTACCAAGCATACAGTAGGAAATGGTTCTAAAGTACCCACGACGCTCACCGAGGCGCACCCATATATTGGTCGTTAAGGAACCGGCTAAACCACCGATACTGAGGATTGTACCTGAAATGATGGCTGCCCCTTCCATGGTGCCTTGCATATCACCTACATAAAGCGCCAAAATAGGCTGTAGCATCATGATGACACATTGCATAAAGAAGTAAATCCATAAAAGTCTTACTAATACAGGTTGTTCTTGAACCGACTTAAAATCCTCTCGCAAGGATGTAGCTTTTACCGGCTGTTTGGACTGCTCCTTAGAAGTTGTATTTTCAACTTCTAGTTTTGGTTCTTTTACAAGAAACAATACCGCCAAAGTAGCAATGAATACAGCTATACCAGAAATATAAAATACAGGGCGCATACCTACGACACTTTCAACGGCACCACCTAAAAATGGGCCGATGACATTGCCTAAAATCAGACCTGTTTGGAATATGCCGAGGGCACGGCCCACCTGTTTCTCATCAACGCTCAGGGAAACCATGGTCATCGCCGCAGGATAGAAACCGTTGGCAAAACCTACCAAGGCACGCCCCATCAACAATTGGTACTGATCCGTTACCATACCGATGAGGACATAACTGACAGCAATGGCAAAACCAGCGCGCAAAGCCATCCGCTTTTTCCCTTTATTATCTGCAATTTTGCCCCATATAGGCGCCATAATACCAGCAATAAGGAAGGTAATACCAAAGACAAGACCTGACCAAAGTGCCACATCAGCCTTAGGAACACCGAGTTCCAACAGATATATAGGCAGAAAAGGAATTATCATTGTGTAACATATGGCTAGCACGGTCATACTAGCCGTAATAATCCATACATTGCGCATGCCACCGCGAGCATCATATACACTTGTACTCATAGTACCCTCCCTTCCACATAAAATTGTTTAGATAAACTAATATACACATAAATCACTTTTAATTACAGTTCCATTTAAATTACAGTCCTACTTAGATTTCAATCTATGTTACTATTCATAAAATGTTATTACATTTTAATTTCATATATAAAGAAGAGCCGCATACGAAACGCGACTCTTTCCATAAAAAAATACCTAAAATATAGGTATACAATGTAGTAATCCTCAAAGATTATTCAAACTAAAGTTTTCGGACTATCAATTATTCCGTAGGAAATTTGTGATCCATTACATCTTGCAAGGAAACATGTTCCATAACATGTCGGAACTCATCTTGTAAGTACTGCCACAATGGAGCTGTCAAGCAGTCATTAAACATAGGACACGGTTCTACATCATCTTCTAAACAAGACACGAGAGCAATGGAGTCCTCTGCGGCATATAAAATTTCATATACATTGTATTCAGCCGGAGATTTCACCAAACGATATCCTCCATATTTACCACGTCCACTTTTAACAAGGCCCGCGGAGGATAAACGAGATACAATCCCCTCTAAATATTTATCGGAAAATCCTTGGCGTTCTGCAATCTCACGAATTGGTACATTTTTTTCTACTCCATGTTCTGCAATATCCGCCAATATCCGTAAGGCATAACGCCCTTTTGTAGATATTTTCATAAGTTAACCTCTATATCATTCATAATATATTAATAGTATATCACAAATTCATACAAAAAATGGTGGGAAATATGATACACTATACATATATCGAAATATCTTTATTTAGGTATGATTTTAATTTCATATAGGGAGGATTTTATCTAATGTTAGATAAATTATTTCAACTCAGTGAGCGTGGCACAACCGTTAAAACAGAAATTTTAGCAGGTATCACTACGTTTATCACGATGGCGTACATCCTATTCTTGGCGCCAAACATTCTTAGTCTTGCAGGTATGGATAAGGATGCGGTCCTCATTGCCACAGCCTTAGGTGGAGGTCTTGTGACGATTGCTATGGGTTTATTCGTAAACTACCCAATTGCTCTCGCTCCAGGAGTTGGCCTCTTGGCATTTTACTCCTTTACTGTAGTTCTCGGTATGGGCGTATCTTGGCAAACAGCATTAGGTGCGGTATTCATTTCAGGTCTCGTATTTCCTCGTATTAACACTTACGTCGGTGCGACAAATGATTGTTGAAGGCATCCCTACCTCCATGAAAATTGCCATTACCGTTGGTATCGGTCTCTTCATTTCTATCATCGGTTTGAAGTTATCCGGCTTGATGGCCATCTCCATTAGTTTGTCTCCAAACTCCTTAGGTCAGGTTGTACAAACACATGGTAATTTAGTCCCTCCAGCATCTGAGGCACTCTTAACGCTTGGTAATTTGCACAGTGGTGAAACATTGTTAGCACTATTCAGCCTCATCTTTACAGCTTTATTGATGGCTCGCAAAATTCAAGGTTCCCTCTTGATCGGCGTTTTAGTAACAACAATCATCTCCTATGCGACAGGCCTTTCCACAATGCCTGAGAACTTCACTGTATTGGCTATTCCTGATTTCTCCAAAGCAGCATTTCTGCAATTAGATATTCCTGGTGCGCTTCACATGGGCTTAATTACGATTATCTTCTCCTTCACCTTCGTAGAATTGTTCGACTCGATGGGTACTTTGATTGGTACTGCTACAGAGGCGAAAATTGCAGATCCTAAATCTGGTAAATTCCCGGGTCTTGGTAAAGCCATGACCGTAGATGCTATCGGTGTTAGTGCCGGTGCATTACTCGGTACTTCTACAATTACGGCTTTCGTTGAAAGTGCGGCAGGTGTAGGGGCTGGCGGCCGTACAGGTTTAACAGCTGTCACAACAGGCGTACTTTCCTAATTTGCTTATTCTTGGCTCCATTGGTATCCTTGGTTCCAAATGCAGCCACATCTCCTGTTCTTATCATCGTAGGTGCCCTCATGTTAGGTGCCATTCGCAACATCGACTTCGATGATTGGACAGAAGGCTTCCCTGCATTCCTCGTTATCGTATTAATGCCGTTCACATACAGCATCGCTAACGGTATCTCTGCAGGTCTTATTGCATACCCTCTACTCAAAATCATTGCAGGCCGTGCAAAAGAAGTTAACTGGATTATGTACGTATTGGCGGTTCTCGTTATCATCCGTTACGTATTCTTCTAATTAACATATACCCATAATGATGCTATTAGTGAAAGCTACTTTATATTCGATAGCTATAAAATCACTAATACCTAAAAGCAAAATATATGTAAATTACATAAACTAAAAGAACCTATCTCCAAAGATATTACTCTAATATCTAGGAGATAGGTTCTTTTATTATGTGTTATTTTATAGTAAATACTAATATCGTATAGCCTCACCAAATTATGATGCTATAGTTATAGTTTCTTATTACTGTTTCTTATTAACGAATTGTTTTTACACCGATTAAGTCTGTACGACTTGGATCAATATCATTTAATGGTACTACATGATCTTTATAAAACTCTGCTTCAGATGCTTTCACAGGCACTTGGAAGAACAAGAAATATGACATGTTATCTTTGCTCCACGTAATACTGCGAACTAAGCTCTTATCTACATTACCTGTATACTGCACATCACCGGTTGGCGTAGAGTCAATCCACTGTACGTCATGGTATTCCGTTGGAACATATTCTTTAGGCCATACAGTATCCTTAGAGTAACTCATGCGGAAGGCCATAACATGATTTACCCAACGGCCGCTGCGTTCTTGATATTCTTGACCTTCCTTCCAATATACAGTTTCTAATACATCATTATCATAAAAATGTGTAGCATAGTATGTATAGCCAAGAGGCAAGTAACTTGGTACAGATACGTTATAGGACAGCTTACGAGATGCATCAATTACACCGCTAGGTAAGCCGATGGATTTACTCGTAAGTATAGGCCACTCAGAATTCGTATGTGTACGCAATGGCAGCCCAATAGATTCAAAATAAGGTCTATCTTGTTCTCCATTTTGTTTAAAACTTTGCGCATTATTGCCTTTAACATTTTGCTTATCATTTCGGTCACCACGTAATCTAGTATCATCAGAAGCCACATTACTTAACGACCCTACTGAATCTACAATTTTGCTTACATAGTTTTGGTTTCTTGAGGAAGCAAAGTAGAGCATATAAACTTTGTTATCTTTTTCCCAATAAGCAATTTGAACAGAATCGTTGCTAGAGCCTAAAGTATGTACAGGGACTCCATTAGGGGTAGTAAAGCTAACGGCATCATCAGCATCGTATTTTGTCTTTTCCAATATAGGCTTTACTACGGTATCGATAGCCCACCCCATGCGATACACAATATCTGTATTAGAGAAGGTTAATTTCTGACCATATTCTCCATTATGTCCCGTTTCCGTATACACGATTTCTAATACGTCATGATCTCTTGACTTTACATCGCGTACTGCATAATCTTCAGGCATATAAGACGGAATTTGTAAATTATATCCAAAATAATTAGTAGTTGCCTCAATATTACGCTCTAGGATATCACCATTATCAAGTTGATCATACCACCGATAGCGATTCATTAGTTCTTTATTCTTTTCCACTGTATCAGTAGTAACTGTATGTCCATTTTCATCCACTAAAGGGGATAACGCACTAACTGATTGTACTCCAAAGCTGCCTATCACGGTAGCTAATATTCCCATGGCTAATAATGATTTTGTTATTTTCAATCTCATAATTTCATCTCTCTCTAAATTTAGATATTTCATAAGTATATATTACCGAGGTAATCACTTATCTGTTACATTTTTTAACTCAGATCACTGACTTTCAAGAGTATTAGATACCCTTAATAAACCACGCCACTCTTTGCTTTCATAGGCACTACATGTTCCTCTTTTATTTGTTCAATAGTTTTAGGTTTAATCGGTGTTATCGGATAATTACCAACTAGTTCATAACGAGAGCTATCAATACTTTTCAACGGTACCACATGCTCCTTATAGAATTCCGCATCAGCCTCTTTCACCTGTTCTAAGAAGAATAGAGAATAAGCCATGCCATCCTTCGTCCACGAAATGCTGCGAACCATATGTGTTTCAGGATTACCTGTATAATAAACCTCACCAGAATCACCTGATTTAGACCATTCAAGATCACCATACTCAGATGGCACATATGGTATATCTCTCACGGTATCCAAGGAATCTCCCATTCTATAAGCCATAATACTATCTATATATTTTTTCCCATCCCGATAGATAGTCACACCTTTTTTATAATATACAACCTCTAATACATCATTTTGATCTTGACGCGCTGTATAGAGTTGATAACCATAAGGTATATAGCTAGGCGCCTTGACCTCATACGGCAGTTGCTGTGCAGCTTCTACTATTCCTTTCCAATTACGAGCCCCTTCTTGCGTTTTCATAGGCCACTCTAATAAAGTCTTTCTTGGTAATGCTTTGATTGCTGAATCAGGATGAACTCTAGGCATATCAAATGTAACGGCAGCGGAAACGCCAACATTATCGGTAGATATTGAATCATTAACAACATCAGCTGAAACATATCCTGCACACAATAATCCTACAGCCATAGCAGATAAAACGGACTTAAATAGAAGCTTCTTCATGATCTCTCCTTTTATAAAAAAACTTGATATACTTTACACATATAATGATATATTTTCTTATTTATATCAAAAACATGCCACCTATTCTGTTGCCCTAGCTACTTCATAAAACTTTTATCTTTCCTATTGTGAAAGTATAGTTATGAGCCATTAGCTGCTTTAATGCTAACTAGTTATACATAATAAAACATCCTACTAAACGCTATATTACAATAGAGTTCAATAGGATGTTTTATCATTATTTAGTTAATGGAGGCATAATAATATCTTGTTCAAGCTGTCTTCGTCTTTTTGCAGTATAGTCTACAACTTTAATTTGAACTACGCCCACAGAGTTTACCATGGCATCGGTAAAGGTAAATTCTCGACCAGTCTGATGCTTCATCAACACTTGTAAACCATGAACTTTTTCATCAATATTCTCTAAATAAGCAGCCTCTCCTCGTCCCATTACACTGGAATAGACTGAACTATATTTACAAGGAATATCTCCACCTGAAACGAGAGCCTCATCATCACCATCAATTTCGATAAATACATGAGGATTCGCTTGAATCAAACTAAACTTCTTTCCCTCATGATATCCATGCACAAAAATATGAAGTACATCATCTATAAATTCATAGCCGAAATGCAAAGGTACCACGTAAGGGTAATCACCATCCATCATGCCTAGGTGAATGATACGCGTGCTGTTTAAAATATCTTTAATTTCATCTATATTTGTAACCATACGATCTTGACGTCTCATAATAGCCTCCACAAGAATCGGAAAATTGATACACATTACGCTTCATGTAATCTGCCAAGAAGATGTTTAAATTGAGCCTCATCACTATTCAGCTTTCCGAAAAAGATTTCATCAATCTCTTCAACTAATGGGACTGCCTTGTGTAATATTGCACCGCCCTCTTCATTTAAAAGAACAGCTTTCGCACGTGTATCTCTAGAGTGCTCTTTTTCGCTCTACAAAACCACGTTTTTTTCCAATAAAGCTCAATATTTGAGATACCGTCATAACATCTATCCCTGAAAGTTTTGAAATCATAACTTGTGTAACTTCGTTATCATGTTGTGATAGATAAGCAAGAGACGCTAAAACAACAAATTGAGGATGTGTTAAGTTCAACTCTTTTAACGCTTGTTTTATAGTAAAATGCCATTTATTGTACACCCTCATGAACAATAATCCTGTTGATTTTTTTCTGAATTGTCTTTATATTTTGATGTAAACAAACAGCAATCACCTTATCTTTCTAAACAATTTTTTTAGAATAAATATAGATTGAGGGAACATCCGAAAAAAACTTGACTTAAAAAAATTCCAAATGTTGCTTATCTTCACTTTCTAAACTTACAGTATGTTTTACATTTACACTTCCGTCATGATTATCAATTATTTGATGTCCGAAAAAGAATAGCACCAAATGGAGTTTCAGTCTTATCCCAAAACTCTTCAAAAGGTTTTACAAGAGTAAGTTGATATTCCATAGGTGGTATACCTTCAAGCTCCATTGTACCACATGAACCGGTCTCAAATTTACCGTTTAATGTAATATTTTTTTAGATCCTCTTCCCAGTCATACCATTTTTTTCGATATTCGCATAGTACGCCCACACAGCTTCTTTTTGTTGCTTTTTATTTTCAAACTAAAAACTAAATTCCATTTTATATCCTCCTTTTTTTATTATAAGTGTACTTATTATAAATTATTTTATATTATTCGTCAATAAACTTCATAAAAAAAGAATATTCTTTGCTTTTATCAATATAAGGGATATACTCTATCAGAAAATCATATCATCTTTTTGTCTACTGTAAAAAAATACATTTGACTTTTTAGAATAGATACTGTATTATAAAAATAGTTTTAAAGATTCTATAGATTGTTAAAAGCTGTGGTAATCCATAGCCTTTTATATTTATAGATAGTTTGTAGAAAAGAGGTCTTTATTATGTCTGATACGCATCAGTTAAAACGGGGTCTTAAGAACCGGCATGTACAGCTGCTCGCCATCGGCGGTGCTATTGGTACAGGCCTATTCTTAGGCTCCGGTCGCGCCATTCACTTGGCTGGTCCATCCATCATATTCGCCTACCTAATAACAGGTGTTATGTGCTTCTTTATTATGAGAGCACTAGGCGAATTATTGTTATCTAACCTAAATCACCACTCTTTTATCGACTTTGTAGAAGATTACTTAGGAGATCGAGCAGCCTTTATCACGGGATGGACATACTGGTTCTGCTGGCTTTCACTAGCCATGGCAGATTTGACAGCCGTAGGCCTCTACATGCAATACTGGATACCGTGGCTTCCTCAATGGATACCAGCCTTACTTGTTCTAGTCGCCTTGCTGTTAATGAACTTGACAGCTGTAAAATATTTTGGCGAAATGGAATTCTGGTTTGCCTTGATTAAGGTGATTGCTATCATCTCTCTTATCATTATCGGTATCATCATGATTGTTACTGGTTTCACCACAGATGCTGGCGTCGCCGCCTTTAGCAATATGTGGAATTACGGAGGATGGTTCCCGAATGGAACGATGGGCTTTATTCTATCATTCCAAATGGTTGTATTTGCTTTCACAGGCATCGAGCTCGTAGGTTTAACAGCTGGTGAAACGGAAAATCCTGAAAAAGGTTATTCCAATGGCCATAAATAATATTCCATTGCGTATTATTTTATTCTATGTAGGCTCTTTAGCCATCATCATGAGTATTTACCCTTGGACTGCCGTTAACCCTGCTGCAAGCCCATTTGTAGCGGTATTTACCGCCGTGGGTATTACAGCCGCCGCAGGTATCGTAAACTTCGTTGTTCTTACCTCTGCAGCATCTGCTACAAACTCCGGTATCTTCAGTACTGGTCGTATGATTTACGCCTTGGCAAAACGCGGTCACGCCCCGAGTTCGATGCGCCGCTTGACTCACAGCAGTGTGCCATACCAAGCAACGATTTTCTCGGCAGCCGTATTATTGATTACGGTTGTACTCAACTACGTAATGCCTGAAGCAGTATTCGTTATGATTACATCAATCTCCACGTTCTGCTTTATCTTTATTTGGGCCATGATGGTTATTTGCCATCTCAAATATCGCAAAAAAATCCTGATGTAGTGGCACAGTCTAAATTTAAAATGCCTCTATACCCTGTAATGAACTACGTCATCCTCGCTTTCTTCTTTCGTTTTAGCCATTCTAGCCTTAAACGAAGATACGCGAATTGCCCTCTTGTTCACACCAATTTGGTTTATCATTCTTTGGGCCTTCTACTCCATGCTTAACACGGACGATGAAGATGCTCTTGGGGAAGAACTCATCGAAATGGCTGGTGTAAAAGAAATTTACAAAAAACCTAAAAAAGACGATTCCGATGATTACGTAATCTAACAAAAAGGCTCGTGCATAGCACGAGCTTTTCTTTTACTTCATAGTAGGAAAATTCTGTTGTTCATATTGTTCTAGATATGCTAGTAAATTACTTGTATCTTCATTGTAATTAAAGATAGTCTTGATGCGATAACCTTCTTGAGTGATGATGATATCAATAGAGGATGGTACTTCTTGACCATTCTGTTGTAAGTGGTTAACTAATTCTTGCAAGGCCTCTGTTTGATGTAAAGAACCGGCCATATATTTACCCTTGGATAGACCTGTATTTCTAATGACTTGGCCATTGTATACTTGACCTCTATTATCTTTGTAATAAAAGCGTACAGCATCCTTATCTCCCGTAGGAACAGCTTTAATATAAATGGTCTTCCAATTCTTTTTAATCATCACTTTTGTAGCTTCTGCTAAATTATTAGACAAACGTCGTGTTTCTTTATTTGTTGATTTAGACACACCATTAACCTGTTGAATTTCATCATTCATAGGCATATCAATAGGTGTCATTACTGGATCTTGTTCTACCTTTTTTGCATCTGCAGGCTGAATCGCGAAACATGCCAACAACCGCCATTACAGCTAATGCGATAAGAGCAATTTTTTTCATTCTATCTCTCCTTAGAGAATTTATCAACACAAATTATAATTTACTAAATTAGTTGCTAAAATCCGTATCCACAATAGCGAATTGTGTATAATCAGGGTAACGTTTTTGCATTTCTGCCTTGATTTTTTCTAATGTACTATGTGGATCTTCTTCGTCAAAGTCAAAGATAATATCGTAGTAAATAACCTTCTTTTCTTCTTGTACGTAGAAGGCATGTACTTGTACTACATGTGTATATAAACTAATAACTTGATCAAGAGCTTTTCTAATTTCAAGTACTTCTACACTTGGTTTGTTTTCAGCATATACACCAACAGTCATATTGATACCAAACTTTTTATAAAGATGAACCGCAATGCCCTTTGTTAATGGGTGAACTTCTGCCATTGTCATCGTATCTGGTACAGAAATATGAACGGAACCAATTGTTTCTCCTGGCCCATAGCTATTTAATACCAAGTCATATACACCACCCACATTCGGATGCTGTGCGATAGTTTCTTTAATATTACGGATTAAATTATCATCTGCTCGAATACCAAGCAAATGGTTGTACATTTCACGTAAAATATCATACGCCGCTTTTAAAATCAAAACAGAAATAACAGCGCCCACATAACCTTGAATATCAAAGTTAAAGAAAAATACTAAGCCTGCAGATACCAATGTAGCAAAGGTAATCACCGCATCAAAAAGGGCATCTATACCAGATGCTACGAGCGCATCAGATTTATATTTTTCACCTTGTGCCTTGATATAACGACCCATCACTACTTTCACAACGATGGCAACAGCGATGATAACAAGACCTGGAATATCAAATGTAGATACCTCAGGGTGGATAATTTTATCCACAGATTCCTTAAGGGATCCAATACCTGCACCGAGAATGATGAAAGCTATAGCCATGGTAGTCATATATTCTATACGACCGTGGCCAAATGGATGCTCCTTATCAGCCCCTTTGGCGGCTAATTTCGTACCCACAATAGTTAATACAGAGGACAATACATCTGTTAAGTTATTTACCGCATCAAGGATGATGGCGATGGAATTAGACGCAAGGCCCACAATCATTTTAAAAATAACGAGAACGACATTACCTATAATGCCTTTATACTGGCAAGCGTAATCCCCCGATTACGTGCTGCACCATTATCTTGTAAAATCATACTACACCTCTTACATTCTGATTTATAGTTTTTAAATTGAACTATATCGATTTACTTATAATCCTATTATAGCTTATCGATTATCATTTGTCATTATTTATTTCTTGAAAAAAATATTTTTTTAAACTTATTGATTTTTGCTGAGTTATCATTAATTCTCATTTCTCAATTAGATTGTTTTGAGGTATTGTAACTTCACAATATATAGTACAGACCTATTATCAAACCAGTACTTAGGCTCGCGTAACGATTTAAGGAGATCAGATTATGCCGTAACCGTAATACGCTCTCCTGTGCGCATATGTGTAAATACTACCTTTTGAGCGCGTAATTGGAATGGCTGTCCCGTGGGTTGTGCACCGTATAATGTATCTCCTACAAGAGGGTGCCCTAAATGGCTGAAAGCTACTCGAATTTGATGTGTTTTCCCTGTGTACAAACGAACTAAAACCTCAGTATATCCACATTTATTGAACTTATACACAGTTTTGTCCACATTTTGATTACTTTTATCAACATCTCCTAAGTTTATATCCACATTTTTTGAGTCCTATATCCACAGAATTTTTAGACTTATTCACAGAGTTATCCACAGTCTGGGAAGAATGTCTACATAGGACGGAAAAATCTGTACGAGTCTCTTTTCCCTTTAGCATTTCACTTCGTAATGAATACCCATCAGCACTGCGTTCCATAGGGAATACTAAAGAATCCTCATCAGCTTCTACAATGCCTTCTACAGTAGCCATATACCACTTTTCAAAGGTATTATCATCCATTTGTTGTTGATAAAGACTTTGAGCTAAACCACTTTTTGCAATGACAATACAGCCCTGTCGTATCTCGATCGAGACGGTTCAAGAAACGTACCTTTTCGCTTGATACCATGTTCTTTAAAATAATGCGCCACACCATTGGCAAGAGATACTTGATCTTTAGAGTTTACCGTCACACCACTTGGCTTATCCACAATAAAAAGATCCTCGTCTTCGTATAAAACGGATAAGTCCATTTCAATTGGATCGTGGTCAATCTTCTCTTTAGCCATAGCAATCCAGATCTCATCGTCTACGGAGATTGCATCCTTTGGTGTAGCCTTATGCCCATTAATGTGGATTAATTTCTCTTCAAAGAGTTTAACTAAAGGATTTTCGAGGATATTTAGTATCTAACACTTCGCCAAGTGAAATATCACATGCTTCGCCAGTATGTTCTAGATCACCACTTGACATGTCTTGATTGCTACTCGATATATCTCGATTGCTACTAAATACGTCTCGACCGTTATTAGACAGCTTTTTGTCTTTGCATATTTTCTTGACTAAGCACAGCGTTTCTATATCTACAGCGGTCACGGTCCACAGAATATCATCAGGGACGATGTGTTTTTCGCGCCATCAGTATCTCCTTTCTACGAGTTCAGGATCTCGTGGCATATAGTTGAGTAGCGAGCTTGGTTGAACAGCTCGACCTCGTATATTCGTCTGTTCAAAGGTAATAGTCAATTCTTGTTTAGGTCGCGTGATGGCCACATAGAACAAACGCTTTTCTTCATCTTCACGACCTTCTGCAAGGGCAAAAGGACTTGGGAAAGTTCCTTCATTTGACCCAGCTAAAAATACATGATCAAACTCGCTACCCTTCGCTTGGTGAATGGTAATGATAGGAATGCGATCTTCGTTTCTCACCTGTTGTGCTGGTTCACCCGCCGTAAGGGCTGCGATCTGCAAGATTTGGTTTAACCGAGCCAAACCAGCTGGCCCTTCATAAGCCGCATCTAATTTTTCCATGATACGATATAAATCGCGTATATGCTCTACTTTAGCCGCTTCTCCATGAGATTTGTAGTATTCTAGAACTCCCATTTGATTCATGATGTACGCCAATAATTTCGTTGGCATCTCCGTATAGGCTTTTCTACGCAACGTCGCCATTTGAGATGCGATATTGGTGAAAGCTGCCTTATATTTGTTAATAGCTACCATACGTCCCGTTGTAGTAGGCACGATATTTTCTTTCACCGCATAGATTAAAAGCTGTGCAGTGGCTAATATATCGTCCATCGCATTGTGCGTTGGCTCATGGTGGATAGGAAACTCAGATGCAAGGAAGCCCAATTTATGATTTGGTAAATTAGGATAGAAACGACGGTAGATATCGAGGGTATCGTAGATAGCCTTGAACTCGGGATTACCTAAGTTATGACGCGCCAATTCATTCGTAAAGATAGTCACATCATAGTTTACATTGTGACCTACGATAATAGTATCCTTAGAAAACTCCTTAAACGCTTTGAGTACTGTAGCTGGATCTTCGCCGTGTTCTTGTAAATACGCATCAGAGAAGCCGTGTACCTCTTCGGATTGACCAACAGATATACCAGGGTTGATAAAGCGTTCAAAGGTCTCTAAGACCTGTCCATTTTCATCGATGCGGATAGCTGCAATTTGAATGATGCGGTCTTGAGACGTATCTGTGCCGGTGCTCTCCACGTCATAAACAACTACTTCGTGCTGCTCTAAGCCACTGACAAGCTTTGCATAAGGCTCCGCCTCAAAGATAGGCATATCCATGAAGTCCGTCAATTTTAAACCTACTTGGCGCGTCTCAGGGCTTTCAATCGCAGCGATACGAGCGTCACCAATACCAGCAACATAGCGCTTGATAATGCGCTTCGCACTGACAGAGTCGTTTGGATTCATTAGCAGTTTGAAGTAGGCCATAACATCTTTAATTTCTTGGCGTCTAAAGAATTTAAACTCGTCGATAATCATGAAGTGACGACGTTCCTCTTCAGGTCGTTCGCCGTTAAGACGTTCAAAAGAATCACTTAGTTGCTGTGCTTTTTTATTGTCTCTCACAAGAACGCCGATATTAGCATCCTTCGGTAATGCACAGATAGCTTCGTAGATATATCGGCCCTCAAGGTAGCTATTTTTACAACCTTTAATGAGAACAGGCTTACCCTTGCTTTCACTATTAGCACGAGGCAATTCAGTGTAGATAGACCCAACCAGGTCAGGAAACATATTTTGCAAGGTCTTGAAAGCCATCGTAAAGAGCGTCCAATTAGAACGATAGTTTTCGTAGAAGATGATTTTTAAAGGCTTAAAATCCGCATCAAATTGCTTGAGCAAGCGGAACGGATCGGAGCCACGCCATTCGTAAATCGTTTGGAAATAGTCACCACACAAAAGTACGTGATTACCTTCCCACAGCATTTCTAGAACCTTGTACTCTAGTACGCCTGTATCTTGCATTTCATCTACAGAGATATAACTATAACGGCTACGCCAACGCTCACGAACCACAGGGTCTTGGAATAGACGATGAACACCGCAGATAAGGTCTGTAAAATCTAGACCATGTACAGAGGACAAGCTTTCATCATACGCAGCAATCCATTCGTGACCATGATTCAAAAAATCATGGAGTTCACTGTAGAGGACATTGCCAAAGCTAGAGAATTGCTGCTCAATGGCTTCGCGCTGTTCCTTCTGTAAGCGTTCGATGGTTCGCTGGTAATCGTCTCTGAGATTATCAGAATAAACGCCATATAAAGAACGATATTCTTTCACCATGGAAATAACATTAGCAAAGGACATTTCTCGCAATTTACCAGGACGGTACGGTTCAGATAGTTCCTTGCAGTCTTCTTCATCAAAGATGGTCACGTCCGTGTACAAGGTTTCGTTGCGCTTTGCCCTCTTGTTGGAGAATGAAAAAGCAAAAGCTGTGGAATGTACTAACCTCCACAGCCTTTGCAGGACTGCCCACGAGCGATTGAATGCGGCCTTTCATCTCGTTTGCGGCCTTGTTCGTAAAGGTCATGCACAAGATATTCTCCGCCTTCGCATAGTCACCCTCGATGAGATGAGCCACCCGATAAGCAAGTGTATTCGTTTTTCCCGTCCCAGCGGACGCTAACAAGAGGATATTCTGTTCCACTTCATCAATAACGCGTTGTTGCTCACGATTGATAAGCATAAAAACCTCCTGTTATTTAATGCCGTAATATATAGCAGCTAAGACCATAGGAATAGGGCCTAAAATTGCTGTTAATGCCCAAATACCCACCCCAATATCCATTGGAATATTAAGTATATGAACGCATACCCAGTAGGTTAACCCACCAATCACAACATTCATAGCCACCCGTTTAATGGTGAAAAATGCTACTTTGAAAGCAATGTAGGCTACAGCAATGGAAATAACCGCCGATATAATCGGTGATGCTAATAAAGCTCCCATACTATTATCCTTTCATTTCTTGACGGTTCACTACGGCACCGCCTAGCGTTAATTCATCGGCATATTCGATATCGCCACCCACAGGAACACCGCGGGCAATGCGCGTTACCTTAATGCCACTTGGACTTAATAATCTCGCCAAATACAGAGCTGTTGCTTCTCCTTCGACATCCGGGTCTGTCGCAAGAATAACCTCTTGTACAACACCATCGCGAAGGCGTGCAATCAATTCTTTTACGCGAATATCGTCAGCACCGATGCCCTCCATAGGGGACAAAGCGCCTTCCAATACATGATACAAGCCCTTATAATCACCACTGCGCTCGATAGCAATGACATCACGAGATGTTTCAACAACCATAATCGTCGTTTGGTCGCGATTTGGATTGCTACAGAATTCGCAAGGATCTTGAGCTGATAAGTTAAAGCAAATAGAACAGTGACGCGTAGCCCCCTTCGCTTCTACGATGGTTTCCACGAGGCGGTCTACCTCTTCCTTCGGCATTTCTACCAAATGATAAGCCAAGCGTCTAGCCGACTTAGAGCCGATGCCAGGCAATCGGCGCAGCTGTTCTACGAGCCGTTCTAAAGCGTTTGTCATTTAGAATAAACCTGTTGGCAAGTTAAGACCACCAGTTACTTTGCCCATTTCTTGAGCCAAGAGGTCGTCCACTTTTTTGCTAGCTTCGTTTACCGCAGCCATTACTAAATCCTCTAACATTTCCACATCTTCAGGATCAACAGCTGTAGGATTCAATTTCAAAGACTCGATGATTTTTTCACCGTTCATCACAACGGTTACAGCACCGCCACCTACGGAAGCTTCTACAGTGCGAGTTTTTAACTCTTCTTGCATTTTCTTCATGTCTGCTTGCATTTTTTGAACTTTTTTCATCATGCCAGCCATGTTGCCCATACCTTTACCAAACATTGTATTTCCTCCTTTTAGGACATCGTCCTATACTAACATTCTAAGTCCACATCATTAACAATATATGACATAGATTTATAACATATGTGTCACCTAATAGCCCTAAGGCCAAAGGTTATTATCTAACAATTAATTTTTTATCTATTCTTCGATAACCTCGACTATGATGTCATGGTCTTCAGATAATTTTTCTAGCGTTTCCGCCAAGAGAGGATTGTTTCGTTCCTCTTCTGTCATATGCTCTGGATCCCAGGCGTATTCTCGAGCCACCGTAACACTATCGATAGCCTCTACTTCAATAGGTGCTGGTGAAAGCATAGCTTTGTCATCACTTTGATGCGGGGTTTTCTCACGAGGTTCACCCCCATCAGACTTTGGGACAGCTTCCACCTCGATATGTGCACCGCTATCCATAGGGCGCTCTAACACTTCGCCATCCTCGCTGATAACAGTCACACTATCTAATGGATGTGGCGGCATATCATCTAAGGATGATACATAAGAACCCTCCATATCATCTACAGGCACATCATCAAAGGAATGAACTGGAATATCATCCCCTTCAATAGAACCCGCTAGAGACTCAATAGGAATCTCACCATCAGGAACCTGATTAGATGGACTACCATCAAAAGATGTGATCGGCACATCACCAACGGATGCCGACTCTGTTTCTACATCAGCTCCTGATGCAGTTTCTGATGCATCTATTGTACTTGTATTCGCACTATCACTAACTACCGTATTTGCAACGGCACCGCCTGTTTTCTTAGCTAAAAACGCCATCGCCGCAGCCTTAGCCGCGTCCACAGCTGCAGAATCAGGTTTACTCTCTTGCGAATCATTGGTTAAATCCATTTGTGTCGGTTCCGCACCGGAGGTCGTCTTTACGTCAACCATCGGTTCTTGTGGTCGTTGAGGTGCTTTTACTTGACGTTGTGTGGTGCTACCAGCAGCCTTTTTATAGTCTTTATAAACTTGCGTGAGGGCATCCACGATTTCTACATGTACTGCATAGCCCAGTGTATAGGTGAAAGCATCAACCGCTTCCGCCAAGTTCACTTCATTGGTCATCACATTGAGATGCAATGTATTTTTAAAGGCCATGACCGCCTTGCTTTGGTCTACGTACACCAGCTGACCTTGACCGATAACGGTAGAGGTCATATTGCGATTACTATCCTTCAAGTATTTAATCACATTGGACTGTACATTGCGATACTCTTGAGCAGATAAGATTTGTTCATTGATAAGGGCCTGTGTACTAATGCCTTTTTTACCGCGACCTTTAGCTTGGTTTCTCATGGTTTTTCGGGAAACTGGGTCCCCACTATTCGGTGGTGGCGCCATGCCAACGCCGCCCATTGGTGGCGGAGCCATACCCACTCCATTCATCGGAGGCGGTGTACTACCTAGTGCTCCCATCGGTGGAGGCGTCATACCTACACTCGCAGTCGGTGGAGTCATACCCACATTCGCAGGCGGTGGTGTCATACCTACGCTGCTTGGAGGTGGCACAGTGCCAACAGCAGTATTTTGAATACTACTCATGGAAGAATTCTGTACAGCAGCATTATCTACAGGAACAAAGCTGTTCGCATAGCCGCTAGGTGGACCAAATGCATTAGCACCATAAGCTGGTGTAGGAGCCGCTGGGACCTCGTTGTTCCAATTGAGCCATGCGGTTCAATAAATCATTTCGTTCAGATCGCTCAGCACTTTCTAGAGCATATACACGGTCTTCTAAACTTCCATCAACAGAGCCTAATTTAGCGCAAAGCACGAGTAGACCCATTTCAATGATGGTTCGTGGATTGTCCACTTGTTTCGCATCATTCATGATGGATTGCAGCACTGCGCACATATTGATTAAGTTCATTGAAATCAACGCTATTGGCCTGAGCTAGGAAACTCATCCTTAAAGGCATCGTATACCTTGAGTTCATCCGCATCAGGAGCCACCTTACCAACGAGCAAGGCACGCACATGTTGAATAAGAGCTTCCATAATCTGCGTTGCATCGCGACCTTCTGCCAAAGCATCGTGAACGTAGGATAATACTTTAGGGCCATCACCGTTGCGCAAAGCATTTAGGAAATGAATAATCCATTTCTTACTTACGAGACCGATTAACTCTTCCACCACTTGCGGTGTAATAGAGCCCGTTGCCATACCGGCACATTGGTCTAGAAATACTCAAGGCATCACGCAAAGCCACCATCTGCATGAACAGCAATGAGCTGCGCCGCTGCAGAATCAAGACCAAAGCCTTCTTTTTCTGCTACGTAAGATAAACGCTGTGCGATGTCATCAGAAGTAATACGTCTAAAAGTATAGCGCTGACAACGAGACACGATAGTAACAGGCAATTTTTCAATTTCTGTAGTCGCAAAGATAAACATCACATGAGCAGGAGGTTCTTCTATGGTTTTTAAAAGCGCATTCCACGCCTCTGTAGTAAGCATGTGGGCTTCGTCTATGATAAAAACCTTTTTACGCCCTTCAACAGGCATAAATTTGACGCTTTCACGGAGAGCACGAATCTCATCGATACCACGATTTGATGCGGCGTCGATTTCAAGAACATCCATGGACTGTCCACTCAAAATCGATTTACAAGCACTACACTCGTTACAAGGGATGATCCGTTGGACCATACTCGCAGTTGATAGCGCGCGCAAAAATCTTCGCCATGCTCGTCTTACCAGTCCCCCGTGGACCGGCAAATAAATAGGCATGAGCTACCTTATCCTCACGGATAGCGCGCATCAATGTATCAGACACCTGATGCTGACCGACTACATCGGTAAATGTCTGCGGACGATACTTACGATATAGCGCAATATATGCCATTGGAACACCCCCCTTTTTCCGAAACTTACAATACTTTATTATACCATATTCAAGAAAATCTGACTCATTTTATAGAGTTTTATCAGTAATTTACACTAGTCATTCGAGCCCATCAATTAGACATAAAAAAAGCGGCCCCACAGGCCGCCTTGCAATATTCGATCACGACAGCCCCCGGGTTCCCCGTGGCACATGAAGGTTACCGCTTAGTGCTGCTACCTCTCAGTCCTGACACGATTCACAGGCCCCCATTGCACAGGCCCGAGAACTGCCATGATCCAATATTGCAATACAAATATTATACATGAAAAAGCCTCTATAGTCAAAATGCTTAAACTCAAAAGAACTTCACCTAGCTTTCATTTTTAACAATATTTTAAGTATAATAAAAAAATATGATTTTTATACTCCTATATCAATACTATTTACCGAAAAGGATATAAACATTATGAGACGTTGTCCTAATTGTGATGCATTATTGAATGACAAAACAGTTTTCTGTGGAAATTGTGGTTTGAAACAAGAACCCCTAAACGAAAAAAATATGCTCCAAATGTAATAAGCCAATGCCTATTGAAAATAATTTCTGTCCGCATTGTGGTACTTCTACAACAATAAATTCTGAAGTAGTTGAGGATACCTCTACTAAAAACCCACTAACAACTGAATCCTCTAGTAGTCCCAAAAATTAATTTAGAAACAACGAACTCTAATAACGCTATCCCTTTAAGTACATACGATTTGAGATCCATATATGCTTAGTGAAATAGATAACTTTTAAAGTTTTCATTTACGCAAAAAAATACGCTGAGTTTAATGGACGAGCAAGTAGAGGTGAATATTGTCGTTATATATTAATAGAAACGCTGCTACTTGTTTTTAGTAATAGCTATCGGTTTTATTAATTACATATATAAGTAAAAAGCCTGAATATGTCTTTTATGGTATAGTCTTATTTAACGTAGTATTTTTTACCAACACTTGCCATCTCCACACGAAGAGCTCACGACTTAAACAACCCTGGTTGGACATCAATAATTTTATTCATTCCTTATATCAATGTACTTTATTCACTTTATCTACTTCTAAAAAAAGGCGATATTACACCTAATAGATATGGCTATCCAACATCTTTTTGAGATTGTAACGCCTAAACTAAGTGCTGAAAAAAAGATATTCAATTATCCCCAGATTCAGGTTCAGCAACAAAATTTATTTTAACAATCATTATTCTTATAGGTATTATAGTAGCTGCATTCGTATCAATGGATTCCAACAAATTCCCAAGCAATACAACAAAGTCAAAAACCATCCCAGACTACTACAACAGTAAATACATCAAAAACAGTATCACAATCAGGTAGTAGTCCTCAGTCCACCTCAACACCTCAACCTGCTGTACAACCCGAAAATAATTATATCGAACAAAGCACAAATGCATTACAATCTTATTACGATAGATTAAACCAAAAGAACTTTAATGGAGCTTATGTACTATTATCTGAGCAGCAACAAGCTAGCGTAGGTTATTACAACACTTGGAGAAATGGATATAATACAACCCTTAATGTTACCTTAACTTCAACAAGGGTATTATCTGCTAATCCAAATCAAGTAATTTACGAATATCAGTTACATGCAAAAGATTCAATTAATGGTAGAGTAAAACATCAGTTTTTTACGGGTAATGTAACCATGGAAAAAGTTAATTCAACATGGTATATTAAAAATCAAGATGGGCGTTTAGTCAGCTCCTACTTTGAATAATTCCTAGTATAACTTAAACTATATTACAAAAAAACTCCCACTAGTTTTTAATCAACTAGTGAGAGTTTTTATTATCATATTTTATAACTCTATTTTTGCATATTTCTCTTTAAATGCAGCCAATTGTGCTTCTTCTAAGGATAAGCCTTGTTCTTTGAAGCGTTCAATAGCAGCTTGCATTTCTTCATAGGCTACGGGCACAACTTTTGTAAATCTGTTTACAAAGTTATTCCAGTTTTCTAAGATGTGACGGCCTTTAGCAGAATTAGTATGCAACACATGTTGTTCTACTAGTTCTTTAATGCGTTTAAGGTCATCATTATTCGCTGTACGTAATTCTACGAGACCTGTATTGACATAGCGTTCATCGCAATCGAGGATGTACGCATAGCCACCGGACATACCTGCTCCAAAGTTACGGCCGATTTTACCGAGTACGAGCACTTCGCCACCAGTCATGTATTCACAGCCATGATCGCCGACGCCTTCCACAACGGCAGTGATACCACTGTTACGAACGGCGAAACGTTCACCGGCCACACCGTTGATGTAGGATGTACCAGAGGTTGCACCATAGAAATGCAACGTTACCGATAAGGATATTTTCATCAGCTTCAAAGATGGATTTCTTAGGTGGATATACAGTAATGGTACCGCCGGACAAGCCTTTACCGAGGTAATCGTTTGCATCACCTTCAAGTTCTAGTGTCATGCCTTTAGGGGATGAAAGCACCGAAGGATTGACCCGCAGAGCCTTCGAAATTCAACTTGATTGTATTGTCTGGCAAGCCGCTTTCACCATAACGACGTGTAACCTCAGAACCAACCAAGGTACCTACAACGCGGTTGATATTGGTGATAGCCAATTTAGCGCGAATCGGTTTTTGATCCTCAATAGCAGGACGACACATACGCAAAGTTTCGACATATCCAAGGTGCGTTCCAACTCGTGATCTTGGTCAACCATGTGCATATGGCCTACAGAAGCATCGATGTATGGACGGAACAATATACGTTTAAGGTCAACGCGAGACAATTTGAAGTTATCATCTTGAGATTTTTGACGCACAAGATCGATACGACCAACGAGCTCAGCTACGGAGCGAATACCTAAACGAGCCATGATTTCACGCAATTCACGAGCGATGAAAATCATCAAATTTTCAACATATTCAGGCTTACCTGTGAAGCGAGCACGCAATTTTTCATCTTGTGTAGCTACGCCGTAAGGGCATGTATTGAGATTACATACACGAGCCATTTTACAGCCCACTGCAACGAGTGGCAATGTACCAAAGCCGAATAACTCAGCACCGAGCATAGCTGCTACAGCCACATCGAAACCGGTCATCAACTTAGAGTCTACTTCTAATTGAACACGGTCACGTAATCTGTTGAGCATCAAGGTTTGATGAGTTTCAGAGAGACCAAGTTCCCAAGGTACACCTGCATGTTTTACAGACGTGCGACCTGCTGCACCTGTACCACCATCGTATCCGGAAATCAAGATGTTATCTGCTTTTGCTTTCGCAACACCAGCAGCGATTGTGCCAACACCCGCTTCAGAAGTCAATTTAACGGAAATACGCGCATCTTTGTTAACACATTTCAAGTCGTAAATCAACTCTGCCAAGTCTTCGATGGAGTAAATATCATGATGCGGTGGTGGAGATACGAGCTCAACACCTGGAGTGGAGTGACGAGCCTTGGCAATTTCAGGATATACCTTTTTGCCTGGTAATTGGCCACCTTCACCTGGTTTAGCGCCTTGAGCACATTTGATTTGCAATTCTTTTGCATGAATGAGGTAATTTGCGGTTACCCCCGAAAACGACCAGATGCAATCTGTTTTTACTTCGGAGTTCATGCTGTCGCCGTTTGGCAATGGTTTGAAAACGATCTACATCTTCGCCGCCTTCACCAGAGTTGGATGTGGAGCCTAAACGATTCATAGCGATGGCAATGGCTTCATGCGCCTCTTTACTGATCGCACCGTAGCTCATAGCGCCAGCTTTAAAGCGTTTTACGATGGATTCTTCAGGTTCAACCTCTTCGATAGGAATACCACCACCTACAGGATAGTTCAATTCCATCAAGGAACGTAATGTTACGTGGTAATCGTTGCGAATCGCTTTGGAATATTCTTTATATTTTGCGTAGTCGCCGTTGATAAGAGATTCTTGTAAAAGTTCGATTGTCTTAGGATTGAATAGATGCTCTTCCCCATCTTTTACAGGACCATACCAACCGCCTGGTTCGAGTACTGTTTCATCGGATTTGAAAGCACGTTCAAAACGAGCTAATGCTTCATGTGCTACACCACCAAGACCAATACCGCCAATACGTGTTGGTGTATTTACGAAGAACTTATTAATGAAGTTAGTATTCAAGCCCAACGCTTCAAAGATTTGTGCACCGTGGTAGGATCGAACTGTGGAAATACCCATTTTGGACATAACCTTCATAATGCCACCTACAGCAGCCTTGATGTAGTTCTTTTCTGCTTGTTCTGGTGTAATATCGCCAAGGCGTTTCCGAGCTTGCAAATCGCGTACAGTTTCAAGCGCCAAGTATGGGTTGATAGCTGTTACACCATAACCGATTAATGTACAGAAGTGATGAACTTCGCGTGGTTCACCAGATTCAAGAATGAGGCCAATTTCTGTACGCAATACTTTGTCGATCAAATGATTGTGAACAGCAGCTACAGCCAACAACGCTGGAATTGGCGCATGATGTTCATCGACACCACGGTCGGATAAAATCAATACATTTTGATCTGTACGAGCTGCTTCTTCTGCCTTAGCACACAATTCATCTAATGCATCGCGCAAGCCTTCGGCACCCTTAGTTGGATCAAATAGGATTGGCAAGGTTACAGATTTCATGCGACGGCAATCAAGAGCTTTAATGGATGCCAATTCTTGGTTTGTAAGAATTGGGGTACGCATGGACAATGCATAGGTACCAGCTTTGTTAGGTTCTGTTAAATTACCAGAGTTACCAAGCATAACCCGTGTAGATGTAACCATTTCCTCACGAATAGAATCGATTGGAGGATTCGTTACTTGCGCAAACATTTGCTTGAAGTAGCTATATAGCAATTGTGGTTTATCTGACAAGATAGCTAAAGGCGCATCGGCACCCATGGCACCTACAGGGTCTTTACCATCTTTTGCCATAGGCACAATCATACGCACAAGGTCTTCTTGAGTATAACCAAAGGCTTGTTGATTTTTGAATAAATCTTCAACTTTTGGAATTGTACTTTCATCGGCCTGAGTAATTTCAGACAAATGAATAACGTGTTCTTTTACCCATTCATTGTATGGTAATTCAGTAGCGACGCGATGTTTGATTTCTTCATCGGAGATGATACGTTGTTCCTCTGTATCGATAAGAAGCATTTTACCTGGTTCCAAACGACCTTTAGCACGGATGTTTTCAGCATTTTCGTTTACAACACCAACTTCGGAGGCCATGATAACGCGATCATCTGTTGTCACATAGTAACGAGCGGGACGCAAACCATTGCGGTCAAGGACACCGCCGATAACTGTACCATCGGTAAAGCCCATAGCCGCAGGACCATCCCAAGGTTCCATCATAAAGCTATTGAACTCATAGAAAATCATGTTTTTCTTGACTCATAAGATTATTGCGTTCCCAAGGCTCAGGAATCATCATCATAATCGCATGAGGCAAAGGAGCGGCCTGTCATATGCAAGAATTCCAATGTGTTATCAAACATAGCAGAGTCAGAACCGCTATCATCTACTACAGGGAATACCTTTTTGATATCTGGGAACAATGGAGATTCCGCTTTACCTTCACGAGCGTTGATCCAGTTTACATTGCCGCGGATGGTATTGATTTCACCATTATGAACTAAGAAACGGTTAGGATGTGCTCGAGCCCAACTTGGAAATGTATTCGTACTGAAACGAGAGTGAACCATTGCCAATGCAGATGTAAAGTCAAGGTCGCTCAAATCAAGGTAGAAGTCGCGCAATTGACCAGGTGTTAACATACCTTTATATACGATTGTTTTAGAAGACAAAGGATGCAATATAAAAATCGCTGGACAATTCCTTGCTCAATGGAATAATGCGTTTTTCCGCCAATTTACGAATGATATATAATTTGCGTTCAAATTCCTTATTGTTAGTTACATCTGGGCCTTTGCCGATAAGGATTTGAATCATCCAAGGACGAATCGCCGCAGCCTCTTTACCAACCTTTGTACCATCTACCGGTACTTCACGCCAGCCGAGAACAACTTGCCCCTCTTCGCGTACGACCTCTTCGAGAATTCGTTTTTGCTCATTACGGAGACTTTCATATTTATGGGCAAAGACCATACCTACGCCATATTCGCCAGCTGCAGGCAGATTAATACCAAGCACTTCACACTCACGCTTGAAAAACTCGTGCGGGATTTGTACTAAAATACCGGCACCATCACCTGTATCCTTGTCGGCACCGGCACCACCACGATGTTCAAGGCGCTCTAAAATGCGTAAACCATCGTCGATAATATCATGAGATTTTTTTCCCTTAATATTAACAACGAATCCCATGCCACACGCATCCTTTTTCAAATTGGCTGCTATACATGCCATTGGCTTCGAGTCTAGCTTGATCTAGACATTGTTGCTCTATTGTGCTTTGCTTCATATCCATAACGTGCACTCCTTCATATCACTTGATCATTCCAAGCACTGCGGCATCGTTCCGTTCGGTCTTGGTAAAAGTATAACTAACAAACTATTTTCTCTATAAAATTATCAATTTCAACATTCTATAGAATTTTATGTCTATACACAGTATACTCCTGTCCACTGTGAATTGAAAATATAAAAAAAACATAGTCTATGCTTTTCATGCATAGACTATGAGTTTTTATCACTATTGTTTTTTGTATACAAGGATACAGGGATAATAAGCATCTCGTCCGATAGATATGATGGACTTATTATTTAGAGTAGTAAAATCTACAGTTATTATTCTCGACCAAAATTATCCCCTACTTCACAGGTAATCGTAATAGCTTCATCCTTACCATACGGTACAAAGGTTAGCTCCGATGCGTGCAAACATTGGCGTGTATAGGGCTTATTGCGCGTACCATACATAGCATCACCAACAATAGGATGTCCAATGTGTTCCATGTGTACGCGAATTTGATGAGTTCTACCAGTCAATAACTTAAAACGTAACAGAGTATTGTCTCCCTCATGATTAAGAACAATATATTCTGTTTGAGCAGGCTGCCCAAATTCATCGATAACGCGGCGATTATCAAATACTGGATCGACCCCGATAGGCGCATCTACCATACCATCCGCATCAATACGCCCTTCTACAAGGCCTGTATAAATGCGGTCGATACGACCTGCTTGTAGCTCATCCGTATAGTATTGTTGTGCTTCTTTTGTTTTACCAAAGAGAATGCACCCCGATGTATCTCGGTCGAGGCGGTGCACAGGTCGAACCTTATGAACTACGTTTTTCTTCGCATAATACCCTGCCACATAGTTACTCAATGTACAAGACTTCGTTTGCCCTGCAGGATGAACGAGCATAAAGGGATCCTTATTTACAACTAGGGTATGCGCATCTTCATAGAGAACTGTAATCGGTCCCTTTTCTACGTCTACCCCATAATCCTTATCTTGTGGTAATTCTAAGGTTAACACATCTCCTTTTTTGAGTGCCCGTTGTGAATGAGCCACACGGCTATTAACTTTTACCCGTTTCTTGCGAAACATCATTTGGATATCCCGAGAGGATAGGGAAAATCGTTCCTTTACATATTTAGAAACCGTCAACTCTGTTGGTTCTTTCACCGTATACGTTTTCCAGCTCATATTACCACCATTCGTTAATATATGTTTTTTGTTCAGGATAGAGAATATCGAAATAGTCTAACCATTCTTCGCTTACTGAAAGTTTCCCTTCAAAAACGAGATCTCGAGCCGTAAGTGTGCCCATTAATAACTGGCTCAATGCACCGACCTCAACGGTAATATCCGCTTCGCCATCGAATGTATCAGAAATCTTTTTAACGGATGGAGTTAATGCACCGCCATATTGCACTTCATAGCGACCTTCATTCCAGCTACAAAGTCCATCTTTCACTGCAAAGGTCATTGTTATAGGCATCATCAACGCCTCTGGATTGACAGGAATCGCTTCAAAGGCAGCTTTTACATCTACAATACGACTCATCATATATGGCATAGTAGCATGGCCAGTTCTACCATCAGGATAGAAGCGATAATATGTATCGTGAAGGCCTTCATTCCAACGGATAGACGTACCTTGGGAACGGTGATTATAGAAATAATTCAATAATGCACGTTGTGCACGACGTGTCGTGTAAACCAGCTCAGTAACAGGAATTTCAGGCTGACCTAAACGATACACTGCATAGCCTTCAATGACATGGTCATCGTTGCGCACTACAGCAACATTTACACCTTCTGCAAAGAAGCTGCCTAATAATCGTTTCCATTCCTTTTCACCGCGCTCTGCGTAGCCGGAAAGACGAGCCGTATATGTTTTATATACTGGATCTAACAAAGTCCATTGATCTACGCTATTTAGCAAGCCAAAGCTCAACGTTTTATCTGTCATAGGGCGCAAGTCTTCTAGCGACATGGTATTCACCCATTGATGAGCATAAAGCTCCCAACCATATTGTTGGTAGAACGCTGCCTTGGATGGCATCAAATCGTCATAGCTTGACCGCGTTTACGAAGCTCTTCTAGTGCAGCAGTTAACAGTGCTCCGCCTACACCACCACGGCGGGCTGCTGGATGCGTTGCAACGCCTACCATATAGCTCGTAGGCAATACGGCACCACGTACATTAAGATTGTATTGACGCAAATGAACGGTACTCAACAATTGGTCCTGTTCTAACCCGACCATTGTATTCTCTGGTTCATAGCAATTTGTAAAATAATATTGGAAGAACGGATCTTCCTTTAGGTTCAAAGCAGTACGCCCATAGATTTTCCTACATGAGGCGTATCTTGAGCCGTCGCAATTCTAAATTCCATAATTATGTCCTCGTTATATCATAAGAGCCGTTATCTATCTGTCGCGTCACAGCATATAATATCTAATCTGATCTAATTTAAGCACATCACATCGCCATATCGCCATATCGCCATATCGCCATATCGCCATATCGCCATGATGATACGATAGTTACATTCAAATATATAGTCTAACAATTCTATTATAACAAAATGAGCTATGAAGCACATCGACTTCATAGCTCAGATTTTATTTACCACCTGTCGCATTATCTGCTTCGTTAGCATATACTGCGTCATATTTTTCAGCAAAATGATCTGGGTTATAAGATTCTTTTGCTTGACGAAGACCAGGCAAGCCCATATCTTCTTCACGGTTGATGAATTCTACTTCGCTAAACTCATGACGAATGAATTCATTATTGATAGCTTGATACAAACCACGAATATCTGGATTTGCTTTTTCAATGTGAATCAAAGCAATTCTGTCATTGAGAAGTTCACCGATACTAAAAGCCTCAACACGACCGAATAATTTAATGGCACCGCCTTTAAGACCCAACACATCCCAGTTGTCAAACAACAAATTGATGGCTACCAATTCATCTTCGATACCTTCTTCATGATGCGTTTCTACCCAAGATGCTGCCGTTTCACGACATAATGGGATGATATCATCTGTAATTGGCACATATTCATAGTTAGAATATTGCATGCGGAATTGATTTAAATGGTTTTTCTTTTGACGGAATTTCTTACCAGACAAGTTGATAAGATCTTCGGACTTGTAAATGTATTCATAGTTGTCGCGGTCAGGTGTAAATGCATAGCGACCAGGACATAGGTCTTCCATGCGTTCTTTTACATCTTTGCTAACGCCTTTAAAACGGAACGGCAATTTATTTTCTACGAACCATTCTTTAGCACGCAACAAACCATCAAGGAACTTTGCATCTTTACCAGCAAATGGAGGCAATAGGAATGGCTCACGCTTGCCACCACCTTGGATGTACAATACGCCATTCTCTTCAGCCCAGCGAATACCGTACGGATCTTGCCACATAAACAATGTAGTAAAGCAATTATCGGATGCTTCATAATGATGTTGTTCAAAATATTTGTCGATTAATGGTTTATCTCGCAATTCAAAACGTTTAAATTCTAAAATAATAATCCCTCCTATCAGATTCCTCTTTTGAGGTTACTTTCACGGTCTGTGAAAGTTTCGATTCTATTATGTTTAAACATGATTCTAACAATCTAGTATTAAACCCATAGGGGTCGTAATCACAATTTTACAGATTCACCTAACTCAAAGGTGCCATCTGTTGTGATAACCTTGTCACCTTCGTTGAGTCCAGAAATAATAGCTACGTCATCACCTTCAGTAATGCCTACCTCAACAACACGTACATCAACTGTATTATTCTCGGTTAATACATATACATATTTGCCATCTTGATTTTCCCGAACCGCCTTAGTTGGAACGGTCAGCATCTTGGCTTTCACATTAGATTCAATAACGAGTGTATAGAATTCACCAGCCTTGATAAGGCCTTTCTCATTGTTGAAAGTAGCTTTTACGAGGACACTTGGCACATTTTCAGGCTGAGTAATATCTACATAAGTCAATTCACCCGGTATTTCTTGGTCCCCCACCTTGAGAAGTACCTTCATACCATTCTTGGCTTCAGCTGTACCTAACTTCATAGCCGCATCACGGGGAATGCTGAGGGATGCTACCATCGGTGTGGATTGCTGAATCATCATAAACGGACGATCCGCAATCGCCATTTGACGGTCTTCATTATAAATAGATGTCACTGTACCTGCTATAGGGGCCACGATTGTAGAAGCTGCCATCTGTGCAGATACTTGAGCAATTTGTGCCTCGATAGCCGCCGTATTGACGCCTCCCCCACCACCAGTTGTGACTGTTGTAATTTGTGGTTGAGATCGTTCCAAATACGATCATATTCTTTTTGTGTGATTATGCCTGCTTCGCGCATGCGTTGAGCCTGTTCCAGTTGAGTACTGTCTATAGATGCTGCAGTCGTAGTCGTCACAGCAGTGGCATATGATTGTGATTGGGCTTGTGCTAATTGTCCTTGCAAGGATGCTAGCTGTTGTTGTAAAGCCGATGTATCTACAGTTGCCACAGTTTGACCTTGCTGTACTCGGTCGCCTACTTTCACAGCATACACGACCTGCCCCGTCAAGGTCGGCGTTATCGTCGCCTTATTAAGGGCCGTTACATTGGCATCATTATGAATCTGCAACGGCATATCCTTGTACGTTACCTCTGCGACGGATACGGTTTTCGTACCACATCCCGCAATAGCAAGCGCTATAATCATAACACCAAGGATAGCAATTACAGAGCAGAAACGATTTATTTGCATTCTGTCACTTCCTATCATATTGATTTTTATCAATACCTTAGTATATCATAAAATCAGTTAGAATTGTATGAAAGCTAATTCCTTTAATTTATGGATATAACGGAGGTTCTCATGGAAGAACGGATGGACTTTAGAATTTTAAACAATGGTAGCTTCATTCCCTCCATCGGTTATGGTACCTATAAAACAGGTACCGAAGGAGAGACTGAACAGGCCGTTGCCAATGCACTTGGCGTAGGCTATCGTTTACTCGATACGGCCGCCTATTATGGCAACGAAGAAGCCGTGGCTAAAGGAATCAAAGCATCTGGTATTAAACGAACAGATATAATCATCACTACTAAAATCTGGCACACTGATGCAGGCTACGATAATACGATGCGTGCTGTTGAAAGTTCCTTAAAGAAATTAGATACCAACTATATTGACATCATGCTAGTACATCAACCACTGGGTGATTACTACGGTTCTTGGCGCGCCATGGAAGAATTATACGATCAAAATGTACTCCGTGGGTTAGGTCTATCTAACTTTTACGAAGACCGCCTCATTGACTTGCTGTACCACTGCAATGTAAAGCCGGTGGTCAACCAAATCGAATGCCACCCGTTCAACCAACGTCAATCACTTTTACAATTGATGAGAAAGCATCAAGTTGTAGGCATGGCATGGTCTCCATTTACCCGTGACCGCCAACCGATTTTTTTGACCATCCAATCATCAAAAAGCTTGGCAGAAAAAAATACGGTGTTTCAAAAACATCAAATCATCTTGCGTTGGCACATCCAACGAGGCATCATTCCATTGCCAAAGGCCAAATAACGTGAGCCATATGGAAGCAAACTTCGATGTATTCGATTTCAAACTCACCAACATCGACATGGATGTTATGGAACTACTAGACCAACGATCCTTCTTGGAAAATCATCATACTGCGCCTGGTCTTGAAAGGCTATTACAACTCAAATAAAAACATAATATACTAATTAAATACTAAGTAACATGCATTGTTGATAACAATTACAATAAATATAACAATCATGCCATCACGATAAGCAAAATAGTATTTGTAGAAAATAAAAACCACGTATATCTAACCTTTCATAGGAATAGATATACGTGGTTTATTTTATCTTTATCACATTAAATATAGCTTGTACAAGAATCATATACATTACTGTACCAGCAGCAATCGATATGAGCATGTTACGTTTCCATAAATGTAAACCTACCGTAACAACCAAGGCTATGAGCTCCGGAATACCGTACGGATATGCTAACACGACAGTCTCTTTAAAGGTATATATAACGAGCATGCCCATAACAGCGGCTGGTAATGCCTTACCTAAAAATAGTACAAAATCTGGTGCTTTTTTTCCTGGAGGAAATACGAGGAAGGCTCCAAATCGGGTAAGTAATGTACCGGCTACAACAATGGCAACAGTAATGACCATTTCTGTACTAGTCAAGATGTACACCTCCCCACTTGTACGCTACATAACAGACGAAAAGCATACATGTCATAGACAGCAGCATAAAGAGTGATTTACCAACCAATACAAGCATGATTAATGCCATTAGTACCCCAGCTACGCCAAAGGCTCTAATCTTATTATTCTTCGCATTGAGTAGCATTTCAAGGAATACCGCAATAAATAGCCCTGGCAATACGAAATCGATGCCCCGTAAATCTACGTCAGCCAATAAATCACCAACTAGACCACCTACAAAGGTGCTAAATACCCAAAATACATAGTTAAGCCAAGACACGTGGAAGTAAAACCACTTTTCATCTACATCATCTGGCAGCTTCGTTCCCATGTTGATGGCAAAACTTTCATCACACATCCAAGCAATAGTGGGGAACCATTTCCACCCCATATGAATATAACGTTGGAGCGCAGACAAACCGTAGAAGAAGTGACGACCATTAACAAACATGGTCAGTACAAACGCATTAATAGGATCAAATCCAGCCACCAACATGCCAATCGTCACAAACTCCATGGAGCCTGCAAAAATGGTAGACGCTAAAACAGGCGCCGTCCACCAAGGCAGCCCTTGGCTCGTAGCATATAAACCAAAGCCTAAACCAATAACAAATAAGCTTATGCCCATAGGAGCCATAATAGGAAAAGCAAAAGAAAAAGCACTTCGACGCTTTATCTCATTCAAGGGACTATCTCCTTTCAATATCGTATAATCAGTCGTCAATCATCAATCATCAATCATCAATCATCAATCATCAATCATCAATCATCAATCATCAATCATCAATCATCAATCATCAATCATCAATCATGTCGATTATAAAGCACGTGTCAAAATTTCGCGAGCTACTTCTGGTGTTACGTCACCTTTTTCACCAAGTTGTGTCATGCCATGGTCTTCTAATTGTTTCACAATTTTATCGATTGCTTCTGTGCCAAGACCATAATCTTTTAAATGAGTAGATACGCCAAGGGATTCGAAGAATTCACGAGTTTTTGCGATAGCTTTATCCGCTTTTTCTTCTTTTGTACCTTCTGTGATATGCCATACACGTGTAGCGTATTGTGCCAATTTTTCAAGCTTATCAGCCTTTTTCACTTCCAATAATGCAGGCAATACGATAGCTAATGTAATACCATGGTCAAGATGGTACGCCGCAGTTAACTCATGGCCAATCAGATGAGTTGCCCAGTCTTGTGGCACGCCGGCACCAATTAAACCATTTAATGCCAATGTAGAGGCCCACACGTGGTTAGCACGAATATCGTAGTTTTCTGGATTTTCTACTGTTTCTTTGCCGATTTCAATCATAGTTTTTAAAATACCTTCGCTGAAACGATCTTGAATACGACCTTCTACAGGGTATGTTAAATACTGCTCTGTGGTATGCACAAAGGTATCGATAACGCCATTCTTAACTTGTCTTTCAGGCAAGGTGAAAGTCAATGTTGGATCAAGCATGGAGAACTTAGGGAATACTAAGCTACTGAATACAGGGTATTTACCGTCACCATAAGTAATAACTGCACCATTGTTCATTTCGGAACCAGTTGCAGGTAGTGTCATAACTGTGCCAAATGGTAATGGATTTGGTACCATGTCTACCGGAACCTCTGGCACACCAGCTTTCATTACCTCAATAACGGGACCATCATAGGTAGCACCCATAACGATAAGTTTTGTAGCATCTACTACAGAACCGCCGCCTACAGCGAGAACGAAATCTACGCCATGTTCTTTAATGAAAGCTACCGCACGTTCACAAGTTTCAAGAGATGGGTTTGGCTCAATACCACCAAACTGCTCAACCTTGCGGTTACCAAGAGCTTTCACAATGCGATCAATAAGACCACTGTGCACAGCGGAGCCACCACCATAAGTAATGAGCACCTTTGCATCCTTTGGTACCAATGTATCTAATTCATCTAAACGGTCTTTACCAAATACGATATGTGTAGGGTTATAAAAATCAAAATTATACATACATCCTCCATTAATCCGACATATAGATATATCCGACATATAGATATATGAATCCATATTAGAATTATACAAAAAAATATTTAAAATATAAATTTACTACCTAGCGATCACACATTCAATATAACACATTAATCAATATATTATATTGAATTGTATTATAAATGAGCTAGAATTTCACCATAGTTTTAATCTATAGCTAACTGATATGCTTTTATCATATACAAATCCCCTTCATCCATGATAGGATATAACCATTATAAGACTTGAAAGGGATGATTATATGAAATTAAAAACATTGTTAGCACCATTACTTATCGGTGCTCTTGCATTTGCTATCGCTGGTTGTGGTAGTACATCAAATCAATCAACACAAACACAAAAAGAAATCAAAATAGGTGCTACATCTGGTCCTCATGCACAAGTAGCTGAAGCTGTAGCAAAAGAAGCTAAAAAACAAGGAATCGATCTTAAAGTAGTTGAATTCTCAGACTATGTAACACCTGATAAAGCCCTTGCAGATGGCGATATTCAACTGAATGCTTATCAACATGTACCATTTATGGAAAACTTTAACAAACAAAATGGTTCCAACTTAGTAGCAATCGGTAAAACAATTTTGGTGCGTATGGGCTTATATAGTAATAGTGTACACAGCGTACAAGATGTACCTGAAGGCGCTATTGTTTCTATCCCAAATGACCCTACTAATGGTGGTCGTGCATTAGCATTATTAGCTAAAGCTGGATTAATTACGTTAAAAGATGGTGTCGGCTTCAAAGCAACAGTTGCAGATATCACATCTAACCCGAAGAATATAAAGATTCAAGAACTAGAAGCAGCTCAATTACCTCGTAGTCTAGATGATGTAACAATTGCAGTTATTCCAATGAACTATGTGCAAAGTGCTGGTCTTAGTGTAAAAAAACAAGGTTTCTTCTTCGAATCTAAAGATGAACCACTAACAGTTATCGTACTTGCAGTTCGTAGTGAAGACAAAGACAACGAAACATACAAAAAAATTGCAGATATTTACAAATCTGATGCTATTAAACAATACATCGACGAAACATTCAAAGGCACTATTACAACTGCCAATTAATAAAGTTTATATCGTCACTATATAACTAAAAAGAGATACCCCAATGATTACAATCATTGGGGCATCTCTTTTTTACTCTTCTGTATCAAATGTAACATCTAATGGTTGACGCTCTACAATATTGCGATATCGTACTTTAGGATATCCCATAAGAATGCCACCAGCTACAATTTTATCATCAGGTACACCTAATTCATCTAATAATGGTTGGTATTCAGCTTCTCCAGCATGTTCAAAAAAGCCTGCCCAACAAGTACCAAGGCCTAAAGTCGGCGCATATAGCTCAGCATAAGACAAGCAAGAGTGACCACTATCATGGGTACGATGAATATCTTTTTTAGAGCCAATTGCCACGATGAGAGCCGGCGCATCGCGCAAGATATACTCCTTGCCTTTATCTACCTCTGCTTGAGCCGCACGAGCATAAAGGCGCATAATTGGCACTGTTTTTGCAGCTAAATGCATCCACTCTAGAACGAGATCAGCAATACGGCGCAACGTTTGTTTATCTCGGATTACTATATACGAAATACCTTGTGTGTTAGTTGCTGTTGGCGCCATTCTTGCAACGTTTAGCACTTTGCGAATGAGCTCTACAGGGACTGGTTTATTTTGATAGTTACGAATAGAGCGACGACTACGCATGAAATAGCTCAGCTTGCTCAGGCGTTAACTTAGGTTCCTTTGTAATATCGATTTGCTCTTTACGCGGTGTCATATCGCTATCAAGAGCAAGCGTTGGGCATACGGAAATACAATGCCCACAGGAGATACAACCTCCCCTGCCAGTTACAGGTCCAGCATCGGACATCACCAGCAATCCGGTCGGACAGTCAGCAACGCAAAGGCCGCATCGTGTACAGACTTCTGTATTGACGGTAAATAACATCTGAATATCCTCCAAATACTACTATAAAGCCTATTATAACATACAAAATCAAGTCATATCTAGTTTTAAACAATTATTCTTATTGTATTGGGACTCAACTAACATTTGTTCATCCGCTTTTAGGATGGGGCCCCATCTCGTTAGTACAACTTGGTAAAAATACGCTTGCTTGCTCCGTTCTTCGCAAAAGTCGTCTGCACAAGCGTATTCTTACTTTTTATCACTATATTTATAAAGATGTCCCCATCCAAAAGCGTAAATAATCTAGCTAATACTTATATAGAGTCATTACAATTACACCTTTGAAAATAAATCATAGAAAACACTATCATTTTACACATTATAATAAACTTTATAGTAGTGACGCCATGCTCACCGTGGGGAAGGACTAGCCAGAGGCTAGTCCTTTCCCCATCATATAAAAGCATATTGAGTAAATATCAGATGTAGCTTGTGATGGGACTGGTTAATAGCAGACGATCAAATAATAAAAAGAGTTCCCTATGCAGCGACTTTGCGAAGAACGGAGCAAAGAGGGAACTCTTTTTATTATTTATTGAGTTGTCGCAATCTAAACAGGGCCCCATCACAAGCGGAGAAGTGACATTTACTCAAATGCTTTTATAAGTTCCATGTATTGCGCTTTGTGTGTCATTCTCCATGTCCCAAAGTCTGGTTCTGGAGATTCGTTTAGAATATTTGCCAAAGATTCCAAAAATTCTGGAATTTTTGTAGCTACAATATTGCCAGCCATTTTACCGAAGTTTTCAGAACCCATGTGTTCTGATCCACCATCTACAAGGATGAATGCTACCATAGGTTTTTTATCTACTAATTTTACAGCACCATGGAATCCAATTTCACCGATTTGGTGTGTACCACAAGAATGTGGACAGCCGGATATATGTAAACGAGGTAGTTTTCTTGTGTCTACACCCTTTTTTTCAAGGTGTGCGAAGATATCTTTTAACAGACCGTTAGAGTCTTGCATACCAATCTGACATATAGTAGAACCAACACAAGATACGGAACGGCGGAAATCATTTTCGGCACTATCATCAGTTATTTCCGCAATTTTGCGTGCTTCATCAGCTGTAAGATTAATGAAGAACAATGCTTGGTCTGGCGCAATACGTGCTTCTACTTGGTCAAGTGTCACTGCATAGTCAAGGGCAGCCAACAAGTGTTCTACGTTCGCATCACCACCTGCTGGATGGTATTCTACGTAATATAAACCTTCTTGTTTTTGACGGTGAATACGATAATTTTCCACAGAATCATCACGCTTACCAGTTTTTGTAATTTCATAAGCATAATCAGCTGGATTAATAGTTAGGTGTTCTACTTCTTTTACCATAGCTAGAGTTTCTTCATAGATCTTGATGAAAGCTTCCGCCCCACCCATTTCAGCAGGCATATAACGGGTACGAGCCTTACCGCGGTTTTTGAAGTTACCATGGTTAGCAAAAACCATAAGCATAGCTTTCACATGGTACAAAACATCCTCAGGCGCTACATCATGTGCCACCGGAATACCAATGCGAGGATTAGGACCAATACCACCACAAGCATACACATCAAAAGTATTGTGTTTTGTTAAGTTAAAACCTAGGTCCTTGAACGTAGAATGTGGGGTACTATCAAAACCATTATCTATACCCATTTTAAATTTGCGAGGGATCTTGATATAGAACATTTGCTCCATAAGAAATACGCTAATAGCTGTTGCATATGGCGTAATATCTAAAGTTTCACGAGGATCAATGCCACGTAAAATACTAGCCACCACATTGGGATTGTCACCGCCAGCGCCACGGTTATAGATACCGTGGTCATAACATTCCTTATAGAGACTCAATATAGTATCACCATCAAGGCCATGCATTTGTAAGCATTGGCCGGTAGTGAAATGTACGTGTTGCAGGTTATATTTACGAATGGAGTCCGCTAAAAACTGCATGTGCTCGCGCGTCATGCGACCACCGTTGAAGCGCCAACGGCTCATGCCAGTATTTGCACCGCGCTCAGCGTAACTACCATAAGCACCAGATTGTCCTTTATAGTCTGCAATGGATAGTTCTTTCTTATAGAACTTATGTGTCATATCCTCAAACTTTGGATAATCTGCAATTAATCGATCTTTCAATTCTTGTGTAATCATACTATTACCCTCTTGGCTTATATTTATTAAGCATAATTCGTAACTTTATAACGCTTAGTATACCATATATGCATAAGTATGTTAGTAGCTAAGCTCACAATTTCAATATCGATTATTAATAATATAGTTTACAATCTGTAATAATTATCACTTTTAAAAAGGCAAAAGAAGCTGTAACCAAATGTGGTTTTACCACATTCAGCTACAGCCCCTTTTTATAATAATTATATGATTAAGTATTGCTAGTTTTTATACGCGACCTTCGTTAGGATTATTGTATGCGTCTTTATCGATGGTTCCCATGATTTTATCTACTACGAGAGCATTTGTTAAGGAACCAGATACGTTCAAGCATGTACGGCCCATGTCGATCAATGGATCGATAGCTAGAATTGGGCTAATGGAGGTGAAGTATGCTCCAAGGCCTGTACCCACTAAGGGATACGGATGCAGCCATTGTAGCCGTACCTGGCACACCTGCGATACCAACGGAACCGATAGCGATAACGATAACACTCATGATGTACATAGTCATATCAAATGGAATATTGGCTACATTAGAGATGTAAACAACCACAAGTGCTGGGAATACGCCGGCACAACCTTGCATGCCCGCAGTAGTACCGAAGGAAGCTACTGTATTAGCAGTTGTAGCATTTACACCAAGACGTTTTGTCAAAGTCTCTACAGTTAATGGCAATACCCCCATCGAAGAACGAGAAGTGAACGCCAATAAGAGTGGTGCTTTCCGCTTTCTTGAAGTATGTAATCGGATTGTAGCCAAAGCTAGTAATCAAGATTGCTTGTACGACAAACATAATCAAAAGACCAACGTAAAGCAATACTACGAACAAGCCCATATCAAGAATAGCTTGTACACCGCGTGTTGCCAATGTAGAAGCTAACAAAGCAACTACACCATATGGCATAAGACCAATGATGAAATCAGCTACCCAGGAAATCAATTGGTGAAGTTCATCAAATAGTTTTGTGAATACCTCCATAGAGTTTGTCCCTGTTTGTTTTAATAGACGAGCTACGCTACCCAAGATAATTGCAAATACGACAATGCCGATAACATTTGTTTCAGCAGCCGCTTGAATTGGATTGCTAGGGATTAGTGCTCGGAATGTATCAACCATAGGTTTGATTTCACGAATCTTCTTGCCAGATTCAACAATATCAAAACCTTGACCTAAACCGAAGGCATTCCCCAAAATTAGGCCGACTATAGCAGCAACAGCTACCATGCCGAGATTTGTAGAAATCATGGCAACTACTAACTTTTTGAGGTTAGCTCCTGCCTCCATGTGCAAAATAACGTGAACAATAGAGATAAAAACGATAGGAATAACAAGCATGCGGATTAAGTCGATGAAACCGCCCCCTACGAGAGAGAACCACTTTGTACTTTCCTTGATGTAAACCACTTTGGATGGATCATCAGGGAAGCCTGCAATAATTTGGACCGCTATACCAAGTACGGCACCAGCAATAGTACCAATAATAACAAGATTACCGAAGGATGTGCCCTTGCGTTGCAATACATAAATACCAATTAACACGAGCACAAACACCGCGATAATACCAATACTTAGTGGATTGCTTAACATGAGGTAATCTGTAAAGAATGGAATATTCATAATACACCTCTTTAATTCATATCACAACAATAGGTTATGAACTTAGTATAGCATATATCGAAAAAAATACAAGTATAATATTTATTTTTGGTAACATTTAATGTATTCTGTAATATATATACCAAAAAGGCGATTTTCCAGAAGAAAATCGCCTTTAGTAAATCTAGCTATTATATTATCTGTTAACTAAGATATAAGTTACTTGGATAGGACCATGAGCACCATCTACAGTTACCAATTCGATATCCGCCGTACGGGACGGACCAGAAATCAAGCAGATATTTGTAGGGAACTTAGCTGGATCGTTGTGATACCGTTCAGCCAAATGTTCCATTGTTTGTGTCATGCGAGGGTTGATTGTATCAGTATACAACACAGCAATATGTGTTGTAGGCAACAAGCTAATCGCACGGCCAGAGTCCTCACCAGAAGCTTGTACTACAGTAGCAGTTTCTGCAATACCGCAGTATGGGAATGTAATACCAATATCAGCATTAGCAGTATTAGAAATACATTCTTCACGACCTTTAGCTGGATCCCATTGGAAGTATGTACGAGTGCCACCATTATTAGCTGCATCTTGTTCGAACAATTCTTTTAATTTATATTCTTCTACTTCAGGAGAGCTTGGGAATACAATTTTACCGTTTCCCCAGTCTTCGATAGCTGCAAAAATTGTTTCACCTAGTTTGTCAGGTGTAGTTTCAACGAATTTTGTACCAACACGTTGACATTGTTCCTTAAACATTGTCAAAATTTGATCCCGACTCAAATCTTGGAACATAGTTTCTTGAGGACCATGGCTATAATCAAAGCCTTCTACAAAAGCAGGGCACATTTCTTGATCACGGCCTAATGCACGAGATAAACGTGCAATAAATTGATTACGTTTAGCTACATCCATTATTTTTTCTCCTTCTTCTTGTTCTTTTCATGTTCAGCATATAAATCACGGAATTTCTTGAATTTCAAGGAACCCAACTCTTTAGACTTAGTCCAACCGTTCATAACTGGAATAGCTTGAGTCCATTCAGGCATGTTACCTTCTTTATTACTAATTAAGTTCATACCGATAGCACCAGCTTTGTGCCAAGATCAAATAATGTTGCATTACCGAACATCTTAGCAGCTGCTGTGAAGATAGCTTCTTCTGCTTTTGGACGAGTCTTTTCAATATCAGCCATGATATGACGGTGCTCCATCAACAATTCATGCAATGGAATAGCTACTGGACAGTTTTCTGTACATGCACCGCATAATGTAGAAGCATATGGAAGATCGCCGGCTACATCGTAACCTTTGAATAATGGAGTCAATACAGCACCCATTGGACCTGGATATACAGAACCATATCCATGACCGGAAACGTGACGGTATACAGGACAGATATTCATACATGCACCACAACGGATACAACGTAGCATTTCTTGGAATGTACCACCCAAGATGCCAGAACGACCGTTATCAATAATGATGATATGAGTTTCTTCAGGACCATCAGCTTCACCAGGACGCGCAGGACCAGTCATCATGGAGAAGTAGTTAGAAATCTTAGAACCTACTGCAGAACGGTTCAACATTTCCATCATAACATCAAGAGCTTTGAAATCAGGAACAATACGTTCTGTACCTAAGAAAATTAATTGAGTCTTAGGAATAGAACTAGCCATACGACCGTTACCTTCGTTGGAAACGATTGTACATGTACCAGATTCAGCAACTGCAAAGTTACAACCATTAACACCTACATCAGCTTTTAAGAAGCGCTCACGTACATAACCACGTACAAAGTGAGTCATTTCCGTAGGGTTTTCAGTTCCTGTATAACCTAATTTTTCAGCAAAAATTTCACGGATTTTGTTACGTTCAAAATGAAGACCTGGTACTACGATGTGAGATGGAGGACTTACTGCAGTTTGCAAAATAAATTCAGCCAAGTCAGTTTCGTTAACTTCAATACCAGCTTCTTCTAATACTTCGTTCAAACCAATTTCTTCAGTTAAGATAGTTTTGGATTTAACGATCATTTTTGCTTCGCGTTGGCGAAGGATATCTAATGCAATTTGAGTCGCTTCTTTGTCATCGAACGCAAAGTGAACTTTAGAACCAGCTTTTTCAGCATTGTCAGCAAATTGACTTACATAGTAATCCAAGTTGTTAAGTACGTGATCGCGAATTTTAGCCGCTTCAGCGCGGAAATCTAACCATTCAGGAACATCCGCAACTACTGTATTACGTTTATCATAAAACACGTCTTGTGCTTTTTTAATAGCTGCAACTTTGAAATCGTCAGCCAAACATTCTTTTATACGTGTTTTATAGGGGCGATTGTCATATATAAGTGCCATGTCGTCTCCTCCTTAACGGCAGTTTAAGATTTCAGCAATATGCATAACTTTGATACGGCGATCAATTTCGCCTTCTTTATGAAGACGATCAAGCATACCAGCGATGTTCATTAAGCACGCTTGGTCAGAACCGGAGATAACGTTGGCACCTGTGCCAGCAATTTCCAATGCTTTTTCGCGTGTCATAACTTCACTGATTTCAGGGTTTTTAACTGAGAAAGTACCGCCGAAACCACAGCAACGATCTGCACGTGGTAATTCAATCAAGTTGATATCTTTAACGTTTTTAAGGAGTTTGAAAGGAGGCTCTTTAATGCCCATCAAACGAGTTACGTGGCAAGATGTATGGTATGTAACGGATTCGTTAAAACGAGCCCCTACATCTTCAACACCTAATACGTCAGTAATAAATTGAGTGAATTCGTAAATTTTACCACTCAATCTTTCTGCGCGCGCCAACCACTCTGGTTGATCTTTAAGAAATGATGATATTCATCGCGGATTGCAAAAGCGCAAGAACCGGACATGCTGACTACATATTCAGCGTTCTCAAAGCATTCGATTGTATTCTTAATTGCGTCCATAGCTGCGTCATTATAACCGGAGTTAGTGAACATTTGTCCACAGCATACTTGTTTCTTAGGTACTACAAGCTCACAACCTAATCTTTCAAGTACTTCTACACCAGCCATACCTACATGAGGGTAGAACATGTCAATCAAACACTGTTGGAAAAGATGAATTTTCATATTATCTTCCTCGTCTTTTCTAGTACTTAACCTAATAAAAAATTTTGATATGTATGTGTTATGGCAATTTTTAGTAGTGAATTTTTCGACTAAATTTCTGCCCTGAACATTACTTATGCTTTCAAATAAATATTCAAAAAGCTCATCGCTATAATTATAAATTAATCATGTAGATATTGTCCAAAAGAATTGCTATATTCGTATGTACCCTTTTTATTTCTTATATCGTTATGACTTTTTGTAATAACAAACATTGAATTTTTATCACATCTATTATTTCATTTATCATTTTTTTCTTGTAAAAGCCCCATAAAATCTAGATTTTTGCGAATGTTTATCATTTTGCATTTTTTTAACTACTAGAAAATCAACTTTTATCTATATTTCATTCTATATTTATATAATGGTACTCAAATTTTCAAATTCATGTAAGTTTTATCCTTATAGATTACATTTTTCTTATAGTAGTGTATAAATTTAAAAAAAGTGTTATAATTTATTTTATATAAGTATAGTTTGAAAGGAGCCCTTTTCATGAAACTAAATAAATTATCTTTGTCTTTAGCAATTACATTGGCCCTTGGTTCTACATTCAGCATGGCTCACGCTGAAACAACTGCGACTCATATAAAATCTGAAGTATCTAATGTGGCTACTAGAGCTGAGGTATCTGCTAAAGCGGATGAACACCGTGTTGATACATCTGTTAAAAACGATGCTAAACGTATTGATACATCCGTCAAAAATGATGCTAAACATGGTAGCACAGTTGTAAAACGTGATGCAAAACATGCTGATGCATCCGCTAAAAACGCTGCTAAACGCGCTGATACATCCGTAAAAAACGATACTAAACGCGTTGATACTTCTGTAAAAAATGACGTTAAACGCATTGATACTTCCGTAAAAAATGATGTAAAAGAAGATGCTGCAAAGGTAGAAGGTAAAAAAGTTGTAAAAACTAAAGAAAACTTACCTACTGGTGTATACCCTGACACAAAAGATAACTGGGCTCGCGATGCTATCCAAGCAATGACACAAGCTGGTTACCTTTCTGGTTATGCTGATAATACATTCAAACCTAGTGCACAAATTACTCGTGAACAAGCAGCTGCTATTTATGGCAAAGTGCTACAACACAACTTAAACGAACAAGAATTAGCAGAGATTGCAACAAAAGAATCCTCTACCTCCTACTCTGACGTGGAAGCAGATCGTTGGTCTAGCTCTGCTATCAAATTAGTTAGTGCTGCAGGCGTAATGGAAGGTACATCTAAAACAGCTTTCACACCTAGCAAAACTATGGACCGCGAACAATTCGTTGCATCTGCTGCTAGTCTAGCTAAAAAATTGAATCTTTCTACACCTGTAAAACAGAAAAAGTAACTTTCAAAGACGAAGCTAGCATCTCCTCTGCTTACTTGGCAGATATCCAATACATGGCACAACGAGGCATCGTAGCATCTGGGGCAACAGAAAACTTTAACCCTAAACAACCTGTAACAAGAGCACAAGCGGCAACAATATTAAATCGTATGCTTAATGGTGCTGGCCTTGCAACACCAAAACACACTACAACTGAAGCTAAAGCTGAAACAGCTGTAAAAGAAGATGCCAAAAAAGCTGATACAGCATTAGAGAAAGATACATCTAAAGTAAGTAAAGACGCTAAAAAAGATGTAGCTAAAGCTGATAAAGCTGTAAAATCTGATGCAAAAAAAGTTGAAAAAGACGTAAAAGGCAATAAAGATGCTGCAGTAGCTGAAAAAGCTGAACCTACTCGCACCGTTCGCCCTGTTCGTCGCAGCACATTAAAAGCACTTGATCAAAAACAACAAGCTGCATTAGAAGACAAAGTATTTTCTGAATTAAATAAAACTTATAAAACAGAAGATGCATTCCAAAATTATGGCGTAATGTACTGGCGTGACAATCAATTACACGTAGCTTTGAAAACAGACAGCGATATTTCCACAGTAAAAGCTAACCTTGCAAACCGTGGTGATTCTACTGTAAATAACTATGTTGTAGTTGAATCCTCCCAATACAGCCAAGCTGAATACGATGCAATCGATACAAACTTCCGCAACTACTACAACAAAAATGAAAAAGCAGGTACAATTCTAGCTACATTCCCTGATGTAGAAAATAACCAACTTTACGCAGTTGTATCTACAGCATCTAAAGAAACACAACAAGGAATCTCTAAATTATTCGGTTCCAAAGTAAAAATGACAGTAAAACGCTAATCGGCGTTACACTTAACCAGCCAAGGCAGCGTATACTCGACAGTACTACGCTGCTTTGTTGTATATCACTATGCATGCCAACTAATTGACTTTGATGCGACGGATATAGCTTTTTATGCTGGTGAAAGTTTATATTCTACGGCTATCAAGCGCTAGCCTTTACCATGATTAGGAAGGATTTTTATGTACAAGAATACCCCTCACGCATTACGTGCCCTCGTACTCGGCACATTATTGACTACAACAGGCTTTGGTTTTGCTTCTGCAAACACAACTACTACAACTCATGCTCCTGCAACTACTGTTGAAGCCACTAAAATGGAAACTACTAGAGCAGATGTAGCTAAAACAGAAGTAGCTACGAAGATGGATGTTACTAAAACGGAAACAACCAAAATCGAAACAGCTAAAATTAAATCTACTAATACCGCATCACCTGCAATTGTAAACACCTCTATCGGTACACCTCAAGATATTCAAAAAATCCGCGCCCACATCTTTACAGATGTGCCTAGTGATTTTTGGGCAGCTAACTCGATTAGTACTGTAACAAAAGCAAACCTAATGAAGGGGTATTCCGATGGTACATTCCGACCTAACCAACCTATGACACGTGAAGAAGTAGCAGCGCTCTTCAACAATATTACGGATGATGGTACAGCCGCCTTCTTATCAAGTAAATTTAAAGATATTACATCTGACCGTTGGTCTGCTCTTGCTATTGAATCTGTAGCTCGCAAGAATATCATCAGCGGTTATGGTGATGATACTTATAAACCTGAGAAAATATATGTCCCGCCAAGAGTTTGCGGTAGTAGCAGATAACTATATCCATTACTTAGGATATACCACTGAAGACCCAACAGTTCTTGATAATATAGCCTATGGAGACCAAAAATTTGTGGCTCCTTGGGCACAAGATGCCGTTCGCGAGCTTGCCTATCTTGGGTTCACAAACTACGCTCCAGGTACATTGTTTAACCCTGAAAAATATGTAACTCGTGCAGAAGCAGCGGAAATTGCGTACCGCATGACACAAACAGAACAAGCACTTGCCTTCCACAATACATTGTTCAAGCAACAAGTAGAAAACAAAACAGCTAATATCATCGACAAAGCATTAGGCTATGGCAATGATTTCACCAAATTCCGTCAAGACGGGAGCTCTATTCTGGGAGGCAGGCCAATTACATGCATCTTTAACGGATCAAAAGAAAACTGACCTCGTTTCCAAAGCGATTACAGAGGCTCATGATCCACAGCTAGATAGAACTGTAGTCGTATCAAAAGGTAAATTAAATCAGGCTCAACTAGAAGAGTATCAATCCGATGCCATCGCCCTTTACCAACAAAAAGAACCTCAAGGAAAGATCCTTTCCATCTCCCCAAATACTGATACGAGTGCCCTTCTCATTACCGTTGATTCTATTCAAAAATCGACGTTGAAAGCATTTAAAAAGAAATTCCATGATAATGTATTTTTACAATTACCACCGGAACCGCTTACAAAGTCAGACGGAAATATTCAATTCCCATTACCACCGCGCGTCAACTATTATAACGACAAACAATAACATAGACAAAAAAGAACCGCCCCTTTAGGAGCGGTTCTTTTCACAATTAAACAGCTGTTACTATACACACATAATCGAATTTACACAGTTCGATTATTTTTTTGTTACATCATTTTCGCGGTCACGCAAGATACCAACTGGTACATATACCGTACCTGCGCTATGGATTGAATCCACATCTTGTTGCAAAATCATTACAACGGAATAATCATCTGTTGTGTAGAATTCAGTAGGCATTTTATCGATATTTACATCGCCACCTAATTTATCTTTCACATCTTGATTATTATTAATCGCATTTACCAACTCTTTTTTATTAAGGCCACCAAGATCGTACAAGGATAATTGGCGACCTGTTGTAGTGTTAAATGTGAAACCTTTTACATAGTTTACACCATTGGCATCATGATCACGCATAGTATATGTGTGAATCAATACGCTGAAAATACCGTTTTTATCTGTTTTAACATCATAGTACATAACTACATTTGTTTTATCAGATTCTTTAGCATTTAACTTTTCTACATCATTTTGTATTTTAGAAACATACTTTTTGATGGTCGTATTGATTGCTTTTTCTACCGCAGGGCTAACAGATTTAACCTCTGGGAATACTAAATCCAATGATCTGTAGTAGATTCCACAGGTGATACAGCAACCTCTTTGCGATCCATATAACGGTCCGCATTTGGAGCTACCACTTCAACTGCATTACGATCTACTTTAGACGCTTTAGAGCGCAACGCACGATTCTGCTCAGGTGTAGCAGTACTAGAAATACGATATGTTAAATCATTACGATTTACACGTTTCGCATTTGTTTGATTTGCTTGTACATTTACAGTATCTTGCGTTACAGGTATTACTTCGCTTGCTGCGAAGGAGACTACTGGCAATGCAGCAGCCATAATGATGAGTACAGACTGTTTTAATTTCATTGTTTAACCTCTTATTGTTCTTGCTCAGCTTTCATAGCAAGAGCTTCTTCTTTATTGAACTTGTGTGTAACAACACGTCGAACAAGATAGAGACCAGCGAATATGAATGCAAGCAATCCTAACCATTGTGCTGTGCTTTCAAATTCAGGACCTACTAATTCAAGTGGAGCTTCCCCACCACCAGTTGTAACAGACAATACAATAATAACAGCTATGATTACACCAATCAAGCTTTCACCAACGATCAGACCAGAAGCAAAGAGAACACCGCGGCGATTGGATTGCTCTACATCGTAGTCAGCAAGCTCACCGGCACGCATTTTAGCACGAGCTACAAGATAACGACCTACGAAGTAGCTGATGAAAGAACCAATAATAAGCGGTACTTCTAAAGTAGGTGGTAAATAAATACCCATACCAACAGCCAACGGAGGCAATGTTAAGGTAGCAGTTGTGCTCTTGAGAATCAAGTTGACGATAATCGCCACAACGCCAACGCCAACGCCGATTAAGATATAATCCCAATCCATGCTAGAGTTGAAGATACCTTGTGCAATGGTAGTCATCAAAGTCGCTTGAGGAGCAGATAATGCAGCGTTTGGATCCATTTCAGCACGTGGTAACGCACCTGTGAAACCATATGCTTGGTAAAGCAAGTTAAGAACTGGAGCAATTGCAATGGCACCGGCTACAGAACCAAGTAACAAGGCAATTTGTTGACGCCAAGGTGTAGCACCAACGAGTTGGCCAGTTTTCAAATCTTGTAAATTATCATTAGAAATAGATGCAATCGCAATAACTACGGATGTCATAAAGATAGCCATAGCGGTAGCGAACTGAACACCTTCCTGTGTAGCAAATAAATTATTTTCCGCTGCGATAAAGTATACAACCAAGGAAGAAATAATAGTCGCTAAAATACCGATACCAGAAATTGGAGAAGCAGATGTACCGATAAGGCCTGCCATATAGCCACATGCTGCAGCTACGAAGAAGCCAATCAATAAAGCTACTACGATACCTACTACAACGAGTGTCCACATTAAACCTGCACTAATAGGTACGACAGATACGAAATCCCAGAATGTAAATACTAAGCCAATAAGAATAAGTATGAATACACCTAAAACGGATTTTGTACTCATATCTGTATCCATGCGATGCAATTCACGTTCTGCGGAGCTGCTATTCATGGATTTAACAGAAATTTTCATACCTTCGATGATAGGTTTGATTAAGGTAATCAAAGTCCAAATCGCAGCAATACCGATAGCACCAGCACCGATAAAACGAACTTTAGATTTCCAAACAGCCATTGCAAACTTGGCAGTAGCACCGCCATCTGGAGCAAACATATTAGTGAAGTAAGGTACGAAGCCAGCCCACGCGATGAGTACACCAACGAGGATAGCGATACCAGAAGCGATACCAATAAGATAACCAGCACCTAACAACGCTGTAGAGAAGCCCAAAGGAATTTGAGTAATCCCTTTGCCACCTACAGGAATCCAGAAGCTCATGCTATCGCCAAGCACTTTGAAACCATTTGCACAAAGGCTAATAAGGCCAGCTACAAAGCCACCGGACACGATATCGGTCATACCGGAGCTAGATTGAGGGCCTTGTTCACCATTGTGAGAGCCAACTTTCAAATTTCTGCTGCTGCACGGCCTTCTGGATATGGTAGATCACTATTCACTACCATAGCACGACGCAATGGAATGGTGAATAATACACCTAGACAACCACCGCATGCGCAGAGCAAAAATGTTTGCCAGAACGGAAAGCCATTCCAATACCCAAGCATGAGTAAACCTGGCAAAATAAAGATAATGGCGGACAATGTACCAGCGGCAGAAGCCTGCGTTTGTACCATGTTGTTTTCAAGAACGTTAGAATCCTTGAAGAACCGTAAAATCGCCATTGAAATAATTGCTGCCGGAATGGATGACGAGAATGTCAAACCAACCTTCAAACCGAGATATACGTTAGATGCTGTAAAAATAACAGTAATCAATGCACCAAGTAGCATCCCACGCAACGTCAGTTCCGGCAGATGAAGGTCATGGCTCGTAAAGTCATGTTTCATAAGTACTTACCTCCTCTGTGAAATCATAAACTTAAAACAATATACTAAGCTACTTTCATTTTATCGTGTTAAAGCGATGATTTCAATATATATGCGATATTTATAATGTATACATATAAAAGATTATAAATTTAGCTTTCTCCAACAGATATCTTAAAAGGTCTATTCTGTACCCTAAAACACTTTATTAGGCGTGGTAGCCCTCCAAAAAGCCTCCAAAGCCACCTACCCCGCTTCGTGGGGCCGCTAAGTCATTTTTTTGGCTATCGTCTTCTCTCTCTCAAATCAGCATTATATAAAACATATATACAAATTAAATATAAATCATCACATATATATTGTAAGGAAGAGATAGGTGTATATGCGCATTATGCATATACACCTATCAATTATATGAAAATAGAAATCATTCTCTTTTTATTCTGTACAAATATACAGGATTTTATATAATTAAAGTACCGACAATAGAGTCGGCATGTCTTTTAAGGAGGTTGTAAACATTATGGAAACAAGAATTGAATACGATTCAATGGGACCAGTCGAAGTCGACGCTAGACGAATTTACGGACCTCAAACGCAACGCTCGTTCAATAACTTTTCAAGATCGGTGACCACCGCATCCCTATTGAACAAATCAAAGCGCTTGCGCTTGTCAAAAAAGCATGTGCTTTAACCAATGCAAAGTGTGGCGCAGTAACTGAGGAAAAAGCGAAACTCATCGCTCAAGTAGTAGATGAAATCGTGGACGGCAAAATGGGATGAAGAATTCCCGTTAACCGTATTCCAAACAGGCTCTGGCACACAAACTAACATGAATGTGAACGAAGTCATCGCTCACCGAGCTAAACAGTTAGATGAATCCAATCCGCTTCATCCTAACGACGATGTAAACCGCGGCCAAAGTACAAATGATACATTCCCTACGGCAATGCATATCTGTGCGTACTTTGAAATTACAAAACGCGTAATTCCTGCATTGGACGGTCTTATCGAATCCTTTGAAAAATTGCAAAAAAAAGGGAAAGGCTTGCAAAAAGTTGGTCGTACCCACCTACAAGATGCTACTTTTATCATGGTAGATCAAGAAATTAGCGCCTTTGTGGACGGCCTAAAAACTGCCAAAACTATGCTCCTTCAAAATGCTGACCACCTACTCGACGTAGCACTCGGTGGTACTGCGGTCGGTACAGGTGTGAACACACCTAAGGGCTATCTAGACGTTATGGAAACTGTATTGCCAGAGGTAACAGGCGCTCCATTCCGTGTTAAGAATAACAAGTTCCAAGGACTTGCTCTCAAAGATGCGTTCATGATGGCTCACGGGGCACTCAATACGTTAGCTACTACACTATTCAAAATCGCTAATGATGTTCGTTTCTTAGGCTCTGGCCCTCGCTGTGGCTATGGCGAATGGCATCTACCTGAAACGAACCGGGCTCCTCCATCATGCCAGGTAAAGTCAATCCTACACAATGTGAAGCCTTGACCATGGTATGCGCCCAAGTATTCGGCCACAATACGACTATGACACTCTGTGCAGGTAGCGGTGCATTCCAATTGAACGTATACATGCCGATCATGATCTATGATTTTGTTGAAAGCTGTCGCCTCCTTGCAGATGCTATGAATTCGTTCACAACACACTGTATCGACGGTGTAGAATTCGTACCTGAAAAACTCAACTTCTTTGTAGAACAATCCCTCATGATTGCTACATCCTTAACACCATACATCGGCTATGACAAGAGTGCTCAAGTTGTAAAAGAAGCATACAAACGCGGTTGCTCAATTAAAGAAATCATCTTGGAAGAAAAACTCATGACCGAAGACGAATTTGCTGAAGCAGTTCGCATGAAATAAAATCTCTCTCATCTCTATGATATATCTGTAACATCCTCTCATACCTCAAATGAACGGAAAATAAAAGGACGCTATAGTCTTGAATTCTTCAGTACTACTTATTACTGAAGATTAGACTATAGCGTCCTTTTTGAGTTTTATAAGACTAAAAATTAGATTGTAATTTTTTTGACCTAATAAAGTTTCTAGCCCTTTGAAAACTTTTAATAATATTAACATATCCTTCTTGAATAGCATTTGCGTTATATGGAGGTCTGTAATCATTTTGCTTTTTGTATTTATTACCATATTTCTAAAAATTTCTTGGTCTTGTATAGAAATCATTAAATGATGTATAAATAACTAATGTACTACCATAGGCTTTTCTCATATCATCTATTGTATCATCAGAATAACTTAACTTTTCACCGTATCCTTTTTGATTATAAAAACTATCATTGGGTAGTTTCTCTATATAACCCTATAAATGGAATATTCAATATTTTTGTGAACCCTCCAGCCCCATAAACATATATAAAAAAGGAAAGTGTGTTTCACAAGAAAAGACATAACCTTCTATACCTACTCTTTTCCAATTATCCCGTAATGCCATATTAAATTGATACGGCCATTCATATCGCCCTAAAGCCCAATTCATCGTACCGTCTAAATCAAAATTATAGAACCAACAAAAAGGAAATAAAAATTAGAATAGTAATAAGAATCTTTTTAATGTCCGCATGTCTAATACCATATCCATATTTCTCACAAATTCTAGATTACCCTTTGCAAAAAACTCACACTAAACGAATCCAAGCAAAAGTATAATATCTCATAATATGTCAAAACATATAAATATATGCATAAGGCTACTAAAAATAACCCAAAATATACGCCCGCTTTTAAAATTAGACTGATATTTTTCTACTTTTATCACTTTCAAACTCATCATTTTAAGCATAAAGTACATTCCAACCAAAGAAAGTCCCATACAAACTATTATCATAATACCAACCCGGTGACAGATTCATAAAACAAAACTACTATTCCACCCTCAATTATAAGACTTCCTAATGCAGTAATCCTAGTTAAAAGTAAACTTACCTTTATGAGTAACTAATTTGTATATGAGGAATACAATACCAAATATTATAATCAAATCCTGAAGCATTATCTCTCCTACGGTTGAATTAATATTTAAGCTTATAAGTGATAAATTTAAAAAATCACAGCACATACAATAATAATCATACTTTAATAAACAATGTACTTTACTCTTCTCAAAGATAAGAGCAACATATATTTCATTTTTATTTTAACATTAGAAATAATGATATTTCTAATTTAAACTCTGGATTTTATAAATAAATACAATAACCCCTGCTAGGATACTATCATAGCAGAGGTTAATTAGTTATAAAGGATAATAAAAAAATAGAGTTACTTTCCTGATCATATAATGCAGATGTTTTTATTATATAGTAAATACAGCACATATATATTAACTAAAAGGTACAAATAAGCAAATAAGCCAAAAAATACTACTATTGGTATCCATCAAGCGTCTACATATCATAGTAATTACAGTATATGTAAGATAAATGTATAAAAGTATATCTTAGAATGGATGGCTCAATAGTATAAGTTACAACAAAATTATACATAATAAAAAGCTAAAAACACATTAAACATATGCCACTGACGAACAGTACTGCGTCCATAAAACCATAAACTATCTATTAAAAATGCTTTTATAGATATCAACCCAAAAAGGATATGTATCCTGACGACTATAATACAACTTTAAAGTCTTGATCTGCCCATCGGTTAAATCATTTCTATTGCTCCCAACACACATCAATAACTTTATTATCAAAAAAATAATCCCATTAGTTTCAATAGTATTATGAGCAGACCACAATTTATCGATTCCAAATGCCCAAAAATAGTATCAGCCCCATCAGAAAAGGAAAGAACATCTCAGGTGTATCTACGCTCCATAGTACCTCATTCCCCAATATATAGTCAGTAGTGCCTCTAAAGCTAAAAATTAGAACTAGAAATAGTAATACTTTTACCCAAAAGTAAAAACCATTACTAAAGAAATCATTATAATGACATTAAACCAATTAAGAAAGCCTTTTTATAATAATTCAACCGCATGTAATTTGTAATAAAAAAACAAAAAAAGAATATAAAGAGTATGCCCTACATAAAATAACATATTATAGTATTCTTGATTATATATTCTATCAAAAGGAAGAAAGCATGAAAATATTTGCTTCTATGCCCAAGAAAAACTAAAATATTTATTGAAAGATAAGTTTGCACATTCATCGTAAGTGTTTTTAAGATTTCTTACATATTGAATTAACGCTACTACTTCAATTTTTAAACTTACTAAATTCATCAACTAAAAACTGTTTCATACTTTTAATTATCATATAGATACCAATAATGGTGAAAGTTTTTAGCAGTATTTTATATAATCCAATATAAAACAATCACCGAAAAAGATAGATTTCAGAACTAATGGTAAATGAATGCACACAAATGCTACCCTCTTTTACGTCTTAAATAGTTATAAATATAGTTCCATACCACATAAAAACAAAAAGTATTATAACATATGCGATAACAAAGAAATAAAAATCTACTTCATCTTCAATCAACTCTGGATTTGTGACAAGACTATATGGAATACATATAAGTAAAAAGTACTAAGACTCGCACAAAAATAATTATAAAGTTTTAAAACATATGCTTACTCCCAACATAAAACCTATATATTCACAAGGTTTATAGTCATTAATACGATCAAAAGATATGATGAAAAATCATGTGTTTAGTATTTAGCAATTCATAAGTCTCATTAAATGTATCATTCTCGAATGCTTGTACCATTAGTACCTCTTGTTTGCTGAGTTCCAGGTATAAATCTAAATGGCATCCAATTGCCACTAGTATTGCTATTTTTGAGATATCTCTTATATATATCCGCTGTCATATCGTAGATTGAGAGATATCAAATAGCATAAGCACAATAATACATATAAGGATTTTTATAAATAAAGGATTTACTATACATTAATGTATACCTATAGTGAGTTTGTCTTTCAAACTAAGCTACTCCATCAAAGAATGTAATAACCGTAATTTCTCGTGGACAGTTGATACGGATTGGGAACCAGTGTCCTGTACCATTATTAACGTAGCATACGCTTTGTTCTTCTACATAGCGACCTTTTGTATATGGTGTGCCTGTTGGTACTAACGGCATACCCATGAATACGATTTGACCTCCGTGGGTATGTCCAGATAGAGTCAACGGAATCTTTCGTTCAATAGATTCTTCGAAGAATTCAGGGTGATGGGCCAATAGGATAACAAAGGCATAGTCTGGAATTCCAGATAAAGCTTTGTTAATCATGGCTTCTCGGTTATCCTTTTTACGATCGTTATCGTACGCAACGCCCGCAATATATACAGGTTGTTTGCCGCCCATGATTTGAATATTACTATTCACGAGAATATTCATAGGTGTATTTCGTTTAAGTGCGTCAAGTACCTTATTTACATCGTGATGATACTCGTGATTTCCCAAAATAAAGTCAACCCCATCTGGGATTTGTTTTGCAAAGGTTGTCAGTCTTTCACAGACTTGCGGTAACCATGCAAGCTTATCAATGAGGTCGCCAGTGATAACAACGCGATTAGGTTTTTGTAAAAGCGCTAGTTTCAGGATTTCATCAAAGTCATCTAAATCGATACTCGGTCCTATATGAATATCACTAAGTTGAACAATTTTATAGTTTTTCAAACCAGGTGGTAGGTTCGTGTAGCCAAAACTTTCATGAGTTACCACTACCTCTTGTTGACCAGCAAAGGCAGCATAGCTAGAGCCACCAATAGTAGCCAACGGCACTATAGTTGCAGCAGTTCTAAAAGAAGGCGCGACGGCCTGTTCTATTTTCCTCTGGTGTTTTGCTCCAAATCTTATTGATTGTCCAATATAATAGACTAAGTATGATAAATACAGGAATCGCTAGAAATACACCAAAGAGGAATCCGTAGCTTTCAGTACGGAACATATTCATCAAAGGATAGTACATCGTACCATATAAATCCACTTGATTGAGTATATAGTATCGGATAGCCGAGAACCACGCACCGATAATGATTATATAGCCCACCCAGGCAGGCCATTTCTTTTTGGGCTTCCACAAGTTGAGGAATAGAGCCCAAAATCCTACCAACCCTATTAGAAGGATGGCAGAAAAAGTGATATTAAATAGAATTCTCATTCATTGCTCCTACAAATTACTTTGCGATTTCCGTCAGTTTACCATGAGGTCCCGCCCAAGCATAGTCGGAGAACTCATCGCGCCTGATGAGCATCCAGTCCTTTGGCAATTGAGCCCTGGATATCCGCAATCGATATATTATTAGCGTCCCTGTGTACGTTAAATCACCGCGGAATGCTTTCATAAACCATTTTCGGTGAGAGAAAACATGTGTTATTTCTTTCACAAGTACTGGTTGCAAAAATAGATCAAATCCAAGGGGCCTGAACTAATTCCTCAAGGCCTCGTTCTCCATCCTCAAAGGCAGATACCATTTCCACAGATGGGAATTCCCACATGGATCGTAAAAAGTCCACAGTTCGGCCGTTTATGCAATAAATAATAGCCTTTATACTGCAAGATCCCCACAAATAAAGGCACCTCTACTACCTTTGTTTTCTTGATGCGCACAGGTAGTTTATCTGTATCCTTATTTTGGTATGCTTCGCACATATTTACAATAGGACATTCGCCACAGCGGGGTGTCTTTGGAATACATACGGCAGACCCAAAGTCCATCAAGGCTTGGTTAAAGTCGCCAGGTCGATCATGAGGCAAAGTCTCCTCTACGATAGCCGTAATAGCCTTTTTACCTTTAGTACTCAAAATATCATCAAAGATGCGATATAACCGAGCATAGATGCGCAGTACATTGCCATCTACAGCCACCTCTGGTTCATTGTACGCCATGGATAGCACAGCCCCTGCCGTATAAGAACCTACGCCCTTCAAGGACTCCATGGTCTTACGGTCATGAGGCACGATACCGCCGTAATTTTCAACGATGTCCTTTACGCCAAGACGCAAGTTACGAGCACGACTATAATAGCCAAGCCCTTGCCATGCGTGAACTACCTCATCTTCGGAGGCCTTTGCCAAATCCTCCAAGGTTGGAAATAGACGCATCCAGTTATCATAATAGGGTTTCATTGCCTCAATGCGGGTCTGCTGACTCATCACCTCGGATACCCAAATCTTATAAGGGTCCCCACAACCGCGCCACGGCAACTCCCGTTTATGTACATCATACCACGCCAATAGCTGTGGCACCCACTTTGGGTTCTTTTTATCAGTCATATTACCTCAATATATTATAAATTTAGGAGTCTAGTACCACTTTCACGGCTACATACTCCCTATTTTATACTCCAATACCCACCAGATAACGATTTTAACGTTAAATTGTAACAAATCGTACATTCATCATCCATTAATATACAGATCGATGCGCGCCAAGTGTTCGCTTTCAAGAACAGTATCAACAGTGGTCAAATCCATCTTATCCACCATATTATTATCTCGTCCAAACACGATAGGTCCTTTTAATTTCTTACCTTCTAACAACATCGGCAACCATCTGCGGTCACCATCCCACATATGTTCATAAGGAATTTGATTTGGTTCTAGCCAATGAGGCTCCATTTCGTCTGTTTCCTCTACATCGCCTGTGAAAGCACGCAAGAAATACACATAGCTTACGTGCGTTAAGCTTTCATCAAAAGGAAATTGAAAATCAAAAGCCGCTACACATTCTAAGTCTTCGACACGTCCTTGAAGGCCAGATTCCTCATAGAGTTCACGAATGGCACACTCTCGGAAGCTTTCACCATCATCAAGTTTACCACCGAAACCATTATATTTATTAGCCCCAAAACCACGCTTCTTACGCCCTAACAATATACGATTTTGTTCATCAATGGGAAATACGAGCGTCGTTGGTTTCATAGGGCCTCCTTAGTCACAAAAATAACACACTATTATTATACCATTATTTCATGTACGAATGCGCTAGTTGTGGTATGATTAAGAGTATAGAGTTTCTTACAAGGAAGGAGGCACATGATGAACAAACCACTTAGATTTAATATCGAATTAGGACGGACAAAGCCCGTCAATATTCGCAATGAACAAGTGCGTTGTCCCTTCTGTGATCGTTCCAAATTAACGGATATTCTCGATACATCAGGTCATATTATATGGCTCATGAACAAGTATCCTGTATTAGAAAAAACTTGGCCTACCGTCATCATTGAAACGGAAACCGACGAAGGCGAATTTTCCACCTTACCTACAGATGAAGCCGCCCATATTCTCCAATTTGGTCTCGATAAATGGCGCGAAACTCGTCAGCGTAAAGAGTTTAAATCCGTACTGTTCTTCAAGAATTATGGCTATATGTCCGGTGGCTCTATTCGCCATCCTCACAGCCAAATCATAGGCCTTGAGAATTACGATTACCATAAAGATATTACGGTGCAAAATATGGAGGGTTGGCTCTTGCACGAGGATCAAGATGTACGCATCACCTTGTCTACCCATCCGATTATCGGGTTCTTTGAGTACAATATTCGCTTCAAACCAGATGCGCCGGTTCGTGCTGTAGCCCTTCGACTACAGCAAATCTGCGCTATGTATTGCATAGTGTAGCAAACTTTAGCCAGTCCTATAATTACTTTGTATATAATCTTGAGGACGGCTATGATTACATCAAGGTAGTGGCGCGCTATGTAACGACACCCCTCTATGTAGGATACAAAATACCACAAACTTGCGATGAGGGACGAGCTGCTAAAATCAAGCACGATATTACGCCTTATTTTCAAGCTACTAAATAGCTCTAACCATATACCGTACATAATTTGATATATAATTTTATATATGGTTTAACCATACATATTTGAAAGGATTTTTATGAAAGTATTTGCCATCGGCGACCTCCATCTATCTGGCAATCCTCCCACAAAGCCGATGGATATTTTTGGTCCTCACTGGAATGATCACTGGGCCCGCATCAAAGAGCATTGGAATGCCAATGTAAGCGATGAAGATATCGTTTTTCTCGTAGGTGACATGAGCTGGGCTCTCCGCCTTGAAGAAGCGGCCTGCGATTTACAAGAAATTGCATCTCTACCTGGTAAAAAATATATGATTCGCGGCAACCATGATTATTGGTGGGCATCGGCGAACAAGATGCATAATCTCATGGGCGACGCTATTACCTTTATACAAGGTCACGGCACCGCAGAACTCATCCAAACCGAAGAAGGTCCGCGCCTTATTGCATTCGGAGGAACACGTGCCTACCTCTGTCCTGGAGACTCCCACTTCTCTCCGGAAACAGACCAATCCATTTACGATAGAGAATTGATGCGTACCGAAGCGGCACTTCAAGAAATGGATAAAGCAATACATAAAGTGCTTGAAGAACTCAGGACGGAAACAAACGTCACAGATATGACCTGTTCTAAAAAATCCTATTCATCAACATCTGATTCAATTACAACATCTAGTTTAATTATAGATATAGAGAATATTCCAGTAACCAAATTATTGTTGCTACACTACCCTCCATTCAACGAGTCCAACGCCCCTTCGGGCTTTACGGACCTCATGGAGCAATATATGGTAGATATCTGCATCTTTTGGCCACTTACACGATCAAATTTCCTTTAACCGGATTCCAAAGGAATTTCGGTACGACAAAACTAGAGTTGGTATCTGCAGACTATCTAGACTTCAAGCTAAAGCAAATTATTTAAGGAGAGACCATGAGTCGCATTCATAAAGAACATTTACAAGCCGGCTATATTTTTGGTGACACCGTCAACCAAGAATATATATACTTACCTTCTGGTGAGGTGGGCACGGATCATCCGTTAGCTGTCCTAGAAACACCAACGAAGCGCGAAGATATTACATTGGACGAAGCCGTCCATATGATTGATACCCTAACGCTAAAACGTTGTAGCCACCCTACACTAGGTAAAAAATCATTTTAATAACGCAATTAATAATGCAATTAATTGAACAAAGGAGGCTGTTTATCACAGCCTCCTTTGTTTTTTCTTTAGTTTATACAAGAACTATTTTGTTGTCTTCCTTTTAGTGTAAAAGGTTATTTCAAGACAAGTAATTACTTCGCATTACGATCGATATGACTACCGTAAACATCTCTGTAATCATTAGTTTGCTTATTGTCTTTATTGTTTACACGAAGTCGTTCTACCTTATGACGGTCATTGTCTTTACCAGAGATTCGATCCACACGAGTACGATCCAAGTCACGAAGACGAGCCAATTCAGGATTAAATTCGTTAATCGCACGCCCCATTTTACCATCAATTGGAGCACCCAATTGTAAAGCACGGTAAATGATCGCAGCATACTCATAACGAGTCATCGTACGATCGCCTTTAAATTCGCCATCAGGATAACCTTCAACAAGACCTTTATCAGCCAAGTCTTTTACATATTCATAAGCCCAATGATTAGCCGGTACATCAGGGAAGTTCACATCTTTCTTGTCATACTGAGGTGCCATTCCCATGGATGCCTTCATTTGTTGAATCTCTACATTTTGGGCTTTTACAATGGCCTTTAAGTCCTGAACCTCTTTAGCCAAAGCTACTCTAGAAGTAGATACACCATTTTTTTGACCTAATTTCAAAGAAACGCCGGCATTGACCATGTTTTCACCGTTGCCCATGGATCCAGCTACGCTGAACATAGTGTCTTCATTTGGTCTGTAGAAAGCACCTAATGCCATCGCATTTTCACCGGCATAGTTACCGTAACCAGCCGCAAAATTCCATTTATCATCAGGATCAAAATCCAATGGATGAATAGCCGCTAATGCAGCCGCACCAGCACCAACTTTTCCTATTTTGCTATTTAATAGGTTCACACCATTACTAATACCGCTAGTAGCTTGATACAATTGGCTACCGTTAACGGCATCTTTAGATGTAGCGGATACTTCACCATCGGCTACGTTAGTGATTTTATTGCCACCATTATTTAGACCTTTATTGTCCAAAGAAACATTACCAAATTTAACTTTATCTACAGATACTTTGTAATCAGTACCACCAGCAGCATTTGTGCTTGTAGTTACAGTTACATTATTACCTGCAGAAATGCTAGTATGTTTTTTAGCTTCTTTTAATGCTTCTGTGGCTAAAGTCTTATTATATTCAATACGACGTTCATGACTTTCGATACGCTCACTATGATTTTCAATTCGAGCATCATGATTATCAACACGATTATCTAAATAATCTAAACGCTTATCTTGATTGTCAATACGTTTTTTTCTTGATTATTCATACGTTCAGTTTGATTTTTTTAATTGAATGTCATGATTTTTGAATTTGATCTTCATGACGAAGTAAATCAGCATCTTGACGAAGATTTTCTTTAGTTAAACGAGTAATTTGATTATCATGATTTACAATTAATTTATTATGTTTTTTTCTAATTCTTGACTATGTCCATTTAAAAATATCTTCATGTTTTTTTGTAAGACATCTGTATGATCTTTTTAATTTTTCGTTCATTGTCGGCAATTTTTTTTCTTTATTTTTTTATCGATTTCATTAATATTATTTTTGAATTAATGTATTGTGATTATTAAGAATTCCGCCCACTGTATTTGCTACTGCATATAATTGACTACCATTTATAGCATCCGTGCTATCAGAAGATACTTTCCCAGATGCTACATTAATCACCTGACGTTCTTTACCAGATGCACCAACACTCGTAACGCCGTTACGAGCTGACCCTACCCCAGCAAAGCCGGAATAGTTGATACCATTTATATTAGCTTGTGTTTCTGTTGTGGCAGCTCTATCGGTAGATGCATTGCCTAAGAGAACACTATTTCCTTGTGTCGACGTCACATTACTACCCAGTACATATGTATTTGCCTGTGCTACGTTATTACTAACCCCAAAAGCACCAGAATTAATGCCAGAGACAGAATTACTGCTACCAATTCCAACTCCACCACGTGCAGTAATCGTATTACCTGAACCTAGTGCAACAGCATTTGCAGCACCAGCATTAGCATTATTACCTACAGCAGTTGCACTCTCTTCAGCTTTTGCATTATATCCAACGGCTACTGAACGATTTCCCTTTGCTCTAGCATCATTACCATATGCTGAAGAGAAATTACCAGATGCCTCAGCATTAAAGCCAGTAGCGGTACTTGAAATACCACTAGCCTTTGTACTATTGCCAACCGCTGTAGAAGCTTCAGCAGATGCTTTAGCGGATGAACCAAAGGCATTTGAATTACGCCCTGAAGAAACTGATCCATGACCTATTGCAGTAGCATTTTCACCTTCTGCTCGTGCACTCCGACCAATAGCATTAGTATTATTAGCAGTTGCCTGTGCACTTCGTCCGATAGCTAGTGAAGTCTCACCAGATGCGGTAGAAGACTGTCCTACAGCAGTTGAATATGAACCGGATACCGTATTTCTGAAACCTACTGCTAAACTATGGTCACTGGTAACCGTATTTTCATCACCAAAGTGACGTGAATACTCTGTCGGATTTCCTTGTGCTTCTACATGTAATACAGTTCCCGTACCTAACGCAAGTAGTATTGCCAATGATAATGCAACTTGTTTGCTTTTCATCGTTTACTATTCCTCCCTACATCTAAATTATAAATACAACGGATAATATATTATCATTTATAATATATATTCAACAAAACTCAGCATAAAAATATGTCCATTATTAAATAATGTATTATCATTATCCTTAACTATTATTGTACTTTTAAATATTAAATGAAGTAAACGAATTTTTAACAAAATAGATAAAATTATCAATTTTATCGATAAATAAAAAAATTCTATCAAATTCATCATACTATAAATTTAATAGCATAATAACAATATAAGGAGATAAGATTTATCTTATCTCCTTATATTAGCTATATTAACTATATTCATTATACTAGCTATACTAATTATTCTAGTTATATTATTTGCTTTTAGCTATATTACTTAAAATAGCTATATTGGTTATTCTAGCTAATCTTGTTATACTAGCCTATTAGCCCAAGAATCCTCCATGTCCCATAGCGGATACAATCTTCTTTGGTGATTTCATCATCTGCGATGAGGCGTGGCACAATTTCATCAAAAGCAGTCGGTTTACTGAACAATACACCACCTGGCACACCAAGAATTGGTGTGCCATCTGCACAGTAAGCAATGCAAACCATGGACCCTGGTAATACAGGTAATCCATAGGTAACAACGCGATCTGCATAGCGTTTAATCGCTCCTGGGGTGAGATCATCTGGGTCAACGCTCATACCACCGGTACAGAAAATAATATCTGCGCCTGCTGCTTTCACCTTGTCGATAGCCGCCACGATATCATCTGTATTATCCGTTACAATTTCGTGAGCTACCTTTGTAACACCAAATTCAGCACAACGTTCTTCAATGATTGGTGTGAAAGCATCTTTAATACGACCTTCAAATACTTCAGAACCGGTCGTAACAATACCCATTGTTTTGCGCACGAACGGCTTTACATGTAACAAAGACTTACCATTAGCAATTTTCTTTGCATCTTCTACTTGTTGTTCTTCTAACAATAATGGAATACAGCGCATGCCTGCTAGTTTATCGCCAGCTTTCACAGGTGTATTATTAAATCTTGTTACAATAGTCAACTCACCAATGCTATTGATAGCATGTAATCGGTCTACATCGACCTTGAAAAGGCCATCTACATCCGCAATGGCTTCAATTTTACCTTGTGCCATAGGGCCATCGTGCATGTTTTCACCGCCTGCCATATGATACAAAGCACGAGCTACATCCTCTTCGTGCAAGAAACCCCTCATCTTCTGGCTCCATTACAAATACATGTTCCTTGCCAAGATCCAAGAGTTTAGGAATATCCTCTTCTGTAATTACATGTCCACGGCGGAAGGGCGTGTCTTTCACCTCACCGATGACGATTCTTACGATATCGTGTAATAATGTGTGCCCTACGGCATCTTGTGTTCTAATAGATTTCATAATATCTCCCAAGTCATTAATAACAAAATACGTTACTGTATAACATCAAAATGTATTTAATACTATTATTCGATGTTAATATGTTTACATAGTACAGAGTAGACGCACTACTAGCATACCAACCCAACAGAGGATTAAGCCCCCCACGACTTGTACTACACCGTACCATAATGCTTGTACATAGGATTCAGCCATCATAAGCTGTAGCATTTCAAAGGCAAAGGTTGAAAAGGTGGTAAATGCACCTAGCCCACCTACAACGAGGAAAAATCTCGCCCACTGAGGTAGATCTGGTTTTTGCATATAAAGGCCTAAGACTAGACCGATAATGAGGCAACCAACGAGGTTTACTACTACCGTACCATACGGAAAAGAGCTGACCTTTGTCATAACCCATTCACCGAGAGCCATACGGCATAAGGCCCCAGTGGCGCCACCGAGGGCAACGGCTATGTATTTTTCCATATTGCCTCCTCTACTCAAGATAACATACTAGATGTTATGATCACATTACTATAGCATACATGTAATACTACTTTCACAATTCGTGTAATTATCTGTAATAGCCGATAATTATCTAGTTTTCTATATTAGTCAGATGCTAACAATCTCAGTATACTATATTTAGAGAGTAGGGAAAAGGAAGGAGTCCCTATGAACCCCTCGTCTACACCGCTCACCGAACTGCGGATCAACACGTACGAAGACCCGGTTTTACAACATCAATATGTTTGTTTAGGTCATAAAATTGCCATCATTCGAGTATCCCTAAATATGTCTCAACAAGAGTTAGCTCGTCACATTGGTATCAGTCGTAGTTATTTAAGTAAATTAGAATGTGGTACAGGCATCTCAGGCATGTCTTTGGAAATTCTTTTTAAAATCGCTCAAGCCTTTCAAATCAACGTAGGTCAGCTCGTAAGACTGCGTGTTGTAGATTATAAAAACTGTAATGCGCACCTAACATCACACTATAAACGGCTAGAGCTTCTGAACCACACCAAGAGAACGTCTCGAAATCAAACAAAAGAAAACTAGTCCAATAGTCTAAAACAACGGTTAATTAAATACAACAAATGATAACTAATTTATATCAAGATGCTCTAAATACTCTAAATGAAAAATTGAATTAGACTATTCAAAATAATAATCAAAAAAGCTCCGCCATTGGCGGAGCTTTCTCATATGTCATTATGCCTATTACATCAGCATCAGCAGACATTATACTTCATTAAGTTTTTTATGCTGTACTTCTGCATTTGCTTTTTTAAAGATAAATGCATTGTTAATATGCTGACGCATAGCTGTTTCTGCAGCTACTTCGTCGTGACGTTCAATAGCGTCTACGATTTGATCATGCTCATCATCACAGTCATGTGTACGTACAGCATTGAAAGAACTGATGTACATGTCACGATTAACGCGTTCACGGAAACCTGCTAGATAATCTACAATGCGTTCATTGCCAGAGTAATGAGCAATCATTGTATGGAATCGGCTGTTTACATCAACACGTTCTGTGGCATCTTCAATTTCATGCATTTCTTTACAAAGAGTTCTTAGCTCTTGTACTTGCTCAGGTGTAGCATGACGAGCACATAATCTAGCACCAAGTCCTTCCATTACTTCACGAACTTGGTAAAGTGCTACGATTTCTTCTGGCGTGTCAGCTTTTACAGTAACACCTTTCCAAGGAACGATAACTACGAGATTATCTTTAGCCAATTTGCGGAATGCCTCACGCACGGGTGTAGCACTCACTTGTAATTGTTCTGCAATCTTTACTTCGTTAAGCTTCTCTTGAGGCATCAATTCGCCTGTTAAGATAGCTGTTTTTAATGTTAAATATACTTGTTCACTGAGAGGTAATCTTTCGATAGAATCCACTGCGGACAATTTGTATTTATCTTTTGAACTTTGTCTTCCCATTACTAGCCCCTAAACCTTACTAACCATTCATGCTTTCAGACTTTCAAAGAACGGTTAAAATGAGTATAATATAGTATACAACATATCTTAGACAGTATGTTGTGCGAAATTAAGTGCATACATTACAATTATAGAACTCATCATTAAGACTGTCAATTTAACTATAGATAATAGCTATATCTCATTTGAAAGTAAGGAAGTATACTATGAGCCGTTGTTTGATTATCATCAACCCTGTCTCAGGAGGCGGTGCAGCGCGCCGTTACGCCCTCGATTTACAATGGAAATTGAGTACATTGTTCGAAACGATTGAGGTCAAATTCACCAGAGGCGAAGGCGATGCTACACGTTTCGCTAAGGACGCTTGTGAGCGCGGGTTTGATGCCGTATTCTGCATGGGTGGTGACGGCACTGTTAACGAAACCGTTAATGGTATTGCCCAAGGTGGATTCTCCTGTACCTTTGGATTTATCCCCGTTGGTACAGTAAATGATATGTCTCGTGCGCTCGGCATTCACCAAAATCCAACGCAAGCTATCAGGCGTATCGATATCAATGAAACTCGAACCATTGATATCGGCCGTTGTAATGATCGATATTTCTGCAATAATATTGCAGCTGGCGTTATTCCTAAGGTTGTAGATGAAGTTACGCCAAAGGAAAAAAGCATACTCGGCCCTCTCGCGTATTTCTTGAGAGCAGGCCAAGCGTTGTTCACTACAAAGGACTACACGTACCGCATCAAAACAGAGAACGACGATTTCATCTGCAAATCCCCTCTCGTTTTAGCCCTACTTACCAATGTAGTCTCTAGCTTTGAACGTTTTATGCCAGAAGCCTCTGTAGATGATGGTTATATGCGTATCATTATCTTCAAGGAATATTTTATCCTCGATATTCTCAGCGTATTACCACTCATTATCAGTGGTGCCATCTATAATTCTCGTTATACAACGACATTAACGGTGAAAAAAGCTCATATCGAACTTCTATCTGACGTCGATGATTTATCGACCAATATGGATGGTGATGCAGGTCCGAATATGCCTGTGGATATTGAAGTATTGCCACGCGTACTCAAAGTATTTGCACCTGCAAAACACAAAAAGAAAAAAGCCTTAAATCTGCCTAAACTACCACATATATAACAAGTAATTGGTAACACAAAAGCTCTCTATCAACGGATAGAGAGCTTTTGTGTTTATTAATTTATTAGAATCTATGCTCATTAGTCCACAATGATTGCATCATGCAAGCGGAAGCTATAAATGTAGCATGCTTTCACGGGCATTCCCGTCAATCGCTGCAAGGCCTCTTTATAGAGGTCCATTTGGATTTTATAGCGCTTGATGAGTTCTTCTCCGGATGTAACGCGATCCGTTTTGTAATCTACGAGAACCCATTCGCCATCCTCTTCAAAGGCCGTATCAATAATACCTTGAAGGAACAGATTTTCCCCGTCCTCTAAGGTATCGTATACGCGTTTTCCTTCAAAGAGCATGCTAAACGGCAACTCTCGTTCGATACGTTTTGCATTGATAAGGCGCTTACCAAGATCAGAGCTAAAAAATTTATACAAACTCGTATCGCTTAATAAATTCCGTTCTTCCTCTGTAAAAGTCCCATTCGCCACCAGTGCATCGAGTTCTTTCGTCAAAGAAGCTTGCGTATACATCACAAGAGGTAACCATTGCATAGCCTCATGCATCAAGGTACCCCATTGAGCACCTGTCAATACATCTTCTTCGGACTGTAGTCCTTGTGGCTTTCGACCGAATACGGAATTTGCTAAATCATCCTCCGAAACTATAACAGACTGAACACTAATATTACTACTGTCATCGGCACTAAGATTCGGGTTCGTATCTAGCCCGATAGCCTGAACCGCATCCACAGGGTCCGTTTAGCACCCAAATCTACCGTTGCAACCGATTCATTAGGTTCATTTTCTGCCTCTAGTTCTCGCCCTGAAAGCGTCGTTTTCAATTCACTAACTGAGATTTTTTTCGCGGTCCGACGAGTAGCATCACTGTACGGATAGCTATAGTTGAATCGATTCACGATTTCCTGTGGCAACTCTACAGAATTAACCACTTTCAACTCCCGAACTTTATTGATTGTAGTCTCATCGATATCTGCTTTATAATCGAGGTCGCCATAGAGAGAACCATCATAGACTTTCAACCTTTAATACGGCACTGTTTATCCGGTAAATCAAAAATAGGTTGGGTCCCTTCGTACTCAATGGCTACGCGCAATGGATTGCCACCATCTAAATGACGAGCAAAGCCCATAATCATCCAGTCTAGATAACTATTGGCTTGCGTGATAATATCTGTCGGTAACTGTTGAGTTTCTACGGAAGCTGCATTTTTAATGAGCTCACCCATGGTGCTTAATACACCTTTAGAGTTTTTAAAGCCTTTAATAAAGCCTGTCATGAAACAGCTTATCTCGTGCCCGTGTCAAGGCAACATATAGAATCCGCTGCTCCTCCGCCTTGAGGGCCGCTTCTTTTACGTCTTTCACATAAAACCAAGGCATGGTCGGGAAGGACACTCGAATATCTGGGAAATATCCTTTCAAACCAAGTCCTGCATTTTTATCGATAAGAAGCTCTGAACGCAAGTCCATCATATTGAATCTTTTTTGTACACCAGATAGGAATACTACAGGGAATTCAAGGCCTTTACTCTTATGGATGGTCATGAGACGCACCACATTATCCGCCTCGTTCACCACATTGGCAAGCGGCATATCTTGGTTGCTGTCGCGTAAGCTTTCCACAAAGCGCAAGAACCTAAAGAGCCCTCGGAAGCCAGAAGCTTCATAGCCCTTGGCTCTATCGTATAAGGCGAGCACATTGGCACGGCGAACGAGGCCATTCGGCATAGCTCCCACATAGTTTACATAATCTTGAGATTCGTAAATATCCCACAACAAAGTCGGTCACACCATGGCGACGCGATAAGGTGCGCCACCGCTCCATATGGCCAATGAAAGCCAATAAGCGCTCATCTTGAGCCTCTTCTGCATAGGTTGGCATGAGCGACCATAAGAACCCATCAGCAGACAGGCGCAATGCACCTAGTTCGTTGGCATCAAGGCCTACCAGGCCAGAGTGCAACACGGCAGCCATCGGTAAATCTTGTTCCGGATTATCTATGACGGATAACAACGCCAATAAGAGTTGAATCTCTTGGGCTTCAAAGTAACCGTCTCGCTCATTTACAACTGCAGGAATCCCCGCTTGCCGCATGGCTTCTACGGCACGGGTGCCCCAGCCCGCTAAGGATCTGCGCAAAATAGCAAAGTCTCGCCACTCGATTTGACGGAATGTGCCATCTGGATTTTGCACCTGCTTTCTTAGCCGCATGAATTTCCTTGATTTTTTGAATGATGAAATCTAGCTCACGCTCGTTGTTTTCAGGGTCATCTCCTTCGTCCTCGTCACTTTCACTAGCACCAAGGGTATCCTTACTCACATCTAAGAGCTGTAATTCCACGTCACCACCGATCCAATCCTCTGGCGCATCCTCTACGATGCGGCCAGGAATGAGCGATTCAGCCTCTGTGTAATTGAGCTCTGCCGCGTCTTCCGTCATAATTTGGTAGAACAAGAAAGTTCGTTGCAGCCAAGATATTTTCGTGAGATCGGAAATTCTTCGCTAGGTCGATACGACGTTCTACCGCATCATTGCCGCCGTACGTATTATATTTCTCCATGAACAGAGAACTATCGGCCATACGGAAGCTATAAATAGCCTGCTTCACGTCCCCCACATAGAAACCTATTATCGATGCGAGAAATCAAGTTAATAATCGTCTCTTGCACGCCGTTCGTATCTTGGTATTCATCGACCATGATTTCTTTGAAACGTATCTTGTAGTTCCTTCGCCACTTCAGATGGCTGAGGATCATCCTCTGTGCCAGGCTCAACGAGAAGGGCCAAGCATAGATGCTCAAGGTCGCTAAAATCCATGATGCCTTGCTCTTGTTTCATATCCCGATACGCTTGATGGAACGCAATCGTCAGCTCTACTAACCCTTCTATGATTGGATATTGAGCCTTGAACTGCTCTTGCAAGGTAGCCTCCGGAACGGTAAATATAGCGGTTTGCATAGCTTTGAGGTCATCTTTATTTTGACCACCCAAAGATTTAAACTCTGCCACCAATATAGGGTCATAGGCTTGCGCCTCTTTTGAGCCCATACGGAACTGATCTTTAATAAAGGTATCCATATGTTTACAAGCTTCCCCCATGTCGTCCCAAGTTTGAGCCGCTGAAAGCATACCTAGTGCAGCCAGTTGATTATCGTATATGTTTTGCCATTTATGAGGTCCTGTTGGATCGAGCAAGATTTGTTCCATCCGCTCTAAGCGCTCGCGAATGCGATCGATGACAGCCATGTGATTAGACCACATATATTGACCCCACAACGTATCACTAGGGTTTATGTCCATCGCCTCTTTATAAGGCTCTAAGGCTTTAGCGCATCCATCCATCGGGATTGGCGAGGGACATGGCGTAGTTATACAGGGACATAATCTTCGCCGTTAAGCCTGCATCGGATTTATCATCGCTGAAGAAATCCGCTAGCTCATAGATATTATAAAGGCCCTCTTCATAGGATTTAGTTAATAAATCGGCTAATACCTCTTGTTGTAGCAATGCCATTTCTGCTTCATTGCCGATACGCGCTGTCGGATTAATGTCGAGCTTATAGAAATAGGACCGGATTACCCATTGGCAAAAGGAGTGCAATGTAGAAATATGAGCCGAGGGCAACAAATTGAGCTGTCGTTCAAGGCGCGCTTGTAGTGCAGCATCATCTGTAGATTCCATGGCTTTAGCCAAGGCAAGGCCAATACGAGCGCTCATCTCTTGGGCTGCAGCCTTTGTAAAGGTTACAACCATGAGTTCTTGAACAGATAAGGGATTATCCATATCCTTAAGGCGCGTAATAATGCGTTCTACGAGGACCGCAGTCTTACCTGAACCGGCAGCAGCCGCAACAAGTAAGGTCTGATTATCTAAGGAGGAATCCTTAGGCGCTATGATGGCAGACTCCTGCTCTGGCGTCCATTTAACACCCATGGTCTTTCACCTCCTTCGTTACTATTATTTCTGTCGTTACTGTTATTTCCGTTGTTATTGCGATTCCCATTGTTATCGCTATTTTCGTCGTTTAAGACCTCTTTCATCCGTTCTAATGCGTCATCTTCGGACAATCTAGACAAATAATTATATCGATTACGACTAGAGTCAAAGCGACATACCGTTCTGTAATCGCAATATGTACAAGGTCTAAGGCCATTCAGTTGATATGGCTTAATTGGAAACTGCCCTTTCCCAATGTGACGACCCGTCTCAGCCATCACGTGATTTGTATAGCGGCACATTACATCAAATTCACCTGTAGACTTAACCTTCCGCAAATCTCTGCTAGAAATGGTTTGGTCTTTTTTCGTAGCAATCGGCACATAAGGCCCTCGCTTAGACCCATAGGACAAGAACTTATTGTCAATATGCGTCAACAACTCTATATCATCGGAGAAGTACCCACTGTTTTGCCAAGCATCGCTTTCATTAGCCAACGAAACGGCATCTTCATAAGATATAGGCGCATCAGCAGGGATTTTAGGGTTCTTCACGTAAGAGTAAACCACCGCCGCAGGGGACATAGATCCGCCATGTGTTTTACCATAAGCGGACTCCAAAGCCAACAGATAGGTCATGAGTTGCAGTTTAAGTCCATAATACACATCTTGGGCCGTCACATGAGCACCACCCGACTTGTAGTCGATAACCATGCCATAGGTTTGATCATCCCGTGTATATTCGTCGATGCGGTCAATTTGACCAATGAGTCGCAAGTAACGGTCTTCACCAAGAGGGACTCGAATAGGATCCCAGCCCCCTTGACGACCAAAGTCTTGCTCTAAATACTTCGTATCAAAATCGCTGCGCTTAGACCACTCTACGAGGCGGTCTACCGTCACATGTAATGTTCTCTGAACACGTTGCTCGATGGCCTTTTGGTAGGCATCGCTCGTTTCCTCGCCTGCCTGATTCTCTTGTAAAATCTCATTGGCTACAGAGCGACATAGGTTGAGTTGCTCCTCTTCGTCGAGATCACGCCATTGTTTATTATTTTCTAATAGATAATTACCTAAACGCTCTAAATTAGCATGTAAGAACGTACCAATTTCGGGAGCACCAAAGGAACGCACACGGCGCGGTTCTAGCTTCAAACCATATTGAGCATAGAACTTGAACGGACATTGTTGGTATCTCTCTAAACGTGTCACAGAACCAGACATATAGCCTTTAGACAAAAACAGACCATTCACTAAATCCTGCGTTATGACAGGCACATCGTTGTTATCTCGAATGCCACGTGATACCTCCGCTAAACGCGGACGATAGGTTTCGCTTTCACGAGCCCAGTTATAGAGTCCCCACCAAAGAGGATTGACCTCATAACCACTAAAGAGAGCCCCCCAACGCTCAGATAGCAATGACAGACTTTGGAGTGGGCGCCACACGTAATCTGCCTCTGTATCAGGTGCAATGGAGAGAGGAATATCTACTGCCTGATCTACGTACCCAAGAGATTCTAATCGCTTTACAACGAGGGATGGCTCAAGACCTGTTCCATCCTCACCAGAGCCCGCATAGGACAAGGTCAACGAATCGGATGCCCGTGTCATGGCGAGATATAATAGGAAATTCTCGTTGAAAGCCTTCGGCAAGGCCCCTTCTGCTAAGGTAATGCCTGCATCGGCCAATTCTTGACGCTCCTTATCCTTAATGATGCCTTCATCTCCCATACTTTGAGGAAATACGCCTTGGTTGAGGCCCATTACGAACACCTTAGGCCACCACTGGCTGTAACCACGTTCGATAGTGGTAATCACCACATGGTCTAAAGACGGCGGAATCATAGAGTAGTTTACATCGCTAAGGCCTTCTTCGAGGAGGAGCATCATCTCATCCAGAGTCAATATTTCATCCTTCATGACCATAGAAATTTCGTCTATAAAGGAAAGAACCGCATTATACATCTGTTCATGACTAGCTTTGGATTCTTGATCACCTATAGTTTCTGCGTCCTTCGCCCATTCATAGAGCCGCTCTGGCACTTGTAAGATTTCTAATAAACCATAAAGTTGTGTACCCCACTCAGCCCCTGTATGACCCTCCGCATTAGCAGCAAAGTCAAACCATGGAGATAATATATCCATAATGGTTTCTCTTGCTTTGTTAACACGTGCTCTGCGTGGTGCATCTACGTGGCTTTCTTCATCTTGTCCCTCATGAAAGCCTCGTAAGTACGGCCAACTTTCACGTTCCCATTTATAATGATCGATGCCAAACTCGAGAACGTAGTTCTCTAACTCATCTACAGCCTCACGAGTAAGCGGCATCAAGTCCGTCTTGAGCAAGAGAAACATGCTGTCCCGACTATAGTTATGACGCACGATATCAAAGAGAGCCGTCAATAGCTCGCCTAATGGATGGTTTTTCATAGGCCGCTGACGGTCAATAAAGTGCGGAATGTCGTAGCGAGCAAAAACCTTTTCTAAAGTATCACCGTAGGTTTCAGACTCGCGGAGCATGATACATACATCTCGGTAACGAGCCTCTTCAGCTGATTCTATATAGGCTAAAATACGACGAGCCACCGCATCGGCTTCGCGTTCCCTGTTATAGCCTCGAATAAGCGGAATCGTTGCATCTGTAGTATTTTTCTTACTAGGGCTAGCAAAATAATTAGCCTCTAGCTCTTGAACGATTTGAGGGCCTCGTTTCCCATCAAAGCCAACCCAGTTGATATTAGAGCCATAACGAGCAACTAAGGTGTCGTAAATCTCTAAAGGGCGGCTGAAAGAGATGCTCCCCTCGACGAGCTAAATTTAACGCCTTTGGGGCCATCGGTAAATCGATAGTAATAACGGCTTCCTTTCGCCAAGTCAAACAAAGGTATAAATCAACTCGTAATGTGTGGGCGTAAACCAATGAAAACCATCGATAAAGACGTGGCTATTCTCCATGAGAGGAGATTGTGGCAAAGCCTCTACGATTTCCATGATAGGATCGATGTCGCGCTCCCCATGATCGACTGAGTTCCTCTTCATAAGCAGACATACAGATAGCTAGCTCGCGCAATTTCTTTTGTAATACATTATTTTTAACAGATTCTGCCCCTCGTTCTAGGTCAGCAGGGCCTACACGGAAAGGCGCGAAATTCAGAAAAGAGCTGTTGCAATACGGAGGAAAACTCAGGTCGCTTTGTAGCCTGTTCTAATAGCCCCAGTTCCTTTTGCTTTCGCTTCATTACAAGGCGCAACAACATAGACCGGCCAAAGCTTGATAAACTTGATTGACCAGCCCCTTTTGAGCCTATCGATTGATATACCTGATAACCCAAACGCCCAAAGCCTACGACACGAACTGTAGTAAAGCCTTTTTCAGGCATAAATTCAGCTAGCTCCCGTTCTACCCGATAGGTGGCAGGTTCAGGAACAAGCAAAATTATTGGTTCCCCTGGACAATCTGTCATGACCTGACGGATGCGCTCATATACGGCACGTGTCTTGCCTGATCCAGCCCGTCCATAATAGACGCTAATACTCATGAGACCTCCCTAGTGAAACTTTCACCATCTCAATTGATGTAATTCACAAATGTATGTTGCTCATATCATTTAACGCATTAGATATAGCACTACACAAATTAATTGTAGCACTATACGAATTAGATATAGCATTAAACGAAGTTTTTTTCGATATAATAAATTACTATACTGATTATTATTATATAGTAATATGACATTCTATGACTAATTGTACAATATTTGACTCATCTGATTATATTTATTTATAATTAAGATAATATTTTATATTTTATTTACAATTAGCATGAATTCCTATATAATACAAGTTTAGTATCTGTGTTATTTGTAAAATCATGTATTTAGGAGTAAATTATTATGAACAAAAAACATTTAGCAACTGCTTTTGCAGTATTTGCAGCGACAACAATGTCTTTCTCTGCTTTTGCTGCAACTATCGATGCTAATGCACGCGCTTATGAACGTGCTTCAGCAGAGCAATATTCTTATCCTGCACCACAAGCGGCTACGCCAGCTTACCAAACTAGTTATGCCACAAGTGCACCGCGCCCTGGTTACAAACCATTGCCAGCAGTGCCTTATACAGCAGGCGATATGGCTCAACAAATGCCTGTATCTAAAGAATTAGGTGATCCAATCTTTGTGGCACCACAAACAACAGCTGTAGGTCTTCAAATCATGGATCCTATCCCTACTGAAGCCCAACCGGTATACCAAGAAACTGTAAACTCCGTAACAGCTAATGGCAACGGCAGCTCCTACGTTTCTCGCTACAAAGCTAACCAATTGAATGCGTTTGACTTATTGTTAAATGGCAAAACTTACACTTATGACTTGCCTGCATACACTAATGGCTACCAAGTAAAAACTGCTAGCTCTTACAACCGTGCTGGCAACGGTGTTGCGAATGTATTCTCTACAAACGTAATCACTGAAGCAGTTGTAAATAACAACTCTTTGCGCATCACTGTAAACATGACTCAACCAACAGCTGTGGCAGCTGCTAAATTGCGTTCCATGCAACAATCTGGTCAAGTAGCTAGTGGTGAAGTAGCTGCATTGTTCGCTTACAATGAAAGCTATGATGGTGTAAAACAAGCCGCTCATTATGATATCTTCAACAACAACGGTCGTTACATCGTTGTTAAATCCGGTGCTGTAACTGTACCAAATGGTGCACAACACCCTTACGCAACTGCATTATTCACAGTAACTGAAGACACTGTAGCAGCTGTAACCGTATCTGGCAACACTGCTGAAGCTTCTGATTTAGTAAAAGGCACTGCATACTCAATTGCACAATCTGCTAAGGTGTCCAATAACAAAGTATCTACTAAATCTAAAAAATAATTCGTTACGAATTTAATTTTATCTGGTGAAAGCCCCCAACTTTCACTAGCACAAAAGACTATAAATCACTAACTCCCCCAATGAGGCAACTCATTAGGGGAGTTTTTATGTTCTTTATATTACGTTGTATTATAGTCCCATTCCAGTTCTATTATAGCCCCGTTATAATCGCGTAAAGACCTCTAATGCCTTATACGCCATTAATCGATAACCGCGCTCGTTGGGATGAACCTCTCCGGCAAAGACAATTTGTCCAATTTGATCTGCTTCAAACAAGGTAGTATAGAAATCTATAACTTTAATATTATGCGCCTCTGCGTAAGCTTTTAGCTGTTCATTAACCTCTCGTACAACCAGATCCAATCCGTCCATATCGCTATCAATTTGAGTTTCTAAACCGATGATTACCGTCCCTTTTGTACTAGCAAGCTCAATAGCTTTCACCAAAGTCTTGTACACATAGGTACTATCTCGACCTTGTAAAATATCATTAGTACCACACATCAAGAAAATATGACGTGTCGGATCGGATACAGCAGTAACTGCCCAATTTTCAATATTATAAATCATCCCCTGTACGGAGCAGCCATCTTCACCATAATTTGTAAAATTAACACCCTCTATGGATGCATCACAGATTTCGACCCAACCCCGTCCATAAGGCACATCATAGCCACGCGTAATGCTATCGCCAAAACAGATGATTTCCATCTTCACCCCTCCCTCCTGTACTATGACTTAATCATATAATAAAAGAACACCATACACAATATACATATTAATTACAAAAAAGGATCCGTTTTGATCTGCCCTCCAATTAGACGCAATTTTTAGAAGAGCAATTCATGTACGGATCCATTTATATTATTTAAGACGAATAAAGAATAATGCACATGCACCAATAATAGGAGCTATAGCGATAGACATCAAAGACATTTGGTAGCTACCCGTCATGACAAGGACATTGCCCAAGAGAAGTGGTGCCAAGAGTGCACCAATTTGGTTAAACAAGTTTACAAAGCCCGCTGTAGTACCGCGCAAATGAGGTGCTGCAGATTGAACTACGAGAGCATTGGTCAACGCACTATGCATGAAGGCCCCAATACCAAGAATCGGACCTGTTACAAAGAGCATATTTGGATTTGACGTGCTTGCAAACAAAATTAAAGCTGGCCCAAACAAGAACATAACGAGAGCCGCTAAATGGTTCTTCTTAATTGGTAAGATATCAGATAAATACCGATCGTTGGTTTCGCAATGAGCGCAGCCGTACCGAACACGCTCATGACTTGGCCTGCATAGATAGCCGTTACACCTAATTGTTTAACCATGTACAAATTCGCCCATTGCGTTACACCCCAAGTCGTACCTGTGGCGAAGAAGCCAGCAATTGCCAAGCAACGAATGTTACGGTTTGAAACGATATGCTTCAAGTTTTCTACTAAAGACGTTTGTCCTACGCCAAGCTTAGCAGTCGCTTCGGAAGCCTCTGCTTCTCGTTGTGCGAGAATTTCTGCACTCGGCTTACGCACTGTAAAGTAACATAATACAAGTACTACCAACGGCAAGATGGCTGTAGCAAGGAATGCAGTTTGCCAGCCGTAATGTGTAGCCACATAGGGTGCGTAAAGGTTTACCGTAGTAATACCAAAGGAGGTACAACTCATGAAGATACCTACGGCCGCACCCCGTTGGTTCGGACCGAAGTGATCGCCGATAGCACTCAAGCAAGAAGCTTGTACAGGACCAGACATAATCCCTAATAAGAAGCGCAAGCCCCAAGCCATGTTATAGTCTGTAATGGTACTCATCAAAGCCGTTACAGCGGCCATACCAATCAAACTAAACAAGATAGTACGTCTGTAGCCGATTTTATCGGCTAAGATACCTCCTGGCAATACCGTTAACGCATAACCAAAGTAAAAGGCCGAAATGTGTTGAGACCCCATTTTAGCTGTAAAATGCAACGCCTCATTGAGGATAGGCATAACAGATGCCCAAGATAAGCGCATTACGAAACTCAACAAGAACGTGAGCCATACGCTAAGGAGAATTAAAATCTGAGTTCGCGAGAAACTAAGTCGATTCATACGAGCTCCTTTCTACAGAATAAAAACATATAAAGTAATCATACTATAAATAGAAATATTTTTTCAAATACAAAGCATGACGAGTAATACAAAAGAACCCTCTACCGATTAGATAAAGGGTTCTCTCTAATATTATACAAGGAACGGGCTCCAATTGCCTTACCAAGTATATCAATAAATCAAAAGAAACGAGCAACAGGCAACAAATGGCCCAACCAATCTCTAAAGATTTATAGTATACAAATAGTATAGCATGGGTGCGAGATTAAAGATATATATAAAGCGCTCTAGGCATAACCTAAAGGGCTTTATACTACTTGCTTACATAAAAGTACGAGACCAATCATAGGTATATCTAGATTACAGTAAATCTATTATAGGTAATTCAAGAATATCTTTCGTTGTTAATTCTCCAATTTTCTTTTCGATAAAAGACAACTTCCTATTTTTTTCACTAATTTGTCATCATGGAACGCATATTCGTAGATTTTTTTCCATTTGTTTTTATTATAGACATATCCATAATAATCATCCTGATCATTCTCATCTTCAACAAAAATTCATGAAGAATATTTCATCATCTTGATTTAATCTCTCTATTACTGCACTGTATAAATTTGGCACCTCATTTACTACAAAACTTGTACATTCCAAAACACTTTCCAGTAAAATTCCAGATGTTAATTCTTTAGGCTCCATTGATTTAACTCCTATCTTTCTAAATAGGCTACTCAGGCTTGCATCCATTTATCTATATTTCTTAATATCCTGTAAGGTAATTATACTATTTCTTAAATCATCTAAAAAAATAACAATTGAATTTCATATTCACGTTTTAAATTTTCGTCCTCTATTTTTGCCATCTTCGGAGTATGGGAAATTCGCTAAAGCATCTTTCCAGTTAATTACGTTTTCAGCACATGCAGCAAAGTAATAACTATCAGATGATTTTTGTTGTATACCTAGTAACATATTTCTAATCGAAGCTAATAATTCTATAGTTCCTTGTGTTTCTACCATATCATTTAATGGATCATCATCCCAATTTATATCTTCTATAGCTTTTTTTGAGAGATTCCAATATTTATTTGGGAGAAATCATACCAACCAGCTTTAATGATAGCATCACAGAGTTGGTAGTTCACATTTGAATGAGTTATTTTAGTCATATTTTTCATTTATTTTTTTCTCAATGATCAGTGCATTACAGCACCAAGCCGCAAATTTACATTTCTTCTGTAGATCCATTTGATCTAAAAGAGATTGTACTTTTTCAATATGTAATTCTATATTCATAACTCATCCTTTCATTAATCATATACACCACCAGCACCGTCAACACTTTGTTATGGACAGATTGCTTTTTTTCATTCGAAAGAAAAAATTTTAACATCTTTGATAACCGATCTATAAAAATATAGAATTGCCAAATGTTCATCTTGGTAACAATATTCTTCGGTTCTCAATCCTCTTTCAGAATAGAATATATGCCATTTTTTTATTTTCTTCAACAATACATAATGATTCATCATTTACTTCATTGATTGAGTAACTATCTTCTGGTACTCCTTTACTTTTAAGATATGAATTCAATTCATTAATTTTTAACATTTTCCTATTTTTACCTCTTCCAGTTGCCCAGATTCTATATGATTTAACAGATTTTGGTAATTCATACTGTGTACCTAATCCAATCTCTCCGAACGGGTCGTAGGCGTAGTCGATGGTGCAACCATCAGATTGCCGTTAATCTAATTGTTTAAGGCCATCTGAAAAAAACAACTTTCAGACGGCCTTTATTCTGACTAATGTTTCACTATCACTAGCGATATTTTTTTCTTGGGTCCTTAAAGGTTCCTATAAACTTCAGATCATTGTAAAGTTTACCTGGATTTTCCTCATAAAATGTTGCATTAGAATAGTAATATAAAGAATTACCTTCATTTATTCCTTTCTCTTTTGCAACTTTCACAATATCTTTTATAACTTTATTGGAGTGTGCCCCAACTTCTTCTGCTAACACTTCAACTGGCACAATTTCTCCATTATCTGTCTGGAATGCCACAAAAATAATCAGAATCAATAAATGAAACTCCAAAAATCTGCAAAAAGCTGGACAATGAGAATCTGAGTCCTCCATACCATCTGTATATTCATTAAACTCATCAGGTGTTTTTAAAAGATGTCCCCATCCACACAGAAATCATATCTTTAGTTGTTTCAATCATATAATACCTCATAATTCAAAATGTTATATATTTTATTAATCCCAATAAAAAGTCTAAATTATTTAATTCCTTCCACTCTTCCAAAGAATAAAGAAAAAGGCAAAGAAAAATTTTTTTCCAATATTTTACCCTTTAAATTTTTCTGATACCATGAATGCTCCTGAATAATTATGATTGGAAGACAATAAAAATATCCTTATCTGAATTAGTATATGCCTCCAGTGAAAAATCATCTTCATCTAATGCTAAATCTGGGTAAACAATTTCATCCTCAATTTCCCAAACAACTATTCTTACTAAATAATAGACTTCATTCGTCAATAACTCACCTTTTGTATTGACAATAATCGCTTCGCTCATACCAAAATCATAATCAAACCCATATTTTTTTTATAAATTCCAAAAAAACGCGCTGACATGATAAAGAAATCATTATATGGAAGAAAAATCAAAAGTAACACCTCTTGCTTTCTTTAAGCAGACATAAACCTTTTCAGGCATTGGAGGAATTTCTTGCCCTTTTACGAACCAACTCCAGGGAAAGTCAAAATCAGGATGCGTTTTTTTAGGGTTGAATACCTCTGATATACCTAGGACTCCACTACTTACTCGTGGCAACCCCATTTTTTCTACTTTATCCATACTCTGCAGAGCATATCCCCATACTAATAACTTTTTCATAATACCCTCCTAAAATAAAGGATCAATCCATTCTTGAGTATTCGGAGCAAACTAGTTCTGAAGGCGGAAGGGTTTGTCAGGGCTACGGCTTGCTCCTTCGAGATTGAATGCTTCATGCGAGCTATGGCTTGTTACGCTTACTATATATACACGATGCTACGCCAGTTTATTAATCATCAGGATTTTTCTTCTAAATAATTTAAAAAAACTCCTCAAATGATCTCGCAATAACATTTGAATTTCTTTTAAAATTAGCTTCCCTTGATATATTTTCACTCCATACGTCCCTTACATAATAAATAATTTGCCAACTATTTTTTTCTAAACAGAGGTAATTACCTCCCCAATCAAAAGCAAAAGGAATTAAATTCCTAGGTAACTCATTAAGATCCCATTCATTTATTGCTCTTCCTTCTAATGTGAAATCTGGATCATCCTCAAACTGCTTAGAATATTTCATTGGAATAAAGTCGCGAATTTCAATATAGTCATAATCAATATTATCATTGACAAAACAAGAAAGATTGGGAGTACCTCCATTCCATTTGAAGTAATGTGACTTGAATGAAGATGGAATAGATACTTCTAGTTTTTCAACTTCATTAAAATCGTTTTCAGATAAATTTTTATCACAATCATAAAAAAATTAAGCATAACAACCTCCTTTAATAATTTAACAAGCACAGTTTTTTTCTTCTACATTCTCTTTTTGGATCGGTTTTCATGCCTCAATGTTATTTTTTTATAAATTTTTGATTAGATTTCCCATCTCATCATATTCATAAGCAAAATCCATCACTTTATTAGCATTAATATATTTCTCAAATTTAATTAATTTTTCCATCTTTATAAAAACCCAATATAATAAGATATAGTCTCTTTGCTTTTTTTCGGATATTGTCCACCTTATCTAAATTGATTTCATCATACAATTTTTGCAGGATGGTTATACTTAGGAAAGGTCATTCCTAAATAGTATCCAACAGTCAAATCATTATATTGAGAATTTTTTTGTAAGTTGTTGTGACATTTTTTTAAAAGCTCCTGTCAAAAAGCAAAAATAGTTCCAATCATTCCAATCAGTAACTTTTTTTCATTTTACTTGCTCCAATTTTTAAACCGTATTTTACAAAGAATTCCATTTGAAGTAATGTGACTTGAATGAAGATGGAATAGATACTTCTAGTTTTTTTCAACTTCATTAAAATCGGTTTCAGATAAATTTTTATCGCAATCATAAAAATTAATCATAACAACCTCCTTTAATAATTTAACAAGCACAGTTTTTTTCTTTTTCCTTCTCTTTTCAGCCGGTTTTCTTCCTGTTAACCAACTGCATTGTTATCTTACCAGTTTTCGGATCAAAATCATCAACATGATGCCATGTGTAGCCTTTAGCATCAGCTCTAGAAATACCTGCCTTCTTAAAGGCGGCAGTAAAATTATGACCACGGCTACCTTGCTACGTCAGGACTGAAGGTTTTGTGCGTGGCTACGGCTTGCTTATCCGTAAGAAATCAAACGAAGGTCATCTGAAAGTTATATTTCAAACTACCCTATGGTTTAGTTTTGTCTTGACTCCACCAACTTACTAGGTTTGCTTTTAATATTTTTCCCAGGATAAATCTAAATCGTTCTGTGGAATACATCCCATAGTCAAACATCTTACAGCACATTTGAATGCTATTTCTTTAGATAAAAATATATTTAGACTCAAATAAGCCAATTTGTCCTCCCGTATTTAATTCTATTTTTTTAAGGCACTTCCTTCGTTAGGGTTTATTAAATTAAAAAAATAATGCCATTTTCTTCACCTGTTACAACATATTTCTCTCCCCTCCCCAATCATTAAATAGTTTTCTTCTGATAAAACTAAATTTACAAGAGTATGTTGCTTAGCATCTAATTTTTCTAAAATTTCTAAAAGTCTTTCCGAGGAATTAATATGATAAACCTCTTCCTTACAATGAGATCCATTCCAGTTATCCAAAGTAATTTCCATAATAACTTCCTTTTTTAGGTGGGAAATATCTTTTACTTCCACTAGGTGTATGTACATTAATTGACTCAAGCCCTAACCTACGACTACTGTTTGTTAAGTTTAAGCCATGAGCTATGTTTGTTAAGAGGAGTTTATTGTCCTTGACCAAGAATTTCTTCTCCAATTATTGCATCTAACTCTATCCATGCATCTTCAAGTTGATTAACAATAGAAGATTCATTTTTTTATTCGGATCGTCTTTTAAATTGAGATACCAAATATGTGTTAATTTCGGTATTTCATATAAAATAGACGCTAGTCTTTTTTTCAATTAGATTATGATTATGAGTATAATGCTTTATTTCATTTAAAAATTTTTAATAATTCTTGATAGTCCTTTACATCGAAATTCAAGATCCATTCTGACCTTATCAATAAAACTATTATTTTCAAGTTTTTTTCTAATAATTCTTTCATGGTAAATACCTTTCAGTTATACAAAGCCCGCTTCTGCTGGAATAGTTTATTTATTTTTTTAAAGTTAAGCGTTCACTCCAATAGAAATAGATAATACATCTTCCTCATTGTCGAGTAGAGATATATCGATAACTTTATCTATTTTATTACTAAAGAATTTTTAAACAATGAAAAATTAGGTTTGTTTATTAATTCTAGCCAATTGCTAATATTTTTTTATTTTTGATAATAAACAAGGGAATAATTCTATTGGTATTTTTAGCCGAATCATTTATTCCTCCATAAAAAGTATACATAAGCAATATCATTTTCCTCTGGTGTAAGAAAATTTTAATATTTCATTTTTTTATCGATAAACTAAAAATTTTCTTTTGATAATTCTATATTTCTATAGGGGGTAAAAAGTACGATTTACTATTTCACATGAGAGTGGATATGGAATGATTTTTTTCAGAATCTGAGATTAAATTATTTAAAAATGAATTTCTTTCATTTTTTTCATTAAATGATTCTGTTTTTAAAGTAAAGATCTTATCTTTCTAAAGTTGTCATGATACTATTTCCTATGTTGTACGGTTACATTATCTTTGTATTACTCCCAAGAAAAATGTACGATTCCCATTATTTCTTTTTTTGAATAAGATTTCTATCCATTTTGGCAGTAGCTACATGCCAGTATGGGCAAGGGATGTTTTTGCAATCGGAAGGGTTTGTGAGCAGTTCTGGATATGTTGGTTTCCTCTTCGAGGCCGTCTGAAACTTCTTCGTTTTTCAGACGGCCTTTTGCCTATCCTTATACCCGAGGCATCGTAGGTGTAGGCCCAAGTTTCTTTTCGTGCCGTCTTTTTTTGAAAATTTCGGATTTAAACAATTTGTTGAGACTCGTTTCAATCTACAGCTTGCTAATTATTGATAATAGATTTTTTTAGCTATATGTATTAGATTTTTATAATTTTTCCATAAAAAGGTTCTTCTAATGTGGATTCTAATAAGCATTCTAAGTCATATAGTATTTTTGCTCAGCTTCATCATTAATTTCATTATTTTCAACGAACTTAACAAGCCAGTCAAAAACTAAGACTTCATAGTTGTTTAATTTAATAATATAATCGTTAGACTTTTTGTAATTTCCATAATATTATAATGCTCCTCGAGAAACTACATTTTGTAACTGACTAGAATTTAATTTCCAACCACTTATAAAAATCGTCAGATTTTTTTGGTTATAACTATTTAACCCATTAGATTTGTTAAGGAAGTGAATTACTGCTCCGGGTTCTTCTTCGAGGCCGTCTTTTTTTGAAGATTTCAGCTTTAACTAGTTGGTCGTGCAGATCGTAGAAGTAGTTCTGTACTTCGCCATCGGCCAGTTCGCGGTGGATCAGGTTACCGGTACAGTCGTATTGGTAAATGGTCTTAAAAAGGTCTTAAAGAGGTTTGTTACCTTTAAATATATTAAATCTTGATAGATTAGCTCCTTTTGATTGAATATGTTTTTATAGCTAATTCAAGTTCATTAAATTCATTAAATTCTTCTATCTCATAATCTTCAGCCTGATCCAATTTATTTTTTTGGTACTGTATAGTAATATGTGCTATAAGTTCCATTATTTCTCTTAATAGCAAATACTTGATAAACAATCTCTCCATCAATTTCAATAAGTTCATCATATCCTTTTGTTTGTAAATTAGTTAAATTTAACATATCTATTTTCCTATAATATCAATACGCACCTGTTTCCCATCCGGACGTCTAAGATTTATATGCGGGTGCTTTCCATGTCCTGTTCCTTGTGGATCATCATGTCCTTTACACCGTCCTGTTGCTTTATCCATAGCATAATCTTTTCCTGATTAACAAACCGACCCGCATCAGGCTCGTAATACCTGAAGAAGTTGTAATGCAGCCCCGTCTCACGGTCGACATACTGGTTTTGCAGGCGGAAGGGTTGGTATGCGCTATCCGTTACCTTGGTTTCCTCTTTCAGACGACCTCTATGTTAACTGCTAATGAGATTGTTAAAGAGCAAATAGTTCAGACGACTTCAAAGAAAGTATTGAGGTCATCTGAAAGACAGAAACTGCGTGCGTGCAAACCGCCCACCCCCTACGTTGGGATTGGAAGTTTTGTGCAGGCTACGGCTTGCTTACTATCAAGAAAAAGTTAATTATTCCACAGTTTCAGCAGCTTCTTTTAACCAAAATTGGATTGATTCGATAGGATTTAATTTTTTTCGCACGAATAGTATTTATATAATCGGGTGGTAATACTTCAACATTAATCATTATTTCTGAACGAGCTTGATTTAAGGAGAATATTCCTTCATATCACACCGATGAAGTGCTTCCTCCATCGCATTAATCCGAAAATTGAATTCTTTTTCATATTCCACTTCTGTTTTTAATGAGTGAATATCAGTACGACCTAAGAAAGCTTGGTTTACTTGATGGAAATATTGTGAACCAAACTCTAAGTAAGGACTATCTATCGAAGACCATTTAAAATCTGCAATATCATAAGCATCCCAATTTTGAGCAATGCTTTGTTTTTTTAGTGCTTCATATGACCAAGCACTCACAAAAGGAGCCAGTGCCTTACCTGTGGTACTTAACACAAAGAAGTAAAAAGTTTCATTTGTCGAATTGAACAAATCTATAGCCGCCTGACTTGTTGCCTCTTCGATTGTAGCAACTAACTTTTCAAATATATCATCAGAATAATTCATCCTGCTAACTCCTTAAGTATTACATTTTTTACCAATCTGTCTTAAAGTACGTCTAATTGCTTTTTTCCACGTCTCTATTCTTCATAGTTTCTACTACATTTTTTAATCTATCTCGTACCTTTTCATGAAATTTTCTATTATGCATTTCATTATGAGGGCGAGAATGACCAACAGCGATCCCATTAGCAGGATCATTAATATCAATATTGTAGTCTCTTAAAATCTGACGAGATTCTATAACTGGTTCCCAAACATCAACCCACTCCTGCGCATTCGGCGTAAACCGATAAAAGTTAAATCCACCTTCCACTCCAATCGGATCCTGATTCACAAACCGACCCGCATCAGGATCATAATAGCTGAAGAAGTTGTAATGCACCCCCGTCTCGCGGTCGGCGTACTGGTTTTGCAGGCAGAAGGGTTGGTAAGCACTGTCCGTTACTCGGGTTTCCTCTTTCAGACGGCCCCAACCAGTGTAGTTGCCAAACCAAACCAGATTACCGTCCTTATCGGTCATCTCACGCAGTTTAGGATAGTATTTTCAGACTGCATGGTGTTATTTTTGTTAGATTTGCTAAATGATAAATATTTTTAAAAATTGGTTATTCAATTTTTAAATTTCCTCTAGTTTTTTTCTTTCATCAAGTTTTCTAGCCAGTCTTCAAATTTTTCAAATTCAGTATCCTCTTCCCACTCTTCAGAAGGAATATCAGGGAAAAAAACACCAAAATTTTCATTTTCTTTTGTAAGAAGGAAACCAGCTTGCTCGCCAGTTCTTGGAATGGAAATTGTAATTAAGATATTAGGGAATAAATTACAATCAGTTCCTTCAAAAACTTGTTGTGACCAATCATAAAGTTCGTTAGGAGCTAAAAATCGAATCCAGGTAGTAACTCATCTTGAAACAAAGTACAAGATCCTACTGTTAGAAGAAATTCTCTATATATATTAGGGAATTTGACTTTATATTTTTTTCTCAAAATCGTTTATCTCATTTAAAGAAACATCATATCTTTTTTTAAAAAATAAAATTTGATTTTCCATAATTAATTAAGTTTCCATTACTAGATTTAATTAAATCTTGTATATCCACAAGAATTTTTTTGAAATTATCCATAACTTAATATCCTTCATTCAATTTTGATATCTATTATCTAGGAAGAATCTGGTTAATTATTCCTGTTGGGGTGGTATATGGCAAATGTGTTCGTAGGGCAGACCCAGTACCGTGTATAATTCCAGTACAAGTGTGTTTTTACAGGAGTTAGATTCCACCATGTATTTGAACCACCATTTTTAAGTGGAATTATATGATGAGGAGTAGCTCCTGCAGGCCATGTATGCCCTGTTTCACGTTCCCACTCTCGTATTAAGCTTTTTTGTCTTCGAGAAAAGTCTTTACCATCATGCAATTTTGTCGGACGATTCTTTGTTTTGCACTAGGTAGTTTATCCTTAATCAAACATTTTTGTCTTTACCTAACAGGAACCAGTGACCACTTATCAACATCATCCATAATGTCATCATATGGAATAATTCTTCTAGGCTTCTTATTCCGTTTTTTCTTCAAACCCAATGGATCAAACCAAGCATTTGTATTAGAAACAAAACTATACAAATTGCTCCCACCTAATAGTAAGATAGGATCTTGATTCATAAACCGCCCCGCCTCAGGCTAGTAATAACACATCAGGTTATAGTGCAGTCCTGTCTCACGGTCAGCGTACTGGTTTTGCAGGCGGAATGGCTGGTATGCGCTATCCTTTACCTTTGTTTCCTCGTTCAGACGACCCCAAGCGGTGTATTCGCCGTACCATAACAGATTACCGTGGATGCCGGTCATCTCGCGCGGGCTGCCGACTTGGTCGTTGTGGAAATAGGCGAGGTATTGCCTTTCGTCTTTGCTTTGTCCGTTGCGGCCGGAGACTTTGCGGCTTTGTTTTTCGATCGGTTGTCCGGTGGCATCGTAGCCGTAGGCGGTGATTTTGCCGTCCTAGCCGGTTTCTTGGATTAGGTTGTCGGTTCGGTCGTAATCTACATCGGAATTGTAGGTGTCATTGGCTACAGCTTGCCCATTTATAGAGACTGTATTACTTCTGTATATCTATCTGATTTTTTATCCCAAAAAATGTACAAATAAGTAGTATCATGCTTCAACTTCGATATATCTAACTGCCCTAGAAACATTGCGGGAATATTATCAACGATAGGCCAATCAGGCTCCTGTAACCATTTAGGATGTTTATCCATGCAAATGAAATGTTCCTTAATAATCTTTTTAAAAGTAGTCACCGTCTTAGGTTTGTACTTATCATACAAGGAATTTAAATAACCCATATCAGCTGGTATCCAGTTAGGAATAGCCTCCAAAATCAAATCAAAATTTTTTTCTGTCGTTGAATTCGAAGAGTACGGGATATGCTTGTAATCTAAAATTTCCCTGAAAATATCCATCAAATTTAACTTTGCATCAAGAGATGTCAAATCCTGACTAATTAAATATTCATAAGTGGAATTACCATTCATATAAGGTTTAGCTTTAGTATTTTCCAACAGGGAAATTAATTCTTGATTGGAATACAACGCCATTTCCAATTCTTCAGTTGATAATTTTTTTCTTCCACAAAAAATTCTTTAAAAATTTCTATTGCTTTCATAGCTAATCTCCTAGATTCCTATAAGGGTCAAGCGCTGCATGTTGTTCTCTAGTTACTTCTCTCAAATTAAAAAGGACTATGCCTATCTGCCTGACCTAAGCGTTGCGGTACATGATGATGCAACTCCATGGGATTTCCATTTGCATCTAAAGGAGCACTTCCGTAGTCGTAGCGCACCAGTTCCTTGTCGTTGAAGGTGACGGAGGCGAGGCTGTGCACCGCCATCGGAGGAGGCGATTTGGCAGAGATTATCTGAAAAAAACAGAAACTGCGTGCGTACCGCACACACCCTACGTCAGGACTGAAAGTTTTGTGCGGGCTACAGCTTGCTCGCTCCCTATCTGTAGGTTTTGGGAACTATATAGGCTACGGCTTGTTGCTAATGAAAGAAGTATTATTGATGAATTAAGAATATTGCCAAAATCCAGCTACTACATCAATATTATCTTTATTATCTTTGTAATATATATACAATGCCCCATAATCAAAAGGGTAATTACCATTAAGAAGATTATCTGGGTAATAATCTTCATCTATACTCATCAAGTACAAATATCCGTTTTCTTCTAAATTTTTTTATAAAAATATTCTTCTTCTTGAATCAGTTGCAATTCTCCTCCTACTGTTACTAAACCTGATAAATCATCACTATTTGCTTTCCTATACGGTTCAAAAATAAATTCTATTTAAGTCCATATTTGTAAATGAAGTAATTTTACTTTCCTCAGATTTTGGATGAGTAAAAACTTTTTATTACACAATTAGGATAAATATTATTATCAAGCATAATATCATGATTTTTTTAGGCAAGAAAAATAGATAAGACAAAATTAGTTTTTTTAATGGATGTTCAAAAACATCCATAAAAACATCATTTCTGAAATACAATCTTGTTTATCATCAAAATATTTAGGAATATTTCCTCCTATTCGATTAAGGCTAATTTCCTTAATCTCGTTCAAAAATAACTTTTTTTCTTGAATAGCTTTTAGTCATTTTTAATTCCTTATTTATATTAAACTTATAAATTGTTTTTTTCTAGCAAAAATTTATCGCTGAAGCTCTTAAATTTGAAGCGAGTTTTGGTTACATAGGCACGAGTAGATGATTCTTTCCATCCTCTTCTTAACAAGCCTATATAGATTCCATGTCTAGTTAAATTTGTATTTAACTCAATGTTATCCATTGCCGATTGTGCTTTCAATTTTTAGGATCAAATAAATTAGCATTTCGTTGCAACCGAGAGATATGTTTATGTACATCCTGCTCATGTAAAGCCATGGCTGGATTACATTTGGCAATACCACTATTTCTACTAGGAACCTTATTATTTTGCCTGAGCCACGCATTTTGTAATAACTCATGAGCTGATAATTTATCATTCTTATGTCGAGAATCTTTATAACCCGCAATACTAAACTCTGGCAACACCCCTAAACAATCTGTCCAACTAGTAGCGTTGTTAGCAAACGAATAAAGATTGTCCCCACCTACCAACCCAATTGGGTCCTGATTCACTAACGGCCCTGCATCAGTCTCATAATGTCTGAAGAAGTTGTAATGCAGCCCCGTTTCACGGTCGGCATACTGCTTATGAAGGCGGAAGGGTTGGTAAGCACTATCCGTTACTCGGGTTTCCTCTTTCAGATGGCCCCAATCAGTGTAGTTGCCGAACCACAGCAAATTACCGTCCTTATCGGTCATCTCCCTAGGGATACCAATTTGGTCGCAGTGGAAGTAGTGGGTTTATTGGCGGGTTTTGTGTCCGACGGGGTCGCATTCTACGGTAATGCGGCCGAAGTCGTCGCGTTCGCTGTCCTTCGGCATCGATGCGGTAGACGAGTTCGCGGTTTTCATCGAAACCGTACACTTCCGTCCGTCCCAATGCGTCGGCAACGACGGTATGGTCTTTGCGGTAGTCGAACGTCCATTCTTCGCCGAGGTTGTTGCTACTTTTGAGCACTTTGACGTCGGTGTCGTAACGGTCGTATTCGTAGTAGGATACCAATCCGTCGGGCTAGTTGTGTTCGACCATAATGTGGTTGCGGTAGGCGAAACCGCGCAGTTTTTTGCCGTCGCGTCCGTAAACGGCGGTCAAATCACCGTAGCCAAAATCGACTTCGGCAAACAGCAGCCTTGCGCCGCCGTCGGGGGAGGCGATTTGGTAGAGGTCGTCTGAAAAAAAGGTTATCTCTACTCAACAACCCAATCGATTCCTGATTAAACAAACTGCCAAGTTTGAGGTTCGTAGTAACGTATCAAGTTGTAATGTAGATAAGTCTCCTAGTTTCCTTACACTAATATATCCGTAGTCGTAGAGAGGAAATCTAAAATAATACCTAAATATAGATTTTAAAATTCAATGTAATCATCATTATCCATGTAATAATTTAGAGCATCAATAAATTGATCTTTTTGTAAAATTTGGATACCGTTCATCTAAGTCATCGTAAACATCCATAAATACATCCCCACTACATAAAAATATCTAATCCATTTTCGTTTACAAAATCAGGAAAAAAACTTCTTTTCCATCCATTATTTTTTTGGGCCGTTATCCAAATAACAAACCGTCTCTAAATCAAGAATACTCTCATCTTCATCAGAAGAAATATATATGTATGGAAATTTGGCAAATTTATCAGTATCATCATCATTGAATAATCTAGCACAATCAATAGCTTCTGATATACTAATTTTTTTCTTCTATAAAATTTATCTAAATTCATTTTTGTTCCTTCTATGATTAAATTAACATTTACCTAATGGTTTACTAGTGCGACCGTTTAATTTTTCCTCGTAGACCTGGTCTACCACCTCCCCATATACTTCTTCCGCCTTTTTCTTTTGTGGCTGATATAGACCATGATTTCTTCTATGGTCATTATAATCAACCAGTACCGACCTTTTTGTATCCTCATGATGATGCCACGTTAGTCCCTGTTTATTTTTACCTTTTCCCCAATTGGGACTTGAACTCATATCTCCAGATTTCATCCATTCTTTTATTTCAGGATAACGATTAAGCATATCCCGTTTAAATGATGGATTAGATTCCATTTTTTTAATAAATGCCTTATTTGCATCATTAAATTGCACAGCATCACTTGAATATCTAATTCCTGAATCTAACTTATGGTCAAAGAAAATATGGTCTTTCCCATTATTAGGTCGAGTAGCTAATCCTAACGGGTCAACCCACTCCTGCGCATTCGGCGCAAACCGATAAAAGTTAAATCCACCTTCCAACCCAATCGGATCCTGATTCACAAACCTACCTGCATCAGGCTCATAGTACCTGAAGAAGTTGTAATGCAACCCCGTTTCACCGAAGGCGGGCAAACCCTCCAGCAGCGATACCGACAGCAGACGCATTTTTGGGCGACTGTTCGTCCGAACTGTCTTCCGCCACCACCAAAGGTGCAAAACGCAGCGCTATCGAACCGTCCAGCGAAGCAATGACGTAATGGCCGTCCGGATTTTTGCTGAACCAAATCTGTTCGCTTTTTTTAGGGACATATAAAAGGGATGCGTCTGAAAATTTTCAGACGACCTTACTACACTGTTGGGGTTTAACACAGTCTATGCTTGTCAGGAGATATAAAAAGATATCAAAAATACAGATAGAGTAGTAAAAGTTTTTAATATATCTTTAGGCTCTCTTGGTAAAATTCAAATAACTCTTTTGCATATTTTTTTATAAGAAGGAATCTTAATTGCTTTCAAAAAAATTTATTAAATCTTTTTCTGATTTTCTCAATAGTAAAAATTTCTATAGAGTTTACAATGAGGAAAGTCTTAGCCTGACCAATTAATATAATATCATCACTATCTTCTTCATCTTCCTCAAAGTCACAGTAATCTTCTGACAATTTTTGATATTTTTTTAATTTTGAGAAATTAAAAAAACTAATTTATCATTTTTCAATAATAAAATCTAATATTAACTCAGGTGTTAATCCTGATTTATTAATTTCATTAGCAATAGAATTACATTCTTGTGAAATACTTTCGTCATTGTCATAAATTTTTAATTCCATATTCATGTTCAGCCTTATCTAATAACCTTTTTGTATTCATGAGATTGAATTAAATTTTTGATTTCTAATCCTGTTACCATGTGCTAGTTCCTTTCAAAATTTTTTTAATAATACACTACCTGTGTGTCGGAATGGGTCCATTGCGGCATGAGCCCATGGTGTTGCAATAGATAAGTTCCAAGCTTCATGAGCTTTATTTGAACCTAATCTTTGTGGTAAGTAAGTGTGATGTAGTTCTAATGACACATTGCGTTCTTCAATTCCTCTTCTTGTTCGAATTCTAACTTTTATTCGTGGTGCTTGACCTTTCTCCATCCTTTTTAAATTACGTTCAGAATATTTACATTTTGGACTTGAACCAGGATTTTTAGCTTTTTCTTTAGCTATACGGTCCCTTTCTTTTTGCTTCTGCTTTCCAAAATTGTTTTCTAGCAGTATTCCATGATAATAGTCCTAATGGATCTATCCAGCTTTGTATGTTAGGGGAGAATAAATAAATATTATCTCCACCTTCTAACCCAATCGGATCCTGATTCACAAACCTACCCGCATCAGGCTCGTAATACCTGAAGAAGTTGTAATGCAGCCCCGTCTCGCGGTCACAATACTGGTTCTGCAGGCGGAAGGGTTGGTATGCACTATCCGTTACCTTGGTTTCCTCTTTCAGACGACCCCAGCCGGTGTAGTTGCCGAACCATAAGAGGTTGCCGTCCTTATCGGTCATCTCCCTAGGGATACCGATTTGTTCGCAGTGGAAGTAGTGGGTTTGTTGGCGGGTTTCTCGTCTTCGTTGATATGGTTTAGACAGGCGAAACCGCGTACATGCGTACCGCTCATGCCCTAAGTCAGGCTCGGAGGTTTCGTACGGGCTACGGTTTGCTATAACTTACTTACAGAGTCTTTCATGTTAGAGGAAGAAATTCCATCTTCAAATTATTACTAACAACTAACTCTTTGAATTTATCAGAAAAAAGCCCAAATTAAATCATCATTTATATCTTTTTGCACAAAAACTCAAAACCAGATATATTTCCTAAAAAAATACAGGTGGATAATCAATAAACTTCTCTCCATCTATTTCATAAAAAAATTTGATTTTTTTCTATATCTACTAATTTAGCAGTTAATTTGATTTTTCCAAGGAAAAAAATTTATATTCATCATTCTTGATTCTAAGTTTAGCCGGAAAAAAATCTAATTCATTTTTTTAATTTATCAGCCAATTTATTAATGAAAGTTTCAGAGAACAATAACATCTTAGGAATTGTTTGAATATAATCTGTATTAGAAATATTTTTTTGGAGGTATATCCACTCTGAGCTATAAAAAACTGCTTCATCTGTATAATTACCATTATTGTAATTAATAAATTCTGCAATTTTTTTCTATCATCCTGTTTTTAAGTCCACATACGCTTCTTCATTATCAACAGCAGAGTATATTTGATAAAGAGTCATCATTTTTTCCTTTCTTACTATTACTTTTAGAAATTGGTGCAGCATAAGTATATTTGTAAAATGTTTATTTAAAGAATAAATATTTCAGACAACCTTAATAAAATATTGAGGTCGTCTGAAAAATATAACATTACTTTTTTTCGCAGCACGAATTTTTTTCAACCCGTTCTCTAAAATAGTAACTTTCTCGGGAGGAGTTCCCCTATCCAAAGCATTCCACCAATTATTTGCTGGTTTAACAAATAATTGGAATCCTTCATCAGTTACATTCGACTTTCTAATGATTATATCTTCTTTGATAGAACCATCCTCATTAAATGGGTCAATATCAACAAGTAAGTTATTGTTTTTGAGAAACGTCATAAGTGCAATAGACATTCTGATAGTATCTTCACGATAATCTTCATCAGCATTTGCTTCCCAAAATGTCCGAAAATTAAATAGTGTTATATCCATGATAATCTCCTAAGGTAATCGAATAGTTTCGGATATTCCGTCAACATGAACTAAGCTTTTACCATCTCTGACATATACGCCACCTGCATCTCTAATCCTTTCTTCTTTTGCAAGTTGACTCCTTTTTGAAGCAGTCTTGCTAGTAATTTCTTGAGCAAGTCCACCACCATTTTTACCAGATTCCTTTATAACAAAATCAAACTTACGAGTCTCACCTGTTACGGAATCTCTAACAATTTCGTACCGTCTTTTTTGAAGATTTCAGCTTTAACTAGTTGGTCGTGCCGATCGTAGAAGTAGTTCTGTACTTCGCAGTCGACCAGTTCGCGGTGGATCAGGTTGCCGGTACGGTCGTAGTGGAAGCGGATGCTTTCGGTAACGGACAGGTACAGCATGTCGTACTGTGCATCGCGCCAGTCGGTTTCACTAAAAGCCTACAGCTTGCTAATTTTGGTTTGATTCCTGGTATTTTGTTGTATCAGAAATAGTGATATCTTCATTATTAAACATATCGTCCCAAATTTGCTTTATAAAGTTCTTTTGCGGTCATTTGTTGAGGTATTTCAAAGGCTGCGTCAGTACTAGGAAATTGATTATGTAGTCGTTCTTCTGTCCAGAAATTTAATCCAAATCTCAAACTTTCTTTAATTCTGAATTGGGTTGATATTGTAAAATTTTTGATACTCGGGGTACAGATATTCTTTGACTAATCTCTTTACGCTATCTCGATTAACCAAATTTCAGACCTGATAAGTCTTCAAGTTTGCTATCTATACCTTCGTGTAATAGTCCAAGAAAAAGTCTGATATATTCAGGACTGACTTTATACTTTTTATTCATTTTAAATTTTCCCAGAAATTGAAACTAATTGACCAACTTTATTGAATATAGCTTGTATTTGAGATGTTTGGATTAATGATCCTCTCCTGCTTTCAGATAGCCCTCTGCAACAATTCTACCCATATCAAACAACGGAACCCCCTTTATTAGGAGCTTTTTAATACAATCTGAATAGCTTCTGCTTGGTCTTCAGGAGAAAGGAATCTTGATGAGTCTTCATGTCTTCCTCTCTTGCTATCTGGGCATACACCTGTTCGAGCACGGTATCTCTGCTGTGCTCTTGTTGTACCCGCATCAGGCTCATAGTACCTGAAGAAGTTGTAATGCAGCCCGTTTCGCGGTCGCAATACTGGTTCTGTAAGCGGAAGGGTTGGTATGCGCTATCCGTCACCTTGGTTTCCTCTTTCAGACGACCTTGCGTTTTTGGACCTCGATCCAACTACAGTTAATAAAATTAGATGAATGTATCAGAACACTTGTGTAGTTTATATTTTTCCCAATGAAAATTACTAATATCGTCTTCTGAAGCATTCGCTATCTTTGACTTAATAGAATATTCCATAAATTTCTTTCTTTGTTGAGTTAAGTCATCCTCATTTTCCCAGCAACTCATACATTCATCGCAACAGAGAAATAATTTATTAGAGTCAATATTTTTATAATTAATCTCCCCTGCCTATCGCATATGGGGGCACTCTCTAAACCAAAAAAATAATCAGTACTTATCATGATGGGTCTCCTGTAATAATTTTATTGGTGCCGTTCATTACAATAATTTTGACTTTTGTAAGAATTGCTCCTGTATCTCTATCATAGCCGATTGGCTGATTCATTTCTACGTTATCTGTATCTGTATCTTTTTCTGAACTGTGCGGATGGGGTCGTCTGAAAAACAGAAACTGTGTGCGAACCACATACACTCTACATCAGGACTGAAGGCTTTGTGCGGGCTACGACTTGCTTAATAAATTTATTGAATATTCCAATTAAAAAAATACTTAAATGGATAAACATTAAACAAATTATTACTTATACTATTTACTGAATATATAAACTCAGTTTTTTTATATTATCCGTAAGTGTCTCTCCTTCATCTAATAGGTGCTCTAAATCTCTGTATAACAAAGCTAACTGGATAAATTGTGAGAAATCTATCCCTAAATTTGTAAAAGCCAGATCTGGTATACTCTCCAGCATCATGATTATAATGAAAAAAATGGTATTATCTATTTTATTTAAAAACCATCCATCTCCCTGTCCTGCTTGTCCAATACTCCAAAAAAACACCTTGATATTTCGGGATAATTACACTCTAGGTATCTATTTTTCATTTAAAAGCCTCTTCATAATTAAAAAGAGAAATATCAGGTATTATTTCTACTTCCTGATACTTAGCAATAAATAACAAATAGTTATTATCCAGCTTAGGAAGTTTATCTAACTTTTTAACTTCTACTTTACGCTTAATACATATATTAAAAAAATCCTCAGGGCATTAATTTTAATTTGAACATAAAAAGTATACTCCATAAATTTCAAAACCATGTATAGGATTCACCGTCCGACCGACGCCTGCCGCCCCCTTTACGGCCAGGAAATTATAAATAAAGTTGAATAGTACTTGTTATTGTGTTTCAACACTAATTTCCTGGTTAAAATTTTTGGATTAATTTTAAAAAAATCAATAATTAATTTGATTTGAGTAGTGTTAAATATCGTACTTTGGTTTCTTAGGGCAATATAAAAAAATTCAACAACGTAACCATATAAATGAAATTTAGATAAATTAGAAAAAAATATATTTTTAAACAGCAAGGAGTAAAAATATAATAAAAGCCTTATTAGTAAAAAGCTTGCCACTCTAGTGATTCAAGTATTGAGAGAAAAATCATCGTATGTGATCTCAATCCAAGTTTTAGTAGATAGTTGCATTATAGAAAAATATATAAGAGTTATCACTATCATCAAAACTTATGATGTTATTTTTTTATCAACTTTGAAAAACTGGAAAAAGTAGGCCTAATTTTTTTCCTCTAGATAATTTCGTTCTTGTATATATTTTACCTCCGTAAGAAATTTTTTTCAAATTCACAATATACTCCTAAGTCTTTGACAAACTTTGAAATATATTCTAAAAAAATCATAAATTATATTGATTTCATCTTTGGCTAAAGATTGCAGTAAATTAAATAGTTCACTTACTTCTCCTTGGGATATGTTAGAATAATAGCTAAATAATTCTATGAAACAATCATTATCTATACTAGGGTTTTTCTATTGAGCTTAGTAAAAATGTATTTAAATGTAAGGCATTTTCATTTTTTTGTTTATCTAACATTTGATTTTTAATTAATAGTTTTACTATCTTCTCTTTATTTTCGCTGGATGAGTTAATTGCAATTCTAACGGCATTTTCTCCAAATTCATTTTGTATATTTTTTTATCAGATCCATTATCAAGGAGTAATTTCACCATTTCTATATTTCCAAACATGCATGCATAATGTAGGGGAGTATATCCTAAGTCCCCTTTAAGATCGATCAATGCCCCATTTTGAAGAAATACAAGAGCATCATTTAAAGAATTATTTCTAGCTGCAATATGTAAAACTGTATCATCCATACCTCCTGCTTGATTTATATCTTTAATAGTGTCACCCAAAAAAATCAGGATGTGCCTCATATTTTTTTAAAAATACATAATAATTCTTTTTCCATTAATAATACCTATAGTTGTAAGTTAATAAATTTAATATCTTGATCTTATTTATTACACGTAACGCAATTTTTCTTTATGCTCTTTTTTTAGCTTGTGATTTTGAATTTGCTTGTACTTTCGAATATACCCATATTCCTGCATCAGATACCACTGCTAAAGTAAGTACAACTCCCCAGCCGGTATAGTTGAAGTAAGTGAGGAGAGCATAAGGAAAAGATCGTCTGAAAATTGATTTCAGATAACCTTGATATTTAGCGGAACTCGACCTAACCTACGACTACTGTTTGTTAAAAAGGTATTTATTGTCCTTGACCAAGAATTTCTTCTCCAATTATTGCATCTAACTCTATCCATGCATCTTCAAGTTGATTAACAATAGAAGATTCATTTTTTTATTCGGATCGTCTTTTAAATTGAGATACCAAATATGTGTTAATTTCGGTATTTCATATAAAAATAGACGCTAGTCTTTTTTTCAATTAGATTATGATTATGAGTATAATGCTTTTATTTCATTTAAAAATTTTTTTAATAATTCTTGATAGTCCTTTACATCGAAATTCAAGATCCATTCTGACCTTATCAATAAAAACTATTATTTTCAAGTTTTTTTCTAATAATTCTTTCATGGTAAATACCTTTCAGTTATACAAAGCCCGCTTCTGCTGGAATAGTTTATTTATTTTTTTAAAGTTAAGCGTTCACTCCAATAGAAATAGATAATACATCTTCCTCATTGTCGAGTAGAGATATATCGATAACTTTATCTATTTTATTACTAAAGAATTTTTAAACAATGAAAAATTAGGTTTGTTTATTAATTCTAGCCAATTGCTAATATTTTTTTATTTTGATAATAAACAAGGGAATAATTCTATTGGTATTTTAGCCGAATCATTTATTCCTCCATAAAAGTATACATAAAGCAATATCATTTTCCTCTGGTGTAAGAAAATTTTAATATTTCATTTTTTTTATCGATAAACTAAAAATTTTCTTTTGATAATTCTATATTTCTATAGGGGGTAAAAAGTACGATTTATTATTTCACATGAGAGTGGATATGGAATGATTTTTTTCAGAATCTGAGATTAAATTATTTAAAAAAATGAATTTCTTTCATTTTTTTCATTAAATGATTCTGTTTTAAAGTAAAGATCTTATCTTCTAAAGTTGTCATGATACTATTTCCTATGTTGTACGGTTACATTATCTTTGTAGTACTCCAAGAAAATGTACCATTCCCATTATTTCTTTTTGACTAAGATTTCTCTCCATTTTGGCAGTAGCTACATACCAGTGCGGACAAGGATGTTTTGCAATCGGAAGGGTTGGTGAGCAGTTCCGGATGTGTTGGTTTCGTTCTTCAGTTTGCCCCAGCCGTAATAATCCCCGAACCAAACCAGTTTGCCTTCGCTATCAGTCATCTCACGCGGAATGCCGATTTTATCGCAGTGGAAGTAGTGGCTTGTTGGACGCCTTTTTCGTCTTCGGTTGTCCAATCGCGAACCTGTGCCAAGAGCTCGTAGTTGTCGGGATCGGTGTAGATATAGATATATCTGCCGACCCAAACGAATCCAGTTTCCTCTTCGAGGCCGTCTGAAACTTCTTCGTTTTTTAGGCGAACTGGGGATCGAGTTCGTAACGGCTGGCGAGTTTACCCTGTGTGCGTTCGATTTCGGTAATGACTTCGTCGTCGAGGCTGATTTGGTGTAAGTGCCCGCTACCGTAGTACAGGTAGTTGATCTGTCTGCTGTCGGACAGGACGGTAGCGGTACGGTTGCCGTTGAAATCGTAGTGGTAGCGGATGGTTTCTGAACGGGCAGGTACAGCATATCGTACTGCGCATCGCGCCAGTCGGTTTCAGGCAAACCGTTTCGGGCGTTCTCTTCTTTAGACGGCACTTTCCATTGGTGCTGGCCGTTTTCGTTGTATACGAAGCAGGTAAGGGTAAGCGTATAGGGGCAAAGTCGTCTGAAATAACCTTCAGACGACCTTGATATTTTTGTTGGGTCTTGACCCAACCTACGCTTGCTAGAAACATTTACAGTTATTTGGATTTTTGATTAGCTTTATATAGTTTGAAGGATTTAAAATTAGCAAATTATAAAAGAATTCAGATTTAAAAATGAATGTATTTAAATCTCTCTTCCATAACTTAATGCTCTTAGAAAAGTATAATGATATAGCTGGCTCTTCAGATAAAAAACATGCATAACTTTTTTCGATTGGTAAAACTTCCAAGTCATCCATTCCTTCAAAAGCTAGAGTACAAGTTTTGTTTGGTTGGTATCTATGACGAATAGTCCAATATTCTGATATATCTAAATCATTTCCTTCTGATTCTTTTAAAAACAATCCAGTTATGGTTATGTAATTGGTCTCTTAAATCTTCAATATGATATTTCATAGTATATTTCCCTCTAGTTATACTACATCCAGGTCGTAGGCGTAGCGGCGGTTAAGTACGGGACAAAAAAGGTCGTCTGAAAATATCGAATCTTACTTTTTGGTTTTTTCTTAGGATTTAATTTTTCTTTACGTTGCTTATAAAATTGCCAATATTTTTTGTCTTCCATAGAGAAAGGTGTGTAACGTAGCTCATTATAAGTTAGGTCAAAATATTTATAAGCATTTTCCATATCACCTAGTTCGTAATAGATAATACCTGCCCATAAAAATGGGCTGCCATCAGGCACTGTTTTTCTAGCCTCAAGCGCAATAAGTATCCACTCAAGAGCTTTGGGATAATCACCTAATTTTTTATAGCTTCCTGAAATACCACAGGCGATTGCCGAAGTAGGCTCAACGAATTGAGTGGCTGGTTTAGGTAAAAGTTCCCATGCTTGATTCAGAATATCAATGCGTTCCTCCGGCGTAGTAGCATCATTTGAGTTACATACAAAATCATTGATTTGTTTGTTTAATTCATAATTTACTTGATCTAAATACATAATTTCTCCTTCTTATGTGCATTCTTTAAAGAGTATTTATTACCATGTTGGTCCAGGTGTGTACCTGTGCCAAAGGTTCGTAGATATCGGGATCGGTGTAGAGATAGGTATATCTGCCGTCTGAATTTTTCTCCTGTAACAGATGGCTACCGTCCTAAATGAAGTAGGTTTGGTTTTCGAGGTCGTCTGAAAAACAGAAACCGCGTGCGTGCGTTCCGCACATACCCTACGTCGGGACTGAAGGTTTTGTGCGGGCTACGGCTTGCTTTTATTTTATTTATTTAAAGGATACAATAGAAGTAATTTTATTAATAAATTTTTTTTAGCTAAATCTTCATTCTCTTTTTTTGAAAAAAATCGAATATCTAAGCCGTCATCTACATCACTAACTAAAAATAAATTCTTCTTTCATAAATAAAAAAATACCACATATCAGCATTAGGGCTTATAACCACTTCTTGTAATTCAATATCCATTACCTTTATTAATTCATTGATTTCACTGCTATCAAAAAGAAAAAAATCTAATGGAAGAGACCATAGAGATTTATTAATTTTTAATGCCTTCATAATTATCTCCCTAACTCTGCAAGTAATTTGGCGCAATTACCATCATCTAGCAATATCTAGAATTATTTATTTAAAAGTACGAATATTTCAGACGACCTCAATTAAAAACATTAATATTGTTTAAAAAAAGCAGATACCATGTATGTTCTACTCACACCTAGCGTAGAAACTGGAAGTTTCATGTAGGCTACAGCTGGTTAAAAATATTTTTTTCATAAGAAATAACAATATTTTCAGCCATAATAATAAATGATGGCGTATCTAAATCAGTATTATTAAACCTTAAATAAAAAAACAATTTTCTCGTAAACTTGGTAAAAATATTTGAATCTATTTCATCAATAATTTTAACAACACAAGTATCTTCATCAATATCAATAGTCCACGTTAAATTTCCAGATAAATATTTAACTCCATACAAATTGATTTCATAATTAAAAATAATAACTTGGATCATCACTAACAATAATATTCATCCTTGTAAAATCAAGTAATGTAACTTGAAAGTCTAACCAATCGAAGTTTTCTTTGACGTGATTATTGAATTTCATCAATTCATAAGTTATGGATTCTTTCATATTTATTCCCCTCTGTATCTTTATCTTCAGTTGTTGAACCGCATGATCCAAGTGTATGACCCACCTTTTTATTTGGATCAATCTGAATATGTGTATCTCTGGCAGCAGTACTATTATAGTTAGGATTGATATTACCTTTTTTCCCAGGCTTCAAAGTTGATTCATGATACCACTTACCATCAGTTCCCAAATAACTAGTCCCTTTCCCAATTTCTTGTGCAGAAACTCTAAAAATACTTCCTGTTTTCCCATAATTTGGATCTGCCGGATGAGCTCGTACAGTATATTTCAACCCATCAGAACCCATCCAAGAATACTTGAAATTTGCTGGATAAGCTGAGCCATTCTGAATACTTCCTTGTCGTTGGATTGCTTCATCAAAAAAAGCATAGGGATCTAAAGTTAATCCCAGCGGATCAGCCCAGATTTGTGTATTCGGCGCAAACCGATACAGATTCTCTCCACCCCACAGCCCAATCGGATCCTGATTCACAAACCGCCCGGCCTCAGGCTCGTAATACCTCAAGAAGTTTCATTCGGGCTACTGCTTGCTGTTTATTTCTTAATATATTTTTCTATATATCTGTATTGCTCTTGTGTACATTTAACTGAAAAAAATATTTTTTTCCACTTATAATACTTTGAGCAGAAAAAAATACCTTTCTCATATTTGAATTTTTATTTTTACTTAACGGAATCCTTCCTTTTCCATTTTCTTTCCCACAAAAAAAGCTTATATTGTAACTCATTATTACTTATACCTATGTCTCCACAAGTTTTTTTTGACTATTATATTCTGATACAATTATATTTAACCAGCCATGTTGAAAAATCATACGAGTAATGTGAAACATAAGGTAATTTAGAAGAGGAGGAAACTATTAGAGATAAAAATTGAATTTAAAAATAGATTTCATAATTTATTTACCATTTAATTTATTAATGAGATTGTCAAAAAAACAAATCTCTCAAAGATCTTGATGAAGGTTTGAAGTCGACTGAAAATTATTTTTAAACGAGCTTATGGGTGTAGATATAGGTATATCTTCCGTTCGGGTGGACTTCTTGTAACAGGTGGCTGCCTTCACATAGTCTTAAAATTTCTATTACATAAACAATGCTAGAATTTTCTACATATTACGATATTACGCAAGTTATAGCTTGCACAAATTATTGTGCCAAATACCCTGTGTCATAATCTAAATCGTCAGTTTCCACAAACTCATCTAAGAAAAATATATTTCTTCTATATCTACTTGAATTGGTATGTTTATTGCATGGAAATTTGCATTAAATGCTTCAGACTCACATCCAAGACCTAGTAGTTTAGTTAATATTTTATCTTTAAATTTCTGATTTTCATTGAAGAAAACAATCCGCAATGTACTATTTTTTTACTATGAATTATAGTTTTATCATATAATAAGTAATTTTCTTCTGTTTGTATTACGCTAACAATATCACCTAAAGAGATTTCTTTGCTATAAAAAGGAATATTATTTATTTTTAAGATAGCCTTCTTCGGTCTCTTCTGCCCAAATGCTTTCCATAGATACTGGAGGATAACCATCAATTACTTCTAGATTTAAAAAAAGCTTTTTTTCATTTTAATTACCTCATATAACCTTGCTACCTACTGTAGGATCTTGACTTAACAATTCGCACTTTCTTAAGTTAAACCTTAGTCATATTCTTTATAGAATTAACCATTAATTCTTCCCAGTTCATCAATAAGGATTTCTCGGTTATCTGCAAAAGCCGAAATTTCTTAATTTTTTTGCCAATAGATTTTTTTGATAAAAAAATATAATCTTTATCATCTATAGAGTAGTCAAGTAAGGTATTTGTAGTTTCCCCAAAAGTTATGCAGTACCGTAGATAGAAAGATGCGTCCATTACTACGATAATAAGCGTCATAGCTAATTGTTAAATACCATATTTCTCTTATAAATTTTTTTACATTATCAGGTAACTCCTCTAAATGGCGGGGTAGAGAATCTAAAAATAATTTCTCTATTCTCATACCAGCCTAAAGCAATCATTTTCTAAAAAAATCTGAGTGTATTTCGTATGGTTGTTTCATAAATACTTCTTATTATTTTACTGTAGTATTTTTAGAATGAAATATTCAGCCTTATTGACGCCTGTTTGGAGTCATAGATGAACAAAAGGGAATTCCATGCCAATTCAGGTCCTTTAAATTCGAGTACTGGAGCACTTTTTAGTACACAATATGATTTTTAAAGGAGGATATAAATTAAGAAAAATTTTTGAATAATTTTTTTGATTCTAAGATGTTTTTAGTTAAATAAAAAAATAGTCATTAAATAAGATATCAATTTCCTTTTTGTATATGTCAATAAATATTTTTTTCCTTCTTCTCCAAGGTAATAAATATTTTCTTGAAATAAATAAATACCTTCTTGTATATTTTTTTAAAAATTTATTAATTTAGTTTTTTTCTTTAATGTCTTTAATATCATTAAAGTTTAAGGAGAGATTATTGATGACAATGTTTTTTTGTTGTATAAATAATTTAATTTGATTCATATGTAATTTTACCTCCTGAAAGATCGAAGTTTGCCAGTACTTGTTAATTTCGGTTTATCCATATCTCGAATATAATATTGGGTTGCTCCCCCATCGCCATATTTTTTATTTGCTTTTGCTTTTGATTTTCCTACGCAAATATCTTCTTCTACTACAAATATATGTAATTGTTTTCTCATGTCACGTGCGGCAGTAGCATTTCCACTATGTCTCACCTATACAGAATCGTTAAATGCTCTGGCATTTCCTCTTGCAGAACGTACAGCGTATCCTCGAACAAAATAATTCCCAGGGGCAGAAGCCATACCTGCCGGCCCATGTGGATACAGTGTAAACAATATTGTCCCTTTTTCTAGGACAACATTTTTCCAATTATCTACACCTGGATAGTCCTTACTACTTACTTCCTTGCCAGCCAGCCGCTTCACCGGCAGGATCTTGTCCTGCACATGGATCATTACATGTTCCAGGCGATTTTTTAGAACTTAACCCTAATGGGTCAGCCCACATTTGACTGTTTTGTAAAGCCCAATAGAGGTTACTACCACCAGCCAATCCAATCGGATCTTGGTTGATAAATCTTCCACATTCCGGCTCATAGTACTCTGTTCGCAGAATTGCTAGCTTAATCGGTGTTCACCATTCTACTGTAGCAAGAGAATTAAATCGCGTTGAAGGAGAATATTCTGCGATTAAAGCACAGCAGTTAGCAATTAGTAAGTCTGCTAATAATGGTTGCCCTTTAGATTTATTAATAAGACCATTGTATCCCAAAGTTTTGTATTTAGATAGAATAATTCAATTGCTTTTCTTTTAAATTCATAACTATATCTCATTAAAAATACCCCCTTTACTGGTTATCCAGTAAAGGGGGTAGATATCATAACCTAAAAGGGCTTTCTAATGTGGCGGAGAGGGTGGGATTCGAACCCACGGCCCCTTGCGGAGTCACTGGTTTTCAAGACCAGCTCCTTAAACCACTCGGACACCTCTCCATAACGGTATTATTATATCAGATTGGCCCAATAATAAGCAATAACGTAATATAGAGTAAGAAAAAAGCTGGCTCAAAGCCAGCTTTTTTTCCATGTGTATTTAATGTTGAATAAAGTTTTCAACTATTTACTATCAAATTATGCTTTCATCTATTTGCTACGGAATTAAGCATTCAACAACTCTCAAATATTAGAACAAGTCTTTTTTCCACATGCCAAAGATGGCGATGGCAGAGCAAATAACAGAAATAATGACAACTTTCACAAAACCGTCTGGATCATCTTGGAACGGCAAGTGCACGTTTGTCCCCCACAAACTGAATATGATGGTTGGCACAGCCATTGTAATGGTAAGGGTTGCCAACATTTTCATAACCATGTTGAGGTTATTAGAGATAATAGATGTGAAGGCATTCATCATATTCATCAAGATATTAGAATACATTTCAACCATCTCGATGGCCTGTTTATTCTCGATGATAACGTCCTCTAGTAAGTCCTCATCCTCTTCGTACATCTTGAGCAAATGTCTATAAGTACTGTGTCCACGCAAGCGCAATAGACGTTCCATAACGGTACCATTCGTACGCAACGCAGAGGTAAAGTACGTCATGGATTTCTGTAATTCCAACAATTGGAAGAAGTCTTTGTTCTTTGTTGTATGACGCAATTGGATTTCAATGTCGTCTGTACGGCGATTGATTTGTTGCAAATAACGCAAGAACAACGTCGCTGTACGGTACAAGATTTGGAACAAGAACCGTGTCTTTTTATACGTATAGAACGTAGACAGTTGGTTTGAAATGAACGGATACAACACCTCGGACTCTTCAAGACATACGGTAATAAAAAAGTCAGGAGTCAAAAAGATACCAAGTGGCACCGTATCGTACATATCATTACCACGAATCGCAGGAATGTTGATAACCACGAAAATATAGTTGTCCTCTAACTCCACGTGAGAACGTTCTTCCATATCGAGGGCGGTCTTTAAAACGTCCGTTGGAATTTCCGTCAAAATATTGATGAGGGACAACTCATCGGGGTCTGGGTTCACCAAATTTACCCAAGAACCTTTTGTGGCATCTGATACAGTGCAGTCTGAAACCAACTCTTCTTCTATGTGTTTGTACACCGTGATCATGCTATCCCTCCTTCCAACGAACATATAGTAATCATCTAATAAATTATATACTATTTTATAGCTATTATTCAATTCAATTGTGAAAGTTTTGTTTATGTAGTATATACATAAACCGCTTTATGTCTATTAACAATGCACAACTGTATATGTTAAAAAGCATCTCAAAAACTATTCTTATATCAAATCTAGCGAAACAGATAGATTAATAAGGCTGCTAAACTAAAAATTCACCAAAAGATTAAACCACTAAAACTTACAGTGAGTAAGCATGCAAACAAATAATCAACAATATATCATTAGGTTAAAGCTTATAAAAATAACCTCTATACTGGCTTGTCGCTAATATAGAGGTTATTTGTTTTATCCTACTCTGTCAGATCAGAATAATGTCATTTGTTATATTTCTGTATTACTCTATTGGATTACTTTCACCAAATTAACGGCGCAAGATACGAATAGAGTTCAAAATACAAAGGATGGATACACCAGTATCACCGAATACGGCCCACCACATGGATGCATAGCCCATAAGACCTAGTGCCATGATAAGAATTTTAACGGCAATAGCGAATACTACGTTTTGCCAAGCAACGCGCAAGGTCGCTTTGGACAAGTCGAGGATATGTGCAATGGCAGTCAAGGATGGACGCATGAATACAACGTCTGCCGCTTCGATAGCCGCATCGGCACCGCTACCCATCGCGCCACCTACATCAGCACCAGCAAGCACTGGTGCATCGTTGATGCCGTCGCCTACGAACATAGTTGGACCATATTCAGAGCGAATATCTTGTACAACAGACAATTTATCTTGTGGCAACAATTGAGCACGAACCGCACTTACGCCAGTTTCTTTAGCAATATAATTAGCACTTGCTTCAGCATCACCTGTAAGCATAACAGTTTTAATATCTTGACCATTAAGATCAGCGATAGCCGCTGCGGAGTCTGGACGAGCTTCATCGGCGATGATGATACGACCAAGGTATACATTACCTTCTGCTACTAATACTTCTGTGCCGTATTCAGTAGCTTCTGTTGGGATAACCTTGAACGGCATAGCGTTCCATAAGACGACGGTTACCAACGAGTACTTGTTGTCCATTAACTATGCCCACCATACCTTCACCGGCTAATTCTTGAACGAAATCAGAAGCCTCTACAGTAATGCCTTGTTCCTTTGCTTCAGAAACAATACTTGTTGCGATTGGATGTGTAGATACTGCTTCAATAGCAGCCGCCATAGATAATAATTGAGCATTGCTCACATGGGAGCCTACAGTTTCTACGTTTTGTACTTTAAATTCACCAGATGTGATAGTACCAGTTTTATCAAGAGCTACTGCTTTCACATTAGCTAACGCCTCGATAACACGACCACCTTTAAGCAAGATACCGTGTTTAGAAGCATTACCAATACCGGAGAAGAATGCAAGTGGCACACTAAGTACCAATGCACATGGACAGGAAATAACGAGGAATGTTAAGGCTGTATAGATCCATTTATGCCATTCACCTGTAATAAGGGATGGGATGATAGCAACCACCAAGGAAAGAGCTACAACAATTGGTGTGTACACACGAGCAAAACGCGTAATGAAGCGGTCGATTTTAGGTTTAGAAGATGCTGCATTTTCCACGGCATCAAGAATTTTAGTAACCATGGATTCTTCAAGAACCTTGTCCACACGCATCGTAATGCGGCCAGATTCGTTGATGCAACCAGACATAAGTTGAGTGCCAGGTACAGCGCGAACCGGTACAGGCTCACCTGTTACAGGAGCTGTGTTAACGCGAGTTTCACCTTCAAGAACTGTACCGTCTAGAGGGATTAAATCACCAGGACGAACTTCGATAGTCCAGCCTACTTCAACCTTTTCAGGAGCCATAACTACGATTTCACCGCCACAGCCTGTGTCTACAACGCGCACCTCTTGAGGACGCATATCGACAGCGTTCATGATTTCTGTACGACTACGATCAGTTGCTTTTTCTTCGAAGAACTCACCAATACGGTAAAACAAGATAACGCCTACTGCTTCAGGCAATGCGTCGATTGCAATGGCGCCCAATGTAGCGATAGACATCAAGAAGTTCTCATCAAATACTTGACCTTTTAAGATATTACGACCTGCGATACGCAATACTGGGAACGCAAGTAAGATATAGGCAATATAGTAAATTGGAGTTTCAATACTCTCTGGCAAGCCGATGGATGGGACAAAGGATGACAAAACTTCATAAATCATGAATAACAAACCTGCTACGATGACTACAATTGTTACAGCATCACTACCACGATCCTGGTCAGGACCATGATCATCCATAGCCGCTTTAGATTTACGCTCGTAATCCGCTACGGTTACGCCCTCTTCGATGGCATCACAAATATCTTGAATGTCACGTTTAAGCGCTTCACGGTCTTCCCAAGAGCCGGTTAATTTTAATTGATGTGTAGCAAGTGTAAAATTGGCAGTCTCTACAACATCCATTTTACGGATACGATCTTCAATTTTTGCTGCGCAGTTCGCACAGTTCAAATCCTTCAACAACAATGTTTCTTCCATGATATCTCCTTTGATAATAGTGAAAGTTTCTATCCTGTATTATAAGTTAATTTATTGTCTATTTCTAATACTTATTAGACATATCTTGTTTCATATCTTGTTATATATGTTCCTAAACATTATTCATCAGATATTTTTATTTATATGAATATCTGTTCATATGTTTATATTACATCAAAGGAGATTAAATGTCAATACAAAATCATATTCAATATATATCAAATTTTATTTACTTTAGTTCTAACTATATTCACCTTATATCAAATTTCGTTCTACCAGGAATTTATGTGCTACATCAGCTGGCAGTTGATGTTCCGTTTCAACGGCGTAATTCATCTTCGCCATCTCTTGATCTGTAATCGTATGATTTAAACTTTCTAATACAGGCCGCAGTTCAGGATGAGCAATCAACACTTCGCTACGTACGACATTACCAGCCATATAGGATGGATATAAATGTTTATCATCTTGTAACACCGTAATCGGTGCAATACTTAATTGACCATCAGTCGTGAATATCGGCATTGCATCCACCTCACCACGACTAATAGCCGTATATTTTAGCCCTATATCCATATCTTTAGTAGCTTTAAAGCTCATACCATATACGCGTTGCAATCCAGCATAGCCATCCTCACGACCAAAGAAATCATATTCCCCGCCTAATGTTAGGGATGGTGCTATACGAGCAAGATCGGAATACGTTTTTACACCATAGGTCTGAGCAATCTCATTACGCACTCCTATGCCATAGGTATTATTAAAGCCGTACATGCCCACCCACTCAAAATTATATTTTTCTTTATAGGCCTGTGAAAGCTCATTAAATAGGCTTTCATCATAAGCATCCGTACGTTTCAGCACAGCAGACCAAGCTGTACCAGTATATTCAGGATATATATCAAATTGGCCGGAAAGCATAGCTGGTTGAATATTTGATGTACCACCACCTACACCTTCTGTAACCTCTACGGTTAAATCAGTCTTCTTCTCGATTAATTCTTTTAAAACATTCCCTAAAATAAGCTGTTCCGTCATAGGTTTCGTTGCAATATGAATAACATCGGTCTTCACATGACGGCAATACATAGCCCAGCCACCTATACCCATTGCAATTAGCGTCATAATCGAAACAAATATAATCGTATAACGCTTCATATGAGGGCTAATACGCGTTACTCTTTCACCTAGAGAAAAGAGCGCATCAACAGTAATGGCTAATAGTGCAATCAGTAGACTACCGGCAATCGTCAAAGCACTTTGATTCGTTGTAATGCCCCTATAAATCGCCACACCTAAACCACCAGCACCAATAAAGGATGCAATACCTGTCAAGGCAATGGTCATAACGAGCATAGTCCGTATACCAGCCATAATCGTCGGCATAGCCAAAGGAATCTCTATATTCCACAAACGTTGAATCCGCGTGAGCCCTAATGCAATCCCCGCTTCACACATGGCTTGATCAATCTGGTTAAGACCAGTAAATGTATTTCGTACCATCGGTAATAAAGCATATATAACCAATGCAATGATAGCCGTCGTATTACCAACACCTGATACGTACAACAAAAGGCCTAACATCGATATAGATGGAATTGTATATAGGAAATTAACCACTACCATAACTGGCGCAGCTAGCCGTTTATATTCGTATATAAACACACCCAATAAGCCACCGATGATGGTAGCAACAACAGAAGCTAATACTGAAATTTCTATATGCTCCCATAATAGCTGGAGGAAAAAATCATAGCGATTTATAAGTAATGATATGACATCATGCATTACATACACCGCCTTTCTAAGTCAAAAACACGAAAAATTATATAGGTATATTAGAGTCAACAAAACTAAAGAAATCTTTTATAAAGCTATATTTACCCATGATACTATTGTATACCTAATTATTTCTTAACTCTAGTCTATTTACCATACACAGTAAAAAGCCGTTATCATTTATATTTATATATATCATATCATAGTTTAGCTCTTTAATATGTCTGAAAGGAATAACAGTCCCTTGTACAGAGAGAATTTGTAATTGCGCACTAATCATATCAACAGCTCCTATAAGTTCCGTATATTTTCGTTTGTTGTAGTAAACGATTCGTATCCACTCCCCACAACGTACAGATTGTAAAACTGTATTTAACTCGTCTATTTGATCCTCTGATAACTCTGCCCGATTTTCTTTTGGCTTTGCTACAGCGGCTAATAAACGCTTCAAATCCCCTCAATGCCGCAAAGGGCATAAATTGTTTTGCTCGCTGTAACCGAGACATGCGATGTTTCATTAATGTATACCTCCCTTTACGCGACTAATGTATTTCCAATTTAGCTATTCTCCTACTTATTTCCAATGTATCCATTCTACTATTTACTCCCCATTATGCCCGCCTACCAAGGTATTTCTAAAGCGCATGGTTCCTTCCTCTTGTAAGCTCGATGCACGCAAAATAGAATTCTTACCAAACTGTTTCTTAATGGATAGCATAGCCTCTTGTACCTGTCGCTCTTTTTCCTCTTCATTTGTAGTAAGAGTGCTAAATAGGTCCACCTCTTGAGGTATGGCAGATCGATTGACTAAATCCTCAAAGCTGATTCCTATGCGACGGATGAGCTCATTTTTATGGCAATGCTGCTCGTATAATTTAATAACTGCCGCTGTCAACATCTGCAAAGAGTCAGTGTACTGCTTAAGCTTTTTAGAACCTCCTGTAGAGCGCATCATTTCATCAGCATAGCCGATATGAACGTGAATATGGTTCGTAACCCCTTTGATTTGTAAAAGCTCTAATACCAAGGACTCTACCATTTCGCGCATAGGCACGTATGCCTCTTCATAGGTATAATTACGCAACAAAATCTGACTGTGCGAGATAGAGTGCTTAATGGGGCGATACGCATGGATATCCGCAAATCGTACAAGGCTCACGGCCCCAAGCATGGTCAATGATGAGCTCTGCATTAATGCCAAACTCCTTGTACAACTTCGTCTCTGGAATCATAGTAATACCATGTAAGTCATAAGCACCATACTTATGCAAACGATTAGCTATGCCCTTACCAATCTGCCATATATCGGTCAAAGGCTGATGATACCAGATTGTCTCTTTAAAAAGGCTTTCATCAAGATAGCCTATAAAATCAGACGCATGTTTCGCCAAAATATCAAGGGCAATCTTAGCAAGAAACAAATTTGTTCCGATTCCAACGGTGGCATAAATCTTCGTTGCCACTAGCACCGCATCAAGCAACATCTGCGCCAACTGACGAGGCGTCTTTTTATATAGTGGTAAATAGGGCGTAATATCGATGAAATACTCGTCGATAGAGTACACATGCACATCTTCGGGCGCCACATACTTGAGCAAGGTTCCATAAATCTCAGCAGACACCTGCATATACCGCTTCATATGTGGCTTCACCGTCAAATACTCAATATGCGGTGGAATCTGAAATAATCGGCTGCGATTTTTAACACCTAACTTTTTTAAGGCAGGAGAAATAGCCAACGTAATAGCCCCCTTGCCACGAGAACCATCGGCCACCACCAGAGGCGTCATAAACGGATCCAGTCCTAAATCGGCGCATTCTACAGACGCGTAAAAACACTTCAAATCAATACACATATACAGCCGATCCGTATCAGCTGAACCCATACAAACACCTCCCTAAACCGCTAAACAAGTAGCTTTTACAAAAAATTAAGAACACAAAGAAATTTGTATGACTAGTATAACAAAAAAACATGAGTATTTTCAAACATATGTTTGTTTTTTTATGCTAGTAAATTTATAGAAAATAAAAAGCATCTAACTCTAGATATATAATCTAATGTTAGATGCCATATGTTTAACAGACTATTAAAGATAGCTAATTTATTTCTATCAAAACAAACTTAATAACACTAATCCCCCTAATACAATTGAAACAGCGCCATACTCAATAGTTATCGTCACATTATCTATACTTACTTCTCCATTTTTTGCAAGCACACCTGTCGGACTAAATTGAACCATAGGTCCACTGGTTGGTGCAAAAGGAATATAAAACTCTACACTCTCAGCAGTATGAGTTTCACCATTTAAAATATACTTAATATCATAACCATAAATATATCTATCCGCACCAATCACTCTAAATGGTATTTCCTTTGTAACTCGTGGAAGTATAGACACAATCGTTACTGGAGTTCCATTGTGACGTAATAAAAATCGTTTGATAATTAAATACAACCCACTAATTATTAACCCAAGAGCCACACAAAAGAAGTAAAACACAAAAAACTCAGTACCTCTAACCATCATACGCTCCTCTCCCAACAATACAACGAAAACTATCGAGTGCCACTATATTGATGGGACACCTTCATATCTACAGTGATAAAAAGAAAGGACTATACTTATGCAGCGACATCAGGTCACGAGGAGCAAAGAAGTATAGTCCTTTCTTTTTAATTAAAATGTAGCTGTGTTATGGGGCCCCATCAATATAGGGCACCCCCACGATAGTTTTCATTATTGTTCCGGCCCTAAGTCTCGGAATTCTACGTCTCTAAATTGTGTTAATTCTCCAACGAATTGGAGTTCTACGGTACCGATGGAGCCATTACGATGTTTACGAATAAGGACTTCTGCATTGTCCCCTTTTTCGGAGTTTCATCGTAATATTTATCGCGGTACAAGAAGATAACGATATCCGCATCTTGCTCGAGGGAACCAGATTCACGAAGGTCCGAAAGTACAGGCCGTTTATCTGGTCTGCTTTCAACACTACGAGATAACTGAGACAAAGCGATAACCGGTACGTTAAATTCACGAGCAATCAGTTTAAGATTACGAGAGATTTCGGACACCTCTTGTTGACGATTTTCACTGCCCTTACCAGCATTTCGACCTTGCATCAACTGAATATAATCGACGATAACGAGATCGAGGCCATGTTCCACCTTGAGACGGCGCAATTTAGAGCGCATATCTTGTACGGTAAGACCCGGCGTATCATCGATAAAAAGCTTGGATTTACTCATGCGATCCGCTGCGGCAATAACCTTTTCCCAGTCAGCAGGATCCATGTTCGCACGGCGCAATTTTTCAGAGCTCACACCTGCCACGGAGGACAAAATACGACCAACGAGCTGTTCCTTGCCCATTTCCAGGGAAAAGAACGCCACCGTCTTGTCGTACAACATCGTTACGTTTTGAGCAATGTTCAAGGTGAAAGCTGTTTTCCCCATCGCAGGACGAGCCGCTACGAGGATGAGGTCAGATTTTTGTAAGCCGTTGAAAATATGGTCCACATCTTTAAAGCCTGTTGGCACACCTGTAATAGCACCATCATGCTGTTGCAGTGCATTAAGTTTATCTAGATTAGATAAAACCACTTCACCAATAGCTGCAAAGGAGGATTCAGACTGAGTTTGACCGCTTACGTCTAGCACCATTTGCTCTGCCTTATTGAGGATTGCCGTCGGCTCATCTTCGCCAGCATACGTCATGCCTACGATTTTATTCCCTGCATCGATGAGGCGGCGCAACTGAGCTTTCTCGCTGATGATTTTCGCATGTTCCTCTACATTGTAGGAAACCGATTCATTCGCAAGAGATGTAATATAAGCAAGACCACCTACTGCATCAAGGCGCTTACGACGGTCTAGTTCTTCACCAACTGTGATAAAGTCAGCCGTCTTATTGGCATGCACGATTTCTAGAATAGCATCGTAAATAATACGATGTGCATCTCGGTAAAAATCTTCAGATTTAAGAATACTCGTCACCGTATCTACAACGGCACCCATATTGGATCCATTAGTTAATAAAGCCCCCAAAACGGCCTTTTCCGCATCTAGATTATGCGGTGGAATGCGTACATCCATGATAATCCCCTTCACACAACCACTATGGATAAAAGAATTCACCATACTCCAAGAGCATGGTGAATACTATTATTCGGCTACTACATTAACCTTGATAGTACTTGTAATTTCAGGATGAACACGCACTAGTACGTCATGTACGCCCAATGTTTTCAATGGTTCTTTAATTTCGATTTTCTTTTTATCGATATCTACTTTATATTGAGCTTTAGCAGCATCGGAAATATCTTTAGCAGTAACGGAACCGAATACGCGGCCTTCTTCGCCCATGCGAACTTTTACAGTTACTTCAACCTTAGTCAATTGAGCTGCCAAGATCTTAGCTTCGTCATTTGCAACGGCTTTATTATGAGCAATAGATTCTTGTTTTTGTTTCGCATTATTTACATTAGTTGCTGTACCTTCAAGGCCGAGACCTTTCTTGATCAACACGTTACGACCATATGCGTCACTAACTTCAACGATTTCGCCTTTTTTACCAACTTTTTTAACGTCTTCTAACAATACTACTTTCATTGTTATTCCTCCTCTTGTTCTGCGGAATGAAGCGCCTCAAGAGCATGCTCCAAAATGGCCTGCTTCGCTTCCTCTATGGTCATACCTTGTAATTGAGCACCAGCCACAGTTCTGTGACCGCCACCACCCAAGGCTTCCATTACAACTTGTACGTTTACCTTACCTTTGGATCGAGCACTAACGCCGATACCGCCATCATTTAGGGAATATAATACAAGGCAGCTTCAATATCTTCATTACTGATGAGCATGTCCGCACTTTGTGCAGCCAACGCCATCATATCCTTCAAGCCTTCAGGCGCTACGGAAATAGCAATCCCCTCAGTACGACTTGCTTCAAATACCATTTTAGCACGCAATTGGATAGAATCGAAAGTTTCAATAAACAATTGTTTAACTCTGTCGATATCCGCCCCTGCACGGCGCAAGAATGCTGCGGCCTCAAAGGTGCGTGCCCCAGTTTGTTGGATAAAGTTCTTCGTATCTAATACGATACCTGCATAAATACCTGTGGCTTCCGCTTTTGAAAGTTTTACAGGAACGCCTGCATATTGTACAAGCTCTGTTACGAGCTCAGATGTGGACGATGCAGTTGGTTCCAAATAGGTAAGCAATGGATTTTCCACAAAGTCCGCTGCGCGACGGTGATGGTCGATAACGATGCGTCGTTCAGAAATTTCAAGCGCCTCTTGAGCCGCTACCATTTCCTGACGATGCGTATCACACACGACAGTGAGCGTATTCGCATCTACCCATACTCTTGCAGCTTCTGCAGTAATAATATTCTCTTTCCAGAACTCTGACTCATTAAGAACATTCACCATTTTATCGATGGCGCTAGTTTCTTTTGAAAGCGCAATGCGCACGTCTTTACCAAGTGCTCGAGCAATGGCGGCTACACCGATAATGCCACCTAAGGCATCATAATCTTCGCGCTGATGCCCCATGATAAGAATCTTATCAGAATCAATCATAAGCTCATGTATTGCTTGAGATACAACACGAGCACGAACGCGCGTATTCTTCTCAACGCCTGCCGTATTGCCACCAAAGAAGCGGGTACTTTCACCATCCATAATGCACACTTGGTCACCACCACGACCTAAGGCGATATCTAAGGCTGCACGAGCACGACCAGATACATCTTTCACAGAACCTACATTTTCACTAATACCAATAGAAATCGTAGCTGGAACTTGACGCGGAGATGGTACTTTACGAATTCGTTCGAGCACTTTAAAACCATCTTCCTCCATTTCATGAAGCGCACCACGAGAAATGGCAAAGGTATACATATCATCTTGGAAGTTACGAATAAAACCTTCGTAGCGGTCGATTTCATCCATAATGATATTATTTATATCTGTCCAAATACTAGTATACTCACGATCACTAAGACCTTTTGTCAATTCTTCGAGATTATCGATTTGAATCATACCCCATACAGGCTGTCCCTCTTCGGCTTTAATACGGGCTTTTTCTAGGTCAGTAATGTCCTTAAAGTACAATGCCATCACTGCATGTTCCGCCAGTTCATCTTCACTATCAATATCTGATCGCGTATCCCGAGGATCGATAAATTTATAAATAATTTGGAAGTATCGATTTTCATATTTTTCCGTCATATATCCGGACTTACCCCAGATTTTATCGATACGGAAACCAGGCAACAAAGCAGACATTTTTTGGAGCTTATTCCAGTCCACCTTAACCCAATCAGCAAAAACACTATTATTCCACACCAATGTGCCTTGTTTATTAACAAGAACAATCCCCATTGGCAAATTTTGTAAAGCAAAGTTAGAAGCTTGTGTGACGTTTTTCATCATCGCACTAAACTGTTCTCTTGCTAAACGACGCCGGTTATGAAGGGTATTATAATTAACCAAATACGCCGCTACTACAATGATTAATGCTAAAATTGCAATAGCCCAATTTAAATAGGCCAACAATAATAGCAATAATACGAGAACGGCAACAATGGTAATTTCTAAACCTTTCCATCTCCGTTGAAAGGATTTCATAACGGCCTCCTTTCTATTACTATTGACGCGCTTTGTAACGTGTCCGTAAATCTAAAAACATATCTATAACACCAAATATCGCTAGTGCTTGTCCAAAGAAGAAGGCATATACACCAAGTAATATCCACTTCAATTTATTACTCATGCGATAACTACTCATTAAATCTGCTAAAGCAGCAAAGCCATGAACAGAACACATAGAACTACCAAGAAGAACTAAATTATTACTAATAGTTGTAATCCATGAAGACTCCATATTAATATGTGGAGCGCCATAAATCCCAATGATACCAAGTGCATATAAACCAGCACTCCAAATAGGCATCTTCCATTCTTCAATCGGTAAAAATCGAGGTATGGAAATATGTAATCGCTTGCCTAACCATATAGATATCTGAATTGTTACATAACTATATGCTACTGCGGCTATTGCCACAGCTACAAAAAACATATCCTTCAAAGAAGCAGTAAGCTTATTCATTCTTTCTAAGAATAAATCCGCTTGCTCTTGTGTCATATTAGGATTTGTTTGTAACGCCTGTTCTGCTAATGTACGAGCTTGTTCAGTTATTTGAGTATCTATCATTGATAAGTCAATACCAGATATATATACTTGTGAAATTAGGCTAACTAATACAGCAATAAACATGGCAATACTAGGAAGTAGTAACCGTTTAATCGTTCCCAACGAAAGACGATTGCCTTCTCCAACCCCTACGCCTACAACAGAAAATAACCCTACGGCCAATCCATTCCATGGTCCGAATAACACTACTGACAAAAAAATGTAGTAATAACGGCTGCCGATATACTATACTTGCGGCCCCATTTTGTTCCAATTATTCCAATCGCTGCAGGCGTAACCAAAAATGCTAAAAAAGCGAAACCAGGCACATATACACTGATAGCACCTAGCATAACACCTATAGCACTAACAAACGCAGTTTCTACCATCGCTCTTGTATTTGTTTTATTCATAAATCACCATTCTTACATAAGAAGATATATTAATTGGTATCTTTTAATTATAACAGTTTAAAAGGGTAACTTCAAATACCCCATATAGTAGACAATTGCGATAGTGGTGCTATTTATAGTACTGGCAATACATATAAATAACGAAAAATAGGGAGCCACCTAAAGTAGCTCCTCATCTCATATTACCATATGTAATTGACGCATCATTTCAAATACATTCACATATGAAACATCAAAATGCTCACATATATCCGGTATCTTGACTTTTGTAGTCTTTGGTCCCGCTAGAACTTCGTGGGTTACAACTACACCTCTGTGGACACTCGCATAAGCTATAAGCCAAGGATCCGCTTTAGCCAAAAAACGATGTTTTTCAGCATCCTTATATTGTTGATTTAACATCACATATTCAGCTATATCTGCATATGTATTTTGTATCTCAACATCATTTGTCGCTTCGGTAAACCTCAAATAATGAGTGTCAAACCAAATAGATAACTCATCATTACCACTCATAATTTCATTTTTAATGTGATCAATAGTTAAAATATTACCTCTGCTGTGAGATATCAACTCATTCCAGAATGATGGAACAATATCAAACCCATAATATCGGTTCTTTGCATCTATAAAGGTATTACTATCAAGGACATACATAGTTTTCTCTCCTAAAAACTATATTCATTCACATATTTTGTAAAAGTACTACCACGTAAGCCTAACAACTCATACGCATCTCGATATGCCAGTTCGCCTGCTCGAGCGGCTTTGACAACAGTACGACTAAAACTTTCCCCCAACCGAGCATGAGCAGTGACATAAAAATTTCCACCATCTCTTGTCTCTCGTTCAGGTAAGCTTTCTAATCTCTGATTAAAACATTCCACTAGGTTATGATATTGAATTCGAGTAATATATCCATGCTCTAATGCTATCCGATAGATAACATACTCACTCACCTTAAAGCGCTTAGCTATGGTTTCATAATCCTCCGGATGTTCATTCCACAAAGGAATAAATTGGGATTTCGGCACAAGAAATTCACCTGCAAAGCTGTTACAATACGGCTCAGAAGAGCTATCAGTAACGCCTTCTTCACCTAATAATATATGACAAAGCTCATGAATAATCGTAAACAGCCTACCATGATTCGAGTCAGTTCCATTGATAAATAATAGGTGCATAAGAATCAATTAATGTAAACCCTCTAAATTCATCAACGGATAATTTACGTCTAGTATTAGAGCCTACGATGCCGTTAACAAATACAGTAACATCTATAGTCTCGATGCGTTTGCGTATATATGTAAACGGATCCGCTACACCTATTTGCCAGCCAGCCTCTATATCTAATAACGAATAAGCTTGATGCACAAGATCTCTGCTATCCATACGTTTAGAAAAGCTCCCTACATAAGGTAACGCATCTATTCCTAAATTAAGCTTTCGATATTGGCTCAACCAATCTTGTCGAATCTGCATATCATAAATAGTATCTCTTAACTCAGGACTATATGGTCTGTCAGCGATTTCACCATTCAGTTTTCTAAAATCAGTAATCTCTTTATCCGATAACGGTGGAGGATTCTTTAAATAAATATATCCTAACGGTACATTGGAAAAAGTAGCTAATGCCTGTATTTGACAAATTGTCGGATGCACACGACCTGCAATCCACTCTCCATACTTTGGAAATCGCTTATAGAAAGCTTCATAACCTTTACCACTATATTTAGGCAACCAGTTTAAAATAGCCCCACTCACTGGGAACCGTTCAGACATACCATCACCTCCTTTTATCCCTTATTACTCTTCTACTAAATAGTATTCGCTACCAATTGTAAAACTCCTACTTTGATTACATTAATTTTACAATCATATACCAATGAAAAACAAGCAGTTGTTAAATAACTACTTTAACAACTGCTTGTCTTAATTATATCTATACGTCTTGAATAATTGGCAAAATCATAGGACGACGACGGGTTTTATCATAGAAGAATTTACCCAATGCGTCACGTACGTTTTGCTTAATGGTTGTCCAATCTTTGATGCGTTGCATTTCGCAATCTTCAAGAACTTGTTCTACACGGCGCTCTGCAGCAAGCATAAGTTCTTCTGCGTCACGAACGTATACGAAGCCACGAGATACGAGATCTGGACCAGCTACGATAGTACCAGAAGCTTTGTCCATCGCCATAACAACGATAACCATACCTTCTTGTGCCAATTGTTGACGGTCACGGATAACGATATTACCTACGTCACCAACGCCAAGGCCATCAACGAAGATAGCGCCAGCTTGTACGCGGCCACCTTTGCGACCACCATCTTTATCAAATTCAAAAATTTGACCATTATCGCCGATAAGAACTTTCTTAGGATCTACGCCCATGGCCACACCAAGTTCACCATGACGACGCAACATACGGTACTCACCATGAACTGGGATAAAGTATTCTGGACGAACAAGGTTAAGCATTGTTTTAAGCTCTTCTTGGCTCGCATGACCAGATACGTGGATACCACGGTCTTTACCATATACCACATTACAACCCTAAACGAAGTAAGTTATCGATAGTTCTACCTACAGCACCTTCGTTGCCTGGAATTGGTGTAGCGGAGATGATAACAGTATCATTCGGTGCCAATTCTACAGTACGATGATTGCTTGTTGCCATACGGGACAAGCCTGCCATCGGTTCACCTTGAGAACCAGTCGTTAAGATCATGATTTGGTCATCTGTGTAGTTGTGCATTACATCTACGTCGATAATTGTATTTGGTGGAATATTCAAGTATCCGCGCTCTTGGGCGATTTCTGTAACATTGACCATGCTGCGGCCCATAACTACAACCTTACGGTTGAACATAACCGCCGCATCAATAGCTTGTTGGATACGGGATACGTTGGATGCGAATGTTGCCAAAACAACGCGGCCTTTTGCTTCTCCAACAGCTTGTTTAATCGCAGGGACCTACAGAACTTTCAGAACCGGTAGTACCTGGTTTTTCTACATTTGTAGAGTCCGATAATAGCGCTAATACGCCTTTGTTACCGAGCTCAGCAAATTTGTGCATATCCATCAAACGGCCATCAACTGGGGTTTGGTCAATTTTAAAGTCCCCTGTATGAAGAACCGTCCCGATTGGTGTATTAAAGTATACAGCGCAGGAGTCAGGAATGGAATGATTTGTTTGGATGAAACCAACAGTCACTTGACCAATTTGAACTTCATCGCCGGCAGCAATCGTACGCAGACATTTTGGAGATACCTTATGTTCTTTAAACTTGCCTTCGATTAATCCACAAACGAGGTTTGTTGCGTATACTGGGCAACTAATTTCTTTCATAAGGTACGCCAAAGAACCGATATGGTCCTCATGACCATGAGTAATTACGACAGCTTTCACGCGGTCTTTATTCTCGATGATATAGCTCATATCAGGAATAACGATATCTACGCCAAGCATATCTTCACTAGGGAATGCAAGCCCAGAGTCAAGAACGATAATTTCGTCCTCGTATTGGAAGATGGTCATATTTTTACCAATTTCACCAAGACCACCTAGTGGAATGATTTGGAATTTTCCCTTGTTGGCGCCATTTGGCGTACGACCGACTAATTCCACTTGTTCCTCTTGATTATTCCAACCTGTAGAACGGTTATTTGGGCGGTTATTATTGCGGTTCTGACCATTTTGACCATTGCGACCATTATTAGTACGCGTATTACGTGTATTTTCACCACGCGGTGCACGAGTTTGACGAGTTTTGCGTTCTTGACCTTCACCTTGTTCGGCATTGCGACGTGTATTTGTACGGCGAGTCGTATTAGTACGGCCACCATTCGCACTTGTGCGAGTATTTGTAGAACGGCGTTGGCGTGTTGCACCCTCACCTTCACCAGCTGTTTGTTGGCGCGTACGACCTTCGCCAGCAGGGCGGCGTGTATTTGTACGGCGACGCGTTTGTTTTTGCTCGCCTTCAGCCACAGCTGTAAGAGTAGCAGTTTTTGCTACTGTTGGTTCTGCTTTCACTTGCGCAGTAACCTGATTATCTGTTGTATTCACAGTTCCTCCTAAAATTTTGTTCATTAATTTATTTAACATAGTTTTTCTCACCTATCACTTGAATTGATCTATGCCACGAGGAAATGTCACACAAAGAAAAAGGCGCTATTATACTAGCGTCTCGTCAAATGGGCGCAAAAATGCGCTATCAAATTTTGCCGTTCCTAGTTTGTGTGCCATTTGCCGTAGCAAATGAGTATAGTGCACTATCAGATGCTTCAACCGCAAGAGACTTCTATTTTTATCTCAATCCGATGCGCAGTGCAATATAGTCCGATCTGTTTTGATGAAAGCCTCACTTTCATACGTTGTGCTCATTATAACATAAAAACAACATAAACAAAAGAGTTCTACGCTTGATTCATCAAAAGTAACATAAAATTTTACTACTACTTAAAAGGGCGGCTCAAACTGAACCGTCCCAAAGCATTTCATTATTTATCATCTGGCATACTTTTATAAAATCCTTCAATATGCATTCACCAGCAATACAACGAGAATTCGAGTAGTGAAAGCGCTGCTCGTAGGCGATATCTTCATAATAGATGCCAACCGTTTGTCAATGGCGATGTTCCTCAACGCCTCACCATATTGATTGGCCCTATAGCTTTAGCAAAACCTTCACGGTATAAATTAGCCCCACCGTTAGCCGGATGTCTAAGACCGATGGCTGAAAGGCCGAATCGCCCCATCGTGTCCGCCGATTTTTGACCGACAGCGAGCACGAGCGGCTTCGGTCCACCTAATTTGGTATGCAATGCCAGCAGTCTTTTCGTATATTCCCAACCTAGCTGCTGCTCCGACTCGGTCGGTGTCCGATTAGTGAGCGGTTCGTCCGCCTTATGAGGATGAAAGGGAAATATATTCCACAACAGTGCATCGTACGGATCGATTCCCTGTTCAATGATGGCACTCCATACTACCGTATCCGTAGGTTCGTTGAACCCTTGTTCCTGTTGAGTACGTTTCAGCATTGGACTCAAAGGGGAGCTAGTTCTTTGTAATGTAACAGGCGTTATCTGATGCGCCCGAATCGTTTTATGCTTATCCAACAACATGCGTTCACAAGTAATGGCAATGCCCGAAAAGCGCCCGCCTTGATATCCAACAGCCTCCGCCACCACAAAGATTTTGGAGCGTCCCAAACGCGGCAACAAATACGCCATCAAATTATTACGACGCACCTGAGCCGCATCAAAGCCAGACCGAACAATTTCGAGAGCAGTATTCACCTCACCCCACGGATTGTGAACAAGCTCTCCCCTATATTGACCGAGCCAATCTACAAACTGCTGTACTTTTGCAATCTGATTCGTATCAAACGAGGCTATATATTCATCAAAAGGCAGCGTTTTTTCTTCCTCTGGTGCAAATAAGGACATAGGATTTCCCCCAATTTATACTATCGACCCATATAATTAATAATGCTGTATATCATGATTATCAAGCTTTTATATACTGTATTTATACACTAAAACCTATAGTAATACAATCCATATATTACGATGCCCAATCATGATATGTGATACTATATCCGATAATCACGCACTACATAAAAATGTTGCTGTTACTATATTTATAGTAGCACCTATTTCTGAAAGTTTGATGCAAAAATTAATACTCAAATATATCTACATGCAACATCACATTTATATATAAAACTCGATTTTGTCTTCTTTGGCGAGTTGGAATTGTTCAAATATGTGGTTTCGAATATTGACGAAGGACGCCGAGGTCCGGTCCGTCCTATCGATGAGATTGACGGGGATAATGGTTTGCACCCGTCCCGGATTAGCAGCGAGCACTACGACGCGATCCGCAAGAACCACCGCCTCTTCGATATCATGCGTAACGAATACGACCGTTTTACCCTCTTCACGGCAGATACGGGAGATTTCATCCTGTAAATTGATGCGTGTCAACGCATCGAGGGCCCCTAGTGGCTCATCCATGAAGATAATGTCCGGATCGACCGCCAACGCCCGCGCAATGGATACACGTTGCTGCATCCCGCCGGACAACTCCGCCGGATAGCGATTGCGCGCATGGTCGAGCCCCACCATTTTCACGTATTTGTCGATGATAGCAGGTCTCTCTTCCTTAGGCACATTCTTACTTTCAAGGCCCAGTTCAATATTGCTTTCCACCGTTCGCCACGGCAACAGTCCGTAATTTTGAAAGACCGTTACATACCGCAGTTGAGGTGCTTTCACCTCCGCGCCGTCGATGGTAACGGAGCCCGAAGTAACGAGCTCAAAGCCTGCCATAGCATTTAAAAGCGTACTTTACCTGACCCGGAAGGACCTAAGAGACAAATAAATTCACCTCGTTCAATGTCCAGATTAATATTTTCAAGGATGGTGAGCGGTTCTCCATCTTTCATAAATTCCTTGTGTACATTGCGCACCGAAATGTAACCCATGCGTCCACCTCCTATTTTTCAATGCCCCAACGTCTATAAATCCATTTTTCGATGAGGGATACGCCCCAATCGAGCAAAAGTCCCACGAATCCAATCGTCAAAATCGCCACCATCAGAAGATCGTTACGCAAATTATTCCGCATATCGATGATGAGGAATCCAAGCCCCGTCTGGGAACCTACCATTTCCCCCGTCACCAGGAAGATCCACGCCGTTCCGAGCGCGATGTGAAGTCCCGATGCAATACCGGGAAACACGGCGGGCAATACAATTTTAAATAACAGTTCCGGCTGCTTGATACCAAAATTTCGAGCCACCTTGATGTATACGGGGTCGATATTCTGAATCGCGGACACCGTGGACAATAGAACCGGGAAAAACGCCGCGATAAAGATGATGACGATGGCCGGCGCCTGTCCGATACCAAAGAACAGTACGATAAACGGCAACCATGCCACCGGTGAAATGGGACGAATCACCTGAACGATGGGATTGATATAATTCCAAATGCCCTTATACCAGCCTAAAATAAGTCCTAAAAACACGCCGGCTACGACGGAAATGATATAGCCTATGAAAAAGCGCACCAAACTGTCCGCAACATCCTTGAATAACACGCCGTCTCCGATGAGCTCCCCAAAGCCGAGCAACACTTTGTATGGCGTCGGCAGCAAGGCTTCGTTAAATCCGCCGAGGCGAATGATTAATTCCCAAATTAGCCACGCTGCGATAAATGAGCCTGGCACATATGTATATTTCTTCATGGTCCCCCCTCCTATGGTAACAATGTTTGATCTACAAACTCTGAATAGCTCGGCACATTTTTGATTAAATCAATATGTGTCATGTGATGCACGAGCGCATTGTAACGCTCCTCTGTAAAGGCTAAATCTTTAAACCCAATCACTTTGAGGGAACGTTCAATAACAGGATCCTTAAACTTCATGTATTTTAAGGAAATCTCCTTTTGCGCCTCCGGATGCTCGTCTAAATATGTACCTGCATCGAGATAAGCTTTTGTGAAAGCCTTCGCCAAATCGTGGTGTTCATCGACGAATTGACCGTTGAATACGAGGGCGCAGCAAATATTGTCATGCCATAAGTGATCAGGGTCTTCAAAGACCTTCCCAGCTCCCATTTCTATAGCAAGAGAACCGAAAGGCTCCGCCACGCTATATCCAGCGATTTGACCGACCGACAATGCGGACGGCATTTCGGGAGGACTCATCTCCACTATCTGTACGTCCTTCTCGCTAAGACCCGCCCGTTCAAGCATGAGGTCTACGAGGATTTTTGAGTTGATTGCTTATGAGGGATAGCAAAGGATTTGCCTTTTAAATCCTGTACAGAGTTAATATCGTTATTTACAACGATAATGTTACCTTCCGTATGACCTAATGCCGCTGCGCGCACATCTATGCCCTGTTCACGAGCCTTTACACCGAGCTCAACGAGAACGGCTGCAGCGTCTACTTTACCGGTGTTGAGCGCATCCATGAGTTCCGGCCAGGAACCGTATTTAACAAGCTCTACATGAACGGGACCATCTGCTGTCTCCAGTTCCTTCATAGCAAATACGGGTAGCGCATGCGTAATCGGTAAATACGCAACGCGCACGGTTTTTAATTCTTGGGCGGTCTTTGGTTTACTGTGTTCATGATAACCATACGCTAGCCCACTTACTATCAACAGCACGATAGCAATGAATAGATACCAAAATTTCTTCATAATGTCCCCTCTTTCTACCTCACAACAAGGGGCGTTTATGACTCATATCATTTTCCGCATTTTTCTAAACCTTAGATGAAATCAGGCTTTAGAACACCTCGTCTTCTAAACTTAATATATCCTACTATATCAATATGTATTAATTATGTCAATAAATCATATTAATATTGTAGGTATTATTATTTATGTACGAAAAAAATGTCAATATAGACAAGATCCTATTTATTTAAATAATTATTTTAATATAAAAAGGCAAATAAATAGATAGTATATAGAGGATCAACACCAGTAAACTTTCAGATAACATAAAGCTGCAAGATTTTAATTAACCAAAAAAACAGCAAACAACTAATTAACAAAAAGTGGTAAGGTGCTAATTAACAAAAAAACAGATAGTATTCGTTGTGATATGTACCCCCTTTACTAGACAACCAGTAAAGGGGATACATATCATTGGATACTACCTGTTTTTAATGTTTATTAAGTTTTCATAATTATTTGAATAGAGTCTTTTTATTTAGTACGTAAACTTCAGATGTACCTGCTTCACTAGACTCAGACACATGTGGATAAATGGAGGACTGACGGAAATGCTTAATTTCCCCTTTAGGAACGATTAACATAAGTGGCTTACCAGATTCGATAATCTTGTTAAATTCCTCTTCACTTACTTGTTCCATAAGATATTTCTTCTGCCATTCAGCGCTACGTTTTTTTAATTTATCTCGATCATCCCAGCGGCTTTCATCACCATTAATCTTGATAACCTTATGGCCCGTATAATACACAACAGCCGTACTATAGCCGTTATAGTAATAGACATCCCCTTCATAGGAATCCACTACTGGAACAACATCAATATTACTACGTTGCTTAACGAATGGCTCTAAACCTTCCATAACAACTATAGAAGATATAACCATCGTACCAAGGACAATAATTGTAACTAAACGATATCCTCTTTTCGTATACCATGTATAGAACATAGCCAATATTGCCATAGCAACCACGACATAGAGCAAACAATAAAAACCCCATGGTGCGAAGAAAGAACCTGCTACATAAGCAATCCACAAAAGCAACGTCGGCCCCATAATAATCCATTTTAAGGCTCTAGATTTGCCTTTGCGAATAAGCTTCATAACGCCCAAAGCACCGATAGCACTAAATGGGACTAAGCTAACAAAGGTATATAGAGGGTATTTTGTTGCCATCAAGGTGTAGAATAGCACAATTCCAACACCCCAAGTCATATTATAGATAAACCCTGTATGACGTTGTTTAAAGCCATCGATTATACCGTAAATAACAGCACCCGTCCACGGCATAGAAGCACCAAGGAAGATAGCGAGATAATACCACCACACATTATCTTCTGGATGTTCCGACTGAGTAGCACGCGTTACATTGTGAAGTCCTAAGAAGCCATTGATAAAGTCTTGACCATGAACACTATACATGTATACATACCACGGCAAACAAACTACACAAAAGGCTAAAATGCCACGCCAATCGAAGATGGCTTTCACCATAGACCAAGAACGATTAATACCTGCAAAAACAAGTAGAATCATACCAGGCAACACAATGGCTACCGGACCTTTAGTGAGTACGCCTAACGCAGCGAATACATAGGCCACAATCATGGCATACGGTTTCTGTTCCACCAGTCCCTTGTAGGAGTAAATCATGACCATCAATGTCGTATAAAGGAGCACCATATCCGTAATAACGCCATGAGCTACGGTCCAGAACATGAGAGATGTGCCTAGAACGGATGCCCCAATGAGACCAAGTGCCCACTTACCGCTCATGGTACGCGTAGATTGATACATGGTCGCCACCGACAAAGCACCGAAAATAGCACTCGGTAGGCGCACCACCCAATCAGCAATTCCAAAAATTTTAAAGCCAAGAGCAATGAGCCAATAAATCATGATGGGTTTATCGTACCAATAAGTACCATAAATCTGCGGAGATAGCCAATCACCTGAAAGAACCATTTCCTTTGCCGTTAACGCATAATTAGATTCAACGGGATCTGTAACAGGCAACATATTATTGCCAAACATATAAAACACTAGCCACACAATAAATACGACTGGTGTTAATCGAGAGAGTTTCATAAGGGCCTCCTTATCGACGATTACGATAGTATCTAAAGCCCAGTACTACAGCTATAATGACAAATACAACGATCATAACAATCAAGAACTCATGATTGTACTCGATAAGGTCTTGCCAATTTTCACCAAGTACCTTGCCTAAGTAAACGAGCAAAATCGTCCAAGGAATCGTACCGAGTACCGTCCAGATGATGAAATGCCACATGGGATAGCGTGCCATTCCTGCAGGGAAGGAGATAAAGGTACGAACACCAGGTAAAAGTCGACCAAAAAATACAGCTACACCGCCATATTTATTAAACATCTTTTCTGCCAGTTCAAATTTATGTTCATTAAAGAATATATATTTACCATATTTCAATAATAAAGGGCGCCCACCATGCTCACCCATCCAGTAGGATACTATAGAACCAACAATACCTGCTAAGATACCTACCACCATTGTTGTATGCATATCAAATATGCCTTGAGCTATCAAATACCCCGCAAAACCAAGTACGATTTCACTTGGAATAGGCACGTTAGCATTTTCTAGAACCATTGCAATAAACATGGCCGTATAGCCATATGTTTCCATAAACGAAATAATATATTCCACTATTTTACCTCATTAAAAAAATCCCCATCCGGGTTCTATAATGTACTTATGCTTGTACATCATTTCGTGAAAATTTCACCCAACCATTTGGTACACCATATATTTTACCATAATAAAGAGACCCTCACCACAGGTGGGGTCTCTTTAAGGTATAAACAGTATGCAATTTTCGAAATAGCTTTTTTGCTATTGTGTACATTTCAGTAAAAACAGCTAACAATTAACTAGTATATAGCATTTAAGTTCCTCTATTTAAGCAAGACCATATGGTACACATATAGGACATGTTTCTTCACTGCGAGGACTTTGTAAAATATCCGCTTTAATACCGAACCACTCTGCTAAATTCTCTGGGGTCATCATCATATGCGGAGTTCCATCACCTACAATAGCTCCCTCTTTAATAGCAATAATGCGGTCACTATAGCGCAAAGCTAGATTCAAATCATGGAGCACCATAACGACCATAATATTTCGTTCCCGCTGTGTGCGTTTAACTAGCTCCATCAACTCAATTTGATGGCGACTATCGAGATAGGTAGTCGGTTCATCGAGGAGTAAAATATTCGGTTCTTGCGCCAAACTTAATGAAAGCCATACGCGCTGCCGTTCACCGCCGGATAGTTCCCCTATTTGCCGATACCGATATTTCCATACATCTGTGCATTTCATCGCCTGCTCCACAGCAGCTAAATCCGCATCAGATAGTTCCTTAAAAATCGATACATACGGATTTCGTCCGGATCGAACCAACTGCTCAACTAACATTCCTTCAGGGGCGGTCGTAATTTGCGGTAACAAAGCTATATGACGCGCTAATTCCTTTGTATTCCACGAATGTAAAGATTTTCCATCTAACGATATAGTCCCTTGTTTTATCTTGATAAGCCGCGCCAAAGCTTTCAAAAACGTTGATTTTCCCGAACCATTTGGACCAATGATAGATATTATTTCCGGTTTATCAAAGACGATAGATTGATTCTCCAGTATCAATCGTTTCCCATAGCCTACCGTTATATTATCGACGGTTAACACACTCATCTTCGCCCCACCCCTTTCAATAGATACAAGAAGAATGGAGCACCCAAGAAGCTCATCAGTACGCCTACAGGGATTTCACCAGGCGCAATCATCATGCGCGCCAATGTATCTGCATAAACAATTAATATACCACCAAAGACCATGGACGTAGGAATCAAGTAACGGTAATCCACACCTACGATGAGGCGCGCCACATGAGGCACTATAAGACCTACAAATCCCAACATCCCCGACACGCTCACCGCTGATGCGGCTAATAAAGAAGCTAATACGAGTAAGGACAATCGACATCTTTCAACATGCACACCTAAAGTGCGCGCCGTATCATCGCCTAAACTAAGCAATGTAAGCCATCTGATAGATATCATAGATCCAATAATTCCTATAGCCGTATAAGGCCAGATCATCATTACATCGTCCCAGCTGCGCCCTACAAAACCACCTGCCATCCAGCTCACCGTTCCTTGAACACGATCCGGATAAAACACGGATAGAATCGTATTAAATCCGCCGAAGAAAGCAGCTACCGCCACACCGGCCAAGATAAGGCGCAACGGATTGAGCCCACCTTGCCAAGAAATCCCGTAAACCAAAAACGATGCCACTAATGCACCAACAAAAGCACCAATAGGAACAAGCATAACGTAAGTAGGCATGAGAATCATGATAATCATAGCCGCCAAAGCACCGCCAGAGGTAATGCCGATAATTCCGGGGTCTGCCAAAGGATTTCGCAAGATACCTTGTAAAATCACACCGGCTAAGGCAAGATTCATGCCGGCTAAAAAGCCCACTACAACACGTGGTAAGCGTATAGTCATGATAATTTGACCAATTTTCGATGTGTCGCCCCCCGTTATGATTTGGTATAATTCGCCCCAAGTTAATGGAACGGCGCCCAGTTTCATACTCAGCAACACCCCTGCTATTAACAGAATCAGCGCAGCCACAAACGCGTAAGCCACGACGTTCCTGCACATTAATGAGATTGTCCATATAACACCTTTTCCGCATATAATAACACTTGATCCATTCGAGCGGTCGGCACCGACGCAAACAAAGGACCCGGCAAGACCTCTATATTCCCATTAGCAACAGCAGGTACATTCTGCCATGCCGGCGTTTTAAAAGCCTTTTTAAAAGCTGCTATATCTTTCTCACCGCTACTGCCATGATTAATCAAGATAACCTTGTCACAATCAAGAACGGCCATCGTCTCCAGATTAAGCGGAATATATCCATCCAAAGCATTCTCCGATACATCCTGTGGCAAATATACATCAGCCACATTTTTTGCCCCTAATCTTTGGAAAATATCTCCCACATATGTTTTACTGGAGGCTAGTTGGTAACTCGTAGGTGTCCCAAAAACGATGAGGACACGCGGTGCAGACTCATCTTTATGACGCTGTATGATTTCCGTTAGGATATCATTATATTTCTGGACCAACGCAGCCGCCTCCCTATCATGACCAGTCATGGTGCCCACATGTCGAATATGGTCCATGATGTCATCATAATTGGAGGACAAGTGGTAAAAGCTAGGAATATGATTCGCATTAAAAGCTTTGCGCAACGCCGTTTGAAACGGCATGGCAATGCCGATAACGAGATTCGGGTCGGACATAATAATTCGTTCAATACTTGGAGATACAGCACTATTCATATTCGGATACTGTGCAATTTTAGCCTGCACCTCTGCCGGTAATTCCCTTGAATTTACTACGCCTACGGGGCTAACACCTAAAGTGATAAGCAATTCACTATCCGCCGAAGAAATAGATACTACACGACTTGCTATGTTTGGCAACGACACAATTTGCTTCGTATCATCTTCAATCTGAATAGCACCAGCCTCACTGAATACCTCTCGCTTGCCTTCAAAGCTCATAACCGTAGTAAAAGTTCCCACAACGGCAACAAGCCCCAATAAACATAATAATGGCTTATTGATAATGATCACCTCGCAGATTACTTATGCAAGCTAAACCTCATACATTATAGTTTCAAATTAATGCCACTATATTACATACACCCATACATATGCATGTATTTCATTCATACATTAAGGCCTCAGCATTTCACGCGTACATTAATATCTCACTATTACATACGCAAGTTAAGGCCCATGCGATAAGTAGCACCATGAATATCCCGTAAGTCTTGTTTCGCCAAATATATTTTCAACCCCTACATACATGGATGCATTATCATTCAACTGACGAGTCACCATAACATTCCAAGTTTGAATGTTTTTCTTCTTCGGAATGCTGAGACGTGGGTTAACAACGATAGCATCAATGCCATCGAGGTAATTAATGTAATAATTACCCCAGAACGCGCCAGTCCAGCGACCTTGATGATAATTAACACCACCACTGAATACATGACGACCACGGTTTAACAGACGATTATGGGTAACGTCATTCTTCGCATCCAAATAAGTATAGTTACCGAATACATCCCATTTATCATTGAGCCTATGATTTACAGATAATTCCACACCTTGCAATACAGCACGAGGTAAATTGGAATACGAAACATAAATACGGCGATTCGCCATATCAATACGATTAGCACCGCTTTCAATATAATTTTTAATAACATTGTGGAAATAGGACGCCTTAACATTTGTCCGTTTCCAATCTTTTTCTACAGAGAAATCAAAGTTATAAGAGCTTTCAGGTTTCAAATTAGGATTACCTTGCAAATATATATCGAAAGCCCCTAATCGCCCTCTTGGCACATTAGATGCCATAAGCCAATGATGATACATTTCCGTCATACCAGGTGTGGAGTAGCCTGCACCATAGTTCATTTTAAAGCGAAGACTATCATTTGCTTTATAGGTAACACCAATCTTAGGCGACCAATGGCTATCAAATGCATTTGACGTATCGTAGCGAACAGCAGGAATAATTACCCATTTACGACTAGGTTTCCATTGATGTTGCACAAAGTAACTACCGTAATTAATGGTTGCCTTACCCGCAGTATCTGTAATGCCTTCTCGAGTTCTTGACCATGCTATGGAGCCATTATTAATACGCGTACTAATCGCTTCTTGACGACGGAATTGAACGCCATAAGTCAAGAGATTCTTCTTATCGATTGATGTGTTAACCTGTGCGTCTGTAATCCATTCTTTATTATAATATTCATCCCAAATGGATAGTTTTTTTATGCCACCCGTGCGCTTATATTGATCATAGGTGTCTTTGTAATGATTGTAGTAAGACTGCACCATAAGCGATGACCGACCGCGACGACCATTCCAACGAAGACCTGTGCTTGTAGTAGTCGTATTTTTATCAACCGATTGAGTTAATGAGCTACCCTTTTTCGTATTCATATCCAAGTCTTCAGTTTCTCGATCTATAAAGAAGGAAAATTTATCCCTTTTTCCCGCTTGATAAGATACGTCAAAATGAAGCGGTATCCGATCACCATGATAATTATTATCCGAGCCAGAATCATTATTACCCGCTATATTCCTGCGAATACCAGCACCGACCGATCCGTTCCACTTTCCTTTTTGCCCACTACGAGCCAATACATTGAAGTTATATCCCGTCGCACTCGATGCATCACGACGAGAGATTTCAGTATTAACCTCTACACTTGGCTTTCTGGATTGCTTTGTAATAATATTAATAACCCCACCGTTCGCCTCAGAACCATAAAGTGCACTCGACGGACCACGAGTTATTTCGATGCGTTCCACATTATCCATGCCTTGGCGAAGCCAGCCCATGGCGTTAGCTCTCGTTTTCGTCAATTCTCCCGTAACACGTCGTCCATCAATAAGAATTAATGTATGACGAGATTCGGCACCACGCATCGTAATATTTTGTCCACCGTGGGCATCGGTGCTGAAAGCAACGCCTGGCACACTTTGTAAGGCTTGCTCTAAATTACGATATTGGCGATCTTTAATTTCCTCTTGTGAAATAATCGTTGTCGCGATTGGCACATCGCGAACTAATGCCTCCGTACGAGTAGCCGTAACCGTAATATCTTTCATGCGTCTTGACTGCTCATCACTCACAGTATTTTGAGATTCATTCACACTATCTACACTTGTAGAACTATTATTTTCTGCACCTACCACACCTGCAACAGACGTTAGACATACAACACACAATAGTGCTGCCCATGACTTTTTCATCACACACCTCCAGAAAATATATTAGGGCTCTAATAGTATAAAAACGATATCTAATCTCAATTATATATTCATCAGGAATAACTATCAATATTATTTTTATGTTATCAAAGTAATATATATACATATAAAAAAACTAGTATCCATAAAGATACTAGTTTTTCATTATACTTATAAATTATAGTGAATTGTGATATCTGCATATTGTTGTGTACCTGTAGAATTTTCAGCACCGCCCACACTATAAGCATATTCCCTAGCATGTTCTGATAACATAGGGTCATCAGAATTAAGAATTTCCACACTGGCAACACTACCACCTGGGGCAAAATAAATCCTTAGTGTCACATCACCTTGAATCCCCATAGTGTATGCATCTGTAGGGTAATTACTATTAATTGCACTTTGTAAATTACTCCAATACCCATCATAGCTAAATACGCCGCCACCGCCGACATCTGCTTCAGTGCCTCCGGTACCTTCACGATCGCTAAGCCCTTCTCCACTTCCTGTTGATGCATACCCAATTCCAGGACCTTCAGGCCCGACAAGTCCACTCCCCGTATTGCTACCGACAGAAGATTGTTTAATAGTACCTGTTTCACCAGCACGCGCTTGTTGACTGGACGGACTTACATCACTTTTTGTAGGAACAGCAGAGTTCCCATTTTGTCCTCCGTGACCGGCTCCACCGTTATCAGGTTGAACTTTATTATTTTCCAATTCTTTTTGGTATTGAAGTTCATGAACCTTCTCTTCTTTAATCTGCTCTTTAATTTCTTCTACTTGTTTCTCCGCTTCCTGTTCCGTTAGAAAATTAATTTGCAAAGATCCGATCATTTGAGATTCGATGTAATCAGAAAAGGAAATAAAAGCAACACCAACCATAATAATACTGATAATAGTGGCAATAACAAAGGCTTTTTTATAGGTCATATGTGGATATTTCCACACATCTACATATTTTTTCAGCATAGCATCACCTATTTATTAACAGTGGCAATACTAATACTTGCAGCGCCGGCTACTTTCATATCATCCATTAACTCCACGACCTTGCCATAGCTCAAATCCTTATCGGCACGAATAAGGAAATTTTGATTTTTATTCTCTCCAATCTTGGCTTTCACAGAGCTAATAAGCTGTTCTTTCGTCACATACCCATCATCTATCATCAGCTGCCCAGATTTTTCAAAATCAATTAAAACCGGGCGCAACTCAGCGGACTGCTGCGTTTTCGTTTTTGGCAGTATAATAGATAAGGATTGTTGTGGAATTGTATATATGGTGCTAATCATAAAAAATACGAGCAAGAAAAAGATGATATCAATCATAGGAATAACCATTAAAGTAGGCTTTTCTCCCTCCATACGACTCATTCGTTTCATGCAGCATGCCCCCGATCATAAGAATCTAAAACACGAGAAAATGAATCTTCTAAACGAGATATCGTCATGCGTACATGATGGGTAAATGCAGCATGGAAACATAATGCTACAATAGCCACGCAAAGCCCGGAAGCAGTTGCGACAAGGGCTTCCCCCCACACCACCGGTAATAGCAGTAGGTACCGCACCGTCAGCACCGAATACCTGAAAGGCACCAATCATACCCGTTACAGTACCAAGTAAGCCTAATAATGGTGCTATCGTAATAATGGTAGAGAGCCAATCAAGGCCACGAGAAGCGTGCGTATAAACATGAGCCACCATATCCTCCATTTTGGATTGCAATACATTACGATTCTGACACTGTCCAAGCACGCGAGGTAGATTATACGAAATATTAGCTGTATATTTAGATTCTAAGCTAGTTAATAAGGATTGCCAATTTATTTCGCTCTCTTCTAATGCATCATTCAAAGCAAACATTTCCCGCTTCAATTGTCGATAATAAGCTATACGTTCTATCGCTATAGCTACGGTTATGATAAGTGCCACTAGTAGCGGCCACATAACAAATCCACCATGTAAGAATAATTCCCACGCCTCTTTCATCGTAAACCTCCTTTATAAGTAGCTTAATTCTATATACTAATTTCCTACACTAACAAACTGATTATAAATAGACTACCCTATTATAAATTGATAAATAAAATCACTTAATAAGTCTATCACATCATACTACATTTTCCAATCTTATATGTATAACAAGCACTTTAGAGAACATTATAATCTATGAATCTGAAATAATTTTGAATTTATATCTCAATTAATGCGCAAAAAAAGCGACCAGGATTTCTCCATGATCGCTTTTTATACTACCTTTAGATTATATTTGTACCTTTCTAGACTACAGCATAGAAGCAGTACTATTGCAATTCAGTAGTTTGTGTCTTTACTTCACGAGCTGTAGTAAATGCTGCTAATTCTGCATCACCAGAACCAAGAATTACTTTATTAGCCACTAACGCATTAGCCGCTGTTTTAGCATCTTGTAAAGTAATTCCAGCACGAGGAGCACTAATTGTGACTGATGTGCTTTTACCACCGACCGTAGAAAATGTAAGATATACAACGCGTTTTTCCGCCATGTGGGCGCCTCCTTTCACGTTTCATAAACAAGTTCATCGAATCTAGATAGGCTGTAAACATGTTAGATTACAAGTATACGTATCTTCGATTCATATCAATAAGGATGGGAATGTGTGGACTTGCTATTTCTACACCTCTTTACGACTATCTGAGAATGTACGAATCTAGCAATAAAATGTGTTTGGAGCACCTAAAACAAGAATGAGTAGAAACTCTACCCTTAATGCCCTAAGGATACTTCATTGACGCGGACCACGTCGGACAAGCTGTGGTCATACAAGGCTGCCAGCGCATTACCAACGGTTTTCACATTATCGTCAGACGCTTCTTCTGCAACACGAGTATAAGTTACGTCTTTGTACTTCGGCGCATCTTCGGTACCGATGTTAAAACGCAACACCAATTTAGTGCGTTTAATGTTAGCCATCGTATCACCTCCTTTCACCCTCTTATATTCCTGAGGGCCTTGTTCGACAACCCCCTTGCCGTTATTTAAGGTACTTATGGTGAAAGTAGCTGAACTCTGACTGTAATACTATAAATTGAAATAGAAAAAGACCTCTACCTAATGATATCTAGAAGATTAATATTCTAGATATCACCAGTAAAGGTCTATAAAGTGCTCTTATTACGAGTACTATTCAAATACATATTATTCGGTTTTCAACGCCAATATAAAGTCATATGCTTTAACAGCAGCTTCAGTGTCCACAAAATGTAGAGGATTTAACATACGACAGAATTTAAAAAGATATTCATGTTTACGCAAAATGTCTTTATATGTAGCACTGTCTCACGGGCTGTACAGGCTGAGCTATAGCCATTCATCATAGCATATAGGTAAGAAATAGGTAAATTATCCTCCCGAAGGAAGCTGTGAACGAAGACGAGTAAATCCCAGCCTTGCGGTGTTAACTCAGGCCAACGACGGCTATTCTCCCAATCGAGCAATGTGATCTTATCTAGTTCAGGCTCATAGGTAATGTCGCGCATAGCAGGACGGCCATGACTCAAGCCATAATCATGCAACTGACCTAATGTCTTGCCAAACATATAAAAAAATATGACTTAACATATCCTGCAAACTATCATCCTCTGGATGTTGAGCGGGCAATTGGCTATAATATGTTAACGTTTTACCACAAGCTTCTGTAACAAAATAATGTTCTCTAAAACCAACAATAACAGGAGCTACTGGCAATTGCGTATTCACAAAAGAAATCTTGTAAAACTCATAATCAAAAAGAAGCTCTAGGTGCGGGGCTTAATCCAACTAGAGCGATGGTTACTTATATCCTGTTTTACAAAGTACTGTTTGTTGTTAAAATCCACAGAAAAAACACGATGTTCTGTCTCTTGATCAATCATTCGATCGATATATTCTAATAGCATATCATTCATTATTTTCCCCCCGTATATACACTCTATAATGCTAATCGCCCTCTCAAAGCATAATAACTAGCATTTCCAATATAATATCTCCCAAATTTATATTGTATAGTCTAGTATGTATAGCATTATAATAATTTATGAATTACAACATATTAGCTATTACTCATATAAGTGTATACAATTTATGTACTTATTATACTACAATTATCAATCGATATCAAAATCAAATTTATTTATAAAGTTAGTATTTTACTGTATTTATTTTACATTTATCGGTTTATATATATTTCACGATTAATATTTCAGTACACTTAAATCCAAATCTATTACTATTACTATTACCATTAACATTACTGGAGCTCTATTTATAAAAGAAAAAAATCCCCTAGCCTAAGCTAGGGGATTCTTCTAGTAATTATGATAATAGGTTTAGATTCAGACTACTATATAGACCAACTCTGATCATGTCTAAATCAAACGAATTAACCTACAAATTTTGTCACTGCCGCAGTATCAGTTAAGTGACGTTTAGGCATACCCATTTCAGCAGGAGAAATGCCAAGAGCAAGACCTACTAATTGGGACATGTGCAAGATTGGCATATCTTTGCCACCGCCAACAACTTCTTTAGCTTCTTTTTGGAACATATCAAGTTGCATTTGGCAAAGTGGGCAAGGAGTTACTACGCAATCTGCGCCTTCTGTAGCTGCATCTTTGTTGATGGAACCAGTCATTTGCATTACGGAATCATGTGCAGGGTATACAGCATGGAAACCGCAGCAATCAAGTTTACGGGAGAAGTCAATTGGTGTAGCACCGATAGCAGAGATCAAATCTGCTAAAGATGTAGGCATTTGATAATCTTCGAAGCCCAGTTCAGTTTGAGGACGAAGAATATGGCAACCATAGTATTCAGCTACACGTAAACCAGTTAACGGTTTAACAACTTTAGCTTTCAATTTATCCAAACCGTAATCGCGAATCAATACCCATAAGAAATGAGTAATATCAGTTGTACCGCGGTATTGTTTACCGATTTGAGCCAATTTTTTGTTAACTTCGTTCTTTTCTTTTTCGTTTGCATCAAGTTCATTTTTAGCTTCACGAAGCATCAAAGTACAAGTATTACATACAGTTAAAAGGTTCAAACCTTTTTCTTCTGCTAATGCAATATTACGTGCATTTGTAGCAAGTGTAACTTCTGGAGCAATATCTTGAACGTGGGACGCGCCACAGCAAGTCCAGCCGTCAAGTTCTTCCAACTCGATGCCTAATTTTTTAGCTACAGCAACTGTTGCTAAGTAGTCTTCTTTGGCAGCGCTTTCAAGAACGCAACCTGGGAAAAAAATGCGTATTTCATTATTTGCTTACCTCCTCAGCTGCTTTCATAAGTCTGCGAACACCATCAATACCATTTACAGGTTTTTGAGGTACTACAAGTTCGAATGGATTGATTTTGCTGTGTTTCCACAAACGCAATGCATAGAATGCTTGTTTAGCGGAATCTACAACACCATCAGATTTCAAGCTCATAGAAACTTCTTTCAAGCGACCAGTTTTGTAAAGGTCCTCTTTGAAAGCAACTGCATGGCGAACGCCTTTGCTGTTAGTAAGACCAGCTTTTGTAGCTTCTTTACGCAAGTTGGAAATATCTTGAGCAGGTTTTAAGTGTTTAGGGCAACGGGAGATACAGTTCATGCAGTGAACGCATTTCCAAAGGCCATTGTCGAATGCAGGTTGAATGTGAGCCATAGGTGCATCATCACGGCTATCCAATACGAAACGGTTAGCTTTTGTGAATACATATGGTTCTAAGAAGTCATCTTGACGTGCAGTCAATTTGTTACATTCAGATGCGCAGCAACCGCAAAGAATACATTCTGTACCAGCAACGAATTTTTTGAAGTCAGCTGGAGTTTGGCGAACGATTTTGTCCCCTTCGTTGAATTCAGCTTTAAGGAAAATCCAAGGAGCAACTGTTTTCAAACGATCAACTTTGGATTCCCAATCAACAACTAAGTCACGGATAACACGGAAGTTGCCGATTGGAGCGATTGTCAATTCGTCTGTGCCATAACGTTCTGTTAATTCATCGATTTTAGATTCACAGCCGAGCATCGCTTCGCCATTTACACGAATGGAGCAAGCGCCGCAAACTGCGGAACGGCAAGCTGCCAAGAATGTCAAAGTTGGATCTTGAGTGTCTTTAATTTTTTGAAGGCCCCAGAGGATTGTACGGTCAGGTTCGTAATCGAATTTGAAAGTCTGTACAAACGCGCGACCTTGTTGGTAACGGTGAATATGGTAGGTGATTTGTCTCATCTTAGTACTTCCTTTCTTGTGGTTCGTATTTAGTGAACACTACGTCGCGTTCTGTTAATTCGTATTGACCGTCAGCACCTAATTTGATCAAGGAATGTTTTAAGTATCTTTCATCATTACGTTTAGGATGGTCTTCACGAATATGAGCACCACGAGATTCACGGCGGTGTAAAGCGCCCATAGCAATAGCTTTTGCTACTGTTAACATGGAGCCAATTTCACAATAGTTTACGAATGCCATGTTGTAAGTACGTTCAGGGTCACCTACATAGCAAGTTTTATAATCTTCAATCAATTGTTCGATTTCTTTTAAGGCTTCAGTAATACCTTCTTCATTACGGAAGATACCTACTTTATTCCACATTGCATCAGCCAATGCATCGCGAATTTCTACAACCGGACGACCGCCTTCACGGGATGTTACTTCTGTGAAACGAGCTTCCCAAGCTTTTGCAGCTGCAGCAAGTTCCGCATCTACGTTAGGTTGTTCATGTGTTTCAGCATAATCAGCTGCGCCAGCACCGGATACTTTACCGAATACTACGCCGTCTGCCAAGGAGTTACCACCCAAGCGGTTCGCACCATGGATGGAGATACAAGATGCTTCGCCAGAAGCGAACAAACCAGGCAATTCACATGCACAAGTTTTTGTAATCCACTACGTCGATACCGCCCATTGTATAGTGACATGTAGGGACGAATAGGTACCGGTTGAGTCAATGGATCGCAATGTTCGAAGCACATAGCTAAGTCGCGGATACCATGAAGTTTTTCGATAATAACTTCAGGGCCCAAGTGACGAAGGTCAGCTACTACATATGCGTTAAGGCCAGAACCGAAGCCACGACCTGCAGCGATTTCATCTTCGATGGCTTTCGCTACAACGTCACGAGATGCCAATTCCATTTTGTTAGGGCGCATATTTTTTCATGAAACGTTCGCCTTCAGCGTTAAGAAGGTAACCACCTTCACCACGAACCGCTTCGGACATCAAGATACCAGTACGACCAAGACCAGTTGGATGGAATTGGATCATTTCCATATCTTTCAAGCCGTTACCAGCGCGGAATGCTGCTGCCATACCATCGCCTGTGGAAAGGAATGGGTTTGTAGTACGAGTCCAGAAGATACGGCCTGCACCACCAGTAGACAAGATAATAGCTTTCGCTTTAATTTGTTCTACTTTACCTTCTTTCATGTTCCAAACTACAGCGCCACCAACGTGACCTTCTGCAGATTTAACAAGATCTAAAAGATACCATTCTTGTAAGAAGTGTACGCCTTCTTTCAAGCATTGTTCGTAAGTTGTGTGCAAAATAACGTGACCAGTTTTATCCGCAGAGTAGCAAGTACGTGGATAGGATTGACCACCGAAGTTACGTTGCGCAATTTTATTCTCTTCAGTACGGGAGAATGGAGCACCCATGTGGTCCATTTCAAGTACGCCTTCTGGACAACGAGAGCAGAAGAATTCGATTGCATCTTGGTCGCCAAGATAGTCAGAACCTTTTACAGTATCGAAAGTATGAGTTTCAACTGTATCTTCAGCTGCAACGTTGTTCAAACATGCATTTACACCGCCTTGCGCCATTGCTGTTGCAGAGCGAGTTGGGAAAATTTTAGTAATAAGAGCTACTTTTAAGCCTTTGCGACGACCTACTTCAAGAGCCGCACGCATGCCGGCGCCACCGCTACCTACTACTAGAACATCAAACTGTTCCATAATGACCTCCTCATAACTACCTATTAATAAGAAACCTGTTAGACTATCTCATTTCAAAAAACTTATAAAAATTTTTTGATAACCTAATCATTTTTCTTTCAAGAAAAAAACCCCATACTTATGCGATTTTTTTCTTATTTCTTTACCTATAATTATAGAGAGCATTTCAGGTCATGTCTAAACCCTATTATGCATAATTAATTTTGATTAATCTAATTGATAATTTATTTCACTTAGCATTTTTTTAAGGTAAAAGAGGAGTCAAAAAAATTACCTATATGAATAATTTTTACAAGAAGTTAAGGATTTTACGAAAGTAGTTCGGTTCCGAAATTTTTCTATGTTTTTATTTCCTTTGGTATCTATAGAATTCGCATAAACACTAGCTTTTTTTAATTATTGCTAACCATTCCTAATAATTAATATCCATTAAATTCCTACTAAATTTACCTCGAATTTAATCATCGAAAAATTATCGTATTTCTCCGTTCATAACAAGCATTTATTTCTGTGATAATAATTATCATAAGTTTTTTTAGTGATTTATCACACATCATCTAAAATCGATAAAATCACCCTCATCTATGCGCATACGGCAATCTTCGATATAGTTAGATTTTATTCATTAGCAGAATTCATTAAGTTTCAGTCTTTCACCATTTTTAAGGCTTTCAAAAATGAAGAAAAGTCTTGTAAACTCGCATGTACATTCATCTTTTTGCTCATTACTATTGTATAAGGTATGATAATAGATAAATAAGTTATATAATATTATATATATAGTCACCTTATATGGTGTTGTGGCTTTCAAAAAGAAAGTTTATATATATATATAATGACTATAATTAATGTAGTTGGAGAGCTATATTTTTTTAAATCATACATAAGGAGAACAGAGAATGAAAAATTTTTACTTGTAGAAGACGAAGAAATGCTGAATGGTATCACGGCTAAATATTTACGTGCAGAGAATATGACAGTTGATACATGCTTCAACGGACAACAAGCGATCGATTACGTTAACACATCCAGCTATGACGTTATCGTAATGGATATTATGATGCCAATCCTCGATGGTATCAGTGCTCTTGCGCAAATGCGTAACGACGGTAATACAACACCTGTATTGCTTTTAACAGCAAAGGATTCCTTGCAAGATAAAGTTACAGGCCTTAACACTGGTGCAGATGATTATCTTGTAAAGCCTTTCGATCTTGAAGAGTTAACCGCTCGTATTTATGCATTAGCTCGTCGTAATGCGCGTCATGCACAAAACGATATCCATGTAGGTCCACTTACCATCAATGTTCCTCAACGTACTGTTAAACGCGACGGCGAAACAATTACATTGACTGCAAAAGAATTCGACCTATTATTCTATTTAGCAAGTAACGAAAATATCGTATTATCTCGTCAACAAATCCTTGACCATGTTTGGGAATACGATTATGAAAGCTACTCTAACCTTATCGACGTATACATTAAAGATTTGCGCAAGAAAATTGATACTGATAAGAATGTAAAACTCATTCAAACGGTTCGTGGAGTAGGGTATGTCCTCAAAACAGAAAACTAATGATCCTCACCGAGATCTAGATACCATGTCTGGGGCAGCCACCGATTTATTTAATCGGCTGCCCCTAACCTTTAAAATTATGTCTTGGTATACCATCTTTTTGCTTATCATTTTGATGGTTGCATCCGCATGGATTTACGCATATACACATGAATCCGATAACAAAGAAGTGCGCGAACGCTTACAACAACAAGCGATGATTATGGCTACGGATATCCGCAAGTTTAAACCGTACCAAGATAATACATTCTTCTTTGTATCAACTCAAGACGGCTATATTATTAAAGGCGCCTTGCCAGATGGGTTTCCAAACCAAACAATCCTTTCCTTAGGCCAAGTTGGTGAAATTGCTGCTGGTGATGATACCTTCTACTACTACGATACTCCGGTCAACGAACCGAACTATCGTGGTATTTTGCGTGCTGTTACAAAAGTAAAAACAGCCTCTAAAAAGACGGAAAACCTTTTATACAGCTTACTGTTAGGGAATATCATTTTCTTACTAATTTCCTCCCTAGGCGGTTATCTTTTCATCAAAAAAGGACTTAAACCGGTCCGAACCTTGACGAAAACAGCTAAAGTCATCGGTAAGAACAACGACCTGAGCCGTCGTATCGACATTCCGGCTCGCACAGCGAGAGATGAAATCTACGAACTAACTACAACATTTAACCGTATGATTTTCAGGTCTTGAGGATTCTTCCAATCGTGAAAGACAATTTAGTTCTGACGTATCTCACGAGCTACGTACACCAATTGCCGTTATTAAAGCAGAAAGTGAATTTGCTTTTAAAAATACGGTCGTACGGAAGCAGATCTACGGGAAGGTTTAACACATATCTTAGAGCAAGCTAAGTTCATGACTAACCTCGTAAGCCAACTGCTTGATGTAGCCCGCCTTGAAAATGCACAAGGTCTAAGCTTTGCACCTGTCAATGTATCATTGATGTTATCCAATATGGTCCACGACTATACAAGACTCTGTACAGAAAAATACAGATAAACAGATTACGATTACATCTCATATTGAACCTAATTTACATATGAATGCTCACGAAGTATCATTACGTCGAGCTATCACAAACCTAGTGGACAATGCCATTAAGTTTACAAACTCTACTATTGATATTTCGGCTAAACTAGTAGGCAGAGACTTAGTCATTACCGTAACAGATAATGGTATTGGCATCGAACCCTGAAGCTCTGGATCATATTTGGGATCGGATGTATCAGACGGAACAATCGCGAAATAAAAAAGTCTAATCACGGCATCGGCCTAGGCCTATACTTTGTAAATAAAGTTATTAACTTACACCATGGTACAGTAACGGCCACGAGTGAACCACAAGTAAAAACTACATTTACCGTGCGATTGCCGTACAATACAAGGGAAGAATAACATAAACGGGACTGACCAATGGTCAGTCCCTGTTTCTATATCCATTTTAATTCAAAAAGCCCATAATGTAGAATTAATTAAACCATAAAAAAACTAGCATATAGAAGCTCCTTCTATATGCTAGTTTTTGTGTATTTAATTTTAAAAGCAACTTATTATAGATAATTAACTTTAGCCTACAAATTGTTGCCAAAACGGCATATATACATATTCGAGGAAGGTCCATACAAGCAGACCCGCTACAGCACCAACGATAGCACCATTAATGCGGATCCAGCTGAGATCGTCCTCCACCTTAGATTCAATAAAGTAAATAAATTTATCTGTACTGAGTCCACCTAATACTTGACGTATGATAGTTTCAATGAGGTCATACCCTTGTTCAAGTACGTAGTCGCCAATATCGTGTAAGGTTTTTTCAATACGATTTCTAAGATCGTCCGATTGACCGTATACATTCCATAATTCAAGAGCAATATTAACTAAAACCTGAGCCGGAGTCTCTCCGTTTTCATCCCCTACGAGCAATAGTTCTTCTATATAAGGGCATAAATGATTTTCGATAACAGATTCCCAGTCTTGTTCGCGAATCCAACGTTCCCACGCTTCATTAAGAGCATCGCAGACTTCATGATTCTCTTCAATATTACGAATTGGTTCTACCCATTGTCGCAACCAAGCAGTTCGTTCGGGGCTATTGGGCCGCTTCCAGCTTTCCAGCATCGCATAGGCCTCTTGTACAATAGCCTCTGCCATTTCTTGATAGTTTACTACATCGGTAGCTTCGGACATAGAAATAAGGAAATCAGACCAGAAGCCTTTTCGCTTTTTCTTATGTGCCTCTTCTGCTACGACAGCGGTAAGCCAGGTAACCATAGCTGGATGATTAATCCGTTCTTGAATCACGTTTAGAACTTGCACAACCATACTTTCATAGCGATTATGCTCACATAAATCGAGTAATACGTGTTTCAAAACGGGCACGAGAGAATGTTGTTGAAGCAATCCACGAATGCGTTTTGCCCCCCATTGTGCCCATTCTTCATTAGTTTGAGATTTCCATAAAAGATGTAGTCCTTGATGAATCACAAGACGTGCTGCTCGCTGCCCCTCAGGAGACAACAAGAACTTTTCAAACAATGGCACAAATTGCACATTTTTCAATAATACTTTACAACGCTCCTTGGTAAGCATCTTCGTCTCTACAAGTTTAATAACACCATTAATGAGGCGATCTTTATTTCGAGGAATTAGCGCTGTATGATATGGGAAACCTAGTGGCTTACGGAATAATGCTGTTACAGCAAACCAGTCAGCCACACTACCGATGAGGGCAGATTGAACAGCCCAGTACAACGGTTGATACCAACTTTCATAGCCAAAGAAAAATTGTCCTACAAAAGCAAAACAATACAATACGGCAGTCAAGCCTAAAATGCCATTAGCACGCTGTTTCAAGGTAAGGGATTTCAAATAACTAATCATTTGAGCACCCCCTCTACAATGATGGTCAAACCGTATAAGATGCCGCCAAGGACAGCCCCTATAAGGGAACCATTAATACGCACCATTTGAAGGTCATAGTACATTTTGCCGCGAACAATTTGAGTGATTTCATCAGGCGAATAGCGGGATAATTCTTGACCTACCACACTGTCGATGAGGGGGTTCAATTTCTGCAACCACGGAATACTACGCAACAAGAAGAACCGCTCAAAGGCGCCTGCTTGTCTGGATTCAACAAAATTTCGGTACCGAGCACATTAAAGCGCTCCATAACGATGTCCATGAGGCGTTTCCAATCCAATGTATCCCCATCGATAAGTTTGCCTTCCCATTCTTCAAGAACCATTCTAATCCACTGATTTTTATGTTCTTCAATGAAAGCTTGCCACTCTGTATTAGTTTCCAAATTATTGAAAAAGCGAATAGCTTGGCCCCATACATAGCGTCCCAATGCAGAGTCAATAGATTCATTTTCCTTCAAGAATTGAACGGCCTTTTTCTGTACCGTTTCTACCAATCGTTCTGGTGAAAGTCCATCTCCGCCAAAGGCGATGGCCAATTCACGAAAGAAAGAATCCTTTGTATAAGTTTTCATAATGTCTAGCATGACGCGATACAAATAGGGATATACCTGATTTGATGCGATAACACGCTGACATGTGCGGTTAAAATAAAGCCAAAACACGCTTGCTGTGTGACGTTCTAGCATACAACGACCAAAGAGAATAACAAGGGGTGTTGCTTTCCAGTTTGTAACCCCCTTATAAATGGCCTTATTAATCTCTTGGCGCATCGGTTCAATATCCATATGAGATAAAACTTGATTGCCCACACCGTACAAGAGATTTCGAATTTGAACTTGTCCCACATCGCTCATGCCGTATTCAACGATACGGACCATAACACGTTCTTTTTTGATAGCATAATACATCTGTGGCACGCGCAATAGCTCTTCGCTGAGCATAGTGCGGCCTATCTGAATTAATCGTTCCTTACTGCGCGGCAAGATTGCCGTTTTGAAAGGAATGCCTAAAGGCTTCGTAAAGAGAGCCGTTACTGCATACCAGTCCGCGAGGCCGCCTATCATAGCTGCCCCAGAGATATGCATGATAAAGGCCCAAAATGTATCATGTCGCTGCGGATATGAAATTAAAAATATAATAGCCATGACAACCAACAGGGTGGTTGCCACTGGTTTAGTTTTCATCATCACTTGATCCTAACTTACTCAATTACGCATATAGACTGTTCCTATATAACGTAGTGACCTCGAGGTCTACGGACTTTCACACTTATATCTACAATCTAAAATGTAGCCTCATCGCCATCTTTTTGAGGTTCCCAAATCGACACCTCCCCAAAGAGAGCTTTAAAGTACACAGACGGTGTCCATAATGGACCATTCAAATGCATTGGAATAAAGGCTTTATTCACCTGTACACGGCGCAAAAATTCAATACTGCCCCATTCCATAGCGTCTTCCAAACGATTGTCTACAGGGAACATCGCTACATCTACGGACAAGCCCTCTAATTCCTTGAACTCACGCCAAGCCATACGCTTTGCATCCGCATTGTTTTCTGGCGTATCACCAAGCCAATGCCACCAGTTAAGGTCTCCTGCATGGAAGATAGAGTCAGAGTCGATATTCGCCGTATTTGTCTTTATGTAAAAAGAGCCACCTTCATCGGTGCTGCCATACATATGGATGCCTACATCATCTAATAGTGCATCTTGGCCAGGGCGCATGGTAATACATTTTTTTTTACCTTGCCCTCTAACGGCACATCTTGATGACAAATATAGCGCGTTTGAGGACCATCAAACTCCGTAATGGATGGGTTAAAGTGATCTCCATGAGTGTGACTTACGAAGAACCAAAGTTCACGACCTCGTTTAGCCAACTGCCAAACAATATTATTAGGATCCTTATAATAATCAAACACATAGCAACGCTTACCATCCTCTACGAGAAATCCGCTATGCGCTAAAAAAGTAACATGTAACATTATTATCAATACCTCTAATTTATTGAGAATTTATATCATTCGTATTTTTTTATTATACCATATTTTTCTAAATACATGGCATAAACAAATGGCTATTCATGACACATATAAAGGACTTTTTTAAAGTCTTATCAAATATATAGTGCCCCATATGTATCATAATAAGGGCAGAAATGCCGCTGGCATTTCTTAGATGCGGCCAGCGGCTTTCATATAGTCGATATATTGGTTACCCCAGTTTTCAAGGGAAGCTAATACAGTTTTAAAACCAGCTCCCACTTCGGTAAGGCTATATTCAACCTTTGGTGGAATGGTTCCATATACTTCACGATGTACAAGGCCGTCATCTTCCATTTGGCGCAACGCTCTTGTAAGTGTAGCTTGTGTAATTGGATGTAATCTCCGCTCTAGTTCACGGAAGCGCACAGGACCTTCAGATAATTCATGCATAATCAACAAAGACCATTTACCAGCCAATAACTTTTTGGCTCGTTGCAAAAGGACACCGCCCCACTAAATCATGAACATTTACAAGTTGCTCTGCCATTGTCATTCTCCTTATATATCTAGCTTAAGTAGCTTGTTATAACAAAATTAACATCTATAACTAAGCTACTCTTTATAGCTACACTACAATTTCTATTTCGGTATTAGAAATATTTCCACTTAATGTAGTTCAAATCATATCACAATTTTTAGAATTGCAAGTATTTTTATAGTATCATTTTTTTAGGGTACAAAAAAATTTTTTTGAAAAAAATTTTTAATCAGTAAATATCACAATTCTATCATATTTGATAGTACCTATCTCAAATAATTCTACTATTCAAAATATTTGCACCAATATATAATAAACTCACTAACTAAATACAATTATCGGTTGGTGAATCAATAACTATTAGATTTAATCATCAACATTTATAGCTAAACAATTGTATCAATTTTACAGCATTAAACAGATTACACATTATCAATTGAAGGATTAGGTGATATTATGAAACGCATGCCTACACTATTCGTCGGTCACGGCAGCCCTATGATGGCTTTAGAACATACAGAAACAACAAATACTTTCAAACGTATAGGACAAAATATAATCAACAACTATGGCAAACCAAAAGCCATACTCGCCATCTCTGCTCATTGGTATGCAGATGGCACCTATGTTCAAAAGCACAGAGAAGCCAAAACAAATTTACGATATGTATGGATTTCCGCAAGAACTCTACGAAGTTGTATATCCTGCAAAAAGGTGACAGCAATTTAACGAAAGAAGTACAAAAAATTACTGGGTAACTCCGTTTCTATAAATGACACTTGGGGCATCGATCACGGCATGTGGACCGTATTAGTTCACATGTTTCCTGATGCATCGATTCCCGTTGTCCAACTATCTATCAATAAATACCTAAGCCCAAAAGAAGCCTATCAACTAGGAACAAAGCTTCAGTCATTACGCGATGAAGGCTATCTTATCATGGGCAGTGGTAATATCGTTCATAATCTAAGACGCATAGAATGGGATAATCCATCCGGCACCTCTGCCACAATTGAGTTTGACCAATATATTTCTAAGGCCGTCTTAAAAAACGATATAGATGCTATTGTTAATTACACTCGACATCCTCAGGCTAGCTATGCTGCACCTACACCAGATCACTATCTGCCATTAATCTATATTATGGGTGCTAGTGAAAGTACAAAACCGACTGTATTTAATCAAACCTATAGTTTGGGTTCCCTATCGATGACAGGATTTATCTTTGAGGATGAGCCTCAAAACATACTTTAAGCCCATAAAGATACAAAAATCTCCTAGGAAATTTTATTTCCTATTCACATAAAACCTTACATTACTATGTATAAACAAAAATAAATAAATATATATGTATTTATTTACACAAAAGAACCGCTAGTTACAAAAACTAGCGGTTCTTTTCTTTTACCATACTAATGACTCTACTAAATGAGTTTTTTTAATGAAAGCTTCCATTTCCATCGGTTTTACAACAGGCTCGAAGCGCCCTACCACATTACCTTTACGATCTATAACAAACTTAGTGAAGTTCCACTTTACCTCATCGTCCTTTAAATAATTAGGATCGATACCATTGAGATAATCTGTAAGCATTTCAGTTTTATCACTAGGTGGGAAGCCTTGGAATGGTTGTTCTCGTATCATGTATTTGAAAAGGTCTAATGCACTTTCATCGCGTACATCTGCTTTCCCCATAACGGTAAAAGTAACACCGTAATTCAATTTGCAGAAAGATTGGATTTCGTTATTAGAACCAGGTTCTTCCTCTCCAAATTGATTGGAAGGAACAGCAATAATTTCTAATCCTTGCTCTTTATATTGCTTATAAAGAGCCTCTAGACCCTCATATTGGTGAGTAAATCCACATTTGCTTGCCGTGTTAACAATGATAAGAACCTTACCTTCATAAGTTTGTAAGGATTGTAATTCACCAGACTTAGTAGGCAGGGAAAAATTGATATACAGACATGGAATCTCCTAATTTAAATTAAAAAAATCTTTATTACACTAATAATGTTTTCACATCATAATTAAATTTTGCCGTTGTTTCCGCCGCAGTTTTTTGCCATTCTGTTGTTGCTGTACCATCTTTTTCAAGGAAGAATCCAGAATCAAGATAGCGAATGATAATATAATTGGAATCTTTTTGATCAAAGCCATTACCACGAGTGAAATCGATACCATGACCTGTATTGCGCGTTACGATAGCTTCCAACAAAAGGCAACGTAATGGCATTCAACGTAATTTTTCATATCACATTTGTCGAAAAATCTTTTTAAAGAAAGAACTAGGTTTTTTTCTTCTTTATATACTAATAGTTTACTAATTGTACCATTAGATGCACACACTACGCGACGAATTTCATTAATAGGAATATCTACCTTACCATTCGAAATAACACCGTTTTTAATAGTAATTTCTCGTTTACCCATATAGGAGTAATCTAGTGGCAATTGAAGAGTATCTAAATTCGCAGGGAAGTCCGCTGTCAATTTATGGCGAGCAAAAGCAGCAATGATTGCTTTTGGTTTCACGAATATTATGACCAGTATTATAATCTGTACGGTCAGTATCTAAATCTTGACCTTCTATATTTTTCCAATTATGGTCTCTAAATATAATCGAATAGTTACTATTTGAATTTAAATATCTTGTAAGATGAAGCTCATTTACATCATCAAAATCAATGTCAGTTATAACTTGTCCATTCGAATCTTTACAGAGTACACCATTGTAACTAACCGTTAATATACGATCCGTACTTTCAAAAACAACAGGATTTGTGTCGAATACAGAAATCATAGCCCTCTCCTTTTCACGACTTCAAACATACCTACACCTGTATATATCAAGTGCATTTACTCAATATATTGATTAAAGATATTAATCAAATATAGTTAACTTAATCATACACCTTCTATATGAATTTATGCAAATGATGTATTTCCCCCATACTATAGCTACAAACTCATGATTCTCAAGATAACAAAAGACACCAACCATTCAATTGGTGTCTTTACTACATACAAGGAGCCATTTTGCAATAGCTCCTTGTTCGTTATATAGATGATATTATAATCTATTTCATGTCAAACAAAACAGAATTTTCTAAGAAAATATGTTCATGCAGGCCTTCTTCTAAGGCTTTCATGGTCTTAAATACATAGACATAAGTAGCACAACCATCTGCTGGTGCCGTGTACTGATTGGTCAATGCACTTAAGGATTCCAAAAGTACACCTGCAGCTTCGTGTTCAGCACGAAGTTCTTCAAAGTTTACGGGTTTACCCGCTTTAAACTCAGGGAAGTCTACATGTTCTTCATGCCGGAAATGAGGTACAAGAGCGGATTTAAGTTGCAAAAAGGTTTGATAAATCTTTGTCAATTCCTCACCATGATGGTCATAATGTACATTTAGCAGTTTTGCCAACCCTTGGTCAATTTCATCAATCATATTTAATTGTTCTCTATGATAGGTATGAACAATGTAATCAATCAATTGGTCTTTAGAATAGCTAAGCACCTCTGCACGAGAAGATTTCTGAGCAACTTGTACATCATTTAGCATAGCAATGTATGCATCCACATCTTTACCTTTTTCTGCAATAGCCTCAGCTAAAGGATGTCCACCACCACAGCAAAAATCAATTCCATCTTTTGCTAATACATCCATTAACTCTGGATTTACTTTAACCGCATCAGCTACGGTCATGGATTTATTAATAGTTCCAAAACTCATAAGATACACCTCCAATGGTTTACGCCGATCTATTTTCTTATAGTTATACTATACGACCAACCATGGATTCTGTCTGTCGCAGTGGCTACGAATTTGAAAGTAACATGACAATAATGATAATACTGTAGAAAATAATATAGAGTAATGAATATAAAAAAATATATGGATATATATTGAACATACAAAAAGCTGACCCTATAGAGCCAGCTTTCAGCATATCAAAACATATATAACATATGTGTATATATAATTGTGTAGGCAGCTATTAGATACTTTCAACAGCAGCGATAGCAGCAACGTCTACAACGTCTTGAGCAGAGCAGCCACGGGAAAGGTCATGAACTGGTTTAGCCAAGCCTTGAATCAATGGGCCAAGAGCATCAGCGCCGGAGAAGCGTTGTACCAATTTGTAACCAATGTTAGCAGCTTGAAGATCAGGGAAGATCAAGATGTTAGCTTTACCAGCTACGTTGGAGCCAGGAGCTTTCTTTTTCTGCTACGGAAGGAACGATGGAAGCGTCCAATTGTAATTCGCCGTCAAATTTGAAATCAACGTTGCGTTCTTTCAAAATGTTAACAGCTTCAACCACTTTATCTACTTCTGGAGTGGAAGCAGAACCTTTTGTGGAGAAGGACAACATGGATACGCGAGGGTCAGCCATACCAACAACTTTGCGAGCTTTTTTTCTACAGTGGATTCTGCAATATCAGCCAATTGGTCGCTAGTTGGATTAGGCAATACGCCGCAGTCAGAGAATACTAGCATACCGTCGTCGCCATATTCTTTTTTGCTTGTGAACATGAACATGGAAGAAGATACAGTTTTAAGACCTGGTTTAGTACCTACAACTTGCAATGCAGCGCGCAATACGTTTGCTGTTGGGCAAGCGGAACCAGCAACCATGCCATCTACTGCGCCAAGGCGAACAAGCATAGCGCCGAAGAACAAGCAATCGCCTTTCATAGTTGCGTCAGCTTTTTCAGGAGTCATGCCTTTTTTAGCGCGCAATTCTACGAATGTATCAACCATTTCTTGGTAACGATCATAGTTGGCTGGATCGATAATTTCAGCACCTTCGATGGATACACCAACAGCTTTAGCAGCCTCAGCGATTTCAGCAGGATTACCAACGAGTACAGGTGTTACGAAACCTTCTTTCAAAATAATTTCAGTTGCTTTCAATACGCGTTCATCTTTGTATTCTGGCAACACGATTTTTTTACCTAATGGTTTTACTTGGTCTTTTTAATTTTTTTGAATTAAATCCACGATTTTTTTGCCTCCTTAACATTGGCTTTACGCCATATCAATACTATTATAGCAAGTTAACGACTCTCTAACAACCATTCTAAAACATTTCGTTGTTGAATTCCGTCGTAGTTGGCATTTTTATTTAGTTCATCTAAGGTGAGCAAAAACTTAGAGTATTGGTCTTGTACCGCCTCAAGCGGTGCTAGTTCTTGGCTCAAAGTATTAGAGTCAAGTACGGTCTCACTAACTTGATAATATTCGGTAATTCCCCCTTTTTGTGCTACAAAATCTATTTCACCCTTAGCAAGTTGCCCTACATATACGGTGTATCCTCGTCTAATAAGCTCTAGAAAAACGATATTTTCTAGAATATGACCTGTATCACGACTCGCATTCCCAACTAGCAAATTTCGTAATGTTACATCAACACTATAATACTTTGCATTGATACGTAGTAATTCTTTACCTCGTACGTCATAGCGATTTACCTTATATAACAACAAGCTATCCTGTAATCCTTGTAAATACCGTTCTACAGTTTTATTATCGATTTTTCGACCTGCACTAACGAGAGAGTTGGCTATTTTATTTGGTGAAAGTAAACTACCAACATTCGCCATAATATACCGCACTATATCTTGTAAAATTGTGACATCATTAATTTTCAATCGAGCCACAACATCATGCAATAACAAAGTATTATATAATCCACGTAAATATTCTTGAATATCAAAGTCTTCGCCCCCTAATTGCTGAGTATAAGGGAAGGAACTTTCACGAAGATAGGCCTCATAGGCAGGAATCAAAGAATACTGATTACCCTCATACTTGCTATGGTAAAACTCACTGAAGGACAATGGCAACATCTGAATTTCCACATATCGTCCAGTCAATAATGTGGCGATATCAGAAGACATAAAGTATGCATTGGAGCCCGTAATATATAAATCTGTGTTCTCTTTTACAAACAAGCTATCTACGACACGATGAAATTGATCTACATGCTGAATTTCATCAAGAAAAATATAATTCGTTTCATTAGGCTGCATACGTTCTAAAATATATTGATACAACGCATGGTAATCTCGCAAATGCTCGTATTCCAATTCTTCAAAATTAATGGAAATAATCTGTTCAGGCTTCACATTATCTGCCAATAACTCATCTTTAAACAGCCTAAACAATGTAGATTTACCACAACGGCGTATGCCGGAAACGACCTTAATAATAGGCCGCTCTCGATTACGCCGTAAAAAATCTAGATATCCTTGGCGCTGAATTAACTTCATAAGGGCCTCCTCATCTATGTACCTTCTCATAGATGGAACCCATGTATTAGTAATATCAGATATCATATCACTTACCTAATAAATTTGGATTCCATTCCAACTTTATATTAATTTTATCATAAAGTTGGATTTCATTCCAAATTTTTATTATTTTAAGTATAAAAATTGGATTAGATTCCTAAAGTTTTTACTTTAAATTTTTAACATACAGCACTTCAATTAATGTTTTATCTATGAACTACATACCAATAATTGAACTCTTTACACATAATACGCTACAATAATAGAAACAAAATACGGATAGCCAAATGCCAATTTATATTCCTTATACACCCATTTAGGAGGTCTTATGGCGAATACAGAGACAACGATCAGTGCTGTTATACATCCAAAATACAATGACACACCTATAGACATAGAGAAAAACAATTAAAGCCTTGGAACGCAATAATTTTTGTAGTCCATTATTTCGAAACAGGTACTGAAGCTATTTCCTATTTAAAAGATCGTATTCAAAACAAACATGTAGCCATCGGGGACTCTCGCACATTACTAAAACTCAACGCTTATGAAGCCCTATCCGAAGTCAACAAAGATGTAACGGATATCCAACGTCCCCTTCCTGGTGAAAGCTTCCGCGACACCGCATTGCGCACCATGGGGCGTGATGTATTTCTCACCTCTGTAAATGCTCTTGCTCAAACGGGGAAATGGTCAATATTGATGGTACGGGTAATCGTGTTGCAGCCTCTTTATTCGGCTCTCAAGAGGTATTTTTTGTACTAGGCATCAACAAAATCACACCGGATTTAGCTTCCGCCATCTATCGTGCACGCAATGTAGCCGCTCCACTCAACAGTAAAAAGAATAAAAAGAGCTCTCTCAATCCATGTGCTAGATTAGAAGAAAAATGCTATGACTGTGGTTCTCCAGACCGTATATGCAATGCATTAACGATTTACTATAAAAAGATGCGCAATATGCAAACCATGGAAGTCATCATCATTAATGAATCTTTAGGCTTCTAATGGTTTGCGGCCCATTCAAAAAATCTTGTATATTCATTTCTCCAAGTCCATACACGACTCTGTAAATCGTAGACCACCGAGGATCTACGGCACCACTTTCAAGGTCACTAATATAAGATTGGGCTAAACCAGATTTATCTGCCAATTGATATTGAGTCATTCCCAATTGTCTGCGCCAAAGTAAAATCAATACACCAAGCTTCTGAACTTCTTGTCGAACTTGTAGATCTTGACAACATACGATAGGATTCATGCCAACCTCTATCTACTTTCTCCCTCAACACATATTTATGCCTTTACTATAAATCTGGGCTCAATCATTTCCTAGTAGTGGTTGAAAAGCGATAACACAAAAGCCTTAACAAAAACTAATGCACCAATTAGTTCAGTTAAGACTTTTTTCCTATATGTATTATATTTCGTAATATTTCATCATTTCGTTAAATTTTTAGTATATATAAAACTTATTATCATTAAAAAAATGCAGCTAGTAAATCAAAAATACAGGTATTATCTATATATTGCAAATTTTTATACAGTATTCATACATTATGCATACACTTGATTTATAAAATTACCTAGTTCTATCCATAATACAAGAGGACTATACGATATATAGTAAATGCGATATATAGTAAATGCGCAATATTGTTAAAATACATTTAGGAATAATAAGTTTATTAACAATACAAAAGGACTATACAGCTGAACTGTATAGTCCTTTTCTATGTATTCATATAAAATTATTGATTTGCACTTTCTTGTGCTTTTTGATTTCCATGTATTTTACCATACCATCTACAGCTTTTTTAGCTTCACGCATAGCCAATACTACAGTAGCAGGTTTATGAACAACGTCACCACCTGCAAATACGCCTTCGCGACTAGTCATGCCATATGGATCTTCAGATGTAATAATATAACCTTTTTCATCTACTTTTAGGTTATTACCTTCACCTACAAGACGAGCATTTGGTTTATGACCTGCAGCGATAATGATTTTATCAACAGGCATGACTTGGAAATTACCAGTGCCATGGATACCTGCACCATCTTCGTTAAGCGCCATTACTTCGTATTTGAAGCCTTCAACCTTATCTGTACCTTCTACGCCTACTGGAGAAGCGAACCATTGGAATTGAACGCCTTCAGCACGGGCTTCTTCGTATTCAGACAACAAGGCTGGCATTTGTTCTTGGCTACGACGATATGCTACTGTTACCGCTTCGCAGCCTAAACGTACGCATGTACGAGCCGCATCCATCGCTACGTTACCACCGCCGATGATGATAACACGGTCACCTTTTTTTACAGGAATTTGATTTTCATCAAGTTCCCCATTTTCTACCAATTGTACATTCGTCAACAAGTACATTGCTTGGAATACACCAGGTACTTCATCGTTTTCCATGCGCACGTCTTGAGGAATATGCGTACCAGTACCGATGAAGATAGAATCATACCCTTCAGCAAAGAGATCGTCCAAAGTTTTATCTTGGCCGATAAATGTATTGCATACGAACTTAACGCCTAACCCTTCAAGACGAGCGATTTCCCGACGTACAACAGCTTTAGACAAGCGGAATTCCGGAATACCAAATAAGAGTACGCCCCCTGGTTCAGATTGACCTTCAAAGACAGTTACTTCATAACCGAGTTTAGCCACATCACCTGCTACGGACAAACCTGCAGGGCCAGACCCTACTACCGCTACCTTACCAAGATCTTGTTTAATCTTCTTAGGTTTGCGAAGTTCATTGATACTTTCAAAGTCAGCAGCAAAGCGTTCTAATTTACCGATGTTAATAGGCGGTTTTTTCGCCTTATTCATGATACAGTTGCCTTCGCATTGATTTTCTCGTGGGGACACACGACCGCAGATAGACGGTAAATTTGTTCGTTCCGCTAAGATATCATTAGCTTCACCAAAATTACCACGTGCGATAGCTTGGATGAAACGAGGTATTTCGTTTTCAATAGGACAGCCCATTCGGCATAAAGGTTTTGGACAATTTAGACAACGTTTCGCCTCCGCGAGCGCTTCCTCCATCGTATAATCCGCATCAAAATGTAGTGGTTTTAATTCGTTACTCATGGCACATGCCTCCTAACAAGGATCCAGTATACTATACTTACAGCGTTGCATGCACCTAAGCATTCCGATGAGCCCTCTCACATAGGGACGCCGCCACATGCTGCTAACATTTATCTTTTGTAACCATTCGATAGACGTGTGGTCACTGGTCAGACTCACACTATTCTATAGTATATTCTAAATTGTGAAAGTCCTAACAGTCAAGCAAATATAACACCTTTTTGTATACGAATATAGCCCCTATTCATGCAAGGATTGCATAGATTTTATACAAGTCCATTTACATATAATAGGATGCATGTATACTGATAATAGATACAGTAATAAGAATTAGAGATACACCTTACGGAATAGAAATATCTATTTCGTAATTGAATATATACATACATATAAGAATTAAAGATATAAAAAGCCAAGGTATATCCTTATATGAGGTTTCTTATGAACACAGCAGAATTCACTAGCAAATACTATATAGACCGCCACGGTTCTCATTCCCGCAAATGGGACGGTGAGCATTTAAAATTCACTCGTACCGACCTATTACCATTATGGGTGGCAGATATGGACTTTATGCCACCTCAGTGCATCCAAAATGCCATCTGTAACTATGTGAAAGCCAATCCGTTAGGTTATACTATGACAAATCCAAATTATATAGAGGCTGTTATAAGCTGGTATAAACGCCGTCACCATTGTAAGCTTCAAGAAGAATGGCTTACAAGCGCCCCCAATGTAATTACTGGTATTATGTGGTGTATTGGGGCTTTCACAAAACCAAACGATTCCATCGCCGTTCTAAGTCCTGTATACGGCGCCTTTGATACGAGCGCCAGCGATGCACAACGTCAAATCATCGCTGTTCCCATGATGCGTAACAAAGATAATCGCTACACCGTGGATTACGATGCATTTGAAAAGGCTATCACCGAACATGATGTGAAGCTGTTCATTCACTGCAACCCACACAATCCTGTGGGGCATGTGTGGACGGAAGAGGAGATGGACCGATTATTTAGTATCTGCCAACAGCATAATGTGCTCATCATAAGTGATGAAATCCATCAAGATCTCATCACAGGACCAACAGCCTTTACATCAGCCTTAACCGTAAAGAACGGAGCCTATGCAGATAACATGATTGCCATGTCCTCCTTGTCCAAGTCATTCAATATGGCTAGCTTGCACCACGCAGAGGTTATCATTCCTAACGAAAAGCTACGAAGCCAATTCAACGCCTATAAAGCTCATGTATACCATACGGACTCAGACGTTATTGCCGAAACTGCCATCACAGCAGCCTACACTCACCCAGAGGCCGAAGCATGGTTAACAGATGTACTGGCCATGGTTCGTAAAAACTATGAATATCTATGCCGAGAGCTTTGTACGGCATTACCAAAAATCCGCATCAGCCCTATGGATGGCACCTATTTAGCGTGGATTGACTTTAGTGCCTATGTAAAGCCCGAAGATATGCACGACCTATTCGAAAACAAATGCCGCCTCGCACCAAGCTTTGGCGAATGGTTCGGAGGTGAAAGCTACGCAACCTTTGTACGTCTTAACTTAGCTACAAGCCTAGAAAATATAAAAAGCGCTACCCACAGCATTATTAGAAATATTTAATATATCAGCCATATTAAGCATAATAATTGTATTTAATCATACTATCCCCTACACAACCTTAGTACATACAGGGATGTATGTGCGGTAAACTATAAGGTATGCAAAAAGGCTGCTCTACCATCAAATCGTGTAGAGCAGCCTCTTTTATATATATGTCTCATATATGTTACCTATTCAGGTTACCACATATATAGGGTCTTATTTAGTTCTAGCGAAATGATCTTTTGCAAATTGCATGTCTTGTACGAGTTCCAATGTGCCAATATAGTTATTGTTTTGGTCACGAACAGCCATGTAATTGACATAGAACGGACGGCCTTGTTTCAAGCCATACTGCTACATTATCGCGATCACCTTTACGGAAGGAATCAATAATACCACGTACGATTGGTTCTACCTTTGGTGGATGACAGGAATACACATCGCGACCGATAGCTGTAGTAGGGCGTTTAAAGACCTTTTCACCATCGTTGAAGTAACGGTTAATGTCTTCGTGATCAACGAAGGTTACTTCCATTGGCATTGTATTAAGCATGGCATTTAATTGATCCACAGTCAAGCTACCACCGATTAGAGCAATGGTATTATCATCGCCACTTGCTTTTGTTGTTTGTGTTGCTAATGCGGTTTCAGCCTCTGTCCAAGCAGTGCGTTTTACCCCAAAGATTTCTTCATACTGTGCTGTATCTTTGTAGATTTGGTACCACTCTTCAGTGCTGAAGTTTTCTGCACAGATTGGGAACAAAATATTTTGTTCTTTATAGATCATTTCTTGTGCACGTGTAAGAAGCTCATCAAAACGTCTATACCAATCATCTACGCTTTGGCTAGACTTAGCTAAATCACCTAGTTGGTCTCGAATATCGCCATCAACAGTCCACATAACCATAGATGGACCAGAAATATCATAGGCTACTTTCAAATGCGGATACAAAAGGTCACCCTTCTTAGCATAGTGAACAGATACTTGACGCACTGCATTTACATCATCAACGGTTGCCGTTTTATCTGCCACCTTAGGTCGAATGGATTCAATTAACGCATCAAGAGCCTTGTTTTCCTCTGTTAATTGATGGAGTGGATGTCCTACAGTTTCAATTAAGGACACCACACTTTTACTCTTCTCTTGAGCCTCTAACACAGCCTCAACCTTAGCATGTTCTGACTCCATTTGTTCATGAATGGTAGAACCGTGGAACAAGGCAGAGTGAAGGTCACATAATTGTTGCACCTCAGCTAACGGTGTACCTTCACGCATGAGACCTTGTTCAGCTTTCATAATTTCACTAGCCTCAACATGGGCAAATTGACTAGCAAAATCTTCACGAACGGCACCAAGCTCTTCGCCCGTACCTAACCGTTTCAGGAATCCTTTAAGTTGCTCTACACGTTCGCTATCTTGAACAGCATCTTCAGCCTTAGCTTCGGAATTTTCTTCCGTGTTAGCTTTCGCTGTAGTAGATGCTGCTGCATTTGTTTCTACTGCGTCTGCTGCAACTGTACTAGAAGCTACCTTAGCAGATGCATCCGTAACATTAGACTTTGTAACCGCTGCAGTAGGTGCCACGCCAGGATGACCCGTAGATTCCGCATCATCACCCGATAAGTTTGGCATGTCACCTTCTAAGGTAAAACCTGCTTTCATAAAAGCACCCACGATATCGATCATGGATACACCTTTCATCTTAGCCCCTTTCGGGATGGTCATGATTTTACCAACAGAGTTCAACATCACTTTGTTTGTGATTTCGCTGAACCCTAATTCCTTCATAATATCTGTTACTTCAGGATATTCTTTTACCAAATCATATACAGATTTGGATAAATCTAATTTCTTTTCCATTTTGTTCCCTCGTGTCAAAAATCTTTATAATATACTTACTGATATTAATCAGCCCCTATACGTAAAAAAATCTCGTATACAAGGCTATCTATTTACTGTGAAAGGTCTGTATATAATGACCTATGGTTCTATGATAAACGATATCGATTAGAAAATCTGTATCCATGGCTATACTTTTGAAAGTTATTTATAAGATGAAATAACAGTAATAAAACACCGGATAATCGATCATGTAGACCAACTATCCGGTATTTACGTTACATTATATTATTATGCCTGTTTCTGTTTCTGTTTCTGTTTCTGTTTCTGTTTCTGTTTCTGTTTCTGTTTCTGTTTCTGTTTCTAACAAGTATACCACTTAATCATGATGTGGTTTCAATGCTTTTTCGTAGTTTTCAGAAACTTTGTCCCAGTTAATAACGCGGAAGAATTCCTTAATATAGTCTGGGCGACGGTTTTGGTAGTGCAAGTAGTATGCATGTTCCCAAACGTCCAAGCACAAAATTGCTTTTTTACCTTCCAATAAAGGATTATCTTGGTTCGCAGAGGATGTCACTTCTAACTTACCATCTTTGTTAACTACAAGCCAAGCCCAACCAGAGCCAAAGCGTGTAGCTGCCGCAGTAGAGAAGCTTTCAACAAACGCATCGTAGCCACCAAGTTCAGCGTCAATAGCCTCTTTCAAAGGGCCTTGCAATTTAGAAGTATCTGGTTTTGTCATAATTTCCCAGAACATAGTGTGGTTCTTGTGACCCCCACCATTATTGATAACTGCTTGACGGATATCTTCTGGCACATTAGCAATATCGCCGAGAATGCAGTCTATACAGCCATACGCAAGATCCGGATATTTCGCGATGGCCGCGTTCAAATTATTAACATACGCTTGGTGATGCTTATCATGATGCAATTTCATTGTTTCAGCGTCGATAACAGGCTCTAGGTAATCATAAGCATACGGTAAGGGTGCGAGTTCGAAAGGTTTCATAATAGTCCTCCTTAAATTTAGGGCGTAGAACAATGTTAACTATTTCGTATCATCGTTCTTGTGAAAGCGATTCGATGCACCTGCATCGGTAGTATTGAATCAATCTACTAGCATAGCATATATACTTCAAGAAGAGACGTATTATCCTAACTTCAACCAGAAGTTAAGATATACTTTTCAGCCAATAAATTGATATGAATTATCATTCTTCATCTAATTGTACACATTATATAGAAAAACGTCAATATAAAAGGCTAACATAAAAAGGCCATGGGAACTCCCACAGCCTTTCATTAGTTGATTGTTATGTGACTTTTACTCAGCAATAACACATAGTTCTACATAAAAACATATACAGATATATACAAATTATTCAACAATGCACTGACACATTTTCATCGTTGTTAATGCCGCTTGATGGGACTCCTCTGTTACGCCAGCACAACAGCTCGAATCAATGTGAATAGGAATCTCTGGCAAGCCTGCTTTCAACATAATCGCATTGGAAACAACGCAAATATCTGTGCATAATCCGATGAGCGTAATAGACTCAATAGGATTTACCCTATCCATGCCCTCTAACCGAGTGAGCAGCTCAAAAGAAGCAAAGTTTGGTTTATCTACAAATGATACAGGGCTCATAATTGATCGACCTTCTGCAGCCTCAATCAAGCCATCCACAATATGCCAGCCCTCGGTATTTTTAACGCAATGTGGCACTGGTAAAAGCTTTCCTTCTTGGTGTTCCAAGTAATCTCTATCATGCGTGTCACGCGTAAAGATGATAGGACCATCAAAGCTTTCAATTTTCTTACGTACATTATCTACGATTAACTGTGCTTGCGATGAACCAAGGGCACCATCTACAAAATCATTTTGCATATCGATAACTACTAGAACCTTTTGCATAGCTCCTCCTGTATATAGGCTACAAAACAAAGTACTTATTTCCAATCAATATTATTTATACTCTTTATTATTTATACTCTTTATTCTTTATACCATCAATAGTATCTAGCAACTCTATACATTGTTATCATGTTGTTGTGAAAGTGTCATCAAGTTATTGTGAAAGTGTTATCAATGAGTCATCGAAGCCCACCTCATACTTTATCGACAAGTAGATATATGACGGACTTCTATTCTTCTGCTATAGCATGTTGCACGCGATTTGGTTCATTATGTGCCAATTTTCCTGCCGCTGCTGCCGCTACAGCACCTACTAAATCATCGAGGAATGTATTACAGCGTCCCCCTTCTTCGCTATCTAGTTTTTTGATGATACCTGGCTTCACCTTGTCTAAATAGCCATAGTTTGTAAAGCCAATGGACCCATATAAATTAACGATGGAAAAGGCTAAAATTTCATCAATCCCATACAGGCTTTCATCATTAGCAACAATGCGTTGCAATGGCTGAGATAATTTATTCTGCTCCGTTAACTTATCAAGCTCTACACCCGTAATAATCGCATTATGCACCTCGCGTTTAGATAGTACAGAAGCCACACTTGTGCGACACTCTTCTAGTTTTAAATTCGGCATATACGGTTTTTGTACGTAAAAAACAAGCTCTGCAATGTCATCTAATGTGACACCACGCTCAGCGAGAAGATCATAAGTATATTTCTCTAAATCTTTCGTAGTTTCCATAAGCCCTCCTTTATCGTTTCTTAGAATTAGTATCAGGTAGCATGACAATACTAACGGGAATCGTTACAACAAGCGCTTCATCAGTATCAACATGTTTAGTATTCCAAGCCGCTTCTTTAGCAGCCTCCTCAAAGATAGGGTACGCTTCACGATCTAGTTTCCAATTATTAGGACCTGCTTCAACAGCTACAATATTACCCTTATCGTCCGTCTTAATCTCTATAGGAACGATTAATGTTCCATCTGCACTCGTTTCAAAAGCCTCTGGTGGAATAATCACGTTATAAGAAATTTGTTGTTGTAATTCATAATTACGCTTGTCCGCAGGCTTTATATCTGCAGCCATAGAACTAATAGGACTCATTGCAGACACTAATAGTGCCAACAATATAACACGGTTAAACATAGTTTCCTCTCATCTAAAAACTCTCATACTATATGCATTATAAGTTGATTATACCACGAAAAAATCCCTACCGAATTTTTATCGGTAGGGATTTCTTAGATTAGATTTCTTAACCATTTCGGATTTCAATGCCATCGCACCGAAGCCATCAATTTTACAATCGATATCGTGACCATCGCTTGCATCGGTGATGAGGCGAATATTTTTTTACGCGCGTACCTTGTTTCAATACGCCCGCGCCTTTTACTTTGAGGTCTTTTACAACAACCACTGTATCGCCATCAGCTAGTTCGTTGCCGTTAGCATCGCGAATAATACCCGCTTCAGCTGCAGCTTGCGCATCGGCCGCTGTCCATTCGTTGCCACACATAGGGCAGATAAACATATGCCCATCTTCGTATGTGTACTCGTCGCCACACTTAGGGCAGTTAGGTAAATTTGCCATTTAAATCTCCTTTGTTTATTACATAATGAAAGTATTATATCATACCTTGGAAACCAAGCTCTATATTGATATGATGACCATTAGCTCCATATTGATACGATGGCTATATAATGTCTACAATAAAAACCTACTCAATCTCATTTTTCTTTACCAAAGTTTCATACAACTCCAACTTATCTTCAAGATTATTCTTATAGCCTTCCAATCGTTTGATTTCGGCCTCAATAAATCGATAGTGTTCCTGCAACAGTGTCATTCTTTTACGGGCCGTATGAGCTCCGGCATACCGCAAGTCCGCATATCGCTTGATGTTCGCAAGCGGCATTCCCATGTCTTTCAAGCGTTTAATAAACTGTACAAAGCCCACGTCCTCCGCATGGTAATTGCGAATGCCGTTCTGTCGCTCGATGTGAAGGAACCCCTGATCCTCATAATATCGCAATGTAGAAATGGACAGCCCTACCAATTTTGAAAATTCACCGATTTTCATACTTTCACCACCTTGACCTCAAGTATACTCGAGCATATATCATACGTCTAGATGGAGGTAATAATTATGAAAGAAACACGTTTAACATCGGTATGAACACATTGAAACAGATTGACGGGATGCACGGCGAGGAGGTGTATAACACAATTCAAGAGATTTCACCGGCCATAGCCGATTTATTGGTCGAGCTATTCGGCGACATCTACACGCGTCCCAACCTGGATTTCAAGGAACGGGAACTGATTACGCTCGCATCCCTGTTAACGCTGGGCGGTTGCGAGGCTCAGCTGAAAGTACATACCAACGCGGCACTCAATGTCGGTATCGCGCCCGAGCAAATCGTAGAAGTCTGCACCCACTGCATCCCCTATGCAGGATTTCCACGCGTGCTGAACGCACTGTTTACGGTGAAAGCAGTCTTTGAAGAGCGAAACGTACTGTAATTAAGGAACGACGACAACAAAAATAGAGGACCCCGACGGGCCCTCTCAACAACACTATTATATTATGTACATTACACGACACATCCAGATTGACGATATACGCCAATCTCATTATAATGTAATAAAGAGATAGTCGACGAGTGGTTCCGTCAGGCTCATCCCAAAACATTATAAGACATGCAGAAATGGCCTTTCGTTTTCAGCTACCAGTTGGTAACGAAAGGCTATTTGTCGTTATTACGACAAATCAGCACTATCAATGCGCCAAAGGAAATAACGACAGTTAAGATCCCGAGGACAATCATAATGACTTCATAAGCATTCATAGGCTTTCACCCCCTTCAAAGAAAAAGGGTGACCCAACCTCGTTCGACTATCTTACGTTTATTATAAACCGAACTTATGTTCTATGCAATAATAAATCTATTAATAAATATTAGTCTATTTATAACTAACAAAGGGAGACTCTTGATAGAGTCTCCCTATTTACTATCCAAGTCGTTTACACAAGATCGCATAGAGTATCATGCTAATAATAACGCTCATAACAGCTTGAATAGTATTAGTTAAAATACTTGCAATGGCTACGCCTGGGTCGAATACAAAGTATTCAGCGATAAAGTAGCCGGCTACGATAACAATACCGCCTACGATAGTTGCTACCAAGGCAGAGGTAGTTGTCTTATTCTTATAGACAGTACCGACAAGATAGCCTTCAAGGCCTTTCACCACGAAGGTGATGGGTACAAAGACTACATAGCCGAGAAATAAATCGGCTAGCGCCGGGCCGAGAGCACCAATATAGGCGCCATATTTCGACCTAATAATAGAGCTGACGTCATAATAACGACATCTCCTACATTGAAATAGCCGCGAATGCCAGGTACTGGAATTTTCGTATACATTGTAAGCAATGTAGCGAGGGCAATCAATACGGCTGTGAGTACTAACATAGATGTAGTACTGCGGGTTTGAACGTGTTGCATAGCGTCCTCCTTATAAAAAAATAGACATGTGACTATATCCATCACATGTCTATACTATATACCTTTATAGTAACACCTGCAAATAAAAGAAATTAACAATACTTCCTTAGCAAATTCTATTGTCATTTACTTTCAGAATAAATACTCTTCACTAGACTTTAACTTAATATAGATACCATTTTACTATACAAATTGCTTCAACCTGACGATGATTAAATAGAAAGGAACTAGCCATGAATATTTTTAATCATTTACACCTATCCTAATCATCAAAGTTTTAATGACGCTATTCTGAAAGTAGTGCAACAGAATCTTTCAAAAGACCACAATGTGAACACCTTGGATTTATATGAGGAGCAGTTCGATCCTATATTGCGATTTGATGACACGCACAAACGTCGAGATTTAAGCACTGTGCCGGACATGGAAAAAGTATCGCAACTTAATTACTTGGGCAGACCATTTCATCTTTATCTACCCAATTTGGTGGAGTGGTATGCCGGCAATGCTCAAAGGCTTTATCGATCGCGTGTTTACAGCGGGCTTTGCCTATTCATACGGAAAACGAGGGCTTATAGGTCATTTACAGGGAAAATCCGCCTGGATCATCACCACCCACAATACTCCCACCTTTTTGACGCCGTTTATTCAGGACTATGGCAAGGTGTTAAAAAAATCAAGTTCTGAAATCCTGTGGCATTAAAACCGGTTACACATACCCAGTTGGCTGGCACAGAAAACAGCTCAGACGAAAAACGCCGGCGCTTCTTAGACAAAATCGCTAATATCGCCGGAAGTATATAAAATTTATTATTCGTATAATTCTGGGTATCCTAATATGGAGTCATACTTCAACGTAGCAATCTATTCCTAAATTCCATTAAACAATTCTAACAAAATAGCCTCTCGCTCTTTAGTTTGATTTAATAATGGTTTACATAGTAAAAGCACTTGAAGTGAATAGTAGTAGAAGCTAAAGTATAGGTCATCTGGAAACACCTCATCTTCCTCATACCGAATCATATCTTCATCTTCATCGTATACTTCAGACCAAAGGTATTCTTCGTCGAGCATATCCACAAAATTTGGTAATGGATCCGCATGTTCCAGCACAAGGCTATCTCTAATACTTTCAGCAATGACAATAAACAACTCTACTAATGCTTCTGCTAAATAACGAGCCACTTCATTTTGACCTTGCGCTTCAACGGCTTTTTTGAAAGTACGCAATAAAAAAATTAATGCAAACGGCGTAGAATGCCATAAAGTCGATTGATGTTCAATATTTAAGGCTATTTTCTTACCAGCCTCATCAACCGCATCAACACTCTCCATAGCCCATAAAGCATCTAGTTCCCCAGGAAAATCTGTGGCACGACCGTAAGCTGTCGTCAAACGATGCCACGGTATATCACTGATCTGCACAGTTTCCATGTATCTTTGAGTCACTGTATTCATTATATCTACTCCTTGTATCTATGCCCTTTAACAATAATTATGTATGACCACTCTATTTTACCAATTCATAGGTATCTATAAAATGAAGAAATGAAGTTTACCTATCTAGACTTATATACAATACCCTATATTTAGAGTTTCTCTAGTGTACAATCATGTCCACTATTATCTGTATCTAAGATGATTTCTTCAATCTCAGCCATTATTTCTCTCCCTAAATTTCTAATGCTTTTATCATAGGAAATCCACCGAATATGGATAGGCTCACCATATTCATGGCGACCAAAACCACCTCGGAGTACATCGTTGAAAGCATCTAGATTATCTCCGATATGCCAGCCTAAACCATCTGTAAACACAGCCTCTACTTCTTGATAGAACCCTTTTATATTAGAAAATTTTCGACCATCAATAGTAAACACTTGTCTTGCTATCGCCTCTACAATCTCCAATTAATTCATCCTCTCCTTTTATCTTTTTATAGATATATAAAAGTTCAATATAAATCATATCGTAAAAAAATTTTATTTATCATCAATTTTATAAGGATATGGTGGATAAATTAACTTTAACTTAGACAACCGCTCTTTATAACCTTCTCCACTCCTTGTTACACCATAACTATCTCTAAACCATTCTTTCCCTTGAAAGTCTCTAAAGAATACACCTATCACTAGAAATTTAGACATTCCTAAGCCTCTATGTTTCATAGTAAAGTATTCTATATAATGCCCCCGTATCTCTCTAACATAACAAACTTTAGAAATACATTCACCATTAAATAAATCCATATTATTTAATCCCTGAAGAATAATAACATCATATACCTTAAAATCAGATTTATTATTAATCACAACAAAAGACTCTCCTAACTCTTGTTGTCCCCCACGCTCAATAGCAGGTTCTATTTTAACGGCTTCACTAAGCGATTTATAGTACTGTTCTCTTCTCCAAAACTTTTCAGTATTTGTACGAGCCCTCCAACTATTATACAAACCAAAAAGCGAAATAAAAAAACTAGATATTGCTATAATAAGCCCCCAATCAAAAGTTTCTATATTCACAAACATACTATTCCCCTTAACTAATATATCCTCACGGTACTACTATAATCATTCCATTAATAGAAGCTGTTATTATTACTAACACACCATATAATTCTAAAAAAATAATACCAATAAATATCATACTATTGTCTTACGTTGCTAAAAAAAGGAGATTACTTAATTCAAGTAACCTCCTTAATTGTAGCCAAATCAGAAAATTGGCTTATCTACCAGGCTATTTCTACTTTTCTATTATAAGAAAGAAATAGATATCTATTTTTATGGTGCGCCTAGAGGGAATCGAACCCCCAACCTACAGTTTAGGAAACTGACGTCTCTCCGGTTGAGCTATAGACGCATGTATACTTTATTATATCGTTTTTAATAAAGTATACGCAAGACATCCTTATTGTTGTAGGTATTGGTTATTCACTTGTTTTTGTTCTTCTGGGCTTAGGTTTTGGTAGCCTTTCGCTAGTGCACTTACCCAGGATCCGTAAGCAGGGTTTGGAAATACGACAAAAGTAGTACCAAAGTCCTCTTTATGATTGTCGATGATGGCATTTCTTTCAGCTAGTGTCTTGCCTTTTGTGCCAATAGGGAAATCACCGGCGTTATCGCCCATGTATACAACGACATAATATTTTTTAGCAATCATATCAAAGCGAGGTTGTTTATCAGAGTCTTTTTCGAATAGTAGTACATGGTCTTTATCGACAGATGGGAATCCTAGTTCTTTAAAATTCTGTATCGTTACGTCAAGGTTTACAGGTGCGTAGCGATTTGAAACATAGAAGATTTCTACCCCTTGTTTATGAACTTCATTTAAAAATTCAACGGCTCCAGGCATGGCTTGCGATTTTCCTTGATGCACGGCTTGACGCCACCAAGGAGCATCAAAACGACCATTACCGTTTGCTATACTTTCACCCATCAACTTGGTATTGTCCACTACGGTTTCGTCCGCATCAAGAACGATAGCTAAAGGTTTTCTTTGATGAGATGGATCAGTAACGGCCATCTTAACGGCATTCATTGCCACATTGTACCCTTGATACGCCAACGCTCTGTACTCTGCAGAGGTGCGCATCCATAGCAAGCCCATCGTTTCAGTTTCGGCTTGGTACTGTTGCTTTTGCTTGAGGGCTTCCTGTGCCACTACATCATTAGCTACTACATTATTAGCTACTACATTATTAGTTACTGTATGATTTGCTGTAGCACTAACTCCATCATTCTTAACTGCTGTAACAGTAACAGGCTGAGCTGGTTGAGCCTGCGTTACAATAGCTGCGGGAGCAGAGTTATTTGCTTTCACCGTCGCAGGAGAATTCGCCTGTACTACAGATCCAATACAAAGGCTTCCTCCAATACAAGCCACCGCCACATACCATGCCAAACTACTAGATTTCATAACTGCCTCCTATTCACATGTAACATTTCGTGCAAATTCAACACATCATATAATTCTACATAGTTATACTAAAATCCTATTAAAATTTGTATATTTCTGAAAGTAAAAAGAGCCTATGCACCATACCATAAATCGATTCGATTCAGGTAGTTGCTTAGGCTCTTTTAGGAGTTAATAAGTACGGTTTTAAATCTATCTATGCAAAAACTATGCTATAATACAGCTATTGATGGTATTAGAGATTTCTTACTAAAGAGAGGTATATGTAATGAAACTATGTAAACGATCAATTATTGTCAGTTCACTATTAGCTGTATTAGCTATATCATCTGCATATGCAGCTGCCCCTGTGCAATCTACCGAAAACACAGATACTGCTATAGTTGATATGGATTACTCCAATCTTCCAGAGCTAAAAAAATCTATCGAAAGTGCAACACCGGCTATGGTCCAATCTACTCTTGCTGCTTCTAAGGGAAAGCCTACTAAAGATAAGCCCGTCTATTCGACAGTCACTATGACCGATAACCGTGTTGTATCCGTAAAGACCTACAAAACTAAAGAAGAACAAGAAAAGGCCATGTTAAAGGAGCGTGAACGCTTAGACAAGGTCAGTGCGAAACGTCGTGCTAAACGGAAAAATGAAACTCGCGCAGATATGCTAAAAGGTTTAAAAGCAATACCTATGTATCCACCTGTTAATGAAACACGAGCATTACAAAGCGAAATGTTCTCTCAACCATTTGGGAGACAACTCGATTTGCGTTTAGTAGAGGCCTACACACAAGATTATGACAAGGCCAAACCCGGCGATATTTATGTCTATGCAGATTATGTGGACTATACATCTAAGCAGCTATTAGGTGAAAAAGATGGTACTACGGCTATTTCAGCCATGATTCTACGTACAATCATGAGAAAAGACGAAAACAAAGCTTTCAGCATCGATGTAAATGCGTACTTCATAAATCCAACAACACATACGATTTCCATAAGTCGTTCTGAAGATGTAAAAGGCATCAATATCAAGAAAAGTGAAATAGCTGAAACCGTATTTAAACTACCGACACACCAGCTACAACCGGGTGATTCACAATATGAAATTGCTAAGCTTATGTATCAAGACCTAACAAGTAAAAAATTTGATTAGTAATATTAAAATACACTCTCCACAACAAAAGCCCTCCTTACTATGAACTACATAGCAAGGAGGGGCTTCGTGTTAGTTTAAGGAAGTTCTTTTATCGCGTTAGTATTGTGTAGATAAACTATTTTAATATTGTTTAAATAGTATCGTTAGTCTTATTTTACATCGCTAAAATCGATGTTCATGCCCAAGGCTTTAGCAACGCCTTCACCATAAGCAGGATCACATTGATAGCAATGTTTTGCATGACGTTCTTTGATGAAATCAGGTACACCATTCATAGCCGCTGCGGTATTTTCAAACAAAACTTGTTGTTGTTCAGGGCTCATGAGGCGGAATAATTTACCTGGTTGTGTGAAGAAGTCAGAGTCGTCTTCATAGAAATCATATTGGTAAGCTGGACCAGATACATCGAGAGGAGGATTTTTTTGAATTCTGGTTGTTCAGCCCATTCACCAAAGCTATTTGGTGCGTAGCCAATTGTTGACCCATGGTTTCCATCTATACGACCTTGACCATCGCGATGATAGATATTTACAGGGCATTTAGCGGCATTAACAGGGATTTGATAATAATTTGCCCCTAGACGATAGCGTTGCGCATCGGCATAAGAGAACAAGCGACCTTGAAGCATTCTATCAGGAGAGAAGGATACACCTGGAATGATAGTTGTTGGTGCAAATGCAGCTTGTTCTACATCTTGGAAATAATTTTCTGGGTTACGGTTAAGTTCCATCACACCGACTTCGATCAATGGGAATTCGTCATGATACCATACTTTTGTTAAATCGAATGGATTGTATGGCATATTGTTAGCTTGTTCTTCCGTCATCACTTGGATGCATAATTTCCATTTAGGGAAATCGCCTCTTTCAATAGCCTCAAAGAGGTCACGTTGGTGACTTTCACGGTCACTCGCCACCACATTAGCCGCCTCAGCATCGGAAAGATTTTCAATCGGCTGTTGGCAAACCCAATGGAATTTAACCCATACGCGCTCATCGTTTTCGTTGATAAGACTGTATGTATGACTGCCGAAACCATGCATTGTGCGGTAGGATTTAGGAATACCACGGTCACTCATGACGATTGTTACTTGGTGGATCGCCTCTGGCAAGCTAGTCCAGAAATCCCAGTTTGCTGTCGCATCGCGAAGATTTGTTTTCGGATTCCGTTTTACAGCGCGGTTCAAATCAGGGAATTGCAATGGATCGCGAATAAAGAATACAGGTGTATTGTTACCTACGAGGTCCCAGTTCCCTTCTTCCGTATAGAATTTTACGGCAAAGCCACGAATATCGCGTTCTGCATCGGCCGCACCACGCTCCCCGGCAACTGTGGAGAAACGCACAAATAACGGTGTTTGCTTGCCTACTTCAGAGAAAAATTTTTTTGCTTTCGTATATTTTGTAATGTCATTGGTTACTGTGAAAGTACCAAATGCACCGGATCCTTTAGCATGCATACGGCGTTCAGGAATCACTTCGCGCTCAAAATGAGCTAATTTCTCCATGAGCCAAACATCTTGCATCAATACAGGACCACGTTTACCTGCTGTAGCAGAGTTGCGATTATCTGGTACAGGGAGCACCAAAGGCTGTTGTTAGTTTCTTTTTCATTATTCATGTTACAAACTCCTACTTAGAGATCAAAATGAAAGTAATTTACTTTTACATAATTTTTAAATCATACATCTTAATTACGATAAAAATTATTAATGGATAATTATTATCCATTAATATGTAATTAGAATATCACAAATTTTTTTAACATAACAACCCTAAACTTTTTACAAATCTTGTATACACGATATCATTTATAATTTTTAAAAATGAGAATTTCAATGCTATATATTTAAAACCTATTAAGATATACCTACAAAAATACGCAAAACAAAAAACACCTTGTTTCTACTAACTTGTAGATCACAAGGTGTTTTCATTCAATTTATGCTGGACGACTCCAGTCAACTTGTACGTCGATTGCTTCCCACATGCGTGTTAAAAGCTAACTTAAGGTTATCCAAAGATTCTAATGGTTTTACGGTCAACCGTTCATACGTATCAAGACCTGTAGCATGCTCAATAGCATGTTCATTATTTAAGTAAGCGATTACCTTATCAACCCACTCTTGTTCAGGTAAATCTACGGACACTGTTTTTGTTTCTGTATCATAAGACAAGAAACCATTGCTGTTTACGCCATAATGGATGGCCACACGAAATAAACTCATATCTATACCTCTCTTGCGGTAATTTATTAACACTACACCCATATTGTAACATGAACAATTATATTAGCGAAAGTATTCAATATAAACTTTATAAGTCCTTTTTGACGATCTTTTTAGGTTCTTCAATAGATGCCTCTGCATCCACGGCCGCTTTCAACTCTGACCGTTTCCTACGTATTCCATTGTCTCCGTGAAAGCGCTGCCATAATGCACCACTCATAACAGCAGTCTCACCAAATTTAGACTCTAAGGAGTCTAACACGCTAGCAAGCTTATCCTCTGTTTCATCCTGTGGGGAATCAAAGAGACTATCCTGCATAGGAACCTCCTCATCGAGACCACTCACAGTAAGACCTAATAGTCGTATAGGGCCAAGCGGATCCATACAGGTAAGCCCTTTAGAACTACTACATTTAAAATTCGTAAACTTTACCTTTGTAGTGGCCCCTAAGGGTTCCGTATCTTTCTTAGCCTCTTTAGGGCCGCTTACTCGTCTTATCCTGCATCAATTTATTCCACAGGATCAATGCTGTTTCGAAAAATACATGCTCCTGGTCTGATGGTGTATCTAGCCGCTTCTGCCGTGATACAGTAGTAAAATCATCATACCGAACCTTGATAGATACAGTATGTCCATGAAGGTTACGCCTCCGAAGCCGTTTCGATAGACGGTTCGCAAAGTACCTAAACTCTAATTCAATAGCACGGCCCTCTGTGAGGTCTTCTTCGTAGGTTTCCTCCGCTCCAATCGATTGTATCTTGCGATCTGTTTCAACAGGTCTATCGTCGATACCATTCGCCAGTTCCCATATGCGTTTTGCCTGATTCCCCACGAGAGGAATTAAACTGCTTTCATCAGACAAAGACTGAATATGACGCATCAGGTGAAAGCCACCGGCTTTCAAAATTTTCTCTGTCCGAGGACCAACACCCCAAATACGTTTAATCGGCAAAGGAGCCAGCACCTCTTTTTCACGACCATATGGGATGACTACAAGGCCATCAGGTTTATCTAAATCAGAAGCCAATTTAGCAAGAAATTTATTGGGTGCTAAGCCTGCAGAAATAATAAGTCCTGTTTTCTCGAATACACGATCTTTAATGGCTCGCCCTAGCGCTTTAGGACCACTATACATGGTAGACATGCCACTCACTTCAAGAAAGGCTTCATCAATAGATAGAGGCTCAATATAAGGGGTGAATTCTTTCATAATGGAAAAAATTTGGTTCGACACCTCTTTATAGCGATCCATTCGAGGATATACATAGATCCCATGAGGACAGAGTTTCTTAGCCCTCGAGATTGGCATCGCAGAGTGAACACCAAATTTTCGGGCCTCATAGGAACAGGTAGCTACCACACCACGTGAAGAAAGACCACCCACGATTACGGGGTGGCCTTTATACTCTGGATGATCCAGTTGTTCTATGGACGCGAAGAATGCATCCATATCAACATGCATAATCCAACGTCTCATTGTTACGCTTCTTTTTCGTGCTCAGAAATGCGGCAGTATTTAATTTGCGCGCAAATGCACTCATCTTTAGTTTTGTATAATTGAGGGAGAATATCTAAAATATCCGCAAATGTAGCTTCATTAATGGAGTAACGCGTCCATAAACCATTACGTTGAGAGTTAACTACACCTGCATCAATTAAGATTTTCATGTGGTAACTCAACGTAGATTGAGACAAATTGAAGCTCGCTAAAATATCGGCTGCACATAATTCATTGCAAGACAACATATCGATGATGTGTAATCTTGTTTCATCGCTTAATGCCTTAAAAATCGTCGCTAAACGTTCGTAAGAAACTTCAACCATATCTTTAACTCCTCAGATCCTTATCAAAAAATATCAATCTACTTCTTGGTACTATTATATACTATTTCTTAATGTAAATCTATTTTTCTTTATATTTGTATCTTAATAATTTATTATGAATACAAAAATTATAGATAAGTAAATTTTTGCCTCATTGTAAAACTAATTTAAGCACGTAGCTATTTGTATAAAATGAATATTTTTAAACAAATTTTTTTATTTGATAGATTTATTTGAATATACATTTTTCTGCATATATAATAATTATACTCTATTATTTGTTATATATTTCTCGATATACTCACACTTTAATAACTATAAAAGCATACTTCGATATACCGCACTACTGTAGCAACCTAAAGGATTAGATATAGAGGATCACGTTTGTATTCTGCATCCATTCAATACAAAAGACCCTCTGTGAGGGGTCTAATCTGTATAATTCTATAAATCGATTGCATAGCGAAAAATGTTAAAATATATAACACTCTATCAATGCTACCAAATGCAAATTTTCTATTATATCAAATTAGTATAGCTTAGAATACATTTACTAAATCGATAGTTTGGCTGCGGTTAGGGACCAACAGATACAATGCCTAAAGGCACGCCTGTTACCTCTGCAATACGTTCTACATATTTACGGGCATTTTCAGGCAGTTTATCATATTCACGGATACCAGAAATATCTGTTTCCCAACCTGGCAATGTTTCGTAAACTGCTTCGCAGGCTTCAAGATCTTTTAAGTTAGCTGGAAACCCTTCTACGTCTTTACCATTCAATTTGTAACCTACGCAGATTTTCAATTCTTTAAAGGTATCAAGAATATCCAACCGTGTAATAGCTAAGTAATCAAGGCTATTAAGACCTGCTGCGTATTTTACAACCATGAGGTCTAACCAACCACAACGACGAGGACGACCCGTTACAGTACCGAACTCATGACCAAGTTCACGGAGATTATCCCCAGTTTCGTTAAGAAGCTCTGTAGGGAATGGACCTGCACCAACACGTGTTGCATACGCTTTTACAACGCCAAAGATGTTTTTCAAGTAGTTAGGCCCCACACCAGCGCCTGTGGAAGCGCCACCTGCGATTGGATGAGAGGATGTTACAAATGGATAAGTACCATGATCAAGGTCGAGCATAGTAGCTGAGCACCTTCGAACAATACCTTTTTATCCTCTTTTACAGCTTTAAGAACAGCCGCATTAGTATCTGTTACATAAGGTTTCAAGGCTTCAGCGTATTTGATGTAATCCGCTAAGATTTCATCGTAGCTAACAGGTTCAGCATCGTATACCTTAGTAAGCATTTTATTTTTGAACTCTACATTGTACGCTAATTTTTGTTTAAATGTTTCCATATCATACAAATCGCAGATACGGATACCAATACGATTGATTTTATCAGCGTAGCAAGGACCAATACCATTTTTAGTAGTACCGATTTTAGCATCCCCTTTAGATGCTTCTTCCGCAGTATCTAGAGCGATATGGTATGGCATGATTACATGTGCACGATTGGAAACTTGAAGGGATTTAGCAGATCTGCCTTGCTTTTCAAGACCTTCAATTTCTTGTAGCAGAACTTTAGGGTCGATAACAACACCAGTACCCACGATATTTTGTTTGTTATCGTATAAGATACCACTTGGTAAAAGGCGAAGTGCAAACGCTTTATCATCAACTACAACAGTATGACCCGCGTTATTACCACCTTGACTGCGCACCACAACATCCGCACGTTCTGCGATCCAGTCAACAATTTTACCTTTCCCCTCGTCACCCCATTGAGTGCCGATAACCATACTAGTTGCCATATCTATATCCTCCATATGAAAGTCTAAATAATTCAATATCATTATACAACAATGTTCGGATTCTGTGAAAGTATTTATACAAATTCAATCTTTAGTTTCTTCCCAAAAAGCACGAGCTATCTTCTGCAATGTTTTCAAAGATGGATTTCATTTCCATTTTTCAATCTTGCTAATATCGGATTGTGTAATACCAGTTAATTCAGATAATTGCATTTGCGTCATATGAGCTGCAAGGCGAGCCTCTACAATATTCTGAATGATTTGATATTCATCATCTAACGCATCCCACTCTTTTTTTAAACTTCGGATTTTTTTAATTGCTTTTCTAAATATTGATCTAACGTTTCCATATTATCTATACCTCTCAATATAATCCTTTTATACTTAACAGCCAATGTAATTGCATCCTTAGGCGTTTTTCATAGATTTTTTTAACAAAACCATTCGTCAAAAACAATGCATTTTCCCACAAAAAAAGAAATATAATATCCTAGAAATATTTGAACCTTGTTTTTGTACGCAACTCATAAATGCCCTCTTCTAAATATTTAGACTGAGGCTCTCTCAAACGATTGCCATATAATTCGAGTATCTTTAGATCTCGAATTGTTTTAGCTCGCTGCTTATCTGAAAGTTCATTTAAGAATACTTTTTGCTGGTTTATCTCCACTTAGAGTTTCATAAAAAAACAACAGAAAACGTATCCATCATATTCCTCCTAATACTAGAAGAAATCTTTACCTCAATTATATGTTAAAAACATATATCCAGTAAAGATACAGAAATATAGAGATATAAAAAATTTAAAGTCTTACTATATCCAATATAGATAACTGGTTTATTAAAAGTAAACAAATGGGAGGTGACCAATGGTCACCTCCCATTTATTGACATTTTAACGAGTCAAAATATTCTATTTTAGTTCTTTTATACGATTTTGCTACTTACATGCTATTATGTCTTTAATATGACCCTATTGCAGCGATGTTATTTTGGTTCTTTTAGCCAGAAGCTCATTAAGAGCCCTATCAACCCTACAGGTATTAATGTCATCAATGCCGTTTGTACGTCATAAATATCTGCTAGATGTCCTACATAAGGTGCCACAAGGCCACCTAAGGTAATGCCAAGGCCTAGCGTAATACCAGATGCAAAGCCCGCATTTTTAGCAAGGTATTTTTGACCTAACACCGTAATTGGCCCGTATTGTGAGAACACACCAAAGGCCATCGGTATCATGGCACCAAAAGAAGCCCCAAATATTAGACACAAATATAAATACTAAAACAGAAGGCAAGAAAATCAGATTACCTAAGCGTACAGTTTTAAGAAATCCAAGTCTATCAGATAAAGCCCCTCCCATATAGGTAAGAACGGCCCCCATCGCAAAGTACGCAGTAAGGGCCAAACTAGATGCACTAGCTTCACCATTAATAACGGTAATATACAAAATAGGAATAAAAATAGCCAATACAGAGAAGAGTATAGATCGAGAGGCAATCACAAAAAATAACTTACCAAAGCTCGCCCAATCATTTGTAGCAGTACTAAGAACCTTAGAACGACTTTCACGGTTACCAGTATCAACAGTATCAGCAGTATCATCGGTATCAGCTTCACCCTCGCCCATAAAGGCATAGAGATATAGCAATACGCCAAGTAGCGCGATAATCGTAAATACCCAAAGGAATTGTCCCCCAAAGACATATACACCCCCAGCGAGGAGAGGTCCAAGTGCAAAGCCAGCGCTACCACCGACTGCAAAGCGCCCCATAGCATTACCAAGCTCATGAGATTGCGTACGATTTACCAGTAGAGCTGCCTCAGGATGGAATAATGCGGCCCCTACCCCGGCCAAGAGCGACAAAGCAAGAATCATTTCGTAACTCGTAGCAATCGCTATAGCACTAATGGATACCAATGTAACCGAAAAGCCTACAGGAATGAACCACGGCACGCGCCAACGATCTGCTACATAGCCCAAAATAGGCTGAGCTATGGATGCAACTACGGTGTTACAAAATATAATAAACGCCGATTGATAATAATTAAGTCCAAAGTTAGTAATAAAGAATGGTATCAACGCAGCTAATGAACCTTGCCCAAAGTCATTAATGCAGTGAAAAATAGGTGGTCCGTACTTTCTTATGATACGTTTCATATAACCTCCTAATACAAAACAGGTAGGCACAGCCAACGCCTATTGCATGTACCATTGTACCATAGGCTGGTTGGTCTATACCTACCCTAATTTTATATGTTATGTGGAAAGCGCCTACAATTATAGGCCAAAGCGAGCCATGATTGTATCTACATGTCTTAGCAATTTATATGGGTCGAAGCATGCATCAATTTCCTCATCAGTCATGTATTTCTTAATATTTTCATCAGCTTTTAAACCTGTTGCAAAGTCTTTGCCTTCAAGCCAGCGTTCCATAGCATGTTTTTGAATCCAACGGTATGCTTCGTCACGTACCGCTCCTTTATCTACAAGGTGTGTCAAATTGTTTGGCTAAATACGAGTCCCCCTGTGAGGTTAAGATTTTTAAGCATGGTTTCAGGGTATACCAACAATTTATCAATGGTGCGAATTGTTAAGTGAAGCATGTAATTCAAAGCGATTGTCGCATCTGGCAAGATCACACGTTCCACGGAGCTGTGAGAAATATCGCGTTCATGCCACAATGCTTGATCTTCGTAAGCAGATTGTGCATAGCCACGAAGCAAGCGAGCCATACCGCAAATTCTTTCACATGTGATAGGGTTGCGTTTATGAGGCATCGCAGAGGACCCCTTTTGTTTAGGGCTGAAATATTCTTCTGCTTCGCGTACCTCTGTACGTTGTAAGTGACGGATTTCCAATGCGATTTTGTCTAATGTACCGCCTACAACAGCGATGGTAGACAACAACTCAGCATGGCGGTCACGTTGCACCACTTGCGTAGCAATTTTAACAGGTTCAAGACCTAATTTTTCACACACATATTGTTCTACGAATGGATCGATATTGGAGTATGTACCAACAGCACCGGACAATTTACCAACGGCAACGCTTTTACGCGCATGTTCCATGCGTTCAATATCACGTTCTACCTCTGCCATCCACAACGCCAATTTCAAGCCGAATGTAGTTGGTTCGCCGTGGATACCGTGGGTACGGCCAATCATAGGTGTGTATTTGAACTCAGCTGCACGACGACGCAATACTTCGTGCAAACGCTTTAAATCATCAATTAAGATATCACAGGCTTGTTTCATCATATACCCAAGCGCCGTATCTTTCACATCTGTAGAGGTAAGACCAAGATGGATGTATTTAGCCGCTTCAGGACCTACGTATTCGCCCACTGCTGTTACGAAGGAAATGATATCATGATTCGTTTCCTTTTCGATCTCATGAATGCGCTCAACGTCGAAATTGCCCTTTTTCCCCGAATTGTTTTCGCCGCTTCTTTAGGAATAACGCCCAACTCAGCTTGTGCCTCAGATGCGAGGGTCTCCACCAATAACATTGTGTCGAATTCGTTGCGTTCGCTCCAAATATGGCCCATTTCTTCTCGTGTATAACGTGGTATCATGATATCTCCTTTGCATGATAAAAAGCTAGATTTATAGGATTATTGTACCATATGTGAAAAGCTCCATTCAACGAACGGAACTAAATTTTCCGAATGATAATTATATTAATTTTTACTTATTGTTCGTATTTATTAAATTAATTATCACTTTAACGATTTTCTTTAAGACTTTTGCTTGAGATTATATACCTCTATCCCTTCATTGATACGTTGTATTCGCTTAATCATTTTTGGATGAGTAATAAACAAGCGACTGAAAAATCCTGTACTTTCACAATCATATAATTCACCATTCTCTAGAATACCAATTTGTTCAGTAGCAAGTCCCTAATGAAACTAGACCATCACGCAGCTCCCGCCCCAAACCAATCGAAACGGCATAGGCATCAGCAGCATACTCGACGACGGCTATCAAAATAATAGGTAATCCACTTCGGTAATAGAAGTACATATTTCACGATTGCAATCATAACGATAAGAATTAATTGAATAATACGTACTACGATATTAACAATTGGTATAATAGCCAGTATATTTAAAGCAAAAAATTTAGATATATTACAAGATTTAAAAATTAATTGCCCTAGTCGATCCATAGCATAGGTAATGGTTAAATAGATAGTATCACGATGCCGTAAATGGCCTAATTCATGGGCAAGAACACCTAATAAATGCCGTTTATCTAACGAATACAAGGCTCCTGTATAAATCGTAATGTGATTTAATCCAGATGCAAAGGCATTAATTTCCTCATCTGTACGCATGCGCAATATCAGTGAGTTACGTGCTACACCGCTAAATGCACATAATTCCTCAAACAGCGGTTCAATATATTCAGATTCTTCTGCATTTGGTTTTCTTTCACCTTGCAATACATGGACAATCCAACTAAAAGGTGGCAAAAATAATCCGATGGCCACAATAATAGGCAACGCAAAGGATATAATAATATATACATCGAGCTTATCCACTAAATGTAGCGGTTTTATAAGCCAGTCCCATGAAAACGGATACACATATTGAACTACAGATTCTAAAAATAGGAAAAAAATACAAATACAATAATAACATTAACAATATAGGTAAGAATAACTTGAATCATAATCTCTCACTTTGATTTCTCATATAGTTATATAGTAATAAATTAATTTATAATATATCATAGCTATACATTGTGATATATAATAAAACATACAGACTAAATGTACTGCGAATAATTGCTCAATCTATACACGAGCTTTATACTAATAGTAACAAACATTTCTACTATGGGGGAGGCTTTCATGGCAACTTTAAATCGTAAGGAACGCCGCGCACAGCGCAACGAATCTAATACTATAGGTATTCTATTACGTCTATTCTTTGGGCTCAGCTTTATCGGCTTGGCGGTAGTCCTTTTTGGCGAGTTTGATTATAACTTTATCTTCTCCATCTTTTACGGCAGACATCGTAGTATCTTTAATTTACGTAATGACGAATAAATCGCGTATTACTACATCCTTAGCAGTAAACACAAATGTACGCGTTATCATCGCATTTCTCATCATGTTGATTACCATGTTCTTCTATGCTTTTGCATTGTGGCGAGCTGATCAATTCAGCACTCCTATGCAAGTCACATTATTCATCGGCGGCGCCATCGTATATCTAGCCGTCTTCAACTCCACGAAAACAATACTTACCAATCAAAATTAATACAATACATATAATTAATCCTTGAAATATAACTCAACATGACTCAGATAGAACAAGTATTTCATAGTAATACATAGTATCAATCAATACAATCATTTTTTACAACCATAACAAAGAGGCATATCCCATACTAATGTATGTAAGATATGCCTCTTTATTGTCCTAATACAACAGGAACTGCTAGATATACAGGTTCCCCTCTTCGATTGATAATAGAACCACTGCTTTTAACGATGCGCATTGCTTCCTCTTTGACTGGTTGCGGTACATCCTCTGCGATGAGCGGTGTATGTTCTCCTACGATGACATGTCCATTAACGTCAAAGTTAACGCGCACTACAACCTTACCTGTTACAATTGACCCCTTCCCCTGTTCTTGTACAGTTCGTAAATATTCTTGGGGGTTGATATCCGACTTTTGTAAAAGCGCTTGTTGCCCTGGTGTTAGGATCCCCCACGCAAGATCAGATAGGAAGGATAAATCACTAGCTTCGGCAAAGCCGTTTCCATTGGCATTCGGATCAGATGTTATATCCTTACCCATAGGAGCATTGTCAGGCTTAGAGGATTTTCCATCTTTGGAATCATTTCCACCCGTAACAACAGCTTGTTCATTATTAGTCGTTTCCGATTCTATGGCCTTTGGAACGGCCCATTCGCGACGAGCATTAGATGTAGTCTTATTGGCATTTAAATTATGAACACTTTCATCACCTGTATTTTCCGTTACAAGAGGATCTGCCTTAGGCGCAGGCCCTTCTGGAGTCTGAGGTTCAACCGGTGGCTTATCCTTAGGTATAGGCTCAATAGCGTTAGTTTCCGCATCACTTTCACTATCCTCAGGCAGATGAAAGCTAACCTCTGCGGCATCATAAGCCACACCGGTTCCAACGATGCCACGCAAGGAAAGCCCCATGCCAGAGATAAGCATGATGGTAATGCCTAAAGATACAATAAAAGGTTTCAGATAATGTGATTCAAACATGGAATCACTTCCGTTCCGTAGCGACGCTAATATATTTAGCACCGTTCACCTTGAGCATGTCCAAAAGCTCGATAACATCGTTATAATATACATCTTTTGAAGCACGAATCACAAAGGCTTGTTGAGGTGCTTGTGTAACGATAGATTTGACCTCTTGCGCCAAGCGATCCGAAGAGATTTCCTGATTATCGATATATAGCGTGTGCGTTGTAGTTAAGGTAATGGTGATAGGTTCGATAGATTTCGCCGTAGACGACGATGCAGATGGTAAATTTAGCGGAATTTGTTGCTCTGTATTCATATACAGCGTGCCTACCATGAAATACCAATAAAAAGAATACGATATCAATCATGGGAATAATCATGATGGTAGGCTCTTTTTTAACCCCTAATGTGCGTCGTCTCATATATCATGTTCCTCATTGTACGCATCAAGGATGTTGCCGCACTCATGCTCTAATGTCGCCACAGAATCGTTGACCTTCGCCGCACAGTAACTGTGAAAGCCAAGGGCAATAATGGCCACGGTCAACCCTGTAGCCGTTGCCACCAAGGCTTCAGAAACACCACCTGTAATAATGGTCGGAGCCCCAATATCGCCACCTACCACGGCAAACGCACGAATCATACCGAGGACCGTCCCTAGCAACCCCAATAACGGAGCCATTGTTACAATCATGCTGAGCCAACTAAGGCCGCGTTTTAAACGTTCATCAGCGTACGACACTACATCTTGAAGGCGGTTTTCCAAGCCATTATAATTCTTTGCACTGCGGATAGCACGGGCAAATAAAGAACCAAGTTCCTCTGTATCCCGTTCCAAAACACTTGGTAACATAATCCAAGATTGATTCTTCTCTAAGACCTTATTAAAACGGCGCAAATCCTTTGTAAACTTGCGATATAGAAAGATACGTTCAATGCCAATCATCAAGGTAAACAGTAAAAAAATCACCAGCGGATACATAACAAATCCACCAGCTACAAATAAATGCGCTATACTACTCATACTAACCTCCAAAAGCCACATACTTTTAGGCTCTATCCGGGTTAATTATACCACGTTTTATCCCACCGAAAACAGATATAGAGCGTAAAACCACAACATAAATAGATATAGGATGACTTGCAAGATAAATATAGACTAATTCGCTAGATAGACATAAGCTAGCTAAAGTCCACAGGATAAAATTAGGGTTATAGGGCAAAACCAACACGTTTTGTCCTATAACCCTAAAATTAAAATACAAAAAGGCTGCACTAGAAATGATATACATTCTAGTACAGCCTTTGATACGTTCCTAAATAGATTAGTCTTTTTTTAATAAAGCCTACAATGAAGCCACCTACTGACAGTGCAATGCCTAAACCGCTACAGAACATACCAATAGAATACCACAATGTGTAAGATTGGTTATTCTCAGAAATCGCCTTTGCTGCCGCTTGAGCATTTGTAGCATTTCTCGCAATTTCCAAATTAGCCGCCCCTGGATCTGGATTTAATAATAGAATCGCAATACCAATAATTAGAACGACTACACCTACAGGTAATAATAATTTTTTGTTCATTTGAATGCCCCTCTCGTAACATTAAACGATTAATAAATAATATAACTTAATTATACACTGATTTTTGCATTTTAAAAAGATGAACTTATATATTTATCATCTTTTATTAGACAATTAATGGGAACTAGTTATTATGACATAGAAAAAAAGGCATAGTATGCAACTACTATTGGTCCAAATCCAACAGTGAACATTGATACTATGCCTTTTACAAATACATCTTTAATTATATCGAAATACATACGATTGCTAACGGAGTGCGTATTAAGATAAGTTATGCCGGCTTATCTAATATATATTTAGCAATACGATATATATTTAACAATACAATATGTATTTACCGATCTCACTTATTGTAAGGACTTATCGAAAACGCCAATAAGTTCTTCAACGGCTTGAGATTCGCTCATTTCACCGTCTAAGACAGCGGCTTCGACTTCGCCCATGCGACCTTGAATGACTACATTATTAAAGAATAGGTTGTGCAAGTGTTCGTCAATCATATCGCGTACCCAACGAAGGGATTGTTCTTGACGGCGTTTTTAAGAAAACTCCATTTTCTTTGCCTTGTTCAGTAAATTCTTGGATAACATCCCACAATTCATCGAGGCCATCCTTTGTGACAGCTGAACATGTATAGGCTTGAGTCTTCCATTTTTCCGTAGCCGGACGGATGTAATGCAACATCCGGTCATAATCGCTACGAGCAATGAGAGCTCGTTTGAGGTTATCCCCATCGGCCTTGTTGACCACAATAGCATCAGCAAGTTCCATAACGCCTTTTTGATGCCTTGCAATTCATCGCCTGCCCCCGTTAAAACGATGAGCATAAAGAAGTCTACCATGGAACGCACGGTAACTTCGCTTTGCCCAACCCCAACGGTTTCAACGAGAATAATATCGTACCCAGCAGCCTCGCAAAGTAGCATAGTTTCTCTACTTTTACGAGCCACACCGCCTAGTGTACCACCAGCTGGCGATGGACGAATATAAGCCTCTGGGTGTTTCGTCAACGTTTCCATCCGCGTTTTATCACCCAAGATACTGCCTTTTGTGACTTGGCTCGTAGGGTCTACAGCCAGTACGGCAACCTTGTAACCCGCTTCAATGAGCATGTTACCGAAGGCTTCAATAAACGTACTTTTACCGGCCCCAGGCACACCAGTAATACCGATGCGCAATGCCTTGCCCGTGCGAGGCAATACGGCTTGCAACACCTGTTGAGCTAGTTTGAAATGGTCCTTATTATTACTTTCTACTAATGTGATAGCCCGTGAAAGTATAACGCGGTCCCCCTGCTCGATACCGCGTACATAATCAGCGACAGTTAATTTCTTTCGCCGCTGTACGGGACGTACCGCTGGAGCCAGATGAGCAGAGCTAGATAAGAGGCCGTCATGCATTTCCTTGACGCCTTTCATTACGTGACACGCGTAAGTGTCATCTTTCTTCGCTTCTTCTGGCACCCAGTCGGGACGATAGGTACTACCCTCGGTGCTTGCGTTTTTTACACCTAATTCAGGGGCTTTGCCTTCACCAGTGGTGAAAGTTGCGTCCTGTGTATTGCGCAATTCATCCGGAGTAGGCCGTTTGTTATCAGTCATGAGACTCGTCTTGAACGTGACTAGTCAATGTTTCTAGTAATTTTTTCGCCGCTACTGGCAAAACTGTACCAGGGCCAAAGATAGCCACTGCGCCATGTTCGCGTAGGAATTCATAGTCCTGAGCAGGGATTACGCCGCCGATGGCAACTAAAATATCTCCACGGCCCCGCTTGTTGAGTTCCTCTACAAGTTGAGGCAATAATGTCTTATGCCCCGCCGCAAGAGAACTAAATCCGACAATATGAACGTCATTATCCACCGCATCTTGTGCTGTTTCTTCTGGAGTTTGGAACAAAGGTCCGATATCCACGTCAAAGCCCATATCCGCGAAGGATGTAGCGATAACTTTGGCACCACGGTCATGACCGTCTTGGCCCATCTTCGCAATCATGATACGAGGACGACGACCTTCGAGTTCTTCAAAGTTATCTGCCATTTGGCGTACTTCTTTGATTACATCGTCATCTTCAAATTCGCTGGAGTATACACCGGAAATAGAGCGAATAACCGCTTTATGACGACCGCATACCTTTCAACAGCAAAGGAAATTTCACCCAAGGATGCACGAGCACGAGCCGCTTCAAGTGCAAGGGCAAGCAAGTTGCCTTCGCCCGATTCTGTAGCCTTTGTGATCGCTTCAAGACAGGATTGAACCTTTTCTTCATCCCGGTTAGCACGCAATTGTTCGAGACGACGAATTTGCGCTTCCCGTACAGCTGTGTTATCTACGTCGAGGATATCCAATGGATCTTCTTTATCTAGACGATATTTATTGATACCAATAATCGCTTCACGACCAGAGTCGATACGAGCTTGGCGACGTGCAGCAGCTTCTTCAATACGCATCTTAGGAAGCCCTGTATCGATAGCTTTCGCCATACCGCCAAGGGATTCGATTTCTTGGATATGACCCCAAGCGCGACGAATCAATTCGTCTGTCAACGCTTCTACATAGTAGGAACCGCCCCATGGATCGATAACCTTACATACCTTAGTTTCATCTTGGATGTAAAGCTGAGTATTACGCGCAATACGTGCAGAGAAGTCCGTAGGCAACGCAATGGCTTCGTCAAGCGCATTGGTATGTAGAGATTGCGTATGACCTAACGCAGCACCCATCGCTTCCATACATGTACGAGCCACGTTGTTGAATGGATCTTGTTCTGTAAGAGACCAACCAGATGTTTGGCTATGTGTACGGAGTGCCATGGATTTAGGATTTTCAGAGCCGAAGCTATTGATAATCTTAGCCCACAACATACGAGCCGCACGCATTTTTGCCACTTCCATGAAGTAGTTTTTACCGATTGCCCAGAAGAAGGACAACCGTGGTGCGAACTGGTCAACGTGAAGGCCTGCATTAACACCGGTACGGATATATTCGAGACCATCGGCCAATGTGTAACCTAATTCGATATCTGCAGTAGCGCCCGCTTCTTGCATATGGTAACCAGAAATGGAAATACTGTTGAATTTAGGCATGTACTGGGATGTATACGCAAAGATATCACCGATAATACGCATAGATGTAGCTGGAGGGTAAATATAGGTATTACGTACCATGAACTCTTTCAAGATATCATTTTGGATTGTACCAGCCATAACCTTTTTATCTACGCCTTGTTCTTCACCAGCCAAGATGTAGAACGCCATTACTGGCAATACGGCGCCGTTCATTGTCATGGATACGGACATTTGATCAAGAGGGATACCAGAGAATAGAATTTCCATGTCGAGGATGGAGTCTACCGCAACACCCGCTTTACCAACATCACCTACTACACGAGGATGATCGGAATCATAACCACGGTGAGTAGCAAGGTCAAAGGCGATAGACAGCCTTTTTGGCCCGCTGCCAAGTTACGACGATAGAACGCATTGGATTCTTCCGCTGTGGAGAAACCAGCGTACTGACGTACTGTCCAAGGACGAGTAACATACATTGTGGAATAAGGTCCACGCAAGAATGGAGGTACACCAGCCATATAGTCAAGGTGTGTCATCCCTTCATAATCCATCTCTGTATAGAGAGGCTTTAGTTGGATTTGCTCCATTGTTGTATTATATAAATCTTCAAAGCTTTTTTTCCTGTTTCTTTTTGAAGTTCAGCAAGCCATGCATCGCGAGATGTTGCTGTCTGAGATCCCAAGCCAAGAGAGGAGAAGTCTGGATTTTTAAACATGAGCTCACATCCCTTTCTTATCTTGTAACGTATTCAAGATTTCGTAACAATTTGCACGAACAGAAATGAAGTCGTCTACGCCAGCTTCACGGTATACAGGTTCTAAGTCCTTAGGGAGGTGCCCCTGCTAAAAATAACCGTTACATGCGGCATAGTTTCTTTCAATTCCTTAGCGAGTGGTGGTACCAATTCTGGATAGGTATCATCTGTAGAACAGATAACAACTACATCAGCACCACTTTCACGAGCAGCCTTCGCCGCATCAGCCGTTGTTTCATGGCCATCATTTTTGATAACTTCAAAAGCCCCTACTTCGAAGAAGCCTGTGGAGAAGTCCGCACGAGGTTTATGTTGAGGGATTGGCCCCATGTTAGCCAAGAATACCTTCACATTATCTTTCGTACGTTGTTTATAATTCTCAGTGCGCATGCGAAGTGCTTCAAACTGTTCAGTCCAGCGATGAGCTGCAATGGATTCAATCGTTTCGGAAGCAATATCGCCAGCATCTAAAGCCTTGCGGATTTGACGTATTGTTAATTTTTGTAATGCACCGAGTTCAATAAGGCCAATCAAAGCGCCTGGCTCTGTCGTACCTGCTTCTAGGGTAGCCTGTGCTTTCACAACCGCATCTGGCTCCGCACTCGCCAAGTACTCTTCGATTTGAGCAACCCGTTTTTGACGCAATGTTTCTTGATTTTCTGGTTTTGGATCAAGCAATTCTTCAGTCATATTCGCATACATGTTGTTACCTACAGCCACATCTTTGCGGAATGCAAGGTTTTTGAAGCGTTCATCAAGAACTGCTTTAACTTGAGCTTGTGGATAGCCTTCTTTCAAGGCTGCTATTATACCACCTTTAGCCTCAATAGTTTGGAATTCAGCCCAAATTTTTTCGCATAATTCAGCTGCCAATGTTTCCACATACCAAGAGCCACCTACAGGGTCCACTGGTTGACGCAACTCGAATTCAGTTTGCAACATAACTTGAATATTACGGGCAATACGGCGAGAGAAATCGTCAGCTTTGCGAATTGGTTGGTCAAATGGGGATACTTCAAGGCTATTCAAACCGCCTACAACGCCAGAGAATGCTTGTGTTGTATTGCGCAACAAGTTTACATATGGGTCGTATACAGTTTTTGTGAAAGCCGATGTTCTGCCGTGTACATGAACAGCACGGTCAGCTTCTTCGGCACCGAACGCTTCCATGATGCGCGCCCAAAGCACACGTAATGCACGTAATTTAGCAATTTCCATGAAGAAGTTTGCACCCAAGGAGAATGTAAACATCATGCTGTTAGCAATAGTGTGAATATCGATGTTACGTTGTGCTAATTGACGCACATAGCAAACTGCTGTTGCCAATGCATACGCAACCTCTTGTACATCGTTCGCGCCACCATTAGCGTATACATCACCAGATACGAGTACAGTTTTAAGCTCTGGAGCTTGCTCTTTAGCCCATACAACAGTATGTGCCATTTCATCAAAGGCTGTATCTAAAGACATATGCAATGTACCATCTTTAGCCCAAACACCAATAGGGTCTGCACCAACGAGACCTTTCAAGTCAGAGGTTTGTTTTTAGATCCTTTCACCGTAGCGGCTAACATACCGAGCAAGATAGCTGCAGAAGCACCTGTTTCAATATATAAAGGATTTTCCTTTAAATTAAAGCGCTCAATCAATTGTCTACAATCATCCATAGTAGACAGAGATGTACCGCCGATACCAACAGCTGCGCCTACTTGCACATCTTGATCATGGCGTGTTGCTTCATCAAGGCGAATATTGTGAATGGTGCCGCCTTTTACAATTTCGTATAAACTTGCATGATTAGCATCCTTAGGAAAGGATTCGTCTACATATTGGGATACGCCCCAAGAGTCTTTAATATAACCACTTGCCTTTTGTGCCACGTAGGAACTCACCTGCTCCCAGGATATACACCCTTTGGAATTTTTTTCTCCATGCAATGCAGGCGTGTAAATTGGTTGTAACGTAATTCCCTCATAGGTTTTTAGTGAACATCTTCTTGTGGAAGTCGCCACCTTTTAACGCTTTTTTTCAACCTCGGCCTGCCATTGTTCATACGTAGGTTTCTTAAACTCATCAAAGGATACAGGTGCTAATAAATCACGTTCAGCATCCTTTGAAGTCTTTTTGTCAGACATATATGTGCCTCCTTTTCAACTCGAAACCATACCGAGAAACAGCGCACCGTACCTGCGAATTGTTAGATATATGAATCACTCGAGCTTTATCTTATTGGACCACATCAACCTCAAAATGTGTCCATCTGTTTAATATCTATAAAACCTGATTCCTATACTCAACATCCACTCTAAGGGCAATAAAAAACGTGCCACCTAAAGTGACACGTAAGGTTTCTTATTGAAAGGTACACTAAAAAATACTGTAGCCAGCATACCCCAATCCCCTTCCTATCGCTCGTAGGTACATAACGGTGATTATCAAATAGGCAGTTCTCCTGGCTCGGGATCATCACCTCGCTTTCGCCTTCCCAGATTACTCCAGTGACATGTATGAAAGCAGGCTCATCCTTACAGTGGCGGGACCGCATCGGCTTATACCGATTTCTCTATTAAGTCTTGCGACACCTATTCTCTATATTCGTTGTTCTAAGTCCAATATAGTGTAACAATATGCACAAAGTCAATGAACATAACATTTAATCATAAGTGCCAAAATCAAAGTTATAACTGAAAATCATATGCAATAACTAAAATGCATAAATTAAAATTCAAGATATCTCTATCATAAGACATCAACCAAAAACTCCCTCAAATTAGCTATAAACACAAGTAAGCTCATAGGGTGTAAACACTATTATCCCCTCAAAGACTGGAAACAGTGATATAATAAGTACTATCACGAGGAGGCATTATGGAGCATACAAGTAAAAAAGGGTTAATCACAGCCCTTAGTTGTTATATAATTTGGGGCTTACTCCCTCTATATTGGGCATTATTAAACCATGTTTCACCGTATAATATACTGGCACAGCGCATTATCTGGTCAGGTGTTTGCATGGCTATCGTTGTATTTGGCTTACACTTTAAACAATTCAAAAAGGACTTTCAATTACTAAAAGAACAACGTTCACAACTATTCCTACTGTTAATTGCGGCAGTCATCATCAGTGTAAACTGGTTCACCTACATTTGGGCCATCGCCAATAATCAAGTTATGAATACGAGCCTTGGCTATTACATCAACCCACTCTTCAATGTAGTATTAGGTGTCATCCTATTTAAAGAGGTTCTATCCATACCGAAAAAGCTGAGTGTCCTCATCGCTACCATCGGCATCGCCTTACTCACCTATCAAGTGGGATCCTTGCCATTAGTGTCGATGATTCTCGCCATTTCCTTCGGCCTCTATGGAGCCGTAAAAAGAAACTACTCATCTCTCCCTTTACGAGCATCGCCTTTGAGGCCTGGCTATTAACACCGCTAGCCTTACTATATACGACCATGGTCGATAATACCGTGTGGTCCTATTTCGGCACAAACTGGTATACAACCATGTTGCTCATAGCCTGCGGTCTAACTACATCTGTCCCATTGGTTCTATTCTCCTATGGTGCACAGCTATTGCCGCTTAACCTACTAGGCTTCTTGCAATATGTATCCCCTACCATTGCCTTATTGCTAGCCATCTTCTACTTTGGTGAAAGCTTTGGCACACCACAGATGATCGCCTTCGGTTGTATCTGGATAGCCTTAGTATTATTCTCCTTATCGAGCCAAATTACAACACGCATTAGCCTAAAAAAGTAAGGTATATCCTATATATCAACTAAAAAGCTGTATCAAATGATACTCTCATTTGATACAGCTTTCTTTTTATAGACGTATTAATCTAACTTATTTTAATCTAACTCATTCATATTGGTCGTATTCAGATTAGAAAATGTAATGGTTATAGGCCTCAATCATACGATTATAGTCATTATCTTGTTTTCGAACCCATATAGGTACGGATTGCACCAATCGTAGAGTTTACAGAGGTCTTAACAGAATCATACTTAGGACTAGTAATACCATTTGATACATCACCAATAGATTGCAACTCTTGATTGATAGCATTTACATCTAGTTGTTTTTCACTATCGATCTTTTCTAGGACCGCAGTAAGTCGCAAATGAACCTCTTGTGCTGCAGCGGCATTTTTCTTGCCTGCATCACGCAATTGTTGCAACCGTTGTTGCAAGCGGTCTGTATTAATTTTATACATAACATTATCAAAGTCAGCATAAATAGGAACAAATTGTTCATATAATTGAACATATTTAGGGCCTAATTGTTGCTCCTTAGCATAGTTGTCTGTGGTATACCCTTTAGATTTATAATATGCATCGAGCTCTTCCGCTACCGGTGTAATTTCGTTCAATTTTGAAAGCAGCTTATCTAAAGGCTCCTTCATTTCATCATACGGAATACCTGCTTGCTTAGCCTCTTCTAATTCTTTTTGTAACTGCTTAAAGTTCGGTGCACTAAATACAGTTAAATGCTGCCCCGCTTTTAACTCATTAAGAGTTGGCGTATTCGCATAATCAAACATGACAGCCATGCGATTGTATCGGCTTACAGCTTTCACATATTGATTAAATAACTGCACCTGATCCTGCTCAGACCGCTGCGCAATTTCCTTGCGGCTCTGTTCAGTACCCTGCCATAGCTCTGACATACTACAACCGCTCAAAAAAAATGGGGATACCAATGTCGCCGCACACAATACAGCCATTGCTACCCTTTTACCGAATAGTTTCATGATGAATCCTCTCCTTCCATCAATACACAACCTAATTTATATATATTAATTATATACTGATATAATTTTTATGAATAGGATTAATATATGAAGGTCATTTATCAATTTTTGTCAAGTGACTAATAGAATCAGGGTGACCAATGGTCACCCCTATTTTCCTTTTATATACTGTTAGACTATAAATAAGAATGTATAACTCCTAATAATTGTTTTGTACGTATACACGTGTTATCATAAAAAGGAGAGAATATGAAGGATAAGGATTTACTTAAATTATTACTGCAAAATGGCTGGAAGGATGTACGGCAACGAGGTAGTCATCATCGTTTAAAAAAAGGATGATCGAGTTGAAGTTATTGCCGTACATGGAAAAGATGTACCTATCGGTTTATTAAATGCCATTTTGAAACGTACGGGACTAAAATAAGGAGGACCTATGAAATTTATATACCCTGCCATAATCCATGATGATGCCGATGGTTTCTGGGCCGAATTTCCAGATCTCGAATACACTAGTAGCACCGGCTCAACGCTAACAGAATTAATAACCAATGCACAAGAGGCTATGGAACTCTATATATTAGGCGCTTTAGAAGATGGACAAACTCTACCTACCCCCACATCTATTCGCAGCTTACCATGTACCGACACAACATATCCTACATTAGTTCAAACAGATATTGATTTAGCTAAAAATAGTAAGTCCGTAAAGAAAACCTTAACCATTCCTGCATGGCTTAACGACAGGGCATTGGCTAAAGGAATTAATTTTTCTCAACTTTTACAAGAAGCATTAGTAGAGAAAACAATGTAATTTACATCATCAATTGCTCAGTAAAATTAGAACTATTGTCCATGCAATAGATGCTAAGGTTAGTAATAGTATACAGATCATCCACAAGATTATTACAAAATAGAGCAGTAGCTTGAGTACATATAGTACATCAAACCATATACTATGTTGGTCCTCTAGACGATCCATATAGGCTCTAATACATCGCACCAAATAGGGCGGCTTAACATTAGGATTCAGTTTTTTCCAATAAAACACCAAATAAGGCATAACAATACACCCTACCACCACTATATAGCTAAGGAAAATTGGTGTTTCAATATTGTACCGAGTCATAAACCCTGACCAGTCTACGACCATTAGACTGCCAAGGTATAGAAAAATAAGCCAATATATAAATCCTATCACCTTTATAATAAGGCGAATCATCTGTTTCACATCCATGTCTATAATTCTACCAATGTTTTAAATCGCCTATTATTGTGAAAGCGTTCAAAATGGTCTTGTTCGGCTGCAACAGCTTTTACAGAAGGATCAATTTTTATAGCTTTTTCTAACCAATCAAGGGCCTTAGTATCTTCTCCTTGGTCTGCATAAATGGTAGCAATACCATACACAGACCAGGTGTTACTAGGGTCCTTTCCAATACCTTTTCAAACCATTGTTTAGAATCGTTTAACTGACCTTGCAACTTATAGACCATGGCCATGTTATAGTAATTAGCCACATTGTTAGAGTCTAAATCATAAGCCTTTTTAGTATCTGTCAAACCTTTAGCCGCATCACCGTTTAATGCTGTTGCAAAGCCACGTACAGAATAGGCTTCTGCATTATTAGCATTATTCTTAATGGACGCTGTAGCTTCCTCTATGGCTTTCGCATACTCACCAGCGGATAAGGCTTGCTTTGCTGTAATTAGATGGTCATCTTGCTTGGTAGTCGCTTGGCTGTTTCCCGCAGCAGATGTAGAGGAACCAGCAGCAGAACTAGTTGCATTTGATTCTGTTTTATTACTATTCGTATTTTGATTCAATCCACATCCCGTAAGGGCTGTTATTAAAAGAAAGAAAAGCACAACCTTCTTCATTAGAAATTCTCCAATCATTAATTATATACAAGACTCCATAGCATGATGATATAATATAAAATACCTCCCGAAAGGAGGTGGTATATTGCAGGAGCTGTTTTATGCACTCTGGGGCACCTTGCTTGCCCCTATTATTGTTGCCTTAGTTGTAACTACCTACAGCTACTGGCTTAACAATAAAAACAAAAAAATAAGCAAGAAAAAGGACGAGCTGCCACTCGTCCTTTTTTGGTTATATTGCAGGTAATTTCATACACTCTACTACCTACGTTTAGTATACCACATTTCTTAGAAAAAAATAAAGAATTAGCAATAAATCTCATAAAAACTCCTAAAAACTATTAGTAGTTTTAACATAATTTTGCGAGCAATATTAAAAGCAACATTAATATAAACTACCAGTTACTTTAACCCAACCTACTAGTAACCTCAATGTAAACTACTAACAACGTTAACGTAAATAGCAATAGATATACAAGACTTATTTCTTAGCCTTAGAGCAACGATCCAATAGGAATGCAACACCAATGAATGGGATGCCGCCGTTTTCGCCAAGGCCGATTTCACAGGTAGAGCTGGAACTTACGCCTAGTGTTGCACCGTATTCAGCGATTTCGGCTGCAAGGTCTTTGGTAGCACATTTGTTGAGTTCTGGTGTGAAGAACCCTTTTTGACCGGCAAAGCCATCGCATGCAAAGGATTTAATGTTGAATACATGGTCTGTGCATAAACGAGCTAAATCTTCAATATATTGAGATTTATTCAAGGATTTGATTTTACATTGTTTATGTACGATGACCCTTTCATCACATTTTTCAATGTCGAGATGAGGCACAACGTATTTGCACAAGAATTCAGAAATATCGTTGATTTCTAAGTCTGGCATATGTTTGAAAGCATGATTAAAGCATGCACTATGGTCAATCACGATTGGGTATTTACCATTTTGAGATGCTTTCATCAACGCATCGTGTAAGTCTTTCACAGCACGCTCATGAACGTCATCGTAGTTTTCAAAACTCAAGCCACAGCAGAGGTTTTCGATATGTTCAGGGTAGATAATATCGATATGGGCCTTATTACATAAGCTTTCCACTACTTGTTGCAAGCTACGTTCATCGTCATAACCTTGATTAGGTTTGAAGGCGCGGTTCGCACAGGTACTGAAGTATACAACCTTTTCAAAATTAGTCGGTTTAATGCGGCTTCTCAATCTGTAGCGATTAGCCTTAGGAGTTGTTTTAGGTACATATGGTGTAACACCTGTTACGCCATGTAAGCCTTCAGTAATCTTAGAAATCGCTTTTTGTGTAATGATAGATCCTGCAATGCCTTCAAGACTTACACCAGCACGGCACATTTGAAGTGTTGTGGAGAAGTTATCATAGATTTTCTTAGCTAATTCTGGTGCAGGTGGATCGATGCGACGCATGGATAATGCAATTTGAGCAGTATCGATGCTGAGCGGGACAAAGACCTTTACACATGGAGCACGCAGCACAAGTATCTACACCAAAAGTATTCATAGCCTTTTTTTAAGTTCTGCAGCCAATGTGAAATTGCCTTCGTTTTCAAGGCGTTTCGTTTCGCGCAACAATGCAATACGTTGACGTGGAGTCAATGTTAAATTGCGGCTTGGACAATGTTTTTCACAGAAACCGCATTCCATACAGATTGTGAAAAGCATCATCGATAACGCATTGAGCTTTAAGATTTTTCTTATACACATCTGGGATCATCAGTAATGATAACATCAGGATTCAAGATGCGTTCAGGGTCAAAGATGGCTTTGATGCGACGGTTGATTTCGTACGCTTTTTACGCCCCCATTCCATTTCAATGAAATGGTGCAACCATGCGGCCTGTACCATGTTCAGCTTTTAAAGAACCACCGAAGCCAGAAACGCGTTCGGACATTTCTTTTACCAAATCGCCAAAGTTCTTAGTATCTTTAGGATCACTAAAATCAGGAGTAATGTTAAAATGAACATTACCAGATAACGCATGGCCAAAGATTACGCCACCGTCTACGAAATCGTATTTGTGGAATAATTCGGTAAGCATTTCGATGCCCTTAGTGAAATCTTCGATTTGGAAGCATACGTCTTCTGTAATAACAGTGGTGCCTTTTTCTACGTTGACCACCAACGATTGGCAAAGATACCTTTACGGATTGCCCACCAGGAATCGTATTCTTTAGCATCTTGAGAGTAAAGACTTGGGATAGCCGTTGGAATATCTTTCAATTTGTCTTTAATAAAAGCTAAGTTTTTATCGACAGTTTCTTTAGAGTAGCTTTCAGTTTGGAACAAAGATAGCACTTGTACCTTCTGGAACTTCACGAACAAAGTCAGGTACATTATCTAGAGATTGAACGGCCTTAAGGGATTGATAGTCCATCATTTCCGCAGCAACAACCTTGTCACGACCCATATTAGCCAAGGCTACAACAGCAAGAGATGCATCGTTCAATGTTTTAAAGAACATGAGACCGCAACCTTTATACGGTACGTCCTCAACAGTGTTATATACGATTTCAGACACGAAACCTAATGTACCTTCAGAACCGATGAACAAGTGGTTGATGATATCAATAATATCTTCAAAATCAACAAGGGAGTTCAAGCCGTAACCTGTGGTATTTTTGATTTTGTACTTATGGTGAATCAAGTGTGTCAATTCTTCATCGGCCAAAATATCCTTACGCAATTGTAAGATATCCTCTACCATTTGAGGTTTTTCTTTAAGGAATTGATTAATACTCTTTTGGTCAGACGTATCAAGGATGGAGCCATCTAATAATACAACGCGAATGGACCGAATTGTTTTATAAGAGTTTTGCGCCGTACCACAGCACATACCAGAGGAGTTATTATTCAAGATACCACCTACTAATGCTGTAGCAAGCGTTGCAGGATCTGGACCAATTTTACGATTGTACGGTTTCAATAAATCATTCGCATCGGAACCGATAACACCGCATTCACATTTCAAGGCTTTCCCATCATCAATAACTTCCATTTTCTTGAAGCCATCATTACATACGATGAGCACATCTTCACTGGAGCATTGACCAGACAAGGAGGAGCCGGCCGCACGGAATGTAAATGGTGTCCCACATTGTTGACACAAACGAATAAGTCGTCTTACTTCTCGTTCATCTTCAGCTTTAACAACTACCTTTGGTAAATAGCTATAGCAAGACGCATCAACGCCATATGCATAACGACGTAAATGATCGGTGTATACGCGACCTTTACAAATCTCATTTGCCTCCTTGGCAAAACGTTCATAATCTCTAATAAGTGTACTCACTTCTATTTCCTCCTATCCTTTCTTAAGGAATCTATTACTTTTAGTATACGCCGTTCTCATTCTCCTCACTATAATTATGCATAATTTATATCTCTTCTAATAAAAATCGATATGCATTACCCTTTTATTCCCTCAGTTGAAAGTACATCTCATTAGCATTATCATGTACCCATTTTTTTCCTCATATACAATCAAGAATCCTTATTTATTAAGCATGTATAGATATAGTCAGTAATTATATGCTAAAACCTCTCTAAATAACGATTCGTACTACCTATAATTCTATAGTAAATACATTACTAACATTATGCATAAAAAAATAGTATGATTTATATATTTTAAATTTTTTTCATTCTCATTTATAGTTCTCTATGACTTTTAGTTATACCCTTTTATAAAATGCTGAAAATACAGAAAGCCCTCTAATGATAAACGCTTACGAATCACCATTAGAGAGCTTTACTAAATTATGCTTATTAAAGATAGATTAATTATAAAACCATATTATCCCAAAATACCAGATTTAAGAATGAGGCGTACCGCCAATGCAAAAGACAGCTATGCTCATGAGGGCGAGGATAGCTTTTGCTTTGAGACGTTTTGCAATACGAGCACCTACTTGAGCACCAAAGATAGCGCCAATACTAGTAGGGATAGCAATACTAAATATGATGTGGCTTTCAATTAAATGTGTAATAACCCCCACCGTTGTTGATACGGCGAGAATAGATTGACTTGTAGCCGTTGCCATATGGGTAGGAAAGCCCATGAGATAAATCAAAGCCGGCACATGGATGAGGCCACCACCTATACCAAAGATACTCGAAATAAAGCCAACAAAAAAGCTAATACTAATACCGATAGGTTTACTATAGCTCAACTGCTCAAGAGTCAGAGACTCTTCCTTTCGTTCCCCTTTTCTAAAATTTTTAAAACCAATCAATACAGATGCACACAGCATAAAGCATCCAAAGGCAAACATAAATCCCTTGCCGGAGAACCATCCCGACATTTGAGCCCCTAAAATGGCGCCTGGGAAGGTAGCTAAACTAAAGACAATAGCAGCGTTAATGTATACCTTTTTTTGTTTCAGATACGCTATAGATCCAGAAATAGCATTGCACATAACTGAAAAAGAGTGACGTCCCTACAATCATGGACGGAGACCACTCAGGGAACCAATACATAAAAAGAGGCACAAAAACAAGTCCCCCACCGGCACCGATGATGGTGCCAATCATAGCCGCTAAAAAGCCAACTATGGTAAAGAATATATAGAATACCACTATATTATCAAGCACATTAAGACCTCCCATGCCGTTTGAATTATTGCTTTCTCCATATATACAAAAGATAATCCCGTGTCATCCTGTATTTCTCTAACGGCTTTATACCCCATTTTTGTATATAACTTTATATTGATCCAGCTTTTCGTACATGTATATAATACACGCCGATCTTGACTGCATTGTTCATCTACGAAAACTAATAACTTCCGAGCCAGCCCTTGTTGCCGATAGTCTGGATGCACCATCAAGCGACCGACCTCTACCACGCCATCGTCATATTGATAGCGAATACCTCCGATGATTCTTCCCCCATCATCTACTAGTTTATAGGTATGCCATTGGGTGAAAGTAGCGTTAAACTCCTCTTCCGACTCCATCAATGCAGGAACCATTCGACTGCCAATCATCTCCGCTTCGCTTTCAAAGGTAAGCAATTGCAAACGATACAATTCTAATATATCTGACTCAGTAGCTTTCACAATTTTCATAAACTACTCCTAATATATACCACGAATCAACGATTAACTTTACATATAATGACTAATTTGATTGGAAAAATTCCTTAGCCGCTTTCAATCGTCCACGCTCACAAGAGACTTGTAATTCATCCCCCGGTTCGAGTTTTCACGTCGCCTAGTGGCACAATGTAGGTACCGTTACGGCGAATACTTACGATGAGTGTACCATCTGGTAATGCTAAGTCTTGTAGCTGTACATCCGTATAGTTTGCCACCACAGGCACCTCTCGTTTGAAAGAAGGTTTGTACAGACTCTAGATTGCTTTGACCACTCATGGCTTGCAACAAGGAATCGTAAATCGGCGGTTCTTTTAAAAGCTCCGCCACAAGATAGGCCACGAGCGTAACGATACCGATAGCATAAATATTAGAGAAACTATCCGTCATTTCAAGAACGAGCAAAATCGCCAAAATTGGGGTCCGCATAGCGGCCGCTAACATACCTCCCATGGCACAGATAACGAACTGTGGTACAAAATCAGGAGAAATAAGTCCCTAAGGTTGAAAGTAAGCTTTCACAAAAAGCACCTGTTGCAGCACCAATTACGAGCATGGGCAAAAATATGCCCACCTTGAGCACCACTGCCATAGCAGAAGGTGGTAAGTAAAATCTTGCCTAATACGATGCCACCTAAGAGCAATACGCCATGAGATTGAAAAGGCAAGCTGACCCACAAGGTCATTGCCCCCACCCAAGAGGAGCTGCGAATCAAAGCCAATGGCTGCCACTGCCACAAAGGTAAGGGACTAATTTCAAGAATCGAGAACATTTGAGCCAGTCAAAGAACCTCTTGAAAGCAAAAATCATACGGCAAAATAACACACCACATAGCCCCATGATAACACCAACCATGAGTAGTATCGGGAAATATTCAAGAGGAACCCCTGAGGTCACCGTAAAGCCCAGCGCTGGTGTAAGTCCAAAGATACTAACTGTAATATAGTTAGAAATCAAAGTTGCCACGAAGGTTGGTACAACGAGATACGGATAAAAGCTTTTATGCACCTCTTCAAAGACGAACATCGCCCCCGATACGGGCGCACTAAAGGCAGCTGTTAAGCCTGCCCCAGCACCTGCGGATGTCAAAATACGCTGTTCTCGTAGTCCCGAATTCATCCAGTAGGACACAATCTTCCCAGCAGAGCCGCCAATCTGTACGGCTGGCCCTTCACGACCTACGGAAAATCCTGCAAAAGCCGGTCAGTACGCCACCAATCATTTTAGATACTAGTGTCCGATAGGGCTTCATATCAAAGAGTCCAAGCATCTCCCCTTCGATTTGAGGGATACCAGAACCACCGGACAATGGGGCCCATGCGAGCAATCGATCTACAATAAACGCAAAAATGACCATTACCACAAGCCAACCTATGGCCCATTCCATAGTAATACCATCCATCAAATGCCACCTGATATGCTCTGATTCAAGTATCAAATAGCGATATGATGCCCCAAAGAAACCTGCAATCACCCCAACAAGAGCACCCTTTGCAATGAGTTCCGTTAAGAGCACTCGATTCATGGACATATCTGCCAAGGTAGAACTACGCTTATTAAATTTCCATAATTTCATAACATCCTCCTTAGCAGTGACCAAAACCAACCGTTCCTCTGCCGACATAGGTCTACACGAACTATGCATTCATATCCTTAGTATACTTATGTAAACCACCATTTTCAAGAAAGGATTACGTATAAAAATAGCTTTCTCACGGAACACGAGATCAAAGGTCTGAATCACAAAACAATAGATAGCGCTTTAAACACAAAGCTAGCCACCTCTAAAAAGAGATGGCTAGTTTTTGTTAAAGTAAGTGTAAATGTATTTTCTTTACACATTCGGAGGCATTTGAAATATGTAAAGACGCTAATTAGAATATGGATTCATAGATAGCGATTATTTCTTCCTAAGAGGCATCCCGTGGGTTCCAGGAGTACATGCATCGTTGAAAGCAGATTCAGCGAGGAATGGAATGTCTTCCCGTTTTACGCCTGCTTCGCTAAGAGATTTAGGAATACCTACGTCATCAGCTAATTTCTGAATTACGTCGATAGCCGCTTGACGATAGGTTCTTCATCCATAGCATCTACATCTGGAACGCCCATAACGCGAGCGATTTCACGATATTTTTCACCTGTAGCAGGGGCATTGAATTTCAATACCGCTGTTAACAGCATCGCACAAGCCTTACCATGAGGGATATCGTACACGGCACTCAATGGATGAGCCATGGAGTGAACGATGCCGAGGCCAACGTTGGAGAAGCCCATACCCGCGATGTATTGACCTAAAGACATGGCTTCACGGCCTGCATAATCGCCAGCCACAGCGCTACGCAAGGAACGACCAATAATTTCTATAGCTTTCAAATGGAGCATATCAGTTAGCTCCCACGCACCTTTTGTGATATAACCTTCTACGGCGTGTACGAGGGCATCCATACCTGTGGCAGCGCAAAGGCCTGTTGGCATAGACGCGGACATATCAGGATCCACGATGGCAACGATTGGGATGTCATGAGGATCAACGCAAACGAATTTGCGGTTCTTTTCAACGTCTGTAATAACGTAGTTGATAGTAACCTCTGCAGCCGTACCAGATGTAGTAGTAACAGCGATGATTGGCAAGCACGGATTCTTGGTAGGCGCTAAACCTTCAAGGCTGCGTACATCAGCGAACTCAGGGTTCGTAATAATAGTAGCAATCGCCTTGCTTGTATCGATCGGGCTACCGCCACCTACAGCAACGATAACATCAGAGCCAGCCGCTTTACAAGCCTCAACACCAGCCGTTACGTTTTCGATGGTAGGATTTGGTTTGATACCGTCGTAGACTTCATAAGCAATACCTGCCGCATCAAGCAAATCCGTAACCTTTGTAGCCACCTTTAAATTCAAATAAAGTCTGGCGTAGATGTAACGAGGGCCTTTTTTTGAAAAAGTGACGATTCTTAATTTCGTTCACAATCTCCTGAATCGCGCCTTGTCCAAAATAGGACGTACCGTTCAACATTATTCTGCGAGCCATATACTTCACTCCTAACAAAACAAACTATACAATAAAAAAATAAACCGACAGAGAATCACTTTACTTATTAATTCTCTATCGGTTTAATAAAATCCTTGATAGCACGTTATGTATACACTATATATTTTTCTATTGTAACGATTCTAAAGTTTGTCTCCATTAAGTGTCAACTCAGATTCGCCGTCCATGAATAGTATTTCCACTGTCTATATTCGTGATATACTCTTAAAATTCCTTCCTTAAAATAAGAAATTCTAAGAAATTTTATTCATTTTCATAAGCAAAATCCGTTTCACCGATTCGTCGAGTCGTTCTTTCGAGATACGACCGTCTTTCACGGCTTTCATAAGACCGTTATAAGCCTCTTGCATGTGTTCGTATTCGTGACATACGAGCAAGATATCACTGCCGGCGAGGATGGATTGCACTGCCATATCACCAAAGGTATAGTGTTTTGCGAGGGCACCATGTCCATATCGTCCGTTACCACAACGCCATTATAGCCTATGTCCTTGCGCAACCAATCGGTAATGATTGCTTTCGATAAACTAGCAGGATGGTCTGGATCGATTTGTGGGTACATCGCATGAGACACCATGATTGTATAGGTATTTGGTTTAGACTGTTTGATGAGGTCTATAAATACCTTTGTGTCCTCTGAAAGCAATGTTTCTTTAGATACAGGAACGATGCTTGTATCCGCGTGCAAGTCTACATCGATCTTACCAATGCCCGGGAAGTGTTATAGGAATACCACAAGCCCGCTTCATCGTAAGCCTTGCCAACGGCGCCTGCATAGCGAACGACCTCATCAGGGCTCGTACTATAAGAGCGACCATAGGTTAATCCCTAAGTCCGCCACAGGAGCAAAGTTAATGTTAAAGCCCAAGTCTTTTAGTTCCGCACCAGACTGTTTTGCTAAGGATACCGCTTGCTCAACAGATGTCTTGCCCAATTCTTCTGCAGGAGGAACCTTGATGAGCTGATCATCCATGCGCGCTACCGCACCGCCCTCTTGGTCGATGCCGAGGAACAACGGCGTTAAACCCGCGCTTTTGCCAGCCTTATTAATGTCTGCAATGAGCGTTTTAACTTGATCCTTGGACTCCATGTTTCGATCAAACAAGATGATGCCGCCCACGCGGTACTCGTTGAGCATAAACTTTGCGTCATCGTTTAACGTTGTACCGTGAATGCCAATCATCAACAATTGCCCCACCTTGTCTGCATCGGACATATTAGCCACTAACTTGTCCACCTTTTGCTCTGGTGAAAGCTCGCTTTGTGCCACGGACTCATAGGTCACAGGCTCTGCCTTTGAAGTAAATGGATTATGTAAACCGCAGCCCGTTGTGAGTGCTAATGCACCAATCATAGTGGCTGCTACGAAACGTCGAAACATGCATACCTCCCTTAAATCTCTAAAAAAGTATTATGTATAGTATATCAAAAAAACATAAACAGACCCAGCATAATCAATCAACACAAAAAAAAGACTGTTACCCAAAACCCTGCGTGATACGTCCAATAGCGAGGATCAAATAACAATCTTTATATGTTTAATCTAATCTTTAAGTTTACTATTTACAGCTTATAGATTCAACTTTTTAGATTTGATATTAAACTATGTATCTTAGCTTTGACTTTTGATGTGAAAATTTCGTAATGTACATTTCATATTTTTGCATGTTTCAATTTAAATTTTTTCCTTGCTCTTTCATTTCCGCTAAGAGCTTTTACGATACGAGGGCCCACAGCCTTTGCCACCGCAAGCGCCCGTGCCAGCACGAGTTGCTTCTTTTACTTGTGGAAATGTATGAGCACCATCTAAAATGGCTTCTTTAATCGTTTTGCGCGTAATACTACGGCATGTGCACACCTTTGTAAGCTTGTCCAGAATCGCCTCTGGCACTTGGTTTTCTTCAAAAATTCATATGTAATTCCTCATTTATTCACTTGAATATCTATACTGTATCAATTTAATATATCGATTTAATATATCGATTTACGTGTCAATTTAGTGTATTGATTTACATATCGATGTAACAGATCAATTTACTCTATTGATAGTATCTAATAATACACTGTAATATTAATATATCGAAAATTTACGATTTCTGTATTTATTATAACACAATTGAGGAACTATATCGATAGTTTTTAATATAAAAATTCAAAGAACAGTCAAAAAGTAAAATTGTTACTATAAAAAAACGGAAAAAATTTACAAATACATTATATGTAAAGATAAGCTAAATCTATCTATAAACTATAAAAAAACTACCATAAAGATATTATCTTTATGGTAGAAACTTTCACAAAAATATAATTATAGTATGAGCCCAATAATGGCAAAGTAGATTTTAAATATCGTTTGTTGTAATGGACGAATAACCATGGAAATAATGGGTGTATTAATAAGGATGATAAAGAATAATAAATTAAGCATCCCTAGTTGGTAATATCTCATCTGCCACTCTGTAGGCAACCACGGTAAGATAATATTAAAACCCAGGTAATGGTGGGAAACGGAATCAAACAGAAGATTGATAAGCCAATACTATATAAAATAATATATTGCATAACCATGGCAAGACCTTGGGACTCCATGAGGCCTAATTTTCCAAGGAGCATATATATAAAGGTGAATATAAAGCCTGCTATAAGACCTGCCACAGGACCTGCAAAGGCAAGCAAGCTTATATCACGTCGTGGATCTTTAAAGTAAGATGGATTAATTGACATAGGTTTTGCCCAACCAAAGCCAACAAGAATAATACAGATGGTACCAATTAGATCAAGGTGCGCCATTGGTGACAATGTGAGTCGTCCCGCCAATCGTGGCGTTGGATCACCAAACCAAGTTGCTACCTTCGCCTCTGTATAACCAAAGATAGAAAAAACGATCATAATAGCAGGAATACTTGCTAATATCTGAACCGGATTTAAATCAAACATAGAACTCCTTTATTGTTTAGCTTCCCATGCGGTGTAGCCTTCTTGAATGCAACGAAGGGCATTTAAGGTACGAGGATAGCCGATATACGGCACGCATTGGGATGCGATGTTAATCAAATATTGTTTGCTGTTCCCTACGTTCAAATTACCCTCTACATGGGCCTTGAGTTGAGCTTCACAGCCACCTTGAGCCGCAAGGAAGCAGAAAGTAATCATTTCACGATGAGCCACGCTAAGGCCTTTACGCGTATAGTAATCGCCGAACATATTGGCAAGCCATTTGTTGATATGACGAATATCTTCTGGCCCTTCTTGGTAAGAATTGCGCATAGACTCCCCAAAGATTTCTACTTGTTTTTCTACGCCTTTTTCAAGACGGGACTCTCCAGTGATTGTGCTGCGAGAGGGATCAACAATAGCCTCTCCTCGATAGTCAAAAATCTTATTGGTCACCTTAAAGAATGGGCGCACACGTCCGATGCCAAGATAAGGCACCGCTTGATAAATGAGCTCTACCACTTCATCAGGAATAAGACCAAAGTTTAATGCTGCCGGTAGCATTAATGCATATTCATCAACAGCGGAGGCGCCTACTAATGTAGCAAGAATGGCTAAGAAGCGATCCTTTGCCGGTACATTACGGCCTTCTTCGGTGATGACTTCATCAAAGGCGAAATTATCAAACAATACTTCAAACTCTGGATCAATATAACCTGCTGGGGCTGCAATATCAGGAAACATACGCTCCGTATAGGCTTGAGCAAATTCAGATTTAGACATAAAAAACCTCCATAAACAACACTGGTGAAAGCCCAAAAGGAGCTTTCACCAGCAATAGTTATGTAATTATTACGGCACAGGCCATCAGATTATAACGCTGGGAATTCGAAAGTTGTGCCGTATACTTCTTTCCAAGCAGCCATGAACATATTGAACTCATTTGTTCCAGGTTGAATTTGGTAAACTTGACCATCTGGAGCGTAACGATATACAGTATGTAAGCTTGGATGAACAAGATATTTGAACAATGTAGCTTCCCCGTATTGGTTATTATGCATATTAATTACATTAACACCAAATACATGGTTACGGCTGCTATCGATACCTTTAAACTCAGATGCTTTATCAAAGAAATACGTTTCTGTACCATTTGCACTATTTGGAACCTCTGGGTAGTTAGCTAACCCATTCCAGTTTGCTGCGTTTGCAACACCACCTACTAATAATGTACCGGCTAATACAAATGCACCTAATAAATTTTTATTCATAATGCTCTCCTTTGTGCCACGAGGGCAAATCACGAATCAGTCATACTCTCACATGACTTGAATACAATACGCTATAGGTATAGTATATCACATTTTTAATAAAATTTTTAGATTTCCAAGGTTACAGAATATATGCATATGAGGTTGTATCAAATTAGCCCTTCATGTTCTCTGCTGTTTTTGCATTTGCGTTATCGATTGCTTCTAGCAATTTATTGAGCAACATACGCAATTGACGTGTTTCTTCTACGTCAAATATAGGACCTGACGCTTCAGCCAAGCGGCGTGGTATATGAACAGCTACATCACGTAATGCTTTGCCCGTATCAGTAAGAGTTACCATAACTACGCGTTCATCTTGACGACTGCGTTTGCGTTTCAAGAATGCTTTGGCTTCTAATTTCTTTAAAAGCGGTGTTAATGTACCGGAATCAAGGCGCAATACTTGTCCCAATTCCTTAACGGATAAATCACCATATTGCCACAATGCCATCATTACGATGTATTGAGTATATGTCAAATTTAAAGGATCTAAGTGATTACGATATGCATTAACAATTTCCTTCGCCACTACATAAAGTGGAAAGCTCAATTGATTTTCCAATCTTAAATATTCTGAATCAGGAACATCTTCTTTATGTTTGTACCCTTCAAGTACACCAATTTCTGCCATATTCTACCTCCATATGCACACAATTATCTACTAATTAATTGTACACAATTTTACGGTAAACAGTCAACGCAAAAAAGCCCTACTTTGAACAGATATTTTTTTAAATTTGTCAATTAATTAATATTTATTTTTCTTATTCGTTAAGAATTAGGCACTTCTATAGAATTTATGGGTAAAAAAATCATACCATAAAAGTTGTTACTTTATTTATAAAGTCTAATTTGATATCAAATTAGAAAGTTATAACTTCTGTTTTCAATGAAATCTTCTTTTCGTTGCAGGACCGTCTCCTAATAAATGACTTAGTAAAAAAATACGCCCCCTACTAGGTCCTTCCTTGTAGTATAATAAAAGAAATTCTATATCAAAGCTAACTTATAATAGGAGGCCTATATGAACACCTTAGAGTGCATCAAAACTCGTCATAGTACACGTAAATTTAAAGCAGATCAAGTATCTCGAGAACTTATTGACCAAGTACTCGACGCTGGTCGCCGCGCTCCATCCGGCGGTAATACACAATTAACACATTTCATGGTCATTACAAACCAAGATGTGCTTCAAGAACTAGTAACACTCATTCAAGAAGAATACGGCAAAATGCCGATTACAGAAAATACTTTACCTTACATGGTGAATATCATTAAAGATGTCCGCCGAAGGCAAATTTGTATTCAACTATAATGCACCTGTGCTCATCGTATTAGCTAGTAAAGCAAACTATGCTAATAACTTTGCTGATGTATCTTGTGCTATGCAAAATATGATGCTTGCTTGCAATGAACTCGACCTTGGCAGTTGCTGGGTTAACCAAATCCGTCATCTTCAAGATAATGAACGCATCCAAGCCAAAATGCGCGAACTAGGTCTTAGCGAAGACGAAAAAGTCTACGCTAGCCTCGCTATCGGCTACCCAGATTTACCAAATGGTCTTAACCGCCGTGAAATCGAAGCCAAAGGCTATCCTGTAACATATATTGATTAATCAACACTAGAAACCATTGATTTCATACTATAAGTGAAACAAAAGTGCTATCTATCCCACAACTCTATTTGAGTTTCGTTAGGGATAGATAGCTCTTTTTATTGACTATATTATTTTTTAACGCTCACCGATTTGGTAATCAAATCGATGCATACACTCCATACTTATATGTATAATGAACTACTATTAAGCCTCAAACACGCGTTTACGAGCTGCGTTCATGATAACGGAATGATCATCATCTACTATGTAATTAGATTTGTAAACCCAACGCAATAGTAATGCAGAGTTTGCAACTACGAGAAGGCTCCCTCCGTTATGAACAAGGGCCCCCCACACTGGAGATAAAGTACCAACCATTGCCAAGATGATAGCTACGAAATTCAAAAGCAAGGAGAAAGAAAGATTAATTTTAATAGTAGTCATCATGCGTTTAGATAATGCTACTAAGTGAGGAATTTCCTTTACATTATCGCTGCCGGCGTTGCCAATACGAGAGCACAAGGACAGAACACAACGAGGATGGTTACGGCACGAATGATTTCTCCAGTTACCACATAGGTGCCAATCGCGGCCAATAACGCAATCACTACAATCCATGTGGCCCAACGGTCAGCCAAGCTAACGATTTTCGCATTACCTTGTGTCAATAACAAAATATGTACAATTACTCATATACACTCAAAAGTACAGGAAGAATGCGGATTCAATAAGATTATATTATTCATGCATAGCCTCATTACGCAAATGTATGAACAGTTATTCATATATATATTTGCAAATTGATAATTTTTACATAGAAGATATTTTTGATATTTTTCAACCTATTCAATACTATTTCACCCTAATTAATGTTATCCATAATTCAGTTTTCTAATAACTATTTATTATAATAAAAAATTAAGTATAGTCGACTACATACCCTACATGGTATCATTACAAATTGACATGTTGTAGAAAGGATGTGTAACGATGTCGATTTTCTCTCCTGCTCCTCATATTGAACGTTTACCAGAGGCGCAAATCGATTCCACCTACAAACGTCTTCGACGCGAAGTCTTTGCAGGTACATTTATTGGTTATGCTACATTCTATTTGATCCGTCAAAACTTTAGTTTAGCTGTTCCGTACATGATTGCTGAGTACGGCTACACCAAAGCGGATCTTGGTATAGTTATGACCATCTTATCCGTAGCTTACGGCGTAAGTAAATTTGTTATGGGTAATGCGTCTGACCGCTCTAACCCAAAATACTTCTCCACAGTAGGTCTATTGCTTAGTGCTTTAGTTATGTTATTATTCGGCACCTTACCGGGTGTTATGAGCAGTATTCCTATCATGTGCGTTCTTGCCTTATTAAACGGTTGGTTCCAAGGTATGGGCTACCCTCCATATGCGAAAAACATGGTAACTTGGTTCTCCCGTTCCGAACGCGGTGCTTGGTGGTCTTGGTGGAACGTGTCCCACAACCTAGGTGGCGGCATTATCGCTCCTCTTGCTACGCTTGGCATCTACCTATTCGGTACATGGCATAGTATCTTCTTCTTCCCTGCCCTTATCTCTATCGTGTTAGCGATTATTACCTTTGTATTGTTGAAAGATACGCCTCAATCTTGTGGCTTACCGCCTATCGAAGAATACAAACATGAAGTAGTTCATACACATACAGCAAATGAAGAAAAAAGTACTTTCAAAGAAATCTTCTACAAATATATTTTGCATAATAAATACTTATGGTATCTTGCGATTGCAAACATTTTTGTATACTTCATCCGTTACGGCGTAGTTAGCTGGGCACCGACCTATTTAACCGCTGTGAAAGGCTTCACAAAAGAAGGTTCCCGTTGGGCTTACTTCTTATACGAATGGGCTGGTATTCCAGGCATGCTCGTAAGTGGTTACTTGAGTGACCGCGTATTCCGCGGCCGTCGTGCTCCAGCTACAATTTGCTTCATGCTATTCGTTATCTTGGCGATTCTCGTGTACTGGTTTAACCCTGCAGGCAATATTCTCATCGATAACTTAGCACTCATCGCTATCGGCTTCCTCATCTACGGTCCTGTTATGATGATTGGCCTTCAAGCAGCAGATATGGTGCCACGCGTAGCAACAGGTGGAGCTACTGGCCTTACAGGCCTTCTTGGTTACCTCATCGGTTCTGCCGGTGCTGGTGCTTTCATGGGTCTCATGGTTGACCTCTACGGTTGGGATGGTGGTTTCATTGCCCTCGTTGGTGCATGTATCCTATCCATCGTATTCCTACTCCTCACCCTTGGAGACAAAGGACAACAATAGAATATGTACTGTATAATACGTAATGTATAAATACGTACTGTACAACTTACTGTTGTATATACGAAACTCCCCTAGTAATACTTATGATTACTAGGGGAGTTTAATTATTTATGCGACGCACAAGGAACCGTTTAATACTTTCAAATTATACACGAGACCAAGTCGAGCCAAGCCATGTAATGCAGCAGCTGTTACTGGATTGATAGATCCTAACACACCAGCACCGATGATGGCAACGTGGAACAAAATAGACACGATAAGTAGGCCCAAATGGCATTGTTTTGCCTCTTTTGAAAGCCCCGCTGTTGGAGAGTTTTCATCTACGAGAGAACCCATCATGAGTGCCACAAGAACGAGTTCCAAGAGCATGGGCAAAGGATAACTAGCAATGTAATGGTATGCATAAAGTTCTGCGTCAATGCATAGGAACCCATGGAAAGCAACATGACAGCCACAACAATAACAGATGAATAATTGTTGATACCCTGACGCAAGGCTACAAGCTGTGTAGGCATGGTCGGCAACATATCATCATCCAATGTATAATGTACGTCGCCCGTAATAAGCTGCTCTAAGAAAAAGCCACCATGTACGATGAGTCCTACATAAGCCGCCGTATGATAATCTCCAATCGCAATAAGCGCCACCATGGCTATCACGATGAGAAAATTAGCATGAATCTCTAAATGATCCAAAATACTTTGCACGCTGTTAATGAGCAATGGCAAGCCACAAATGATGACCGTTACCCACGCCAAATCAATAGCTGGGTTCATAGGCTCCGTAAGCGCATCTAATATAATAAATAACAAGCCGAGTGCCAAAATAGCCCCCTGCGTACGCAGAGAAACCTGCGCTGATAAAGACTGTAAAAACTTCATATAGACCTCTCTATAAATGAGATACCGGCCTTACTTAATCCGGAAATAAAATACAAAACAATTTATTAAATAGTAAGGTACACCCATGCACTATGACACTAATCTTGTGTTAATATCGTACTAATATTAACCTAACAGTAATCAACTACCGATCTGAAGTACCTTTTGTTTCTATTCTAAATTTTTTTATAGTACCCATAGGGGTATATCTATTGTGTAAATATTATACAAAAATATATAAGTTATATACAAATCAAAAATTTTTGATAAATGAAAAAAATATCTAACCGTAAAAGAGATCCTAGTCGTGAGCTCTAATTTCTTTATTGAAAAACAAGGAACAGACCTAGGTCTCGAAAAACGACTTAGCTCGCTATGTAGGTTATTTTTAATAGGTCCTAGTTGGAGATACTAATTTCATATAAAAAGGAAAAGCCCTATCCCTAAAAATGACTTAGCCTCCCTATAGCCCCAGTTGTTGCTCTAATTTCAAAAATTGTATAAAAAGGAACGGACCTATCTCTAAAAAAATGACTTAGCTCGCTATGGAGGCTTTTAGAGATAGGTCCGTTCCAACCCAAATATGAAATTAGAGCTTCAACGCCTCAATCCATTCTGCTTCTTTAAATCCAACGAGTACTTTGTCTTCAAGAACCAAGATAGGACGTTTTACAAGCATGCCATTAGATGCTAATAAAGCTAGTTTTTCTTCTTCACTAAGGTTCGGCAATTTATCCTTTAATTGTTGTTCACGGTAAATCATACCAGAAGTATTAAAGAATGCTTTCAAATCCTTGCCAGATTGTGGATACCAAGCAGCGATTTCCTCTGCTGTAGGATTTTCGGACTTGATGTCACGATCTGTGTACTTAATTTTGTGATCATCTAAGAATTTCTTTGCTTTTTTGCATGTTGTGCATTTAGGATATTCAACGAATAACATAGGTTCTCCTTATATCAATATTCAATGTTGTAACAACTTACTAATTTAAGATAATTTTACCAAATACATCGAAAACTATCAATCTCTTATTGACAGTCTACGGGTTCTAATGAAGCACAATGTGTAATAGAGGATAATACTTCATCCATCCCCTCACTAAGTTTTGCGGTACGCAAATCAACATCCATCTGTAAACGCAAGAAATACCCTTCCGAAACACCAAAGTATTTCGCTAAACGCAACGATGTATCTGCTGAAATAGATCGTGTACCATTCAATATTTCTTGAATCCGTGAAACAGGCACATGTATATCCTTAGCCAATCGATATGCAGATAGTCCTAATGGATCCATAAACTCTTCTTTTAATATTTCACTAATGGTAGGTGTAGGAATAAACTTTTCCATATTAATTTCCTCTCTATTAATGATAATCTACAAATCCGATAATCATAGAATCTCTCCTTTGATTATACCTGTTTAACAGGTATAATTCAATAACATATACTTGAATAATAACTATACATAAAAATTAAAAATTATTCTACAAACAATTTTAGTAAAAGAGATTCTATAAAACATTATCTAAATCCTACACTTGAGATGACTCTATTGGTCACCTATTTCGGAATGTAATCAAATTTAACCTATCATCATAATTGAATTAAAACTATCATTAATTCCCCCTCAACTAAATTGATTTTTAAAAAGTAAAAAGACCTACATCCTCGACCGTATCATGTATAAAAATACATATTAAAGGTTGAGAGAATATAGGTCTCTTATAAAAATCTATGTATTATTTATAATACTAGTTATAGCAAAAATGTAAGTCCCATTGCCACGAAGATGGCTGGCAGAAGGTTTGCAATACGTACTTTACCAGGCCAGATGAGGTCGATACCAACGCAAAAAATCAGAATAGATCCGACGTAGGATAGGTTATCGATAGCACTAGGTGTCATCAACGGCGCTGCAATATGTGCCATAGCCGTAATGAGCCATTGCGTAATACCTACTGGAATAAAGGAGAACAGTGCCCCTTTCCCCATAGAGGATACCATAACCATAACGATGATGCCGTCGAGGATGCCTTTTAAAAGTAATGTCTGATAATTTCCAGTAAGACCGTCTTGAATGGAACCAAGCACACCCATAGCACCTACGGTAAACGTTAAAGATGCAGTGATAAAGGCATGGGTAAACTTTGGATCCCCAGCGTTGCCAGTGCGAGCTTTCACCCAGTCACCAAATACAGTAATCCAATGATTAAGGTCGATAATTTCGCCAATAACGGCACCTACAACCATGCTAATAATCATCAATAGCGGCCCCGTTGTTTGTAGAGATCCATTGACAATGACGAGCATATACTGCATGGCCCCGCTCATACCGAGGAGGAGCACGATAATACCGCTCACAATCATGAGCGTTTGCTTTAAATTTTCTTTCATAAAGCGACCAAACGCGAGGCCACATAGGCTACCAGCTATGATGAGGCCAATGTTAATGGCCGTTCCCAAACCAATCATATATTTCCCTTCTTTAATTGTGAAAGTAACACTATCCATTTACTTCAGTATAACAACTACATCGAAAGAAATCAATCTACAGCATTACTCCTCTTATAACATTATATACAGCAAAAAGCCTCTACCCAATAAGGGTAGAGGCTCTGTATAGTTTATAGCGTTGAGAGAGAACTAATGATAGACCCGCTTAGGAGAGAGAGAGTATATGTGTTTATATATAAAGCGGGCCGACATGAGATGAGTCGCTATCGCCTCATCGACTTTAGTGTACACCCAATTCCACATAACAACAAATTCAATTATGTAAACCCAAGTATGCGCAAAAAGCTATTGTTAACTAATCTATGCTTATCTCCCTTATGCTTCATCGTCTACAGGTAACCGTACGATATCTGCTGTTTTATTAATCTCCTTAAAGCAAGGGCAGTCTTTACCGTGATCATTGATGAGGCCACTAGCTTGTAGATGCGAATAAATCGTAACAGGACCTACAAACTTAAAGCCCCGCTGCTTTAAGTCTTTACTAATCCGCGTAGATAAACCATTCTTTGTAGGAAAATGACCTTCTGGATGATTTTCATAAATAATCGTTTTATGATTGGTAAATCCCCAAATATAGTTACAAAACGAACCAAATTCAGATTGAATACGTTTAAAAGCAGCAGCATTATTGATAATAGCTTCAATTTTAGGACGATGCTTAAGCATCCCCTTCGTCTGCATGATGCGTTTAATATCGCTTTCACCATAAGCAGCCACCGCATCAATATCAAAATGATCAAAGCATTCTCGAATGATGTTTCGTTTATTCAAAATCGTAAGCCAACTGAGACCACATTGGAGACTTTCAAGACAAAGATGTTCAAATTGATGTTGGTCATCATGAATTGGTCGGCCCCACTCGTAATCGTGGTAATCCTGATATAAAGGCGTCGTCGGCCATTCACAAGTCGTCATCACACACCTCCATGCGCCCATACGAGGACGTCATACATGAGCGCTACTACGAGACCCATTACGAGATGACCACCCACGTAAAATGGCACTAAATAATAAATGAATAAAAGTAGGGAATGCAAGGCTTTACGAAGCCATACAATCGGCGTAGATGTGTCGCCACCCACCTTACTATCAAGCCAATTATGGACGGCATAAATAGGTGTTCCTAAACGGCGAATCCAGTCCGGAACACGTACCCCAGGATTCAAACCAGGGCAATAGAAGATCACCAAGGGCAACGCCACCACATCAATGACGAGCAGTATGGTTAGCATAAAAGCGAACCAATCTAATTCGCCTTCCCATGTAAAAGGCTGTGCCATGAAGCGGGCACCCCACAAATACGCCTTGTATACGATATACGGTTCTAATAGCCATAATAAGGGCTTTACTACACTCATGGGACTACCTACATCAAACAAAAAATAATAAAAACTACGCATTTGCGTAGTCATTTCATATATACAACATTCCGATTATATCGACTGAATACTAAGGATATAGTGATTTTCTAGGGCTAGAAAAATCACTTCATACACCATTTTTTTAGTCCTTACATACGTCGATTTTTCATATTAATATTATATCAGATTTTTGCAGTTCTTGTGGGATTATATTTTATAAAAAAATTTTTATCAATTTACACTATTTATAGTACTGA